>Ga0180220_1000204_pt1 | contig 92089 bp, 84 predicted proteins | sample eDN5th37CBELigBY_FD_151335 | JGI IMG/M metagenome (GOLD analysis project Ga0180220, IMG submission 151335) | Enriched backyard soil microbial communities from Emeryville, California, USA - eDNA 5th pass 37_C BE-Lig BY (version 2) (version 2) | ecosystem: Environmental > Terrestrial > Soil >...
GAGGAAACCGATGACATTTGAGCGCAAGAACCCGCTGACGGGCGAGAGGGCGTCGAGCGCGCCGGCGATGAAGGGGGCGGAGATGGCGGCGGTGGCGGAGCGTGCGGCGGCGGCGTTTCCGGCGTGGGCGGCCACGGGGCCCAATGCGCGGCGAGCGGTGCTGATGAAGGCGGCGGCGGCGCTGGAGGCGCGGGCCGATGCGTTTGTCGAGGCGATGATGAACGAGATCGGCGCCACCCGGGGCTGGGCGCTGTTCAACCTGGGGCTTGCGGCCTCCATGGTGCGCGAGGCGGCCGCGCTCACCACGCAGATTTCTGGCGAGGTCATTCCCTCCGACAAGCCCGGCTGCCTGGCCATGGCGCTCAAGGAACCGGTGGGCGTCATCCTGGGCATTGCGCCGTGGAACGCGCCGATCATTCTGGGCGTGCGCGCCATTGCGGTGCCGCTCGCCTGCGGCAATGCCGTGATCCTCAAGGCCAGCGAGACCTGCCCGCGCACCCATGCGCTCATCATCGAGGCCTTTGCCGAAGCCGGCTTCCCCGAGGGCGTGGTCAATGTCGTCACCAATGCCCCGGCGGATGCGGGCGAGGTGGTGGGCGCGCTCATCGATGCGCCGCAGGTCAAGCGGATCAACTTCACCGGCTCGACGGCGGTGGGCCGCATCATTGCCAAGCGCGCGGCCGAGCATCTCAAGCCCTGTCTGCTGGAACTGGGCGGCAAGGCGCCGCTGGTGGTGCTGGAGGATGCCGATCTCGACGAGGCGGTGAAGGCGGCTGCGTTCGGTGCGTTCATGAACCAGGGCCAGATCTGCATGTCGACCGAGCGGATCATCGTGGTCGAGGCGGTTGCGGACGCCTTTGCGCAGAAGTTCGCGGCCAAGGCGCAGAGCATGGCGACCGGCGATCCGCGCGAGGGCACGACGCCGCTCGGTGCCGTGGTGGACAGGAAGACGGTCGACCATGTGAACGCCCTGCTCGACGATGCGCTGGCCAAGGGCGCCAAGGCGCTTTCGGGCGGCAAGGCAGAGAGTGTGCTGATGCCCGCCACGGTGGTGGACGGCGTCACCAATGCCATGGACCTCTATCGCGACGAGAGCTTCGGCCCCATTGTGGCGCTCATCCGCGCGAAGGACGAGGCCGATGCCATTCGTCTGGCCAATGACACGCAATATGGTCTCTCGGCCTCGGTGTTCACGCGGGACGTGGCGCGGGGCCTGGGCGTGGCGCGGCAGATCAACTCTGGGATCTGCCATGTGAACGGCCCGACGGTCCACGACGAGGCGCAGATGCCGTTCGGCGGCGTGGGCGCCTCGGGCTATGGCCGGTTCGGCGGCAAGGCCGGCATCGACAGCTTCACCGAACTGCGCTGGATCACCATCGAAACGCAACCCGGCCATTACCCCATCTGAACACCGCGCGGCCGGCGGGCAGCCCCGCTGCCCGCCCGCCGGAGCGGACGCTACGGCATGCTTGCGCCAAGATAGTGATTTCTCCTCATAATTGCGGGAACCGATTACGGCGCGAGGCGTTGCCGTGGGGGTTTCAGTGCAGGGGGTGGACTATTGAAACGCGCACCGGCGGGGGCCGCGGTTGCAGCTTGCCTGTTTTTTCAGGCCATGGCGGCGCAGGCGCAAACGATCGACGAGCTTCGCGGTATGTCGATCAACGAGCTTGCCAACATCGCCGTGTCATCCGTCACCAAGACAGCACAACCCTTGGCCGAGGCGCCGGCGGCGATCTTCGTCATCACGCATGATATGGCCGTGCGCTCGGGCGCGACGACCGTGCCGGAGCTGATGCGCCTCGCGCCCAATCTCCAGATCTATCAGCGCACCGCCACCAATTATGTGGTGACCGCGCGCGGCCACAACGGCAACACCACTGCGCAGAATTTCTCCAACAAGCTGCTGGTGCTCATCGACGGGCGCAGCGTCTATAGCCCGCTCTATTCCGGCGTTTACTGGGACATGCAGGATGTCCTGCCGCAGGACATCGACCGGATCGAGGTGGTGAGCGGTCCGGGCGCGGCGCTGTGGGGCGCCAATGCCGTCAATGGCGTCATCAACATCACCATGCGTGATACCAGGGAGACCCAGGGCCTGATGGTCGCCGCACAGGGCGGCGCCTTCCAGCGCGCGGCCAGCCTGCGCTTGGGCGGCGCGGCGGGCGCGGACGCGAATTGGCGCGTCTATCTGCGCGGCAATGAGGGCGAAGAAACGCAGAGCATGACGGGCGTGCCCGGCGGGGACGCCTGGCACCGGCTGCACGGCGGTGCCCGGATCGATTGGGCGCCCGGCGCCGACGACCAGATCATGGTCGAAGGGGCCTTGTTTGGCGGACGGCATGGGCGGCTCGACGAGGCCGACGAGCTGATCTCTGGCGGCCATGTGCTGGCGCGCTGGACCCATCAGGCCGCCAATGGCAACGAACTCCAGATTCGCGGCTATTACGATTCCGCCCTCCGCCGGTCCGTGGATGAGAGCAGCGGCCGCTTCCGTGTCGATACGGTCGATCTCGACATGCAGCACAGCCTGGCACTGGGGGAGGCCAGCAGGCTTGTCTGGGGCGGCGATCTTCGCCTCAGCCGCTACCGCTTGGACGGTGCGGGAGGACTGGTGTTCGATCCACCGGCGCGCACGCTGCGGCTGGCCAGCCTGTTTGCGCAGGCCAGCACGACGCTTGCGCCCGGCCTTACCTTCTCGGCGGGCCTCAAGCTGGAGGACGATCCCTATACCGGCGTCAGCCTGCTGCCAGACGCCCGCCTTTCCTGGCAGATCACCGACGGCGCGATGCTGTGGGCGGCAGTTTCGCGCGCGGTGCGCTCGCCCACGCCGTTTGATGTGGACGTGCAGGAGTGGATCGATGACCAGCTGCTGCTGCGTGGCAACCCGGCCTTTCACACCGAGAAGCTCACGGCCTTCCAGCTTGGCGGGCGTTTCCAGCCGACTTCCTCGCTCTCCTTCTCCATTTCCGGTTATTATAATCGCCATGACGACCTGCGCAGCCTGGAGCTGAGCGACGGCGGTCTGCCGCTCATCTGGGGCAACGGGCTGGAGGGCGAAAGCTATGGCGTGGAGTTGTGGGGCAGCTATCGGCCCGCCGAATGGTGGACGCTTTCGGCCAGCGTGGGTCTGGCCGGAGACGCCTACCGGTTCGATGTTTCGTCGAGCGGCTTGCTCGGTCCGTCGCAACTTGGCAGCGATCCGCGCCGACAAATGGCATTACGGTCGGCCATGACTTTCGCGGGGATTACGCTGGATGCCAGCCTTCGCCATGTCGGCCCGTTACCCGAGCCCTCTCTTCCCGCCTATACGGAAGTCGATGCGCGCATCGGCTGGCAAGTAGCACCCGATCTGGAGCTGGCCCTCATCGGCAACAATCTCCTCAATCGCTGGCACCGCGAATATCCGGATGGCAACGCTCTGCCCCGGCAGGTGCGGATCGGCCTCCAGTGGGGTTTATGATCCAAGCGCTGGCGTTCAGCGCCTTCCTGGCCGGGATACTGGCCACCGCGGCATCCGCGCAGCCGCCCAATCCTCTCGAAACGGCCGTCAAGGCCAGCTATCTCGCCAAGTTCGGGCCATTTGTCGAATGGCCTGCCGCGGCCATGGCGGCGACGGACTCGCCCATCACGCTCTGCGTCGTGGGCGAGGATCCGTTCGGCACGCTGCTTGATGAGGCCGCGCGCGACCAGACGGTCAATGGCCGGAAGCTCGCGATCAGCCGCATGACCGCGGTGGACCGCGCGTCGGCGACTGCCTGCCACATCATGTTCATTGGCCAGCCCGCCGCGCAGCCGACCGCCGAGACGCAACATGTCATCGCCGGCCTGCCGGTGCTCACCGTCACCGATCCCGCGCGCGGCGTTTCGGGCGGTATGATCCAGTTCGTGCTTCAGCGTGGCCGCGTGCGCTTTAGGGTCGATCAGGCACATGCCAGCCGCAATGGCCTGCACATCAGTTCCAAGTTGTTGGCCCTGGCCGTGAAGGTGGACCGATGACGGAGCCGAGCCCTCGCTTCGATTTCGGCCGGAACCTCGCCGCGCGCTCCGGCGTGGCGGTTGGCATCGCCATCCTGCTGCTGCTGGCCAGTCTGGGTCTGGCCATCCACAATGAGCGGCAGGCGCGCATCCAGTTCGACCAGCAGCTTGCAGTGCGCGCCCATATCCTCGCGAACAGCGTCACTGCCGCGCTTGCCTTCGATGACAGGCAGACCGCGCAGGGTTATTTCGACGCGTTGCGTACCGACCCGCAAATCGCGGCGGCCGGCGCCTATGACGGGGAAGGCCGGCTCTTCGCCGGCTTCGCGCTGCCGGGGGCGACATTGCCCCCGGCGCGGACCGTTTTCGTGTCTTCGCCGGAGGAAGGGCGCCGGGCGATCACCGTGCCCGTGACGCAGAACGGCACCCGGCTGGGCTCGGTCTATCTGAGCGCGGCCACCGAGCCCTGGACGAGCCGCACCTCACGCTATGTCGGCATTGGCCTCATCCTCCTGATGGCGGCGCTGCTGGTGGCGGGTCTGGGCTCTTCTTATGCCTCGGCCACGGCCGCGAACCGCCGTCTCCAGGACGAGATGGAGGCGCGGCGCGAGGCAGAGGAGGCCTTGCGTCAGGCGCAGAAGATGGAGGCCATGGGCCAGCTCACCGGCGGCGTGGCGCATGATTTCAACAATCTGCTCATGGTCGCCTCAAGCGGGTTGGAGCTGCTGGAGCGCGTTCAGGAGCCCGAGCGGCGCGAGCGCGTGAAGCAGGGCATTCGTCAGGCGATCGATCGCGGCGCCAAGCTGACCCAGCAACTCCTCACCTTCGCGCGCCGCTCGCCGGTCAATCCCGAGGTGATCGATCTGGGCGGCCGCGTGGCGGCATTGCGTGACATGCTGGACCGTTCGCTGCGCGAGGACATCCGCGTCGAGATCGACATGCCGGACGGCCTGTGGCCGGTGGAAGTGGATGTGGCCCAGCTCGAAGTGGCGTTGCTCAACATCGCTCTCAATGCGCGCGACGCCATGCCGGAGGGCGGCACCATCCATATTGCCGCCCGCAACCAGCCGGGCGGTACGACCGGGCGCGACCAGCTCTGCCTCACGGTGCGTGATGAAGGTGCGGGGATGGCGCCGCATCTGGTGGTCAAGGCGTTCGAGCCCTTCTTTACCACCAAGGGCGTGGGGCGCGGCACCGGGCTTGGTCTCAGTCAGGTCTATGGGTTCGCGCGGTCTTCGGGCGGCACGGCGCTGATCGAGAGCGAGGAAGGCAAGGGGACGACCGTGACCATCCTGCTGCCGCGCTCGTTCAAGCAGCCGGTGCAGCCGGTGCCCGAGCCGGTGGTCGAGGCCTCGGCGCGAAAGACGCGCAATGCGGTGCTGCTGGTCGAGGATGACAGCCATGTCGCTGAACTGCTCGTCGATATGCTGGATGAGTTGGGCTATAGCGCCGACTGGAAACTCAACGCCGCCGACGCGCTCGCGGCGCTGGAGAGCGGGGTGCGCCCGGACCTGCTGCTCTCGGACATGGTGATGCCCGGCGCCATGAACGGGCTGGACCTTGCCCGCACGGTACGCCGCAAATGGCCCGACATGCCCGTACTGCTGATGACCGGCTACAGCGCCGCCGCGTCCGCCGTCGCTCGCGAGGATATCGAGCTGCTCACCAAGCCCTATCGCATGGAGCAACTGCGCGAGAAGCTGGACGCACTGTTGCGTTAGGAGCGGTCCGGTGCTGTTGCGCGGGAGAGGGGCCTTCTGCGCGCTGGCCAGATGACACCGGGCCTTGAGTCGCGCGGCGGGGGCGGAGCTCTGCGCTCGCGGGGCCTCATCCAGCTTCGAGCATCGCAACTGCAACTCATTCCTGATAATTCGCGCACCCAGTGCGGATTTAGGCTTGGTGCCCTGTCCACAATTTTCCTATGAATTTGGCAGTTATCGGCGGGGTTTCGCGATTTCCCGTCTGACGTCCCGGCACAATCGGATCAAGAAACCCCTTGCATCTATCGCGAATAATTCGCAATAGCAGCGCCATCGCTCGAACAATCAACAAGGGGATTTATATGACTCTGTCGCGTTTGCGGAATTCACTGGCGTCGGCGGCGCCGGCCTATCTGGCGCTGAGCTGCTTTGGCGTCGCGGCTGCGCCCGCGCTGGCGCAGGATGGTGCCACGGATGGCAATGCGCAGAATCTGGGCGGTGTCACCGTGACCGATACGGCGATCAACGACAGCTACAAGGTGGACGAGATTTCCTCGCCCAAATTCACGCAGCCGCTGCGCGACACGCCGCAGACCATCCAGATCATCGACAAGGAGCTGTTCAACCAGCAGGGCGCCACGACGCTGACCGAGGCGCTGCGCAACAGCCCGGCCGTCGGCACCTTCTATGCCGGCGAGAACGGCAACACGGCCACCGGTGACGCCATCTACATGCGCGGTTTCGACACATCGAGCAGCATCTTCGTGGATGGCGTACGCGATCTGGGTTCCATCTCGCGCGACGTGTTCAACACCGAGCAGGTCGAGGTCCAGAAGGGCCCGGCGGGCACTGACAACGGCCGATCCGCGCCGACCGGCGCCATCAACATGGTGAGCAAGCACGCGTTCCTCGACAATGCGCTCTCCGGCACCGTGTCCATCGGCGTCGACGGGCAGAAGCGCGCCACCGCCGATCTCAACCAGGTCATCGAGGCGCTGCCCAATGCGGCCTTCCGTCTCAACGTGATGTGGCAGAACAGCGACGTGCCCGGCCGCGACCATGTCAACGACAAGCGCATCGGTATCGCGCCCTCGCTGGGCGTGGGCATCGGCACCCCCACGCGCGCCTGGCTCAACCTGCTCTATGTGAAGCAGGACAATATTCCGGACGGCTATGTGCCCACGCTCGGCCTGCCGGGTTGGGAGCCGCAGCCGGGGCTGGAAGCCTTTGTCGGTCGCCCCGTCCCCTCGACCAACTTCTACGGCCTGCGCGACGACCATGACGACGTGACCGCGCAGATGGCCACGCTGCGCCTGGAGCATGATTTCTCCGAAACGCTCAAGCTCACCAACACGACGCGCTGGGGCAAGACCACGCAGGATTATCTGCTCACCGCTTTCATGTCGACGGGCGGCACGGTGGCCGATCCGATGGCCGGCAACATCAAGTGGACCGATCCGGCCGACCTCTCGACCTACACGATGAACCGCAGCAATACGACGCTGAAGGACGTGCGTAACGAGATCCTGACCAATCAGCTCAACCTGCGGGCCGACTTCACCACCGGCGGTGTGGAGCATAATCTCAGCATGGGGGTCGAGATCACCGGCGAGAAGCAGATGTCCTACGGCCAGACGGCCACCGGCACACGCGCCCCTGCCAATCTTCTCAATCCGAGCTGGGACGATGCCGGCGCGCTCGCCATCGCGCGCAATGGCACCTATGCGCACGGCAAGACCGACACGCAGGCCTTCTATCTGTTCGATACGCTGAAGGTCATGGACGGCATGCTGCTCGTCACGGGCGGCGTGCGCGTCGATCATTATGAGACGAGCTATTTCAGCACGGCCATCTGCAACAACGGGACGGGCCGCGGCGCCGTGCCGTGCGGCAGCGCGCCGGTGGGCTCCATCGTGACCACGGCGGACCTCAAGTCGGAGGATACGCTGTTCAACTGGAAGCTGGGCGCCGTGTTCAAGCCTGCGGAGCCGGTCAGCCTCTATGTGAACTATGCCCTCTCGCAGCAGCCTCCGGGCGGCGACAACTTCACGCTGAGCAATGCGACCAACAGCCTCTCCAACCCCAATATGAAGCCGCAGAAGGCCAAGACCATCGAGGCCGGCATCAAGTGGAGCCCGCTGGACGAACAGCTTTCGCTCAACGCCGCCATTTTCCAGACCACCGTGGAGAATGAGATCAACAGTCAGATCCTCGATGGCAACGGCGAGCCCACGCAGACCGGCGAGAAGCGCGTGCGCGGCATCGAGCTTTCCGCCGTGGGCCAGATCACCGAGGCCTGGTCGCTCTCTGCCGGCTACAGCCATCTCGATACCGACGTGACGGAAGGCCCGCTCGTCACCAGCGACGGCTCGCCCAATCTCACTTATATCCCGGGCGACTCCTTCACGCTGTGGACCAATTATCGGCTGCCGTTCGGGCTGGAGATTGCCGGCGGCCTGCGCCACAATGGCGGCCTGCATCGCGGCACCGATGGTGCAGTGGGCACGCCCACATTCACGCAGAGCTACACGGTGGTCGATGCCTCGCTGGCTTATGCCCTCACTGAAGGCGTGAAGCTGCGGGTGAACGCCTATAATCTCTTCGACGAGCGCTATGTCGCGTCGATCAACAAGAGCGGCTACCGGTACACGCCGGGCACGCCGCAGACGTTCCTGTTCAGCGCGGACTTCCGTTTCTGATCGTCGTCAAGGAAAAGGGAGTGGCGGGGGCTTAGCATTTTCCAGTCGGATGAATTCATCGGGCGACGGAGAAAATGCGGACGACAAACGAGAGAGAGTCTATCCCGATGCAATCTCGTCGGGATAGGCTCTGGTCTCCCGCCATCATCCCTATCATTTCAGGCAGGTGCCGGCATGCTGTTGCACATTCCCCAAATCCTGAACGCAGATGAAGTCGCGGAATTCCGCCGCCGACTGGACGCGGCGGACTGGACGGACGGTCGCGAGACCGTGGGGCCCCAGGGTGCGAAGGTGAAGCGCAACGAGCAGTTGCCGGACAACTCGCCGCTCCGGGCGCAGCTTGGCCAGGCGGTGCTTGCCGCGCTCAAGCGCAACCCGCTCTTCTTCGCCGCCACGCTGCCGCGCAAGATCCTGCCGCCGCGTTTCAACCGCTATGCCGGCGGCGGCGAATATGGCTTCCACATCGATGGCGCGGTGATGAGCATTGGCGAGGGCGAGCATCTGCGCTCGGACGTCTCGTGCACGCTCTTCCTCAACGATCCCGCGGACTATGAGGGCGGCCGCCTCGTCATCAGCGATACCTATGGCGAGCATGCCGTGGCAATGGCAGCCGGCGATGCCGTCATCTATCCCTCCAGCAGTCTCCATCGCGTCGAGCCGGTGACGCGCGGCGCGCGCCTTGCCTCCTTCTTCTGGATCCAGAGCCTGGTGCGCGACGACAGCCAGCGGCGTATGCTGTTCGAGCTGGATACCTCCATCCAGAAGCTGACTCAGGACGGTGCGGATCAGGACGCCATTCTCCAGCTCACTGGCGTCTATCACAATCTGCTGCGGCTCTGGTCCGAGACCTGAGACCTCGTCCCATCCGCTGGCAATCGCGGCCACCGGAGTCCCGGCGGGCGGGCGGTATTTTGTGCAGTGCATCAAATTTCGCTTGATCCGCGAGCCCTGTTCGCTTATGTTGCAATGCAGCATAAGAACGCAGGAGTCTCGTTTTGGTACGGACGCCCACGAAAAGGCCGACTTCCCGCCGTGCGCCCGTCGCGCGCAAGGCTGAGTCGGCGGTTGCGCCCGCCGCCATTGCCGTCAAGGCGGCGACAGCCCCTGTGAAGACCCAGGAAGCGCCCAAGCCGGCGCCGGTTCCCGCGTCCGCTCCCACTGTGGAGCCACGCGTTGCACCGGTGGTCGACGCGGCAGAAGCGCCGTTCACACCAGAAATTTCCAGCCCTCGGCATGTGCCTGCTGCGGCTGAACCCACGAAAGGCCCATTGATCATGACCGACGCCATGGATACCGCCAAGACCTACGCCGATGAAGCCAAGACCCGCTTTCAGGGCGCGGTTGCCGAAATGAACGAGAAGGCGAAGAGCGCCGTCGAGAAGTCCGCCAAGCTGTTCGAGGAGCTGGGCGAGCTGACCAAGGGCAATGTCGAGGCGCTGGTCGAATCCTCGCGGATCGCCGCCAAGGGCGTCGAGACGATGAGCCAGGAAGCGGTGGAATTCAGCCGCAAGTCGTTCGAGAAGTCGACGGCCACGTTCAAGAGCTTCGCCGCCGTCAAGACGCCGGCCGATTTCTTCCAGCTCCAGAGCGAGCTGCTGAGCGCCTCGCTCGACAGTCTTGCCTCGCAGGCGGCCCGCAACAGCGAGGCCGTGCTCAAGCTCGCCGGCGATGTCGCCAAGCCGATCAGCAACCGCGTGGCGGTCGTTACCGACAAGGTGAAGTCGCTCGCGGCCTGAGCCCGACGACTGAAATCGAGGTTCAGGGGAAAGGCGGTCCGTTTCGGGCCGCCTTTTTTTCCGGGCCGCCCCTCCACCCTTGCAACCAACCCCTGCCATGACCTATTTTCAGACCATGCACACGAAGGACCTCCCGGCGGCGGTGGCGCCGCGTATGGCCGAACGGCGCGACGAGGATGGACCCGGCGGTCCCGGCCTCGGCATCGCGACCCGGGCGCGGGCCCGCACGCGCAAGCCGACGCCGTACAAGGTGCTGATGCTGAACGACGATTACACGCCGATGGAATTCGTCGTGGAAGTGCTCCAGCGCTTCTTCCGCATGGATATCGAGCAGGCGACCCGCGTCATGCTCCACGTCCACCAGAAGGGCGTGGGCGTGTGCGGCGTGTTCAGTTACGAAGTAGCCGAAACCAAGGTCAATCAGGTGATGGACTTCGCCCGCCAGAACCAGCACCCGCTCCAATGCACGCTGGAGACCGCCTGAGCGCGGCGCTTACGGGCTGACGCTTTCTACGGCGCTTCGCATCGCGGTGGATGAGTCGCGTTCCGGACGATCTATGCCATGAGGGCGGCCGCTGGCGCTATTAGACCTTCCGCGCGCTTGACCCATCTCCCGTTGCGATGCAGCATCACGTCATGGCAGCTGCACGGCCCCCTATCACTCAGAACCCGGACATTCGCTATCTCGGGCGGCTGCTCGGCGAGGTCATTCGCATCTATGGCGGCGAGCGTCTGTTCGAGCAGACTGAGACGATCCGCTCCGCCTCCGTGGACCGCGCCCGCGGGCTGGCTCCGGCGGCCGGGCTCGACGCGGGCCTTTCCGCCCTGACGCTGGACGACACCATCGCCTTCGTGCGCGGGTTCATGCTCTTCTCCATGCTCGCCAACCTGGCTGAGGATCGGCAGGGCATGGCCGTTGAGCCGGATGCGGAAGTGGCCCGTGCTGTCGCGCGGCTCAACGATCACGGCATTGGGCCGGAGGCTATTCTCGCGCTCATGGAAAAGGGGCTGGTCGCGCCGGTGCTCACCGCGCACCCGACCGAGGTGCGGCGCAAGAGCACGATCGATCATCGCAACATCATCGCGGACCTGATGGCCCAGCGTGATTATGGCGCGCTGGAGACGGCCGAAGGCGAGCCCATCGACGAGGCGATCCGTCGCCAGATCGCGCTGCTCTGGCAGACGCGGCCGCTGCGCCGCGAGCGGCTGTTCGTGCGCGACGAGATCGACAATGCGCTCTCTTATTTCCGCGATGTGTTCATGCCCGTGCTGCCGAGCCTGCATGCGCGCTGGGACCGGGTGATGGGCCGCCGCGTGCCGAGCTTCCTGCGCGTGGGCACCTGGATCGGCGGCGACCGCGACGGCAACCCCTATGTAGAGGCCGACCAGCTGCGCATGGCCCTCAATCGCGCCTGCGGGTCGGCGCTGCGCGTCTATATGGACATGCTGCACGATCTGGGCGCGCAACTCTCCATTTCCTCGGAGCTGGCGGCGGTACCGGCGGGCGTGCGGGAGCTGGCGGCGGCGAGCGGCGATGAATCGCCGAGCCGGCGCGATGAACCCTACCGGCGCGCGATCACCGGCATCTATGCGCGCCTTGCCGCGACCTATGAGCAGCTCGTCGGCCTGCCCCCGCCACGCCCGGCCAGCATTCGCGGCGCCAAGCCCTATCCCGATGCGCGGTCGCTCTGCACCGATCTGCTGACGCTCCAGAAGGGGCTGGAGGCCGAGGGCGACGGAGCGCTGGGGCGCGGCGGCGCGCTCTCCCGCCTCATCCGCGCGGTGGAGATTTTCGGCTTCCATCTCGCCACGCTCGACATGCGGCAGAACAGCGCGGTGCACGAGCGCGTCGTCGCCGAGCTGCTGCGCGTCGCCGGCGTGGAGCCGGATTATCTGGCGCTCGGCGAGACGGAGCGCGTTGACCTGCTGCGGCAGGAACTGGCCAATAACCGCCCGCTCGGTTCGCGCTTTGCCGAATATAGCGAGGAAACGCAGAGCGAGCTGGCGATCGTCGAGGCGGCGGCCGAGGCGCACCGGCTCTACGGGCCGGCCTGTATCGTCCAATATATCATGTCCAAGGCCGAGAGCGTCTCGGACATGCTGGAAGTGAACATCCTGCTCAAGGAAGCGGGGCTATGGCGCGCGGCCGAGAAGGGCAAGCCCGCGCAGGCGGCGATCATGGCGGTGCCGCTCTTCGAGACCATCGCGGACCTGGAGCGCGCGCCGGAGATCATGACGCATTATTTCGCGCTGCCGGAGATCGGCGCGCTGGTGCGCGAACGCGGTTATCAGGAAGTGATGATCGGCTATTCGGACAGCAACAAGGACGGCGGCTATCTCACCTCCACTTGGGGCCTGCACGAGGCGAGCCGGGCACTGGCGCCGGTGTTCGAGCAGGCGGGCGTCGCCATGCAGCTCTTCCACGGGCGCGGCGGCGCGGTGGGCCGGGGCGGCGGCTCGTCTTTCACGGCCATTCAGGCGCAGCCGCCCGGCACGGTGCAGGGGCGTATCCGCATCACCGAGCAGGGCGAGGTGATCGCCGCCAAATATGGCACGCAGGAATCCGCCCGCATTCACCTGGAGGCCATCACCAGCGCCGCCTTGCTGGCCAGCCTCGAGCCCACGCGCCTCTCGCCGGCGGACAATGCGCGCTTCACGGCGGCCATGAACGAGATTTCCGGCGCTGCCTTCCGCGCCTATCGCGCGCTGGTCTATGAGACCAAGGGGTTCCGCGACTTCTTCCGGGAGCTGACGCCTATTCAGGAGATCAGCGGCCTCAAGATCGGTTCGCGCCCGGCCAGTCGCACCAAGAGCAACAGGATCGAGGACCTGCGCGCCATTCCCTGGGTATTCAGCTGGGCGCAGGCGCGTGTCATGCTGCCCGGCTGGTATGGCGTGGGGCAGGCGCTCGCGGCCTTTCCGGACAAGGCGCTGCTCAAGGACATGGCGCAGACCTGGCCGTTCCTGCACGCCAGCCTGGACAATATGGAGATGGTGCTGGCCAAGTCGGACCTCACCATTGCCGCTCAATATCTGCCGCTGGTGGCGGACCGCGCCGCCGGCGATGCGATCTTCGGCCGCATTCGCGAGGGCTGGCAATTGGCGCACGACAATCTGCTGGAGGTCACCGGCCAGGCCTTCCTGCTGGAGCATAATCCGGATCTCGATGCCTCAATCCGCCTGCGCCTGCCTTATATCGAGCCGCTCAACCTGCTTCAGGTGGAACTGCTCAAGCGCCACCGCGCCGGCGAGGACGATCCGCGCATCCGCGAGGGCATCGAGCTGTCGATCAACGCCATCGCCACGGCGCTGCGCAACAGCGGCTAGGGCCACCGTGTACCCACGGACCGCCGCATAATCGCTCTTGGCTCCAGCGCAGGCAGGAGTCCGGGGTGACCATCCACTGTGGCTGCGTCCTCGATTTTCCGCCTGCGTCGCAACACAGGAGCGTTCCCTCCGAGCGACTCCGGTGGTTCGGCAGGCCCCCGGCTCTTGCCTGCGCAGGCGCCCGAGAGGGGCTGCCGCCTGTGGCCCCTCGTCACCCACAAAAACAGCGGCCGGAGCGTGTGCCCCGGCCGCTGCGTCCGTTCGCTCGTAAGCGTGACTTAGAACTTGGCTACCACGCCCAGCATCGGGCGGAAGCTGTGGAAGTCGCCGCGGGTGTCGATCTGGCCGCGCAGGCGCCAGTTGCTGCGCTCGGCGGTGGAGTTCAGGTCGGCTGCGGAGAGCTCGAAGCCGATGCCGTAGACCGTGCCGTCATAGGCGCGGCTGGTCGAGACGGCGGGCTGCGCCGAGTTGCTGAACTTGGTCCACTGATAGCCGGCCTTGGCGAAGAACATGCTGTCCTTGCCGGCCTTCACGCCCAGGCGCCCGGCCGCGCCGAACTCCCAGTTGATGTCCTTGTCCACGCCCTTGGCAACAGTGCCTTCGGCGCCGATCACGAGCTTGCCGAGATTGTAGTTGGCGCCCGCGACGCCTTCGACCAGCCAGCCGCGATAGCCGCTCGGCGGCGCGCCGTTATACTGGTCGTTGTCGAAATCGTGCAGACCGCCCATCACACCGACATAGGGTTCGAGGCGATTGGCGCCATCGTCCTGAGCCAGGGCCGGAGCGGCTGCGCTCGCCGCGAAGGCGAGGGCGAGAGCGGTGAGGGGAAGAGTCTTCATGATAGCAAACCTTTTATTGTTGTATGCAGGATACATCCTGCCATCGTGTCCGAAACCGCGTCGGGCACGGGAGAAAAATGGCCTTTCCAAATGAACCGTTCCCGAATGAATTGTGGCGAAAAAGTGACCTATAGTTAGCGTGACTTTTAGAACACAGCCTTTGATGGCCCGGATCAACGCTCGGTGCGGCGGTTTCCTCAACCTGAACCGAATATGAACTTACATAGTCGTTTTCACGGCAAAGCGATTTCTTGACGGGGCAGGCCGTGCATTCCCGCTTCTTCTGGGAGCGCTATCATGGCATGATGGCGCGCGGATCAGGAGGGGATTGAGGATGGGCGAGCATCTCTCGCGTCGGGGTGTCATGGGCCTTGGCATGGGCGCGGCGCTGGCGATGCGGGCCGGCATGGCGCGGGCGCAGCAAGGCGAAGCCGCCGCCACCGTGCGGCGCGCAGCGGACTCGGTGGGGGTCGCCATCGTCGGCATCGGTACGCTATCCATCGGCCAGTTGCTGCCCGCTCTCACGCGCACGCGCCGGGCGCATCTCGCCGCGCTGGTCAGTGGCGATGCCGACAAGGGCCGGCGCACCGCCGCCCACTATGGCCTCGGCGAGAAGGCGGTCTATTCCTACGACCGCTTCGACGCCATCGCGGACGATCCGGGCATCGAGATCGTCTTCATTGTTCTCCCCAACCACCTGCACCGCCCTTATACCGAGCGCGCCTTCAAGGCCGGCAAGCATGTGCTGTGCGAAAAACCGCTGGCCAGCACGGTGGCGGATGCCGAGGCCATGGTGGCGGCGGGCAAGGCCGCGAACCGGCACCTGATGGTCGGCTATCGCTGTCATTACGAGCCGCTCAATCTTGCCGCGATGCGGATGATGCGCGCGGGCACGCTGGGGCGCCCGCGCATTTCCCATGCCAATATGGGCAAGCAGACGGACCTCGCCGTCTCGTCCGATGCCTGGCGGCTGGACAAGACCATGTCCGGCGGCGGCGCGCTGTTCGACATGGGCATTTATGGCATCAACGCGCAGCGCTATCTCTTCAACGAGGAGCCGGTGGAAGTACGCGCCTGGGCCTTCACGGACCGGAGCGACCCGCGCTTCCGCACCGTGGAGGATCTCATCGCCTGGCAGATGCGCTTCCCCTCCGGCGCCATCGGCGAGGGCTCGACCAGTTTTTCCCAGCCCGGCACCATGGCCTGGCAGATGATCTGCGAAAACGGCCGCATGGTCGCGGATCCAGGCTGCTTCTACAATGGCAACAAATTGAGGCTGGAGGGAACGCGGGTGCCCGCGCCGCAGATCGTGGAGATCGACCAGTTCGCGCGCGAGATCGACTGGATGGCGGATGTGGTGCGCGGCCGCGCGCCGATGGTCTCGCCCGGTGAGGAGGGCTTGCAGGACATGCGGCTCATGGCCGCCATGCTGGACTCGGCGGCGAATGGCGGGGCCACCGTGCGCACCGATTTCGGCTACCGGCGCGCGGTCGATCCGGCGGCGGTGGTGGATGTGCCGAATAGCTGAGGCCGCGCCGCGCTCATGCCGCCCGCAGCACGGGCAGGGCATCGCCGATCACCCGCAGGGCCGAACGCAGGAACAGGATGGCGATGATGCCGCCGATGAGCATGTCGGGCCAAGGCATACCGGTCGCTGCGACGGCGGCCGCCGCGAGCAGCACGCCGCCATTGGCGATGACGTCATTGCGCGAGCATTCGAAACTGCTGGCCATGTTCACGTCCTGCGCGCGGAACCGCCAGAGCAGTCGCAAGCAGAAGAGATTGGCGGCGAGCGCGCTGGCGCCGAAGACCAGCATGAGTTTGGAGGAGGGCGGCACGCCTGTGCGCATCTTGACCGCGATGTCGATGAGGATGCCGATGCCGAAAGCGAGGATGAACAGCCCCTTGGCGAGCGCGGCGGCGCCCTTCCACCGCTCGGAGCGGGAGAGGGCGAAGAGGCTGAGCGCATAGACCAGCGCATCGCCCAGCATGTCCACGCTGTCCGCCATGAGCGCCGTCGAGCCTGCGATCACGCCGGCGGAGAATTCGGCAAGGAACATTGTCGCGTTGATCCCCAGCACCACGATCAGAATGCGTCGCTGATCGGCCTGACGCGCGAGGCGCTCCAGATCCTTGCCTTTCGACGCGCAGCAATGGTCGGCCATGGGACGAGTATGAGCCGGCGTGCTGTCGTTCGCAACCGCGGCTTTCCCGCGTTGCGAGTCCCGCCTTTCTGCCAGAGTCTCTGTGAGCGAGAAGGGGTCAGCGCTCCGGCGCAGCACGGAACGGCGCCCTGGGTGCCTGCCTTCGCAGGAGCGCTGGCTTGGTCATAAACGGAACAGGCGAACGTCGATCCGGTTCTGATTGAGCTGCAAGGCCTTCCGGCCATGGCCGAGAGGACTGATTCCGGTCGCGCCGCCTCCGTCGCCACCGTTACCGGTGCGCCAGCCTCCCTGCGTGGAGTCGTACCCGTCGCCGGATGGCGGCGCTTGTCCTCAGCCCGCCGGCGCGGCGGCCGTGCTGCCGCTCGGCGCATCGGCCTCGATATAGGCGCGCACGATCCTGGTCGGATTTTCGGGCGGTTCACCCTTGGCGATCCGATCGACACCGTCCATGCCGCTGATGACACGGCCGAACACCGTATATTTATGGTCGAGTTGCAGGCGCGGCATCAGCATGATGTAGAATTGGCTGTTGGCGCTGTCCTCGGACTCGGAGCGGGCCATGGACACCGTGCCACGCATATGCGGCAGCCAGGTGAACTCCTGCTTGAGGTCCGGCAGGTCCGATCCGCCGGTGCCGTTGCCCTTGGGGTCGCCGCCCTGTGCCATGAAGCCGTCGATCACGCGGTGGAAGAGCAGCCCGTCGTAGAAATGCTGGCGCGTCAGGGTCTTGATGCGCTCGACATGATTGGGCGCCACGTCCGGGCGGAGCTGGATGCGGACATGGCCGCCGTCCGACAGGTCGAGCACCCAGACATTGTCAGGCGTCGCCGGCACCATGGCGCGCAGCGGCTGGACCGTGGAGAGTTCCGCTTCGTTGCGCAGCGTCGCGGCGTCCTTCTTGGCGCGGTTGGCAAGCTCGGCCTCCCGCGCGACATCCTCGGCCGTCCGAGGCTGGGCGTGCGCCGGCAGGGCGCCGGCCACTGCCAGGGCGGCGGCGAACCCGGCCATGAGAATGCGGTGCGTCTTGGGCATGCTGGTCCTGCTCATCCGTCTCTTCATGCCCGCTCTTGGCTGAACCGGCAATGACCCGTCAACCGCGCCGTGCATCGGCAGCGCCGATTTGGGCCAGCACATCGGCTCGCACGCTGGGCGTCACGAAGCGGGAAATGTCTCCGCCGAGCGCCGCGATCTCCTTGACCAGCCGCGAGGCAATGGGCTGGAGCGCCACGTCCGCCATCAGAAACACCGTCTCGATGCTGGAATCGAGATACTGGTTCATGCCGGCCATCTGATACTCATATTCGAAATCGGCAACGGCGCGCAGGCCGCGCAGGATGATGCTGGCCCCCTGTGCGCGCGCGAAATGGATGAGCAGCGTATCGAAGGCGACCACCTCGATCTGCGCGGGCATGCCGGTGCATTCGCGGCGAATCATCTCCAGCCGCTGGTCGAGCGGGAAGAGCGGCGACTTGGAGGGATTGGTGGTGACGCCGATCACCAGCTTGTCCACCAGCTTCGCGCCCCGGCGGATGATGTCCATATGGCCCAGCGTGATCGGGTCGAAGGTGCCGGGGTAGAGGCCGATGCGCATGGCGGTTGCTGCCCTCGCTGGATGTCAGTGCGAACGGAGAATGGCGAAATCGGCAATGTCGCGCAGCAGCGCGGCCTGCTCGCCGAAGCCGGCGACATGGGCCTTGGCCTGATCGACCAGCGCCCGGGCCTGCGCGCGCGCGCGCTCGACCCCGATGAGCGAGACGAACGTGGCCTTGCCCGCGGCGGCGTCCTTGCCCACGGCCTTGCCGGCCAGGGCCGCGTCGCCCTCCACGTCGAGCAGGTCGTCGGCGATCTGGAATGCCAGGCCCAGGTCGCGCGCATAGCCGCGCAGCGAGCCGCGCCCTTCCTCGCTCACACGGCCCAGGATTGCGCCGGCCTCCACGCAGAAGTCGATGAGCGCGCCGGTCTTGAGCTGCTGGAGCCGCGTCACGGTGGGCAGGTCGAAGCGGGTGGTCTCGGCCATCAGGTCCATCATCTGGCCGCCGGCCATGCCCGATGGGCCGCTCGCCTGCGCCAGCGCGCGCACCAGTTCGCAGCGCACGAACGGATCGGGATGCGTGCGTTCGTCGACGAGGACGGAGAAGGCGAGATCGTGCAAGCAGTCGCCCGCCAGGATCGCCGTCGCCTCGCCATAGGCGCGGTGCGCGGTGGGCTTGCCGCGCCGCATGTCGTCATTGTCCATGGCCGGCAGATCGTCGTGGATCAGCGAATAGACGTGGATGCATTCCACCGCGAGGCCGGCGCGCAGGGCACTCTCCTCGGAGACGTTGAAGAGGTCGCAGCTCGCCTTGACCAGCAGCGGGCGCAGCCGCTTGCCGCCGCCGATGGCGCTGTGGCGCATGGCCTCGTAGAGGCGGCTGCGCTGGTCGTCGGGCACGGTGAGGAGAATGTCGAACTGGCGGTCGATGGCGTCGGCCATCCGGGCCATCGCGTCTTCGAGCCGGGACGGTGCCGCGACGCGCATTGTCCTGTCAGGACGCCGGGAAGGGGGCGGTCTTGTCGGCTGCGCCCTCGGCGCCGCCCACGATCTGCTCGATGCGGGCCTGCGCCGCTTCCAGCCGCTTCTGGCACTGGGCGCGCAGCTTGTCGCCTTCGGCATAGAGCGTGATCGACCGGTCGAGCGGCACATCGCCGCGCTCGAGCTGCTGCACGATCGCTTCCAGCCTTTGCAGGGCGTCCTCGAAGCTCAGTTCGTCCATGTCGACCGGGTCTGCCATGTCCGATGCATTGACCCGCGCGGCGGGGCCGGTCAAGGCTGCATCGCGCGGGCCGGCCGCAAAAAATCGCCGGAATGTCATGGAAATGGTGTTGACGTGATCCATTAGAGCCGCAATAGCGAGCGCGCTATGCACCATCGTCTCATGCACGCCAGCCTCCCGTTCGCCCTTGCCGCTGCCTTCGTTCTTGTCGGATGCAAGCAGCAGGCCGAGTCCTTCAACGACACCATTGTCGATCCGCAGGCCGCAGCGCTGGCAAATGCCGCGCCCGTCGTCGCCCCGCCGATGATCAAGTCCAGCCACAGCTACCGCTGCAAGGACAACAGCCTCATCTACGTCGATTTCATGACGGACGGCACGACCGCGAACTTCAAGGCGGAGAAGAGCGGCCCGCTCACCACGCTCAAGGCGCCTGAGGCCGGCCAGCCCTTCGTGTCGGAGGATGGCTCCAAGACCATCACCGGTTCCGAGAACGAGATCACCTACAACGGCCAGAGCTGCAAAGCCGGCTAAAGAGGAGCGGCGGATTTCCGGTCCGTCCGGGTTCATAAGGGGCCGGCCCAGCGGGGCTGGCCCTTTTCCTTTGCAGGGGCGTGGCCAAACGACACAGCCGGCGCCCGCCGCGCTGCGTGCGCTGCCGGTACGGCTATGAACAAGATGGCTAATTGCTAGCCGTCCCCACGACTCGCGGTATCATCCTCTGGCGAAAGGCCGGAATTCCTTTGTTGGAGTGGCCGCCGACTCGGCCTGCCTTTCGTGGACCGACACCGGAGCGCCGATCAGCGCCACAGTCGCCTGACTTTGCCCTGACCGGGCTGGATCGTCATTCGGCTGCGGACCGGGCGTCGCTAAGCCGGTCGGCACGGCAAGGCAGTGCTCGGCCGACAAGCCGGGCGCGGCAGCCCGGCCGCTTCGCGATGCTCGGGTCTGGCGCCGCGCCGTTGCCGGAGTGCGCACCCGCTTCTCCCGATCGTGGCGACCGCGCGCTGTCGGCACAATGGCAAGGCGGGCCTCGCGCGGCCGGCCTTTTCCGTTTTCCGGCCTCGCTTCTCCGCGCGATGGCTTCCCTTTGCGGTCGCCCCGGACTAAGGGGCGCTCATGTCGACCAACGCTTCCGCCATCACGCCCGAAATCGTCGCCGAGCATGGGCTCAGCCCGGAGGAATATGACCGCGTCGTCAAGGCAATCGGCCGCGAGCCGAACCTGACCGAGCTGGGCATCTTCTCCGTCATGTGGTCCGAGCACTGCTCCTACAAGTCGAGCCGTCTCCACCTCAAGAAGCTGCCGACGCAGGCGCCCTGGGTGATCTGCGGGCCTGGCGAGAATGCCGGCGTGATCGACATTGGCGACGGGCAAGCCGCCATCTTCAAGATGGAGAGCCACAACCACCCGAGCTACATCGAGCCCTATCAGGGCGCCGCGACGGGCGTCGGCGGCATCCTGCGCGACGTGTTCACCATGGGCGCGCGGCCGGTCGCCAACATGAACGCGCTGCGCTTCGGTCGGCCGGAGCATCCCAAGATGCGCCACCTCATCAGCGGCGTGGTGCGCGGCATTGGCGGCTATGGCAATTGCGTGGGCGTGCCCACCGTGGGCGGCGAAGTGAACTTCCACCCGTCCTATGACGGCAATATCCTGGTCAACGCGATGACCGTGGGCGTCGCGCAGACCGACAAGATCTTCTATTCGGCGGCCTCGGGCGTGGGCAATCCCATCGTCTATGTCGGCTCCAAGACCGGGCGCGACGGCATTCATGGCGCGACCATGGCGAGTGCGGACTTCGGCGAGGATTCCGAGGAGAAGCGGCCCACTGTGCAGGTCGGCGACCCGTTCACCGAGAAGCTGCTCATCGAGGCGTGCCTGGAGCTGATGGCGTCCGACGCCATTGTCGCCATTCAGGACATGGGCGCGGCCGGCCTCACCAGCTCCTCGGTCGAGATGGCCAGCAAGGGCGGCGTCGGCATTCGGCTCGACATGGATCAGGTGCCCCAGCGCGAAGCTAATATGACGGCCTATGAGATGATGCTCTCGGAGAGCCAGGAGCGCATGCTCATGGTCCTGAAACCCGGCAAGGAAGCCTTTGCCGAGGCGATCTTCCGCAAGTGGGAGCTGGATTTCGCGGTGATCGGCGAAGTGACCGATACCGGCCGCATGGTGCTCATCCACAAGGGCGAGACGGTGTGCGACATTCCGCTCGGCCCGCTGGCCGATGACGCGCCGCTCTACGATCGTCCGCATGTGCCGACTCCGCCCTGCGCGCCGCTGGGCGACGTGGCCGACACCAGCGACATCGCTGCTGACCTGCTGACGCTCATTGGCTCGCCGGACATCGCCAGCCGCCGCTGGATCTGGGAGCAGTACGACCATATGGTCGGCGGCGACACGGTGCAGCGACCGGGCGGGGATGCGGCCGTGGTGCGCGTGCACGGCACGACCAAGGGCCTCGCCATCACCACCGATTGCACACCGCGCTATTGCTATGCGGACCCGGTCGAGGGCGGCAAGCAGGCGATTGCGGAGACCTGGCGCAACATCACGGCGGTGGGTGCGCAGCCGCTCGCCGTCACCAACTGCCTCAACTTCGCCAACCCGCAGCGGCCTGAGATCATGGGCCAGTTCGTCGGCTGTCTCGAAGGCATGAGCGAGGCCTGCGTCGCGCTCAACTATCCCATCGTTTCGGGCAACGTCTCGCTCTACAACGAGTCCAAGGCGACCGGCGGCGGCAGCGCCATCCTGCCCACGCCGGCCATCGGCGGCGTCGGCCTGATGCCCGATATCGAGCGCATGTGCACCATCGGCTTCAAGGAAACCGGCGACATCATCCTGCTTGTGGGTGAGCGCAAGGGCGATCTTGGCCAGTCGCTCTGGCTGCGCGAAGTGCGCGGACTGGAGGGCAAGGATGCCGGCCCGCCGCCGCGCGTTGATCTGGCGGCAGAGAAGCGCACTGGCGATTTCGTCCGCGCCGCGATCCGCTGCGGGGCGATCACCGCCTGCCACGACGTGTCGGACGGGGGCATTGCCGTCACGGTCGCGGAAATGGCGCTGGCAAGCGGCATCGGCGCGATTCTGGACCAGCCGCTGCTGGGCAACGCCGCGCAGAGCTATTTCGCCGAGGATCAGGGCCTCTATGTGGTGACGGCGCGTGATGCCGCGCTGATGGAACTGCTGAGCAAGGCCGATGCGCACGGCGTCACGGTGGCGCGGCTCGGCCGGACCATCGCCGGCCGGCTGATCTTCGAGCTGCCCCAGAGCGACCACGCCATCGCGCTGGCCGATCTCAAGGCAGCGCACGAGGGCTTCTTCCCCAAGCTGATGGGCGACGAGCTGTAAGCGAGGCGTTATCCGGCTTTACTGGCGGATTGCGGCACGAACGAGGTGAGCCTTGTTGACGAGGGGCGCCTCGGCAAGCACTTCATGTGCTCCTGCCTGCGCAGGAGCCCGGCGGTACAGGGCCGCGAGCGGCGGTGTGGGATGCGGTGGCCCGGAAGCACAGCGGGGCCGGGCGCGACGGCGCAGGAGTGTGCGGTAAAGAGCGCGATCGTGCGGCGTGCGCTGGTCCAGGAGCGCGGGCGCGTAACGGCGCGGGAGTGCGGCGACAGACTGCGCGGCACATCAGTGCGGAGACCGCCTGTTTCGCGAGGACCCGCCCGTGCATGAGGCCGGCATCGCTTCGGCCACTCGAAGCGGCGCCGTCGCGGGCCGCGCCTTATTGCTCCCGCTCATCATCCTCCCGCGCGCTCACGGCACAATGCGGAACATATATTCGTAGCTCCCCGTCGGCGTGCCCCGCACGCCGGTGATACGCACCGTGTAGCGCACATTGGATTGCAGGCCGGTCACTTTCCACTGGAGGTTGTTGGGCAGGCCGTAGCCGATATTGTCGGCGCTCTGCTCGGTGACGGTCAGGTCGCCATTGGCATCGCTCACCCGCACCGTGGCGGCGGAGAAGTCCACTGCCGCATTGGCGGACCGGCTGGTGCTGCTCACCACGGCGGAAAAGGAGAGAATATCGCCGGGGCCGAAATAGCGGGCGGGGTAGTCGCCCTGGGGATAGGCGACGAAGGCGGGGACGCTGGCCGGCGGCGGTGAGGTCACCGCGAAATTGAAGACCTTGAGCGTTGCGGCGTCGCTGCGCATGCCGTTCGCGCTCTGCTGCGCCACCCGGCCATAGGACACGCGCGCGAGGAAGGGATCGAGGATCCAGCGGCGATGGCCGATCGAGGCGCTGTAGCGTTCCGTCATCCAGCCCGCGAGATTGTCGTCCTCGCTGGACCAGGGCAGGCCATTGCCCCAGCCGCCGATCAGGTTGCTCGATGCTGCGCCGCGTGCGCCCGTATCGCTGTAGCAGAGCCAGCTGGCCGGGGGCGTATGGCTGAGCTGCCGGTTGGCCGCCATCATCAGCGAGGCCTGGTCGACCTCGGCATTTTCCGCGCTCGAATAAGCGACGGGCGTAAGGCCATGCAGCGCCCGCAGGGCGTTGAGGCGGGCAAGGAATTCCTGACGGATCGAAGCCTTGAGTGTGCCGGGGTTGCAAGCGGCGAGATCGGGCGGCGCGTCGTAGAGCGCCGCGGCGCCGGCAGCCCAGCTCGTGGGCGGCGAGGGCGTGGGGCTCGGCGTCGGGGCCGGTGTCGGCGCGGGCGTGGGCGATGGCGGGGGCGTAATGATGCCGCCGCCGCCGCCGCTGCCGCCGCTCACCGGCCCATCACCACCGCATCCGCCCAACAGCGCGAGGGCGAGGAAGCCGGCGCTGGCGGCGAGAGCGCGGCGGTGGCGGCGCGGGATCGGGATTGACATGATCTGTGCGCCTCCGCGTCGAGTCTGGTGCTATAATCCCTCAACGCTCCAGGCGCGGGGGTCGACGCGGCCGGCTCGGGGCGCTTGCCGTGCCGAACCGCTCGCTTCATCGCAAATCTACCTCATCACATCGGCGCGTCCGGCCCGTCGCCAGGCTCCCGCCGGAAGATATATTCCGCGTCGCGATGGGCGCCGACCTTGAACGCATAGCCGCCCACCTTGCGGAAACCGGCCGCCGCATAGAAGGCCTGCGCCCGCGCATTGCCGGACCACACACCGAGCCACAGCGGCCCGGCATAAGTGGTGGCCAGCCAATCGAGCGCCCGCGCCATCAGCGCGCGGCCGAGGCCCAGGCCTTGCGCCGCGCGGGCGACATAGAGCTGGTAAAGCTCGCCATGGCTGGGCCGCGCGTCCTTGTGCGGCAGGTGGCACGGCCCGGCGAAGGCATAAGCCAGCAGTGCCCCGTCTGCCCCTTCGGCGACCCAACTGGCGCAGGCCGGGTCGGCGATCTCGGCGCGCACGCGCGCAGGCGAGCGCGTCTCTGCCTCGAAGCGGGCCACATCCTCGGGCGGATAGGGAATGGCGAAATCCTCGATGAAGGTTTCGCGAAAGGTCGCGCGCTTGAGCGCCGCCAGCGCCTCCGCATCCGCCGGCCGGGTGCGGCGGATCGTCACCGGCGGGCGCTCAGCCGGCATGAGTGATCCGCCCGTAGAGCACATGATAGCTGGTCTCGCCGCCGCCCGCGTCGAAGGCGCGGATCACGCGGCGCATGGCGGAGGCGCCGAGCGGGCGATAGTCGGCATGCGGCACCTGTGCGCCCAGACCGCGAAAATGGCGGATCAGCGCCGCGCCGCCGCGCTCGGGCAGCTGGTGGTGCTCGTCGCAGGCAAAAGCGTCGGGATAGGGCGCGAGCAGCGTGCGGAGCTGCGCGAGCGTGGGGTAGGGCGCAATGCCCGCGGTCTCGCCGCAGGCGGCATGGGCCGCGCGCCAGCTTGCGAAGCTCTCCGCGCCCATGGTCGCGAAATAGAGGCTCGCGCCGGGCCGCAGCAGCGCGTGCAGGCGGGCGAGCGCGGCCGGCAGATCGGTGAACCACTGGAAAGTGAGGCTGGACAGAATGAGGTCGAACCAGGCGCCATCGAACACGGGATGTTCGCCATCCATGGCGAGGAGCTGGTCGGCGGCGCCGTCGCGCCGGGCCATGGCGAGCATCTCCGGCGCAAGGTCCGTCGCCACCAGAGTCGCGCGCGGCCAGCGCTGGCGGATCTCGCGCGTCAGCAGGCCGGTGCCGCAGCCGATCTCCAGGATGCGCGCGCCCGCCGGCAGCCGCTCGCGCGCGGCCATGGCGGCGAGATGCGCGGCGACACGGCGCTGCACGCCGGCACTGGCTTCATAGCGCGCTGCCGCCGCGCCGAACGCGGCGCCGATCCTGGCCTTGCGCTCCGCTTGCGTCTCATGCTCCGATTGCATGGCGCGCCTTTGGCACGCGCGAGGGCTGGACGCCACGGCAAAAGGCAGTAGAGCCGCTGCGGACAGGCGACGGGGCGCCGTTCCGCCGCTGCGATGCGATGAAGGACAAGGCACCGGCGACCATGAGCGACGACAGCATGCGCATCGATGCGCTGGATTTCCTGCGCGGCCTGGCGGTGATGGGCATTCTGCTCGCCAATATGGCGGCCATTGGCCTGCCGCTGGCAGCGCAGCTCAATCCGTTCGCGCTGGAGGGGCAGGGGCCGCTCGATCTGGCCGCATGGCTCTTCAACTTCCTGCTGGTGGACGGCAAGTTCCGCGCACTCTTCGCCATGATGTTCGGCGCCTCGATGCTGCTCGTCATGGAGTCGGCCGAGCTGGACGGGCGCGACGGCGTCGCCGCGCATCGGCGGCGGATGCTGTGGCTGCTGGCCTTCGGCGTGGCCCATCACCTGCTGCTCTGGCCCGGTGACATCCTGCTGCCGCTCGCGCTGGCCGGGCTGCTCGCCACGGGTCTGGCACGGTTCGATACGCTAACGCTGGTCAAATGGGCGCTGGGACTGCTGGCGCTGCAATGGGCGATCGACCTTGCGCTGGTGCTGCCGCCCTTCTGGCTGCGCGCCGATGCGCTTGCCGCCGGCGCCCCGGCCGAGACGGTGTTGGCGTGGCAGGGGCTTGCCGACGCGCTCGGCGCACCCGGCAGCGTGACCATCGCTACGGAAACGGCGCTGCTGCGCTCGGGCTATGGCGCCATCTTCGCCGCGCGGCTGGGCGATTTCGCGCGCGAGCTGGTCAGCATCCTGTTCTATGTGCTGCCCGAGACGCTTGGCTTCATGGCCCTGGGCATGGCGATGCTGAAGGGCGGCTTCCTTTCGGCGCAATGGCTGCCGGAACAGTATCGCGCGACATGGCGGCGGGCGTATGTGGTCGGCCTGCTGCCGATGGCCGGGCTGGCGGCCTGGGTGCTGCTCTCGTGCGATCCGCTGGCCGCGCAGGCGGCCACCTTCGCCTGGTCGCTGCCGCTGCGCCTGCCGCTCGCCACGGCCCATGCCGCGCTGGCCATCGGTATTGCGCTGCGCTGGCCCGATCATGCGTTGGTCGGCGCGGTGCGGGCCGTGGGGCGGTTGGCGCTCTCCAACTATCTGCTGTGCAGCCTCGTCGCGACCAGCCTGTTCTACGGCTATGGCGCGGGCCTGTTCGCCACGCTGGGGCGGCCGGCCCTGCTGCTCGCCGCGCTGGTAGGCTGCGCGATCATGCTGCTCTGGTCGCCGCTCTGGCGCCGTCGCTGGCGACATGGGCCGGCCGAGTGGCTGTGGCGGCGGCTGGCGCGGTCGCGGAGCTGAGGCTCGGCGGGAGGAGGGCCGGCAGTTTGGCTGCGCGGCCTGTCTCATGACCATTTTGGCTGAAGAGCGTCATCGGCTCTGGGCGAATTCGTATTGCCGCGAGCGGAGAGGCGCCTGTCGAAGCGAGAAGCTGCGACCGGAGATGTGATGCGACAGCGCGCATGAGAAAGGCGCCGGCTCTCTGTAAGCCGGCGCCTCTTCGATTGTGCGGGCGGGCCGATGTGCGCCGCGCCGTCTGCCGCTTAGCTGAAGGCGATGCGCGTGGTGCGCGCCCGGTGGCGCAGGGCGGTGCCCACGGCGGCAATGCCCGTCAACATCAGGGCCCAGGTCGCGGGCTCCGGGATCGGGGCAATCTCGATCGTGCCGGTGTAGCTCTTGGCCCGGTCCGCCAGCAGTTCGCCGGCGACATGCACATAATAGAGGCCCGGCACGACCGCCGCGACGAGCTGGCCCAGCTCACCATTGTTGCTGAACGTGCCCAGCGACGTCGTGCGGTCGGCCGCCAGCAGTTCCGATGCGCTGAAGCCGAACACCGCGCTGGCGCTGGTGAGCGACACGGTCAGCTTGTAGGCCTCGCTTAGCGAAACCGCGTAATAATGGTCGAAGGCGCGCTCCGCGGGTGTCACGAGATTGTTGAAGCCGCCGGTGCCATTGGCCTGCGTGAAGTCGCAGCGCGGGCTTGCGCCGCAGGTGTAGATGACTTCCGCCGCCGACGCGCTCGGCGCGCACGCCAAGGCCGTCGCGGCAGCCGTGGCCGCGTAAATCCACTTGTTCATCGATAGTCTCCCACAAAGCCTTTTGATCGGCCCGCGTTTTATACGCACGTGCAGCAAAAAAGCTCAATATCTTACAGAGGCCGGTTAAAATTTATTGAAGGACGTACTGACCCGAAAGAAGAAATCGTTCTATATCAACATTATATATAAAGTCATAAGATGAGTTGGGGGCGGCGTGCCTAACGAAGGCTCTGTTGCGGTAGCGAACGAGCTGATGCTCGGTAGCGAACGAGCTGAGTGCTAAGGTGAGAAGGATCGCCGATTCCGGGTGGCGGTCAAGGCCCGGCCCCGACCGGAAATGAGAGGCGCGCGCCTGTTTGCCTCAGCCCCCCGCGACACGTCCGAATGCGCAGCAAGAAAAACGCCCCGCTCGCCAGTGCGAACGGGGCGCTCCCCCAGATAGTGGTCCCGCTCGGGGGCCGCCCTCCCGCGGGCCCCGAGCGCTGGACGGATCCGGTCTTAGCTGAACGCCATCCGGGCGGTCGTCGCGCGGCGACGCATCGTGAAGCCGACGGCCGCGATGCCGGCGATCATCATCGCCCACGAGGCCGGCTCCGGCACCGGGTTCAGCTCGATGGTGCCGTTGTAGGTGCCGCCATTCAGGCCGCTGGCCAGCGCGCCCTTGACGTGCACGAGATAGGTGCCGGCGCCCACGGAGAGCACGAGCTGACCATCTTCACCGGTGTTGGTGAACGTGCCGAGCTGGCTGCCAGCTTCGCTGCCTTCCAGCAGTTCCCGCACGTCGTAGTTGAAGATGCCCGAGCCGCTGGTGAGCGACACGGTCAGCTTGTAGGCCTGGCTCAGCGTGAACTGGAAATAGTCGTCGAACGTCGGCGTGTCGCGGAACACGCTCAGGCCGTAGCCGCCAGTGCCATAGGGCGTTTCGCTGAAGGTGCAGGCCGCGTCGGTGCCGCAGACATAGGTGGCGGCCTGCGCGCTCGGCGCCATGGCGAACATCGCCGTCGCGGCGGCGGCCAGATAGATAGCCTTCTTCATCTCAATTTCTCCCACATCGAAATTCTGTCGGGCCCCCATCGTGCCGACGGCGCCCCTATCGCCTAACGAGGGTGCAAGACGCAAACCTGTTAAGAATGTTTTTACCAAATTTGATGTCCGCAGATGGTCTTGGAGCGGCGTGTTTCCCGTTTTGGGACAGGGGCGGCCACGGCATTTTTGGCCGATTCTACCGCACAATCCGTCGCTTCGGGGCAAAGAGCGCCTTGACGTTAACCATGGCCGAGTCGCCCTGCCCAAAGGAGCCGGCTTTTTCGCGGATCGGGGTCCGTCGCGCCGTCTCGGCATTGTCAGCTCGGGGAGCGCGCCGCGAATCACCCGTCGTGGCCCTGCGCGGCACGACGCGTTCGGCGGCGGAACGTCGCTCCGGTGCCGCCATGGCCCGGCACGCGCCATGCCCACAGCATGCAAATGCCACTGGCATCCGCCGCCGGCTTGCGGCATGCTTGTGCGATGCAACACGTGTCGTTTCCCAGGCGTTAGGCGCGCGATGCGTCGGCTACCGCCCCTGACCGCTCTCGAAGCGTTCGTTCAGGTCGCTCGCACCGGATCGGTGAAGGCGGCCGCGGAAGAGCTTGCCCTCTCGGCACCGGCGCTCAGCCGCCGTATCCAGGCGCTCGAGCGCTTCCTGGGCTTCCCCCTGTTCGACCGGCGCCACCAGCAATTGGAGATCAACAGCCAGGGCACGCGCCTGCTTAACGAGATCGCGCCGGCGCTGGATGCGCTGAGCGCCGCTATTGAGGCGTCGACGAGCGGCGTGCGCGCGCTGCGGCTGCGGCTGAGCGTGCTGCCGCTCTTCGCCAGCCAGCGGCTCTTCCCGCGCCTCGGCGAGCTGCGCCGCGCCCATCCCGAGCTGCACCTGGACGTGGACACCACGCCCAACGCCATCGCCCGCCTTGGCGACGGGCTGGACGCCGCCATCGTGCTGGCGCGTGATGTCGACCCTTCGCTCTACGCGCGCGAGCTGGACCGCGACGAGGTGTATCTCATTGCTGCCCGCGCCCGCACGGAGGGGCCCCAGCAGATCCGCCGGCCCGAGGACATCGCCAAGGAGACGGTGCTGATTCACCGCGACATGCCCGCCACGTTCGACGTGTGGAAGGCCGGCGTGGGCCTGCCCGATCTGCAACCGGCCGCCATCGACGATTATGATTCGGGGGCGCTCATGCTGGAAGCCGCCGCGCAGGGGCTGGGAATCGCGGTCATGCATGGCCGTCATCTGCGTCACGCGCAGGACGCGCGCATCGCCCGGCTTTTCGACGATCAGCAGATCGAGAGCCCCTATCGCTACTTCTTCGTCTGCCGGCACCGGGCGCTCGAATCGCGCGCGGTGCGCCTGTTCCACGATTGGCTGATCCAGGCGGAAATCTGACCGTCGAACGCTGACGGGGCAAAACGCCGCAAGCCGTCGCGCGGGTTAACCCTATTTTTCCCAATGCTGGTGCATGCCTGCCTGGTGAGGCCGGTCCCCCTGCTCCCTTTTCGGGGTGCGGAGGGCCGACCAGGCAAGAAGAATCGGCCCTTTTCGCGGCCGGCCGGCGGGCAGGCCGCCGCGAGTCCGCTTCCTGTCTGGAACCTCTTTCACTTGGGTCGCCGGGGGCCAGGTGAACGTCTCGTGATGTCACGGTTCGTTCGGAAGGGAATGCAGGATGCTTGACTGGTTTGAGAAGAGTGCCCCGATACGCAGTAAATTCAGTGCATTGGTCATGGTGCAGGCGGGGCTTTCGACGCTCTCTCTGGCTGGTGTGGTGCTGGCGTGGCTGGGCTATGCCTATTGGGGCCTCGGCCTCGCCGCCGCGACGCTGGCGGCCGGCGTGATCGCCATGCAGACGGCCAAATCGCTCATCTGCACGCCTTATGTGAAGACCGTCGAGCGCATGGAAGCGCTGGCGGCCGGCGATGTCGACAGCCCGGTGCGCTTCACCGAGCATGAGGACTGTGTCGGCCGGCTGGCCCGCGCCATGGCGGTCTTCAAGACCAATGCCTTGCAGGTCACCGATCATGCCGCGCAGGACCAGATGGTGGAGACGCTCGGCCGCGGGCTGGAGCAGCTCGCCAGTGGCAACCTCACCCACAAGATCGAGACGCCCTTCAGTGGCCGCTACGAGGCACTGCGCCTCAGCTTCAATCAGGCGGTATCCGGCCTCGACCAGAGCCTGAGCCAGGTCTCGGCTTCGGCGCAGAGCGTGCATGCCGGCTCCACCGAAATCCGCGTGGCGTCCGAGGATCTCTCGCGCCGCACCGAGCAGCAGGCCGCGAGCCTGGAAGAGACGGCGGCGGCGACGAGCCAGGTGACCAACATGGTCGCCGAGAGCGCGCGTAACGCCAATGAGATCAGCGGCTCCATCAAGATGGCGCACAAGGATGCCTCGCAGGGCGGTGAAGTCGTCCGCCAGGCCGTCAGTGCGATGGATGCCATCGAGAAGAGCAGCCAGGAGATCGGCCAGATCATCAACGTGATCGACGGCATTGCCTTCCAGACCAACCTGCTGGCGCTCAACGCCGGCGTGGAAGCCGCGCGGGCCGGCGAGGCGGGCAAGGGCTTTGCGGTCGTCGCCAACGAAGTGCGGGCACTCGCCCAGCGCTCGGCCGATGCCGCCAAGGACATCAAGGCGCTCATCACCACCTCCAGCGAGCAGGTGCATCACGGCGTCGGCCTGGTCGGCGAAACCGGCAAGATGCTGGAGCGCATCGTCACCAAGATCAGCGAGATCAATGGCCTGATCGGCGAAATGGCGGGCGCCGCCGAGATGGAGGCCGGCAATGTGCAGCAGGTCAACAGCTCGATCAGCGACATGGACAAGATGACCCAGCAGAACGCCGCGATGGTCGAGGAGACCACGGCCGCCGCGCGCAATCTGGCGAGCGAGGCTGATCGGCTGGCGGCGCTGCTCACGCGCTTCCGCCTGAGCGCGCGCCAGCCTGCCTCGGCTGGGTCGCGCGCTGCTCCCGCCGCCGCCCGTCCGGCGCCGGTGCGCGCCGCGCCCATGCCGGTCGCGGGCAATCTCGCGATGAAGGCGAGCGCGGACGAAGACTGGTCGGAATTTTAAGGGACGGCCCGGGGCGCGGCTTTTCAGGGTGCGCGCCCCGGGCGATCGACAGACGGCCGTCACGCCCCTGAGCGCGGGCGAGGGGCGGTCAGGAAGAAAGAACTGCGGGTCGTGAGACAGAATCAGGGTGTCAGCATGTCACAGAACGGACGAGGCGCGGTGCAGGCCGTTCCCGGGCTGGCGACGGCGCCCTTCTCCATGACGCGTGGCGGGCCGCTCGGGGCGCAGAAGTGACATGTCAGGGGATAGTGAAATGAGCGCGATCATGCTTCCGGCGGTGTTGGACAAGTTGAACCTGTCGCTGATTGCCCGCGAGCTGATGGATCAGTGCGAGAAGGGCGAGGCGCTCATCATCGACGGCTCCAAGGTCAACCGGGTCGGGCTCGCCGGCCTCCAGCTCCTCGCCAGCGCCGCGCTCTCCGCGCAGGACCGCTCGCTCGCATTCCAGGTCGTCGACGCATCGGACGAGCTGAAAGGTGCCGCTTCGCTCAGCGGCCTCTCCGCCATGTTCGGCATCGCGGCCTGAAGGGAATAGACAGTGACCAACGAGGATATTCTCCAGATCTTCTTCCTCGAATGCGAGGAAGCGCTGACCGTCGCCGAGCAGGGCCTGCTCGACTGCCGCGAAGGCGATGTGGACCATGAGACCGTCAACGGCATCTTCCGCTCGGTCCACTCCATCAAGGGCGGCGCCGGCGCCTTCGGCTTCACGGCGTTGCAGGCCTTCACGCACAAGTTCGAGACGGTGCTCTCCTTCGTGCGCGAGGGTGTCCTGCCGCTGGATGAAAGCCTTACTAGCCTGATGCTGCGGGCCTTCGATCTGCTCGCCGACCATGTGGCGGCGGCGCGGGGCGAGGGCAACATGCCGGACGACGCGGCCGTGAGCGCGGATCTGGAAGCGCGCGCCGTCGCGGCCGAGAGCGGCGCCGCCCCCGAGGAGCCCGCCGCACCGGAAGCTGCGGCCAGCGCGAACGAGGTCGATCTGGACTTCGATCTCGACAGTCTCATCGGCGCCATCGACAGCGACGAGGGCGTGCCCGCCGAGACCGACGCCGACGCCGATGCCGGGATGCCCGCGCCGGCACAGGCGCAGGCCGAGTGGCTGGTGGACATCAAGCCGCTGGCCGGCTCGCTCAAGAACGGGTCCGAGCCGCTGCTGCTCGCGCGCGAGGTCGCGCTGCTGGGTGGCCGCTGTGTTTCGGTCAACACCGATCGCGTGCCGCCGCTCGCCGAATTCGATCCGGAAGAAACTTATCTGATCTGGCGCTTCTCCGTGCCCGCCCACGTGACCGAAGGGCAGATCCGCGAGATTTTCGACTTTGTCGGCGATGATGTGGAAATCCGCGTGCTGGCCCCTGCCATGCCCGCTACGGCGGAGGCAATGCCCGCCGCCGCACCGGCACCCGAGCCGGCGGCAGAAGCCGCGCCCGCCGCGCCGCCCGCACCGGTGGCTGAGCCCGTCGCCGCCGTGCCCGCCCCCACGTCTGCGGAGCCGGCCAAGGCGGCACCGGCGCCCGCCGCTGCTGCTGCTGCGGCGGCGCCGTCCGAGGGAAACCGCAAGGTCGCCGTCGCCGCGGGGCAGACCATCCGTGTCGATCTCATCAAGCTCGATCGGTTGATCGACACGGTGGGCGAGTTGGTCATCGCCCAGGCGATGATGGCGCAGCGCATGATCGATCTCGGCATGTCCGCCATCGACGAGCTGGGCATGCTCGACCAGCTCACCCGCGAATTGCAGGACAGCGCCATGTCCATCCGCGCGCAGCCCATCGGCAGCGTGTTCAGCCGCGTGCCGCGCATCGTGCGCGAGCTGGAGGCGGCGACCGGCAAACGCGTGCGCGTGGAAGTGTCGGGCGAGGGCACCGAGCTGGACAAGACCGTGGTGGAGCGCCTGGGCGAGCCGCTTACGCACCTCATCCGCAATGCCGTCGACCACGGCCTGGAAACGCCCGAGGTGCGCGAGGCCGCGGGCAAGCCGGCGGAAGGCATGCTGCGTCTCTCGGCCGAGCACCGCTCCGGCCGCATCCTCATCTCCATCGCCGACGATGGCGCGGGCATCAACCGCGAGCGCGTGCTGGCCAAGGCGGTGGAGCGCGGCCTCGTCTCGCCCGATGCCCAGCTCACCAATGAAGAGATCGACAATCTCATCTTCGCGCCCGGCTTCTCGACCGCGCAGACCGTGTCCAACATTTCCGGCCGGGGCGTCGGCATGGATGTGGTCCGCCAGAATGTGAAGGATCTGGGCGGCCGCATCTCCATCCAGTCCACGCCCGGCCAGGGCAGCGTCTTCACGCTGGCCCTGCCGCTCACGCTGGCCATTTCGGACGGCATGATCGTCTCGGTCGGCGACCAGACGCTCGTGGTGCCGCTCACCCATGTGGTGGAGAGCCTGCGCCCCGAGGAAGGCGACCTGCGCCCGATGGGCAATGGCCGTAACATGCTCAACGTGCGCGGCACGTTCCTGCCGATCATCCCGGTCGACACGCAGCTCAATGCGCATGGCGCCGTCAAGCGGCCCGAGGAGAGCGTGCTCATCGTCGTCGAGACCGAGAACAGCGGCTCGGCGGTGCTCCAGGTCGATAACATCCTCGACCAGCGCCAGTTCGTCATCAAGAGCCTGGAATCCAACTACAAGCCGGTCGCCTGCGTGGCCGGCGCCACGATCCTGGGCGATGGCAAGGTCGCGCTCATCCTCGATGTCGACATGATGGTGGGCTCGGTGGTGGGCTCCACGGGGCTGAGGCTGGTTGCATGATCCACGAGAGCGGCGATCAGTTCACCGCCTTCCCCGGAGTCAGCGAGCAGATTTATTCCCGCAAGGACTTCGAGGCGATCCGGGCGATGATCTACAGCCAGGCGGGCATCGTGCTGCCGCCGGGCAAATCCACTCTGGTCTATTCGCGCATCGCTCCGCTGGTGCGCGAGAGCAATGCCGGCACCTTCGCCAACTATATCCAGCGGATCCAGAACGATCCGGTGGAAGCCCGCAAGGCGGTGTGTGCGCTCACCACCAATCACACTTTCTTCTGGCGCGAGGCGCACCACTTCGAATTCTTCCGCGATCATATCCGGCCCGCTCTGGTCGACCGGCTTCTGCATGGCGGCCCGGTGCGCATCTGGTCCGCCGGCTCGTCGAGCGGCGAGGAAGTCTATTCGCTGGTCATGACCCTGCTGGGCACCGATCCGCACGAGGCGCGGGCGATCATGCGGGCGGACCTCGCCATTCTGGCGAGCGATCTGGCCGATCATGCCCTCGCCAAGGCCCGGGGCGCGCAATATGACGCAGAGGCAGTGGAGCCGCTGCCGGAGGCGCTGCGCACCCGCTGGGTAAAGCTGGCGGACGGCGTCGCCACCATCGCGCCGGAAGTGACTCAGCTCGTGCGTTTCCGCACGCTGAACCTGCACGCCGGCTGGCCGATGCGGCGTCCGTTCGACGTCATCTTCTGCCGCAATGTGATGATCTATTTCGACCAGCCGACCCGCGAGCGGCTCATTGCCCGCTTCGCGGACCAGCTCACGCCGCGCGGCCATCTCTTCATCGGCCATAGCGAGCGGGTCTCCGGCCCCGCCGAAGCGCGGCTGGAGCTCGTCAACCTCACGACATACAGAAAGATAAGCTGATGGGGATCAGGGTACTTATTGTCGACGACAGCGCTACCATGCGCGCGCTCATCCGGGTGATGGTGGAGCGCGAGCCGGACATGGAGGTGGTCGGCGAAGCGCCCGACGCGGCCGAGGCGCGCGCGCTCATGAAGGCGCGCAACCCCGACGTGGTCACGCTCGACATCGAAATGCCGGGCATGAACGGCCTCGATTTCCTGGAAAGGGTCATGCGGCTGCGGCCGACCCCGGTGGTCATCGTCTCCACGCTCACGCAGGAAGGCACCAACGCCACCATGCGCGCGCTGGAGCTGGGCGCGGTCGACTGCTACGCCAAGCCCACCGGCTCGAACGGCGAGATGCTGGAGGACAAGGGCCGGCTCGCCGAGCTGATCCGCCGTGCCGCCAAGATCAACCTCTCGCGCTCCTTCCAGCTCGAACAGCCGATGGCGGCCCGCGCCGCGCAGATCCTGGAGACGAGCGAGCGGGTGGAGAACGGCCTTATTGCCATGGGCGCCTCCACCGGCGGCGTGGAAGCGCTGCATCATGTGCTCAAGCGCTTCCCTGCCAACTGTCCGCCGACCGTGATCGTGCAGCATATCAACGGCCAGTTCGCCTCCGCCATGGCGCGGCGGCTGGACGAGCAGTGCGCGCCCAAGGTGCAGCTTGCCGAGGCGGACATGCCGCTGCGGCCGGGTCATGTGTATATCGCGCCAGGCAATGAGCGTCACTTCACGGTGCGCAACGGCGGGGATCGCATCATCGGCCGGCTGCGACCGGGCGACCTCGTCTCGGGGCATCGCCCGAGCATCGACATGCTCTTCAACAGCGTCGCGCGCGAGCTGCCGGGGCGTGGCGTGGGCGTGCTGCTCACCGGCATGGGGGCGGATGGCGCGCATGGCCTGCTGGCCATGCGCAAGGCCGGCTGTCCTACCATCGCACAGGATCAGGCGACCTGCGTCGTCTATGGCATGCCCAAGGTGGCGGCGGAGATCGGCGCGGCCAAATATGTGCTGGGCCTGCCGCGCATCGCCGACAAGGCGCTGGCGCTCGTTGCCTGACATGTTCGTCGAGCCCAGCCGGAAATTCCCGACGCTGGTGCCGCCCCGCATCACGGTGATGCAGGGCGCGGCCGAAGTGACTGCCGACCCGGAGGTGATGCTCACCACGGTGCTGGGCAGCTGTATCGCTGCGTGCCTGTTCGATCCCATCTCCAAGGTGGGCGGTATGAACCACTTCCTGCTCGCCGAGCCGGAGCACCGCGAGGGCCAGCCGCCCTCGCTGGACGAGCATTTCGGCCTCTATCTGATGGAATTGCTCATCAACCGCATGATGCAGGCGGGGGCCGTCAAGTCGCGGATGCGCGCGCATATCTATGGCGGCGCGAACATTCATCGGCAGATGCGGGCGATCGGCACGGTAAATGCGGCCTTCGCTGAACGATTCTTAAACGCTGAGGGAATAACATTGAGCCACCGGGATGTCGGTGGCGATTGCGCGCGCCGGGTCGATTTCCTGGCGGCGGTGGGAAAAGCCCGGTGTCGGCATGTGGTGCAGTCTGCCGCACCGCCGCCGGTGCCGGTCCGCAGCCGGCCCGAGAATGTGGGCGATGTGGAATTCTTCTGAACTGTGGGCAGGGAAGCGTATGACTATGTTTGAGACGACGAAAATCCTGACTGTGGACGACAGTCACAGCATGCGGGCGCTGCTCAAGATGACCTTGTGCGGCAACGGCTACGAGGTGGTGGAGGCCGAGGACGGCGAGGCGGCGCTCGCCTGGCTGGAGACCAATGAGGTCGACCTCATCATCACCGACATCAATATGCCGCGGCTGGACGGCTTCGGCCTCATCGAGCGGCTGCGCGGCGAGCAGCGCCGCCATGTCGACCGGCCGATCCTGGTGCTCACCACGGAAAGCTCGGAAGAGAAGAAGGCGCGCGCCCGCCAGGCCGGTGCGACGGGCTGGATCGTCAAGCCGTTCGATCCGGAGAAGCTGGTCGCCGCGGTCCGCCGGGTCACGCATTAACGCTTCGCGCATCCTTCGCCTGATACACAGAGCTGCTTTGCAACAATCGCTCGCCGGGCCCCAGACTTAAGTAAGAGAGAGTATCTTCCCCATGGCCGAGAAAACCCGCGTCCTGATCGTCGATGACTCCGTCACCATGCGCGCCCTCTTCACGGCGGCGCTGGAGAAATCGGGCGACATCATCGTTCTCGACAGCGCCGCCAACGCGGATGAGGCGCGCGAGATGATCCCGCAGCTCAAGCCCGATGTCATCACGCTCGACATTGAAATGCCCGGCATGAACGGCATCGATTTCCTGGCCGAGCTGATGGCCACCAATCCCATGCCCGTCATCATGCTCTCGACCCTGACGCAGAAAGGTGCGGAGATTTCCATCAAGGCGCTGGAACTGGGCGCGGTGGATTGCTTCCCCAAGCCCAAGCAGGCGACGCAGGAGGAGTTTGACGCGATTTCCGGCAAGCTGTGCAAGCTGGTGATCGCCGCGGCCAAGGCCAAGCTCAAGCCCGCGTCGGACAAGGCCGCGCCGCCCCCGCCGCCCGCCGCCGACGGCTTCAAGTGGAATGGCTCGGTCGTCGCCATGGCGGCGTCCACCGGCGGCATCGAGGCCTATGCCGAGCTGCTGGCCGGCATGCCGGAGAACTGCCCGCCCACCATCATCCTCCAGCAGATGGAGGATGGGCTGGCGGCCGGCTTCGGCGCCAAGCTGGAGCGTTCGATCAAGCCTGGAGTCAAGCTGGCCGAGGATGGCATGAAGCTGGAGCAGGGCTTCGTCTATGTCGCGGCCGACCCCAGCACCCATGTCGTCGTCGATCGTTGGCCCGCCGGCTCTATCCGCCTGCTGCCGCGCGACCCGGTGAAGGGCTTCCGCCCCTCTGCCGACCTGCTTTTCGCGGCGCTCGCCAAGACCGCCGGCGCGCAGGCCATTGCCGCCGTGCTCACCGGCATGGGCGATGATGGCGCCATGGGCATGGCCGCGCTCAAGGCCGCCGGCGCGCGGACCTTCTGCCAGACCAAGGACAGCGCACTGGTGAGCGAAGTGATCGACGCGGTGATCGCGCGGGATCCCGGCATCACGCAGCTTCCGCTCGGGGCGCTGTGCGCCGCGATCGTCGATACCGCCAGCCAGGACAAGGCCGCCGCATGAGCCATATGACTCGCCTCGAAAGTGGTGCGCCACCGCCCGAAGCGGTGCTGCCCGATGGCGTGATGCGCGCCCTCGTCGCCGACGAGCTGGACCGCATCCGCATCGTGCTGGAGAATATGGGGCTGCAACTGTGCACCGATCCCGAGATCGTGCGCAGCCACATGAACGTGCTCCAGACCATCGACGAGGTGTGTCAGCGTCACGAGAATCTGGCACGCACGCTGCGCGCGCCGGACATGGTGGCGGAGGCGGGCACGATCACGCTGGAGACGCTGCGCCTGCGCTTGCAGGACGAGATCGAGGAGCGGATCGCGATGCGCAGCGTCTCGAGCGATCCTGCCGGCGACGAGACCTGGCACGAGATCTGACGCGCGCGTCCGGCGTCGTTCAGGCGGGGACCGGCGGTGGCCCGGTCGTGTCTGGCCTCTCCGGCACAATCAAGCGGCAAGGCGCGGAGAGGCCGGTCTTGCAATATTTCTCATCTCTCGCAGCACTATTTAGCTCTTTTCTTGCGCCCACCCTGTCTCTACCATGCGCCGCCTCAGGACAGCGTGTGTGAGAGGCAATGCCCCCAATTGACGGTTCGATGCTGGCGGAACGCAGGACGGCCGTCAGCGATTATGCCCGCTTTCTCCAGGCCTGGCTGCGCAAGCCCCGACAGACGGCCTCGATCGTGCCGAGCAGCCCCTGGCTCGGCCGGCTCATGGCCACGCAGATCGATCCGGCTGGCGGGCGCGTCATGGAACTGGGCGGCGGCACCGGCGCGCTGACTCGCGAAATCCTCGCCATCGGCCTCCCCGCGGACCAGCTCGAAGTGGTCGAGATCAACGAGGGCTTCGCGCGCGACCTGCGCCGCACCTTGCCGGGCGTGCGCATCCTCGAGACGCCGGCGCAGCGCGTCGCGGAAGAGGCCGTGGGCGGGCTGGGCGGCTATCAGTGCATCATCTCCGGCCTGCCGCTGCTCGCCATGAGCAAGGAGTTGCAACACGCCATCCTGAGCGAAGCGTTCACGCTGCTCCGCCCGGGCGGCAGCTTCGTCCAGTTCACTTATTCCCCACGCCCGCCCGCCGCACGCGCCGTGACGCGCCAGCTCGACCTGGAAGTGGAGAAAGTGGGCACCATCATCCGCAATGTCCCCCCGGCCACGGTCTTCTCCTATCGCCGCGCGGGAGAGCGCTCGGGCGGCTGAGGGCAGGGGCCCTCGCGCCGCGTCCTGCATGTCCGCATCCTGCAATTGTGGTCCTGCCAAAGCAGGATGCCGGGGTGGCGACGTCGTTGGCGGACCCGGCGCGCCGGCCTGCGCGGGAGCGCGGCCGCCTTTATCCCTTCACCGCCCCCAGCGCTTCTCCCATCGCACGCACTGCTGCCACCTTGGCGTGAAGGGGCGCCCAGTCGTCGCGTTCGGCGATGGCGGCCCAGATCGCTTCCACCTCGTCGATATGCATAGAGCAGGGTGTCTCACCGGCCCAATAGGGATGGTCGAGATGGCTGGGGCGCGGCGTCAGGGCGGCCAGCGCGCCGCGCACCGCGGCCCAGCGCGCGCCGGCATAGGCCGGGCCTGAGAGGGCGCCGCGCCGGGCATCGAGGAAGAAGCGGTCGATGAGCACGTCGCTTTCGCGCAGCGCGATCACGGCGGCTTCCACGAAGGCGCGTGCGGCTGTGTCGTCCGGTGCGGCATGGCCCATGCGCCACAGGAAACGCGCGATCAGCCGCTCCTCGTAGAGCGCCGGGAAGCGCCGCAGGATGGCCACCAGCGCCTCGGCGTCGGCTTGCTCGGCCAGCGCGCCGGCGAGCTGGGCGAGATCCCAATGGATCGCCTCCGCCTGCCGGGCGAAGCAATAAAGGCCGGTCTGGTCGAAATAGGCGGCCGTGAAGCCGGGTGTCCACAGCGGCGTGAAGCGCCACGGCCCATAATCGAAGCTTTCGCCGGTGATCGCGATATTGTCGCTGTTGAGCACGCCGTGGACGAAGCCCGCGACCATATAGCTCGCTGCCAGATCGGCCGTGCGCGCCGTGACCGCCTCCAGCAGCGCCAGCGCCGCATTGCCGCCGGCCGGCACGGTCACGCCCAGCAGGTGGCGCAGGCAATAATCGGTGAGCCGCGCGATATTCTCCTGCTCGCCGTGATAAGCGAGCCGCTGGAAGCTGCCGATGCGGATATGGCCATGGCTCAGGCGCACCATCACGGCCGAGCGGGTGGGCGAGGGCTCGTCGCCGCGCACAAGCTGCTCGCCGGTCTCGATGAGCGAGAAGAGCCGGCTGGTGGTGACGCCCAACGCCTCCAGCATCTCCGCCGCCAGGATTTCGCGCACGCCGCCCTTGAGCGTCAGTCGCCCGTCGGCGGTGCGGCTCCAGGGCGTGCGGCCCGAGCCTTTGGTGCCGAGATCGAGCAGCCGTCCCCCGGCCGCATCGCTCTCGCGCAGTTGCGCGAAGAGGAAGCCGCGCCCGTCGCCCAGGTCGGGATTGTACACGCGGAATTGGTGCCCGTGATAGCGCAGCGCCAGCGGCTCCGGCTGCGCGCCGGGCAGCGGCTCGAACCGGGCGAAGTGGCGCACCCAGGCGGCATCGTCCAGTCCCGCCAGCCCCACGCTCGCCGCCGCGCGATCGTTGCGCAAGCGCAGGATCGCCTCGGGAAAGGCCGCGGGCCTCACCGGGTCGGCAATGAAGTCCGCGATTTCCTCGATGGCGCGCTCGGGACGGTAATTGCTTGCTTGCAGGCTCTCTTCCATGCGGCAATATGGGAGCGGGGCGAGGAAAGGATCAAGCGTGGTCGCCTATGAGGACAAATTTTGGTCGTCGCACGACGAGCTGCGGCTCCATTATCGCGACTATGCCGGGCGTGAAGATCGGCCGGCCGTCCTCTGCATCCCGGGCCTCAGCCGCAATGCGCGTGATTTCGAGGATCTGGCCGACCGGCTGGCAAACGAGGGCTGGCGCGTCCTCTGCGTGGAACTGCGCGGGCGGGGCGAGAGCGGCTACGCCAAGGATCCGATGACCTATGTGCCGCTGGTCTATCTTCAGGATCTCATGGCCCTGATCGATGCGCTGGCGGTGCCGCGCTTCGTGGGCATCGGCACCTCCCTCGGCGGCATCATGCTCATGCTGCTGGCGACCGTGCGGCGCGAGCGGCTGGCCGGCGTGCTGCTCAACGACATCGGCCCGGAACTGGCCCCGGCCGGGCTGGAGCGCATCCGCACCTATGTCGGCACCGGCGGGCCCCAGCCCACATGGGTTCATGCCGCCCGGCAACTGAGCGCGATCAACCGCGTCATCTATCCCGACTGGCGCTTGCAGGACTGGCTGCGCTTCGCCAAGCGGCTGTGCAAGGTCAACAGCCAGGGCCGCATCGTCTTCGATTACGACCAGCGCATTTCCGAGCCCTTCCGCGCGTCGGAGGCGGATGCGAACGTCAATCTGTGGCCGGCTTATGGTGCGCTGGCGGGGATGCCGCTCGCGCTGGTACGCGGGGCGCTCAGCGATCTCTTGTCCCCCGAGACCACGGCGCGCATGAAAGAGGCGATGCCGGATCTGGACGTGACCGAAGTGCCCCGCGTCGGCCATGCGCCGACGCTGGACGAGCCGGAGGCGGTAGCGGCGGTGGACCGGCTGCTCGCTCGCGTGTTAGCGGCCTCATGAGTGCGGCGCCCCCTCCCCCCGGGCCATTGGGGCCGCTCTCTATCCTGCAACTGCACGGGCGGTTCGACGGCAGTGCCGCCAAGGACCGGCGCATCGCGCGTCTCATGAATCATTGGGGCAGCAAGGCGCGGCACGATCTGCTGCTGGCCGAGCCCGGCGCCGATGCCGGCCGCGCGCTGATCGATCCGGCGGTGCCGGTGCGGTTCCTGGCCGAGCCCGCCTTCGGGCCCAATGGCGGGCCGGGCCGCTATGTGGCGTTGGCGCAGCTCATGCGCGACTATGACCTGATCCTGAGCTTCGGCTGGGGCGGCATCGATGGCGTCATCGCCCAGCGGCTGCTGGGCCTGCTCATGGGCCTGCCGCCGCTGATCCATCATGAGGACGGCAGCGATCTGCGCGCCGTCGGCCCGCTCGGCTTCAACAGCGATTTCTACCGGCGCCACTCGCTGGGCGCGGCGCGCGCGCTGGTGGTGCCGACCGGCCGTCTCGCGCATGTCGCCATTGGTCAATGGGGCGAGCCGGCCGCGCATGTGAAGCAGATCCCGGACGGGATCGACATCGCCTCTTATGGCGGGCGTCGCCTGCGCAGCGAGCTGCCGGGCGTGGCGGAAGACGGCCGGCTGATCCTGGGCGCGCGGGTCGAGGATGCCGAGCCGCACATGCTCGACCAGTTGCTGCGCGCCGTCGCGCCGCTCGATGAGGCGGTGCGGCTGATATTGCTCGACGCGCCGGGCGAGGATGCGGTGCTCGCCGCGCGGGCGGAGGCGCTGGGCGTGCATGGGCTGTGTGCCCCGGCGACGCTGCCCCGGCCGCAGGATTATCTGGGCGCGCTGGATATCTTCCTGCTGCTCTCGGCTGGTGAGCCCGCGCCGCTCGCGCTGACCGAAGCAATGGCGGCGGGCCTGCCTGTCGTGGCCACCGAGACCGGCGACGTTGCCGAGATGCTGGCGCCGCCCAACCGGGCGTTCGCGGTGCCGCCGGGCGACGACACCGCCCTCGCCAAGGCGCTCGCCAGGCTGGCGGGGGATGCGGCTTTGCGCGAGAAGCTGGGCGCTGCGAACCAGCGCCGGGCAGCGCAATGCTTTGACGAATCCGTGATGTTTGACCTATATGGGCGCCTGTACGGCAGTGTCGCGGGACGTGAAGAGGCGCTGTCATGAGCCGCTGCGGCGCAGGTGGCGATTTTATGCGCATGACGATGCGAATCTTGCTATGGGGCGCGTTTCCCGCGGGCCCGGCCGGTCCGGCGGGCCGCGATGAAGGAGCTTCTATTGTTCAAGGGCGTTAAGCCGATCGTCTATGGCGGTCGCGAGGTGTGGCCGCTGATCGAGGGCGGCAAAGGCGTTGCCGTCTCGAATCATGCGAGCTCCGGCGCCTGGGCGGCTGCCGGTGGCATCGGCACCGTGTCCGCCGTGAACGCCGACAGCTACGATATCGACGGCAATCTCATTCCCCAGATCTATCACGGCCGTACCCGCGTGGCCCGGCACGAGGAGCTGGTCGCCTATGCCATCGAGGGGGCCGTGCAGCAGGTGCGCAAGGCCTTCGAGATCGCGGGCGGCAAGGGCGCCATCAACATCAACGTGCTGTGGGAGATGGGCGGCGCGCAGCGTGTGCTCCAGGGCGTGCTGGAGCGCACCAAGGGCATGATCGCGGGCGTCACCTGCGGGGCTGGCATGCCCTACAAGCTCTCCGAGATCGCGGCCGCGCACAATGTGAACTATCTGCCCATCGTCAGCTCCGGCCGCGCCTTCCGGGCGCTGTGGAAGCGCGCTTATTGCAAGGCGGCGGAATGGCTGGCGGCCGTGGTCTATGAAGATCCCTGGCTGGCCGGCGGGCACAACGGCCTCTCCAACGCCGAGGATCCGACCCGGCCGGAAGACCCCTATCCCCGCGTCAAGGCGCTGCGCGAGACGATGCGCGAGGGCGGCATTTCGGACGATGTGCCCATCGTCATGGCCGGCGGCGTGTGGTTCCTGCGCGAGTGGGATCACTGGATCGACAATCCCGAGCTGGGCGCCATTGCCTTCCAGTTCGGCACGCGCCCGCTGCTCACGCAGGAGAGCCCCATTCCGCAGGCGTGGAAGGACCGGCTCACCACGCTGGACGAGGGCGATATCCTGCTTCACCGCTTTTCGCCCACCGGCTTTTACAGCTCGGCGATCCGCAACGGCTTCCTGCGCAACCTGGAGGCCCGCTCGGAGCGGCAGATTGCCTTCAGCGGCGAGGAAGCGGGCGACCATATCTGCCAGCTCGACGCGGGCGTGAAGGGCCGCAACTTCTGGGTGACGCCGGGCGACCTGCTGCGTGCGCGCGAATGGGTGGGGCAGGGCTTCACCAACGCGCTCAAGACGCCGGACAACACGCTGGTCTTCGTCACGGATGCGGAGCGGGCCGAAATCCGCAAGGATCAGGCCGATTGCATGGGCTGCCTCTCCCATTGCGGCTTTTCCTCGTGGAAGGATCATGACGATCACACCACTGGCCGCCTCGCCGATCCGCGCAGCTTCTGCATCCAGAAGACGCTCCAGGATGCGGTGCATGGCGGCGACATCGAGCGCAACCTGATCTTTGCGGGCCACGGCGCCTATCGCTTCAAGCAGGACCCCTTCTATTCCAATGGGTTCGTGCCGACGGTGAAGCAGCTCGTCGACCGCATCCTGACGGGGGATTGATGGCCATGATGCGTGCGCCCGATCTCCCCGGTCTCGCCGTGCTCAACTATCGCGCGGCCGATTATGAAGTGGTCCGCCCGGGCCGCTTCGTCCTGTGCGCCGTCAGCGGGGCCGAAATCCCGCTGAACGAGCTGGCCTACTGGAGTGCCGCCCGGCAAGAGGCTTACAAGAGCGCTATCGAAGCGACCAAGGCCCTCGCGGCCGACTGAAAGGCGCAACCCGCCAGCGCGAAATCCCGATAGTCCCCGTGTGGTCGCGTGGGGCCCGGAAAGCGGCGATGAGTGCGCGAGAGCCGCAGCGTGATTCGGCTCCGCCTGCGGGTCGAAGCGCTGAAAGGCGGGGACGGCGCGCGACGGCGGGATGATGCAGCTCTACTCTGCGGGGTGAAACGCGGAGAGCGGCGCGGGCGTGCGGGGCCGCAGGGTCACTCTGCTCCGCTCCACATGGCCGATCCCGATCGCGGCATGTCCTGTGCCTGAGCGTGTGCAAGTCGGCCCGGCACCCGTGCGCATATGAGGTTTGTCCCGCGCCTGACAGGGCAGGCGGGGCAGGTAAGCAGGGTACAGCAGGGCAGGGCTGGCTTGGCGCGGACGTCTGCCGCACCCGCACCATCCCGTGCTCCTGCGCAGGCAGCAGCCCCAGGGCCCGGCCGGTCAACATCGCCGCAGACGGCCGGTGCAGCGGGGCGCGCCTTGGCGTGGCCCGCCCCGTGCTCCAGCCCGCGCGGCCTAGTCGATATCGCCGTCCTGCACCGGCCAGCCCGAGGGCATGCCATAAGGGCACGCCGTCATCACCGCCTCGATGCGCGTGAAGAGCCCGCGTTCGATCTTGAAGGCCTCGCCGATGTGCCAGGAGAAGGGGCGCTCTACGCCGGCCGTCACGCGGCGACCATTGGTCAGCAGATAGTCCCGCACCGTGCCGCTATGATCGAAAAAAGCGACCGCGAAGACAATGCCGCGCTCCACGTCGATCACCGGGAAGCGGCGCTGGCGGATGCGGTCGACGAACGCGAAATAGCCGGTCTCGAACTGTTCCTTCGCACTCATCCTCTTGAAGTCGAGCCGGTAGGGCGTGTCCTTGTCCTGCACGCCTTCGTGCGGCGCGGCCTCCTCGGGCGCGATGCCGCCCTCGCCGGTGGTGCGAAAGCCGTTCTCGATGCGGATGCAGTCGTCGGCGAAGGGATAGTCGCCCTTGCCGTCATTCTTCTCCAGCCCCACGAAATAGAGATTGGCGATGCGGCGCAGCTCGGCGCGGCTCATTCGCTCGCTTTCGGGGATGGGCGCCGCCCAATGCGGATCGGGTCCGCCGCTCGCGTCCAGACTGGCCGGTCCCTGCACGAACGGGCCGCCGCCGGTCATCATGTCGGGCCGCGCCGCGATGCACTCGATGTCTGCGATGGCATCGCCCCGCACGGCAAGACGCGTCACCAGGATGGAGCGGGTCGAGCCTTCCGAGATGGTGGTGAAGCTGGCGATGCCGCCAGTCTCGGGATCGACCACGTCGTGGCGGTAGCTGCCCAGCGCCGTCACCGTCCCCCAGGCGCCATCGCCGATGGCGAGCGTCTGCCCGTTTTCGGTATAGCGCACTTGCGGCGCCAGCCGGGCCCGGCCGGGGTCGCGCCCCGCCAGTGCCGCCAGAAACCCGTCCATATGCGCCGTCAACGTCGACCGATCCATGGTCCTCTCTCTCCTTCTGTTGGTCCTTGATGGCCCTTGTTTGAGCCAGACCAGCAGAAGCACCCGGGCATGGCAACCGCGATTGTGCCGGTGCGGACGAAAGGCGGGCGAGCGTGCCGCTTTGGGCACGATTATGCCCAGAAAGAGGCGTTTGGCGGTGGTTTTTCACATCGGGTAACGAGGAGGGCGGTGTTGCATCGCACGTGCATGCGCGTCGGCTGGATCGTCAGCGGCGGCGCTCCTGCGCCCTTGGGCTCCTGCCTGCACAGGAGCACGGGCTCACTCTTCAAGATCTTCCAATGTGTTCCCGCGCAGGCAAGAGCCCAGGGCGGCGTCGGTCGGCGCAGGAGCGCACCGCGCTTCCCGCGTCAAACCGTCTCGAAGGCAAGTCCCGCAATCGCCCAGCCGCCATCGCGCGTCTTCACATAGTCGGCCGCCAGCATACGCGCCTCGCGGCTGCGCACGGTGCCTTCCCCCTGTGCGTGGAGCATCTGGGCGAGCGTGTTGTCGGGCGCGATGACCGTCTCGGTCTCGACGGTGGCGGCGTGGCGCGCGCGGGCGGTGCGGCCGTCCGCGGCGATCTCCAGGGCGTCCTGTGCACCTACCGGACCGGGCGAGATTGCGGCGATGCCCGCGACGGCCGCCGCGCAGGCGTCATTGGCGTAGAGCCGCGCGGCGCCGTTCCTGTCGCCGCTGCTCAGCCTGTGCATCCAGTCGCCATGCAACGCGCGGATGGCCTTCTCATCCTCCAGCCGGGCGAGGCGGTCGGCGCGCTCGTCCGCATCTGCGCTCGCGGCCAGGGCGGCGGCCGGCGCGCCCATCGCGGCCAGCGGCGCCGCCAGCATGGCACCGCCCTTGAGGAAGGACCGGCGCGTGGAAATGCTCTCGTCGCTCATTTGCGTCCTCCCGTTCATGCCTTGCGCGATTCGAAGAAGCGCTGCACGTCGAACTTGCCGGCGTGGCGCCCGAGCGCGCCCACGGTGCTCATGCTGAGCCCGTCCGATCCGCAGTGATAGCCGATGCCCGCGTCGTGCATGGTGCGCATGTTGATGACGATGGTGCCGAGCGTGCCGTTGCAGGCTTCCTCCAGCCAGTAGGCGAAATAGAGATCGTCGCGGATCTTCACGAAATCGCCCGGCCCGCTCCATTCCAGGCCGCCCGCGCCGTCTGCCGTGAAGATGATCCACGAGGTCGTCGCCGGCGTCGAATAGAGGTGCATGGAGGTGACGGTGGGCGAATAGTTCCAGGTGAGCGCGCGGCCCACCAGATCGTAGGTGCGCTGGTGGCGGCGGTAGAGGGGCGTATTCACGCCCTCCATCTCGATCACGCCGAACAGCGTGCGCGCTTGCGCCTCGTTGGCGATATAGGGCCCGTTCAGATAGCCATTGAAGCAGGTGACGAGCCCTGCGTCGAAATCGACGACGATGCTGTGGCCGTCATGATTGGGCTCACCCTCCAGCAGGTGGCCGAAGAGAATGACGCCCGGCGCGGGCTCGAAGGCCTGGTAGATCGCCTTGGTCCAGGCGCCGCCATCTTTGCGCCACGAGAGGGAGTCGATGCTCTCCACGCGATAGTCCATGGCAAGGCCGCTGTCGTAGCGCAGGGTGAAGCGCTTGCCGATGAGGAAGTTTGAGGCCGGCAGCGCATGGACGCCCATGCCGCCGGTGCCGTTGCCCGCGCCCAGCCGGTTGGTGAAGACGCGCGTCTTCTCCTTCACCACCTTGTCGACTTCTGCCTTGGTCAGCTTGGTCATGGTGCGCAGCGGACGATAGACCGCCCGCGCGCCCTTGCTGTCCGCCGCCGCGGCATTGGCTTGGCCGGTGCTTTGCGGATTGGGTTTGAGCGGCCCGCCGCGCAGATCGCCGAACTTCTCGAACTGGGCGATCTGGCCCAGCCACTCGCCCTTGCCGCGAAAAACATAGTAATCGAGCGCGTCGCCCCAGTCGAAGCCCAGCCGCATGCCGATCTGCCGGGCGCGGTTGAGGTCTGCCACATAGAGCGTGAAGCTGCCGGAGAACTCGCATTCGGTGCGGGTGTAGATGTAGAAATCCTCACTGATCTGGATGTAATCGGCTGGCGCGGAGAAGCCCATCTCGCTCTGGCGCGAGAGCTCCACCCAGTGCGTGTAGGCGGTGGTCGACCAGTAATCGAGCGTCGCCCAGCCATTGTCCTGCTTCCAGTACCAGGCCTTGCCCTCGGCGCGGTTATTGGCCTCGTGGCGCTTGGTCGGCGCGGGGCTGCCGGCCGTCTCGACATAGCCCTGATAGATTTCGCGCATCACTTCGCGCTTGTCCTCGAAGCCGCCGAACCAGACTTCCACGACGGTTGCCGCCTTCGTGTCGCGGTCGATCACCACGGCATAGCCGCGCAGCGTGCCGGGGATGAGATGGGTGAAGAAGCAGATCTGCTCGTGCACCAGCGCGCCGTAGCCGGCGGCAACGGCGCTGCCCCCGTTCTCCGAGAGCGTGAGCCTGGTGTCGGACGAGAATTGATAGGCCAGCGTCGGGCCGTTGTCGGTCACGATCTTGACGGACTGGCCGGCGAACTCGTCGGAGAGGGGCGAGGCATGGGCCGGCCCTGCCGCCGCCACTGGCCTCAGCGCGGCGCTGATCTGGGCTTCGGTCAGCTTGGTGTAGTTGAGCCGGTGCATCGGCTTCGGCAAAGGCGCTTTCGACGGCATCCATCCCCTCCCAGGTCAGCGTCGGCCGCGCGCTTATCTGGTTTCGCGCGACTCACTGGGGCGGATCATTCGATGATTTAGTCCACATCGCAAGCGATTGCGGGGCGCTCTAAGAAAAAGAATAATCGTTCGGCTTTGTGGTGCTGCCCGTGCAAAGGGGCAGGCAGAGCGTGCCGGCCGCTCTGGACGGAAGCGGCCCGCCCACTAGATTGAGCCGGCCAGCAAGGGAGACGGTCACATGGCGCGCATTCTCGTCCTTTATTATTCCAGCTATGGTCATATCGAGGCCATGGCGCATGCCGTGGCGGAAGGGGCGGGCGGCGTCGAAGGCGCCACGGTCGCCGTCAAGCGCGTGCCGGAGCTGGTGCCGGAGGAGGTCGCCCGTGCCGCGGGCATGAAGCTGGCGCAGGAGGCCGCCCTCGCGACGCCTTCGGAACTGAGCGATTACGATGCGATCATCGTCGGCACACCCACGCGCTTTGGCAACATGGCCGCGCAGATGCGCAATTTCTGGGATCAGACCGGGTCGCTGTGGGGGCAGGGCGCGCTCATCGGCAAGGTCGGCAGCGCCTTCACTTCCACTGCCAGCCAGCATGGCGGGCAGGAGACGACTCTCCAGTCCGTCCACACCACATTGCTGCACCATGGCATGGTGATCGTGGGCCTGCCCTACAGCTTCGCGGGTAATACCATCATGAGCGAGGTGAGTGGCGGCACGCCCTATGGCGCCTCTACGCTCGCGGGGCCGGACGGCAGCCGCCTGCCCAGCGAGAATGAACTGGCCGGCGCGCGCTATCAGGGCCGCCACGTCGCCGAGATTGCAATAAAGCTGGCGCGCTAGCCACGCGGCCATGCCCGGGCACGATGCGCCGCACGGGGGCAATCGCCCATCGGCCTTGCGACGCCCTGTGATGTGTCCCTGGCAAGGCGCTGGGACGCCAGCTCTTTTCACCCGTGCGCCTGCTTGCGCAGGCGACGCACGAACCCGCTCTCAATCCGATAGAGTCCAGCGGCGGCATCCACACGCAAGGCTCGTCAGTGCGGTAGGCGGCGGCCGCAGGCAAGGGGGGCAGCCGGATCGCGAGCCGGATCTGCGAACCGTCGTTGCGCGGCAATGTCGCAGGTCGATCGCCGCGCCCCGTGGCGGACGATCAAGGCCATCGAGCCGGGGTGCTGCCTTGCGAGGCGGCGTGCGTGCCTCGCAGCGCCTGGCATATCCATCGCCCCAATGTTGGGTCGATGCGGGAGCGGCGGAGCCGGCGCGGCTCAGGTCGGCTCGTTGGTGCTCAGCTTGCGGATGAAGCCGATGAGCCCGGTCTGCCGGCTGCGCTTGAGCCGCTCGGCGTGCAGAATGGTCCGCACATTGGCGAAGCAGCTCTCTACATCGTCGTTGACCAGCACATAGTCATAGCCATCCCAATGCGCGATTTCGCTGTGCGCGCGCGCCATGCGATGGGTGATGACGGCGTCGCTGTCCGTCGCCCGTGCGCGCAGGCGGTGCTCCAGCTCGGCCATGGAGGGCGGCAGGATGAACACGCGCACGATGTCCGCGCCGTGTGCCTGGTAGAGCTGCTGCGCGCCCTGCCAGTCGATGTCGAACAGCACGTCGCGGCCGGCCTCCAGCATCTCGTACACGGGCGCCCGGGGCGTGCCGTAGCGGTGGTCGAACACATGCGCCCATTCCAGGAACTGATTGTCCGTCACCATCTCGCGGAAGCGGGCGAGGTCCACGAAATGATAGTCGCGCCCGTCCACTTCGCCCGGCCGCATCGGCCGCGTGGTGGCGGAGACGGACATGGCAAGGCCGGGCTCGGCCGCCAGCAGCTTGCGCGAAATGGTGGATTTGCCCGCGCCAGAAGGCGAGGAGAGGACGAACAATACGCCGCGCCGGCGGAATCCGGTGGCGGAACGCTGCAGGGTGTCGATGTCGGTCTCGGCCATGCCTGCTGTTGCCGCGAGATGCGCCGCGCGTCAATCCGCTGGGACGATTGCGCCGCGCGGCGGACTGTGGAAAAGCGGGCGGCGAGTTTCGGAGAAGGAGGGAGTTTCCAGTGAAGGCATCGCTTCTCATCTGCGCGCTGGCCGGCGCGGTGCTGCTGCTGGGCGCCTGCGCCACCGTCAAGGGCGTGGGCCGGGATATCCAGTCGGTCGGCCAGGCCGGCGAAGACGTCATCAAGGGCCGCTAGGCTGCCGGGTCGGGGGATCGGTCAGCGGGCAGGCGGGTGAGCCGGGCGCCCGTCTCCACCCCGGCCGAGCCGGGGCCGTCCTCCCCGCCCGGCGCGGCGCGGGGGGTGCGCGCCGCCGGCCTCATCCTCCTGCTCGCCGGCGCCAGCGCGGGACTGCTCCACGCCATGGGGCGGACGTGGATGTGCACCTGCGGGCAGGTGCGGCTCTGGGCGGGCGGCGTGCACACGCCGGACAATTCGCAGCAGCTCGCGGATTGGTACAGCTTCAGCCATATCATTCACGGCATGCTCTTCTATGCCGGGCTGCGCTGGCTGGCCCCGCGCCTTGCGCTGCGCTGGCGGCTGACTCTTGCCGTCGCGGTGGAATGCGGCTGGGAGCTGCTGGAAAATTCGCCCCTCATCATCGAGCGCTATCGCGCCGCCACCATCGCCATCGGCTATACCGGCGATTCCGTGCTCAACAGCATGAGCGACCTTGCCATGATGATGCTCGGCTTCGCGCTCGCCGCCCGGCTGTCATGGCGCTGGACGCTGGCTCTGGCCGTCGCCATGGAGCTGATGACGCTCGCCGTCATTCGCGACAATCTGGCGCTGAACATCCTGATGCTCGTCTGGCCGCTCGATGCCATCCGCCAGTGGCAGGCGGGCCTTTGAGCGCTCACGCGCCCTGACTGCCCCTCCGGCGCACAGGGAGCCGGTTGTGCCAAATCCACCGGGATCGCGGGCCACTTGCACGCCACCCCGCCTTTGCCGGGCGGCGTGCAGCCAGCTTCAAGCAGCCCAAAGCGCCTACTTGATGTCGCCCGCCAGGTTGATGCGGAAGATCATCGCCGTTGCCTTGTCAGACAGCTCCACGTCCGTAAGGTCGGCCGCCACGCTCGCCAGCTCCGCCGAGCGGACGCAGAATTTCTCACGCTGCTGGGTGAGCGAATATTGGTTGTAGAGCTTGGTCATGTGCGTGTCGTACATGGCCTGCCACTTCTTGGCGTCCTGCTTGCGGAACTGGTCCAGCTCGGTCTGCACCGCCGCCGTGAGCAGTGCCTTATGCGTGGTCAGCAGGCGGTTGTAGGACGGGATGAGGTTCGCATGCACCTTGGGGTCGCAGATCAGCGCGGCCACGTTCAGCGCCGAGCGCAGGTGCCAGAGGTCTTCCGCGCGGCTCGCCGTCACCAGCTCGGGCGGCACGGGTTCGAGCACCGGCAGCGGCGGCGTGGGCGGCGGATTTTCCGGCAGCGGGACGACGATGGTCTCAAGTGGCGGCGGCGCCTTGGTGGCGCAGCCCGCTAGCAACCCCGCCGCGACGATGGCCGGCAGGAACGCAACGAAAGTCCGCGACGCCGCGCTCCTCATGTGAGTCATTCCTTGGCTCCCTCTCCCTGATGCAAGCACGGTTCATGGCTCATTGCGCTGCTCTGCCGCCACCGCGACTCAGATGCAAGCGATACCGTCCGGCCGCACGCGATCAGACGAGTCTGCCGGTCGGTGAGCCGAGGAGAGGGGCCGGAAAGCGGCGGTGGGCGGCGCTCAGGCGGGCTGGCGCTGCGCCGCGATCATCTCCTGCAACACCACGATGCGTGCGCGTTCGCGCGTCCAGTCCTGCGAGGGGAAGGCCTGCACCTTGTTGAGCAGGGCGCGCAGCTCCTTCTTGCGATCTTCGATGGTGATGGGCTCCATGCACGGTCTCCTTGGCTTTGAGGGCAGCGTTGGATGGAGACTCGCTATAGCAGAAATCAGCCGCGCCGTCGCCGGCAGGCAAACACCGCCCGGCCGGAGCCGGACGGTGTTCCATCGCAAAGCGCGTGTCTTTAGCGGCAGACCAGATTGCCCCGGTCGATGTCGTGGCCGATGGCACCGCCGGCCGCCGCGCCGAGCAGGGCGCCGAGCACGCTGGAGCGGCCCCGGTCCAGCCGGTCGCCAATGATGCCGCCGATGGCCGCGCCGACGATGAGGCCGGTCGTGCCGTCGCTGCGGCGGCAATAATAGCGGTTGTCCGATCCGCGGTAGATGCGCATCTCGCGCGTCACCCGGATGGGCGCGTAGCCGCCGCGATAATAACGGTCGGCATAATAGCCGCGATAGCGCGGGTCCGGCCGGTTCCAGTCATAGCGGTGGATCACCACGACCCGGTCGGGCCGGCCGGTGCGCGAGTGGTGGCGATTGTCGTGCCGGTCGCGCTTGTGCCAGCCCTCATGGCGGCCATTGTCGTGGCGGCGATCGTGCCGGTCGTGATCGTGACGCTGGGCCAGCGCGGGTGTCGCCGCGATGCCGCTGATGGTCATGGCGCCAAGCGCAAACGCCGCGATCCCGGTTTTAAAAAGCCTGTTCATCTCTCACTCCGATCCTTCCTCTTCGGTTTCCTGGTTCTGCGCGCCGGCCGGTGAAGCGATTCTGAACCTCGGTGAAAGGTGCCGTTCATGCTGCGCTGAAGCAATCGCGTGCTGCTGCACCCCGCCGCGGGCCTGTAGCCGGTCCCCTGCAACCAGCCCCGCAACCAAAGACGGAACGGCGCGTTTTTCGCCGCAGGACAATCTGGACAGGACAGGACCCTAGAGATGAAAACCGGCGCTCTCCTTACCTTGCTGCTGATTGTCGCTGTGCCGCTGGCCGGCTGCGCGACGGTGAAGGGCTTTGGCCGTGACGTGGAATCGGTCGGCGAGGCCGGCTCCGACGCCATCGACTGAAAAGGCGGGCTCCGCGCGTTCCAGAGAAAGGACAGGTCATGAAGACTTCCGGAAAGCCGCATGCCAGGCCGCACGCGATACTGCTCGCGGCCCTCATGGGCGCGACGCTGGCGCTCAGCGCCTGCGCCACGGTGAAGGGGGCGGGTAAGGATATCCAGTCGGCCGGACAGGCCGTGGAGGATGAAATCAATGAGTAACCGTCGGTGGCGCTCACTCCGGCAGGCCGGGGCCTGCGCGCAGCAAGGGGTCAGCCATGACCGACACTGATCGCAAACCGGCACCCCCCGCCGACATCAACGACCCCGACCGGCAGAATGCCGAGCAGGACGAAAGCGGCACGCAAGCGCAGGACGTGGCGCAGGAAGCACTGGAGCACCCCACCGCCACACGCGAGGAAGGGGAAACCGAGCGAGGAGGCCACAGCGACCCCACTCAGCTCATCCCCGACGATACGCCCGACCTCGTCGAACGGATGAAGGACATGGACCGCTCCGGCCGCATCGACATGGGCGCCTTCGACGGCGAGGAGAATATGGACGACGAGGATGGGTCGGTGCCGGAATAGGGGAGGCGTCGGTGAAATGCGGCGGGAGCAGCCGTGAGGACACTCAAGCAAGCCCGTGACGAAAGCAAACTCGACCAGTTCGCCAAGGATTACGAGAACGACGCCCCGGGGCGACGAGGACGCCTTTAACGCGACTTTGGCGTCAATGGCCGGAACGTCGAAAGCAGTTCCGGAAGCATCGTCTCGGGCGATTGCGACGGTTGAAGCAATACTCGAATTCCTTGACGTAGCGGTCAAGGTGCTGGGCTCACGCTGATGTGCGTCCATTGGATCGAGCATTTGATGTGCCGCCAGAAGTTCTCGATCCCGTTGACCGTGACAACCTCGGCAAGGCGGTAATCGTAGTAGGCATATTCCTCCGCGCCGTGGTTCACGCGGGCATGGCGATAACCACATCGGCAAGGCGACCGTAGCGGCGCAGTTCGTCGACATGGATGTTGCCGCCAGTCAGAACATTGGACTTCACGAACGGCTCTAACGTCTCGCGGCGCTGGTTAGGGACAACGGGGGTCACAATGTCGCCGCCGCGCTCCAGAGCGCCTGACGACCGCCTTACCGGCAGAGTCGCGCATGTGCGTCCCCTTCTTGACGCCGCCGATCAGCGTTTCGTCGATCTCTACGTTCGTGCCCAGCCTGCCGATTGGGCGCTCGCCGTCAACGTCGGCCATGTGCTGGCGAATCAGCGAGGCCATGCGCCACGCGGTCTTGTAGGTTACGCCAAGCTGACGTTGCAGTTCCTTGGCCGAAACGTCGTGAACAGGTGGATCGCGTAGAACCAGAGCTGGAGAGGCGTGCGGGTCTGCTCAAAGGGCGTGCCCACGGTCGGATGTGGGTATGACCGCACCACTGGCAGGAATAGGCGCGCTCGGCTTTGATGCGGAACCACTTGGAAGGGCGCTCGCGGGCCAGGCAGGTGAAGCCCTGTCCCCAAAAAAGAGCGGGCGGCTCCATCCGGGGCCGCCCGCATCGCTTTCACGCTCGGCGCCGGTCTGCCGCCGGCCGCCGCGCGCTGGCTTCGCGTGCCTTATTCGGCGGCGACGCCGGCATTGGTGAACATGTCTGCGCTCTCTTCGCTCTCGGCCTCTTCGCTGTCATTGGCGCGCAGTTTCCGGCGGCGGTCGAAGCTTTCCCACACGTCGTTCCAGTTGCCGCGCGTCGCGCCCTTGGAATATTCCGTCGCGCGCGTTTCGAAGAAATTGGCATGTTCCACGCCGTTGAGCAGCGGCGTGAGCCAGGGCAGCGGGTGTTCCTCGATCATGTAGATCGGCTGCAGGCCGAGCTGGCTGAGGCGCCAGTCCGCGATGTAGCGGATGTAGCGCTTGATTTCCTTGGCGGTCATGCCGGGCACTGGCCCCATCTCGAAGGCGAGGTCGATGAAGGCATCCTCCAGCCGCACTGTCTTCTGGCAGCAGTCGATGATGTCTTCCTTCACCGCGCGGGTAAGGCACTGGCGCTCTTCGACGAAGGCGTGGAACAGCCGGGTGATCCCTTCGCAGTGCAGGCTCTCGTCGCGCACCGACCAGCTGATGATCTGGCCCATGCCCTTCATCTTGTTGAAGCGCGGGAAGTTCATCAGCATCGCGAAGCTGGCGAAGAGCTGCATGCCTTCCGTGAAGCCGCCGAACATGGCGAGCGTGCGGGCAATATCCTCGTCATTGTCGACGCCGAACTGCTGCATGTAGTTGTGCTTGTCGCGCATCGCCTCATAATCGAGGAAGGCGCTATATTCGCTTTCCGGCATGCCCACCGTATCGAGCAGGTGGGAATAGGCCGCGATGTGGATCGTCTCCATGTTGGAGAAGGCCGTGAGCATCATCTTGATCTCGGTCGGCTTGAACACGCGGCCATATTTGTCGTGATAGCAATCCTGCACTTCCACGTCCGCCTGGGTGAAGAAGCGGAAGATCTGCGTGAGCAGGTTGCGCTCATGCTCGGAGAGATTCTGCGCCCAGTCCCGGCAATCCTCGCCCAGCGGCACTTCCTCGGCCATCCAGTGGACCTGCTGCTGACGCTTCCAGAAGTCGTAGGCCCAAGGATATTCGAAAGGCTTGTAAACCTTGCTGGCTTGAAGAAGAGGCATGACGAACGCTCCGGAACATGACGTGAACGATGCAAGATAGAGCGCTATGCTACGCCCTTCTGGTACAATGTCTAGTGGTTGATGAGGAACTTCAGCATTCTTTGGCGGGGCCTCTCATAGCCCTGAATCCGGCGGCGGGGCGGCTCCGCGCGGCAAGCGGCCGGCACGCCGGATTGCAGCGCGGCACGGGCGCTCACGAGGCCGCGATCCTTTCCAATCCCCAGGCGAACACCGCGAGGATGAGCGCCAGCGCGCAGAACATGGTGCCGGCGATGCGCTTGGCATAGACGCCCTGTTCGCTGCGCGCGGGGCGCGCGAGGATGGTGCCGCCGGCAAGGGCAGCGGCGGCCGCGACGCAGGCCATGACGAGCGCGGCGCGGGTCACGGGCGCTCTCTCCGGCGCTCGACATAGATGGTGCGCGTCACCGTCCGGGTGCGCTGGGCGCCCACGCCCAGGAAGACGATACCCACGAAATAGCCGAAGTCGTACCAGCCGCCCGTGTTCGGCACGGCATAGATCGCCACCTCGGGCACGAACAGCGAGACGAGCCATGCGATCGGGAAGATGAAGCCGTGCCACAGGCCGAGCAGGAAACCGGGCGTATCCGGGCCCTGCGCCACGGTCTGGGCGGTCTGCCGCGCGCAGCCGGCGAGCAGCGGCAGCGCGAGCAGCGACGAACCGAGCCGTCTCGCCGACAAGCTGTGCAGCGATGGAGCCCAGCGGCCCTCGCCAAAACGGAACCGAAGCGCGGCCTTGCTCATTTTTCCCATGTATCCCTTATGCAAGGAGAGCAGAAATGTTCGAGAAATGGCGCATCAAGGAACATATGGAAGTCAGCGACGCCACGGGCCGTCATGTCGGCACGGTGGACGAGGTGGAAGACAACCGCATCAAGCTGACGCGCAGCGATTCCCCGGACGGCGCCCATCACTATGTTGACTGGGAATCCGTGGACCGCATCGAGGATAATCGTGTCTATCTGAAACAGGGCACGCCGCTGCCCGGCATGGCGGACAGAGGTATGGCGGAGACGGGTGCGGGCATGCGCAGCGGCAGCGATGCCACCGGCAGCGGCCCCGCGCCCGATCTTCCGGCCGAGGATCGCCCGTTGTTCGGCACCAGCGGTCATGGCACGGGCATGGGCGGCTCCGGCATGGTCTGAGCCGTGGCGGGTCCGATCCCGATGCCCGGTGCGATTGCATAGGCATCTGCAAGCCGGGACGCGTCGCAGGGCGTTCAGGTTACAGATGTCGGGCCCGGCTCTTGATGAAAGAGCCGGGCCAATTGCGTGATGGAGCCGAGGCGCGCTCGCAGAGGGAAGCGGGCCGCCTCCCGCGCACCTGCCCGCCCGCCGCAACACGGAGCCCGTTTTCCGATGAAGGCGCGTTTGCGGGGCCGGGCACGCAAGGCCGCGGCCAAGGCCGTGCCCATGCACCTCTCCCCCGGAACGCTCCCTCCACACACCGCTCTCCGCCTGCACGGGCGAACCGCCTCATCAGGCAGGTGCCGACCGAAGGTTGATGCGGCGATGCTATGGCCTTTTCACTTTCCCCGCCACCGGAAAGGCGGCGCGCGGCGATTAAGCTGGGGATAACCCGCGCAAGGGGGCGTATCCCACGCGACGAGCGGGCATGGCCGCCGCTGCGCCGCCATCCGCGTCTGCCCCGCGCGCAAGCAGCCCACCTGCACCGCGATGCGGGCGGCTCCGCCTTCAGGGTTGGCGGAAGCGCCAGCGGCCGGAGTCCGTGGCCGGATCGAAGCGGACGAGCGCAGGCGTGCTGGCGCCGATGGCCACCAGCGCCACCGGCTTCGTCGGATCGGGCATGGCCTTGGGCTGGATGCGATAGGTCCCGTCCGTCAACTGGTCGATCTGCCAGAGTTGCCCCGCCGCGTTGCCGTCCGTCTTGGTCGTCACGACAGATCCGTCTTTCCCCACCGTCAGCGCCCGGTCGGTGCCGGCTATGGTGATGCGATAGAAGGGCGCGCCGAAGGAGCCGCCCGCCTCGGGCACGGGCGTGACGGTCCACTTCTGGTGGGCGCGCACCATGTAATCGCCCAGCTCCACGGCAATCTCGCCCTGCGGCCAGTGCGCGCTGTTTTCCGCCAGCGTCTGGTCCGGGATCGGCGTTGTGGGTGCATTGGGGTCGCCAAAGAAGCTGCGGCGCGGATCGAAGGCGATGCGTACGAAATCGACGGCCAGTTCCAGCGACCGGCCACTGCGCTCGGATTCGATCTCATAGGTGCCGGCTTCGATGTTTTGGCCTTCCACCGGCCAGCCGTCCCGCCAGAGCAAGGGCGCGATGCCAAGCACGCTGCGCCCGCTGCGATCCATATCGGCTTCATAATGCATCGAGAATTTCTCGACGCCTTGGCCCAGGTCGATCAGGCCGAAATGGCCGGGACCGATAAGCCGCCCGCGCGCATTGGAAACGAGCTTGCCGCCGCCTTTGAGCAGCGGAATGCCCATATGGTCCACATAGGGGCCCGTGATCTCGCGCGAGCGGCCGACGCGGATATTGTAGGTGGAGTTCGGCCCGTCGCAGCAGGTGCCGTGGGTGCCGAGCAGATAATACCAGCCATCGCGATACATGAGCGCCGTGGCTTCCATGTCGATCGCCACGTCGACCGCCTTGTTGCCGGCCAGCCGCTCGCCTGTCTTCGGGTCCAGCTCGACAATGCGAATGGCGCCGAAATAGGTGCCGTAGCTCAGCCAGAGCCGCCCATCGACATAGAGGAAGGCGGGATCGATCGCATCGGCATTCTCGATGCCGTCGCTCGCGGCGACCACGCCCACCTCATGATAGCCGAAATCGGGCGAGGCGGGGTCGAGCGTCTTGGTCCACATGATCTTGACCTGGCTGGCATGGCCGCCATTGAGGCCGCCGCCGCCCACGGCATAGGCGACATAATAGCGCTCGCCGATCTTGATGACGTCGGGCGCGACGCCGCCGCCGGTGCGGATGGGCCCGCTCTGCCAGGTCCAGCCGTCCTGCGAGACCAGGCCGCCGCTGCCCGTGCCGAAGGTGTACCATTTGCCGTCCGAGAAGGTGAGCGTGGAGGGATCGTGGATGAAAGGCTTGCCCGCCAGCGATTCCGCCGGTGCGGCGGCATGCAGGCACAGCCCCATTGGCAGGCAGGCGGCGAGCGCGCTCAGGCGGCGGGCCCGGGTGCGAAAGGAAATGTGCGTGTCCGTCATGGTCGCGCCCTTCACTTGATGTCGATGGTGATGTCGCGCAGGGGCTTGCCCTGGTCGTCGATGAAGCGCAGGCAGAAGTCGCTCAGCCCCGGGCCGTTGATGACTGCGCCGCGAATGATGTTGCGCCCCTTGCGCAGGGTGAGCGGCTTCGAGACCACGTCATCCATCACCATGCGCCGGTCGTCGAACAGGCCCACGGTCTCCGCGCCGTTCACCCACCACATGGAGGCCGAGTTGGAGCCCACCGCCAGCCGCACATTCTCGATGTCGTGGGGCGCATCGACGATGGTGACGGCCCAGAAGATCACGCCATAGGTCGGCTTGCCCAGCGCCTGCGCGAAGTTGAACAGCTTCACATCGAACAGCTTGGCGTCATAGGCATGCCATTTGAGCGGCTCGGCCGCCTGCACGGTCTGGCCATCGCGCGGGACGATGGTGAACTGGTCGGGGAAGTAGCGCGTGGTGAGCGCCTCGCGCACATAGCTGTCGGTAAAGCCCGCATTGGAGCGGTTGGGCTTGACGATGGGCTCCAGCAGCAGCCAGCGGCGGATGAAGCCCTCGGCGTCCGGTGTGGTGGGGGTCGCCCCCGCGGGCACCAGATAGGGCGTCAGGTCACGCGGATCCGTTTTGGCGTCGCCCTGCGCGATCGCTGCGCCGCCAAGTGCCACGCTCAATGCGAGCGATAGCCGGCATGCCGTGGCGCCCCACTGTTTCATGTGCATTCCCCTTCGTCATGTTCAGGATGGTGTCTGGTGGCGGTGGTCCGGGCGCGGTGCGGCGTCTCAGGCGAGCAGGATGCGCCGCACGGCTCCTTCCGGGTCGTCCGCCATGCCGCATTCATTGTCGAAGACCATGGTCTGGCAGCGCGTGGGGTCGCTCGGCGTCCAGGCGAGGCCCGGTTGGGACGGGTCGCCCGTCCGCGCGAAAGCGGCCCAGGCGCCGGCCATCTTGCGGGCCAGCGCTTGCGCTTCGGGCGTGTTGCCGGTGCCCTGATCGCACAGGCGCGTATTGTCGAAGCAGAACGCCAGCTCGGCGGTGTGCCAGGCGCCGCACTGCCCGTCGAGCTGCGGCGATTGCCAGCTGAACCAATATTGATAGACCGGCGCGCCCTGCTGGGCGTGTTTGAGCCGCACCATGCGCTGGACGTTGTTGCGCTGGCCCAGCCCACCGACACCATAAGACAGCGTGCGGATGCTTTTTTCCGGGTGCGCTCGCTTCATGGCGGCGATCAGCGCATCCGCCTTCTGGGCGCCGAGATATCCGGCCAGCGTCGCGCGCCATTCCGCTTCGCTCGGATTGGAGCTGTAGCTCATGCCTTCCTCGCTTACGCAGCCGATGATGACGGGCACGTCCTTCGAGACGTCCGGCGCGGCATCCTGAAAGGACCGCAGCGTGATCTGCTTGCCGTCGAGCGTCGGCGTCCAGCCGACGCGCGGCGTGCCTGTGGCCGGGAAGCCGAGCCGCATGGGGGAGGGGCCGTTCATGTCCGCCGCGATCCGGTTGCCGGTGTCGAACAGCGTTTGCCATGGCATTTTCTGCAACGCGGCGATGTCCCGCGCGCCCACGCCCAGCGCAGCGATCAGCCGGCGGGAAAATTCGCGTGATTGGGCGCTGTCCGGAATGTTGCCGCCGCCGCCGGACTGGACGATGGCGCGGTGGATCAGCCCCTTGCCGGCGGGCATGCCGAGCATGGTGGTCACTTTCGAACCGCCGCCGGATTGGCCGTAGATCAGCACGCGGTCGGGATCGCCGCCGAAGCTCGCCGCATTTTCCCGTACCCAGCGCAGGGCGGCAATGCAGTCCATCATGCTGCAATTGACGGCGTCCTCATAGGCGCCGCCGCCCACCTCGGTCAGGTCGAGGAAGCCCAGCACATTGAGCCGATGGTTGATGGTGACGATGACGACATCGTGATGGCGGGCCATCTGGGCGCCATCGTGCGAGGCCAGCTCATAGGAGGAGCCGAAGCTGAAGCCGCCGCCGTGGAAATAGACCATCACGGGCCGGCTGCCGCTCAGCGCCGGGGTCCAGATGTTGAGCTTGAGCATGTCCTCGCCCAGGAACCCATCGGTCCACTGTTGCAGGAAGGTGTGCTCCACAGCGCGGAAATTATGGAGGGATTGCGAGCAATTGGCGCCATAAGCGAGCGTGTTCAGCGGCTCGGTCCAGCGCTTGGGCGGCTTGGCCGGCAGCCAGCGATTTTCCCCTTCGGTGGTGTCGCCATAGGGCACGCCTTTGAAGGTGAAGACATCGTCGGCGACATAGCCGCGCACCGGGCCATATTGCGTGCGGGCAATGGCCTCTCGCGGCGTGGAGCAGCGGCCGGCGTCGCCCTGTGGCGTGGACGCAGCGGTTCCGCCGCCCGGTGTGGAAGAGGTGTCGGCGCCGCCGCCCGGCTTCGAGGTGTCGGTTCCACCTCCCGGCTTGGAAGAGGCGCCGGTTTCGCCGCGCGGCCCTCCGGCGCCCGTCTGCGCCGATGCCCGCGCCGCCAGGCCGAGCCCGGCAGCGCCCGCGATCGCAGATCCAATCAATGCCTGCCGACGATCGAAAACCGGTCCGGCCTTCGCCATGTTCAGCCCCTCCTGTCCCATGTCCACCGGCCATCCAGCCGGGTCGCGCCGCTTTGTCCGGCTTTCCCGCACTTTATGGGCGCGCGGGCCAAAGATCAATTGTCAGTCATAATAATAGTTCACAACCCAGAAAATTAGAAAAATAGGAAAAATTTCAAATAGTTAAATTAGATTCGCGATATTAAATAGTCCGACATTAAAGCTATAAGCCAACCCGGCCCAGCGTTACTGCTCCCGAGTCAGGCTTCCCCAATGACCCAGCACCGCCCCCGGCCCGCTCCTACGCGCCCAACGAAAAACCCATGTTTCAGTCGTAAATTGTGTGTAATCCCCGCCCCCAGCGAGCCGCTCCGCCAAGGCCATCCAAGCGGCACCCGGCCCCATCATCGGGGGACTGTCTCAGAGAGTTGCAGCCGGACCGAGCCAGCTCGCTGCGCCTTCTATTCTGCCGCGCCGAAGGAGAGCCATTCGGAAGGAGAGGGCGCCTGTCCCGCGAGCAGGGCCATGGCCAGCGCCTGCGCGCGGTCGGCCGAGGGCGCATTGGCTGCCCGCGTGGCGCAATCGACAAACTTGGCGACAAGCGCGTCGTCGTCGAGCGGCCGGTCTGGATGTCCCGCCGCTTGGGCAACCGCAAACGCCAGTTCGGATCCGTCCTCCAGGGTGATGCGCAGCGCTCCGCGCGCCGCATCCGCCCGTGTCCAGCCATCGTTGAAGCGCGGCGTCACTTTGGCCGCCATCGCGTGCAGCGCGGCATCGCCCAGCCGCTCTTCACCGAAACTGTCGAGCGATACAGCACCATCCACCAGCGCGGCGGCGACCGTGAACGGAATACTGAAGCGCGCCTCGATCGGCGTCCGGGGCGCCTGCTTGGCGGACAGGGGTTCGATCAGCATTGTCTGCACCGGTCCGATCTCCGCCTCGATGGAGTGGATTGTCCGCCCAGCAATACCGGGCCGCAGTTCCAGCGCCGCCTCGATATAAGCGTGCGTGCCGCGGCACGCAGGCCAGGGTTTGAAGGACACCTCATCGCCCAGAAAGCGCTTTCCGAGCGCTTCAGTCAAAGCGGGTTTCGCCGGGCCACCGCCATAAAGCGCGAGGAAACCCGCCGTGCCGCCCAGCGGATCGGCAAATGCTCTCGCGCCCGCCTGCGCCAGCAGGGCTGCCTCCACGGCTCCCCGCGCGGCGAATCCTTCCCGCACGCCTCGCATCGGCGAGGTGGGGTCGTGCTTGATCTCACCGGGGAAAGCGCCCTGCATCATGGCGAGCCCCATGGCATCACGAATGCCTTCGGCTGGCAGGCCCAGTAGCTTCGCCGCGGCGGCTGCGGTCGCGATGAGGTTGACCAGCGGCGGCGGATACCAGCCTCCTGCTTCGAACGGCCGGCTCGGCGCCAGCGAGAGGCGGCAGGCGAGATCGCAGCCAGTGGCCATGGCTGTTTCCAGAGCCTCCATGGCGATGGTGGGATCGCGATCCGCCAAGGCCAGCAGTGCAGGGACAAGCGCGGCATTGGGATGTGCGGGGCCCGCATCGAACGTATCGCCGAAGTCGAGCGCGTGCGCTAACGCCCCATTAGCGAGCGCCGCAGCCGCAGGGCTGGTGCGATGCGTCGATCCGATCAGCCGGCACGCGCCGCGCTGCTGCTCCGCATGACGCCGGTAAGGCAGCGCATCATCCGCCAAGCCACTTGCGGCGAGCATGACGCCCAGCGCGTCGAGGAGAGAACGCCGCGTGGCATGCAGCGTGTGCAAGCTCAGATCTGCATGGCGCACCTCCGCCATATGCGTGGCGACGATGTCGGAAATCGTTGGGAGAGCTGACATTCTTTGCAAACGCTTTCATGCGCGCTATTTCACCAAAAAACAGGAGAGTCAAATGTGGTATCGCGCGCGCCATCGCATCGTCCTTATCCTGCTCGCGACGTCGTCTGCTGTCGCGACGGCGCAGTCGGACGGAGAGACGGCCCAATTGCCAAGCGGAGCCGAATGGCGCGCGGATATGCCAGCCAAATGGAACGGCACGCTTCTTCTCTATAGTCGCGGCTATGCGCCGGTGCCCGGCAAGGCCGAGAGTGCGCCGCGCCAGATGACGCGGGCGCTGCTGGATGCCGGCTATGCTCTGGCCGGTTCCAACTATGGCGCGGGCGGCTGGTCGCTCGCGGAAGCCGTGCCAGCGCAACGCGCGACGATTGCGGCCTTTGCCGCGCGTTATGGGCAACCGAAACGAGTTATCGCATGGGGATCGTCCATGGGCGGGCTGGTCTCGACAGCCCTTGCCGAACAGCAGGGCGCTGGCATCGACGGCGCACTGGCAATGTGTTCGTCCATCGGCGGTGCCGTCGGCATGATGAACATGGCGCTGGATGGCGCCTATGCGTTTAAGACACTGATTGCGCCGGATAGCGACCTGCGCCTTGTCGGTATCGACGATGATCGCCTGAATGCCCAGCGCGCGACAGCGGCGCTGAATGTGGCGATGCAGACGCCTGAAGGCCGCGCCCGCGTGGCGCTCGCCGGTGTGCTGGCCGGCATCCCTGGATGGACCAGCCGGGATCGCCCCGAACCGGAGTCGGCTGACTTCGGCGCGCAGGTGGAGGAAATCGGCCGCGCCTTCGTCATGGGCGTGTTTCTGCCGCGCACCGATCAGGAGCAACGGGCCGGTGGCGTCTTTTCCTGGAATGAAGGAGTCGATTATACGCGCCAGTTAGATTTTTCAGGACGCCGCGCTATGGTCGAGGCGCTCTACAAGGCTGCGGCGCTCGATCTTGAGAGCGACTTGGCAAGGCTGAACAGTGGCGCCCGGATCGCCGCGAAGCCTAAGGCGGTGCGCTACATGCTGGATCATTATACGCCGAACGCACAGCCGCTCGTTCCGATTGCCGCTGTACAGATGGTGGGCGACGGCGCCACGAGTCCTGCCCTGCAGCGGGGCTATATGGACGCTGCGCCCGCCGCAATGGCGCGCGGCTATTATGTACGCGGCGCGGGGCACTGCACTTTCGATAACGCGACCACGCTGGCATCGCTTGCTCTTCTTGAAACGCGCATGTCGAGTGGTCGCTGGCCGGCGCTGGCCGAGCCGTTCATCCCATTCACGCCGCAGCCCATGATGCGCGCCTGTGTCCGTGAGAAAAGCTGCAAATAGGTGGCGCGCGCCTGCCCATCGAGGGGACGATGGGCAGGCGTGGTGCTTCAGAAGCCTTTGCGCTGGATCGTCCACTTGGGGTCGGCGCACAGGCGGCAATCGGCGCCGACAAAGGTCTTTGCGGCTTCCTTGTCGCCTCGCAATTGCCAGTCGAGCCAATTGACGGCGAGTTGCGCTACCCGACCGCCATTGGGCTGTCCGAACGTGCCCCCATGTCCAACATCGCTGTCGACGAGCACGGCGGGAACATGCGTAATCCGCGCGTAGTCGTCGGTGCCGTTCGGGTAGGCGATGTCGCTCTTACCGCCGATGAAATAGATGATTGACGTATGGACAGTCTTGAGGATCGACTTGTCCACACGGATGCCCTGTATTGGATTGCTGCCGTCCGTGAAGACGCCGCTATTGTGCACGAGAACGGTGCGGATCCGTGGGTCAGACGCGATCTGCAGAGCCTGAAGGCCGCCGCAGCTATGTCCACCGACCGCAATTTCCTTGGCGTCGATCAGGCCTTCGTAGCGGCTGCCGGCGCGGCCGTTTTCGGCCAGCGCCCAGTCAATGCCCGCTGCGACATCCTTGGCGGTCGTGGCAACAGGCGGCAAGAGCGGCGCGCCGGATTGGGCTGGGTTCGGCGCCGGTGCGCGGGGCGGGCGGGCCCCGCCGGTCATGATCTTTCCAGGCGCGATGACGAGATAGCCGTGCGAGGCGATTTCCAACAGATGAAAACGCGCGCTGGCGCCATCGGCCGCGCAGCCGCCATTGCCCCACACCAGCACGCCAAGCTTGCGGCCGCCAAGCTTGGCGAGAGCGGCCGGGCGATAGACGACATGATCGGGCAGAGAGGGGTCGACTTCCTTGATTGCGGGAAAGGGCCCGGTGCCAGGCGTGTCGGGCTGCGCATCAGTGGATGCTCTATCCGCCGACGTGGCGTTTTCCGGCCCGCTGGCGGGTCCTTGAGGCAGAGCCGCCGTGCTCATCATCAGCAGCCCACAGGCGAGTGCCATCTTCTGCAATGCCATCCTCTTCCCTCCGTTCGAATCGTGATCTGGAAACGCTAAAGTCGGGACGGGGTGCTGTGCAAGCGCTTTCAGGCACTCTCTCGGGCAATGACGCGAAAGCCGACATCGATGATAGATTCGACCCGCTCGCCATCTGCGCGGGCGCGCAGAACACGCATCACTTCCCGCGCGATATGGGCGCCGTCGATATCGACCGACGTGATCGTCGGCCGCATATCGCCGGCTAGGCGGAGATTGCCGAAGCCGGTGACAGCAAGCTGATCGGGGACGCGAACGCCGGCCGCTTGAGCTTCCACGATCAGACCTTGCGCGATCCAATCTGAGCCGCATACCACCACGTCGGGACGTTCCGGCAGGTCAGCTAAGGCCCTGAAACTTAATCGGCCTTGCCCGAAGTGGCTAGGCACATTTACCTCGAGCCGTGACGGTTCTTGGCCGCCATCGTGGACCCAGCGCGCGCTAAAGCCACCGGCGCGGCGCTCCGCGCGCGGGGAACGTGGCACGATGAGATGTGGACGGCGATAGCCCCGAGCACGCAGAAAGCGGGCCAGTTCCTCACCGGCCGCAATATGGGAGAAACCAACAGAGACGTCGATTGGGTCGTCCGCAAGTCCCCAGGTCTCGATCACTGTCACTTTTGCGGCGCGCAACCGGTCGCGTGTTTCCTGGTCGGAGACGATGCCGGTCAATATGATGGCGTCAACGCGGTGGGCGAGGGCCATGTTGATCTCGCGCACCAAGCGGGAATTGTCAGATCCAGTCAGCGCCAGCATGACGCTGTTGCGATCGCGCGAGAGCACTTCGATCATCGCTTCGACCGTGTCGTTGAAGATAGATTGAGCGATATCCGGCACCAGAACGGCGATGAGTCGAGAGCGGTTTCCCGCCAGTGCGCCTGCCGCAAGGTTTTGAACATAACCGGTTTTCTTGATGGCGTCGCGAATGCGGGCGCTGGTCGCTGGGGCAACCATTTCGGGCATGTTCAAGTAGCGCGAGACCGTCGCGGGAGACACTCCTGCCATGGCCGCGACATCGTCAATCCGGGGCGAACGTCCTGTCATTCCGCTGTTCTGATCCTAAACCGGAAGAAATGCAAAAACTGCTTTGAAAGCGCTTTCATTCATGTATATGAACGCGCCATGACTTCGGATTTTGACCCGTTGCTGCCCGAGACGTTCGATAGTCCGATGCAGCTTTATGCCGATCTGCGCGCGCGCTGCCCGGTTGCGCATAGTAATGCCTGGGGTGGTTTCTGGGCGTTGATGAAGCATGAGGACGTCGCCGCGGCGGCGACCGATTGGCAGACCTTCCTCACCTCGCGCCAGAATGTCGTGCCCAAAGTTGCCTTTACCGGGCGGCGGCCACCGCTTCATCTCGATCCGCCAGAGCACACGCCTTATCGCCGCGCTCTGGCGCCGCTGTTCTCCGAGGCGCGGATTGCGCGGCTGGAGCCGGTCATCCGCGAAATATGTCGGGAACTGCTGCCGCCGCTCGTGGCTAGGGGCGAATGCGACATCGTCTCCGACTTTTCCGCGCCGATGCCCATTTCCGCTTTTGCGCACTGGATGAACCTGCCGCCCGACGCGGTCGCGGAACTCACTCGTGTCGGTCGTCTCTACAATATCGCTGTCCAGTCCAACGACATGGAAGCAACGCGCGAGAACAGCCTTCATCTCTACGAAATGGCGCGCGGAATCGTGCAGGAACGTCGCGAAGCGCCGCTTCCCGTCGATCAGGACGCCGCCAGCGCGCTGCTCGCCGCGCGCGTTGATGGCGAGCCGCTGCCGGAAGAGCTGATCGTCGGCACGATCCGCCAGGTGCTGGTGGTGGGCATCATTGCGCCCAGCGTCACCATCGGCGCGATGGTCGTCCATCTGAGCCGGGATCAGGCTTTGCAGGCCCGGCTTCGCGCCGATCGCACGCTGTTGCCGGCGGCGGTCGATGAACTCCTGCGGCTCTATACGCCCTATCGCGGCTTCGCGCGCACGCCGGTGCGCGACGTGACGATCCGCGGGCGGACCATTCCCGCCAATGAACCCGTGGCGCTGGTTTATGCGTCCGCAAATCGCGATTCCGATGTGTTCGAGGATCCTGACACGTTCCGCCTCGGTCGGCCCAACATGAAGGATTCCTTGGCCTTCGGACGGGGCCCGCACATGTGCGTGGGTGCATCCATGGGCCGCCTGGAGCTTCGGATTGCCCTCGATGAGCTGCTTTCTGCCGCGCCTGGCTTCGAATTGGCGGGTGAGCCGGTGCAGACGCGCTTTCCGGAAATCGGTGCGCTCTCAGTGCCGATCCGGTTCACGGGAAGCCCCGCATGACGCATGTCATCCTGGCGACCGGCGATCTGGCGCCCGATCGCGACGATTATGACGAAAGCTATGTCGCCACGCGCGATACGCTGCGGTCCGCCGACATCACGTTCGGGCAACTGGAGACGAGCTTTGCGCGCAAGGGCGTTCGCCTGCCGCAGGCCCGGCACGCCGTCCTGGCGCGGCCCGACGGGGCCGATGCGCTCGCACGTGCCGGGTTCGATGTGATTTCCATGGCGGGCAATCATGTCATGGACTGGGGCAGCGAGGCCTTTTTCGAGACGCGAACCAATCTGGAGCGCTGCGGCATCCGCGTGGTCGGCGCCGGTGCCGACATTGGCGAGGCCCGCCGCCCCGCCGTCTTTACGTTGGGTGACGGCACGCGCGTCGCTTTTCTAGCTTATTCCAGCATCCTGCCGCACAGCTATTGGGCCGACGAGCGTCGGCCGGGCTGCGCGCCAATGCGCGCGTTCACGTTCTACGAGCAGATCGAGCACGATCAGCCGGGCACGCCCGCGCGCATCCACACCTATCCCCACCGGGAAGACCTCGCCGCCATGGAAGCGGACATTCGTGCGGCCAAGGCGCAAGCGGATCTCGTCTTCGTGTCCCTCCATTGGGGGATTCATTTCGTGCGGGCGGTCATTGCGGATTATCAACGCGACGTTGCTCGTGCCGCCATCGCCGCGGGCGCGGACGCAATCCTGGGCGGCCATGCCCATATCCTCAAGGGCTGCGAACTGATCGACGGCAAGCCCGTCTTTTACTCGCTGTGCAACTTCGCCACGGACCTGCGCATGGACCCGGCCCATGCCGCCTCCAAGAGCTTCAACGAAATCCGCGTGCTCGCCGAGGAATGGGAGCCGGATTTCGAAAGCCTGTACAACTTCCCCATCGCCGCCCGCCTGTCGATGGTCGCCCGGTTCGAGGTCGCCGGTGGACATATGGTGCGCGGCGGCTTCCTGCCTGTCCACATCGGCCGGGATGCCGTTCCGCGCTTCGTGGCGCCCGGCAGCGCCGATCATGACGCGGTGGTCGACTATGTGACGGCGGTCACGCGCGAAGCCGGGCTTAACGCGGTCTATCGGCACGACGGGAACATGATAGTCGCGGAGAATGCCGCATGATGAAGCATCTGCTGCCGCTTGAAGCCTACGTCTTCCTTTATTTCCTGGCCTATCTTCCCAACGTCATCATCACCAAGCTGCTGTCGAGCCAAGTGCATCCAGGTCTCGGCAGACCGCTTACCGGCCTGGAGATCCTGCCGGCCTCGCTCATCATCAGCATGGTGCTCACATATCTGTTTATCTGGCTTTCAGGCTGGCACCGCGATGCGCATGGTCGGATGATCGGCCGTGTCCGCGTACCGGTCCCCACGCGTTACACGCTGCTCTCGGGTGTCGGCACGGCGCTGGTGCTGTTCACGGTGCCGCTGTCCTTCACGTTTGAAGGTGTGAGCATTCCGTTCATCCAGTTGCTGATGCGCGGCGACATCCTCATCATTGCGCCGCTTGTCGATATCATGTTCGGCCGCAAGGTGCGCTGGTGGAGCTGGACCGCCCTGCTTCTCGTGCTCGTCGCGCTCTGGATCACGCTGGCGGATCGTGGCGGGCTGCATCTGCCGCCATTGGCGATCGTCACGATCATTCTCTACACGCTCGGTTATTTCCTGCGCCTTGCAGTGATGACCAAGGTCTCAAAGAGTGGCGACGCCTCGTCGATCCGGCAATATTTCGTCGAGGAAAAGATCTTCGCGTTGCCGCTGTCAGTGGCCATTCTCGCTGGCATTTCCGCGTCGGGCCTCGGCACGCAGGCGGGTGCGCTCGAATGGGGTTTTCTGGCGGTATGGAGCGATCCGGTCATCTGGCCGCTGTTCTGGATCGGTCTCACGCTCACCATCGTCTCGGTCTTTGCGGCGATCATCCTGCTGGACGAGCGTGAGAACGCATACTGCGTTCCGCTCGAGCGTGCGGCCAGCCTGATCGCCGGGGTCGGTGGCGCGCTGATCCTCGCAGCGTTCTGGGGTCTGCCGGAGCCCCGTTCCGCCGAGTTGGTAGGCGCGGGCATCCTGATCGGCGCGATTGTTCTTCTGTCTCTTGCGCCTCGCCTCTCTGCGCGGGGTGCCCCCCTCAAGAGCAAGACGCAGCCCGTAGCGGACTAGCGCTCCATCTTCATCGTTCAATCCGCCGCACGAGCGGAACATATTCGGGAGAGATATCATGACTGCCACCACCAAGAAATTCATCCATTTCCTGAATCATGCGGCGCTGGGTGCGCTGACTCTCGGCTTGGCCCAGGGCGCGCTTGCGCAGGATATATCGACGCCGCAGGGAGCCGATTCCGGCGAAAGCGAAGCGATTGTCGTGACGGGAAGCCGCATTCGTGGCATCGCGCCGGTCGGATCCAACGTCATCGCCATCGATGCCCAGGCGCTCATGGAAGAGCCGGTCATTTCGACCAACGACATGCTGCGGCGTGTGCCGCAGGTGGTCTCGCTCGGCGCCAATCGCGCGGGCGGATCGGCACAGAATGGCGCGGCGAACGCCACGCGCGGCGCCGGCATCAACCTGCGCGGCCTTTCCACCAATGCCACGCTGCTGCTTTATGATGGGCGCCGTTTTCCGCCCCAGGGCACGCAGGGGCAGTTCACCGATCCGTCCGTGATTCCTTCCATCGCGCTCGGCCGCGTCGAGGTCGTCGCGGACGGCGCCTCCGCCATTTACGGTTCTGACGCCGTGGCCGGCGTCGTGAACTTCATCCTGCGCAAGGACTTCAAAGGCATCGAGGGCCGCGTGCGCTATGGTTTTGCGGACGGCGCCAGCTATGACGAGCAGCAATATGCGCTCCTCGCCGGCCATAATTGGGACGGCGGCTGGATTATGGCGGCGGGCGAATATTCGAAGAACTCGCCGCTCTACGGCGCCGACCTGGCGTTCTATCAGGCAGACAACCGCAGCCGGGGCGGCCGTGACCTGCGCTCCACCAACTGCGCACCCGGGACGATCACGGCGGGCGGTACGAACTACGCTATTCCCGATGGCGGCGTCACGGCCGCCAATGTCGGCGCACTGGTGCCCGGCACGAGCAATCGCTGCTTCTACGGCGCGCTCGATCCGGTGATCGCTTCGCAGGAGCGCACCAGCATCGTCGCGGCCTTCAGCCAGGACATCGGCAGCGACTTCCGTGTATTTGGCGATGGCTTCTATTCCTATCGCAAGGGCATTCTGACGATCACACCCAACATCAATGCGACAGTGCCCAACACCAATCCCTTCTTCGTATCGCCTGTGCCTGGTGCGACGTCGGTGAACGTCACCACCTCGCTGGTTCCGGCTATCGGGCTGCTGCCCAATCCCTACCACACCCAGAGCTGGAACTATGCGTTCGGCGCCGAAGCCAAGCCGTTCGGCGATTTCCGGGCGACGCTCTATTATGCACACGGCCAATCTGAAGAAGTGGCCGATCGCTATCGTTCCGGCATCAACGCGGCGGCGCTCAATGCCGCGCTGGCGGATACCAATCCGGCCACGGCACTCAATCTTTTTGGCGGCCCCAATAACCCGGCGACGATCGCCAACATTACCGACAATCTATTCGTCATCACGGGCCGGACTCGGCTTGAGGTGATCAACGCCCAGGCCGACGGCTCCCTATTCGCGCTGCCAGGCGGCAATGTCCGCATCGCTTTCGGTGCCGAGCATCGGGTGGAATATACGTTCACAGATCTGCTGACCGGACAGGCCGCGACGCCCAGGAGTGTGGCGGACGGCGGCAGTCGGGATGTCGACGCGCTTTTCGGCGAGCTGTTCGTGCCGATCATCGGCGCGTCCAACGCGACGAGCGGCTTCGAGCAGCTCTCGCTCTCGCTTGCTCTGCGGCACGAAACCTACAGCGACTTCGGGGATACTACCAATCCCAAGATCGGCGTGACGTGGAAGCCCTTTTCCGGCCTCACGTTCAAGGGCACCTACGGCACGTCCTTCCGCGCGCCGACCTTCACGGAGGTCTCAACGGTCGGCGGCGGCGCAGGCCTTTATTTCGATACCTTGCCGGGTCCAAACGGCAATCAGATCGGCATTGGCATCGCAGGCGGCAATCCGGGCCTGAAGCCGGAGACGGCCACGACCTGGTCCTTCACGGCCGAAGCCACGCCCGAACAGATTCCGGGGCTGATGGCGTCGCTCAGCTACTTCCGTATCGACTACAGCAATCAGATCCAGGCGTTGCGCGGAACGCCGGGCCTGCTGACCAATCCCATTTACAGCTCGTTCGTGCAGTTCAATCCGACGCCGGCGGAAATCGCCGCGCTAGTCAATTCCGGCCTGCCGATAAATGGCGCGATCAACCAGTCGCAAGTCACTTTCATTGCGGACGGACGGCGACAGAATCTGGGGACGTCCCTGATGCGTGGTCTGGACTTCGCGCTGGGCTATCAGTGGAATTGGGGTGACGTTGCGCTGGATGCCGGCGTGCAGGGGACCTATCTGCTCGAATATCTCTTCGAGTCCGTGCCGGGCGCTGGCTTTACCAACGTCAAGAATACGATCGGCTTCTCGCCGCGCTTCCGCAGCCAGGCCGATATCGGCGCCAAGGTCGGCTCGTTCCGGGCGCGCGCGACATGGAATTATCTGAACAGCTACGACAATACGAGCGTCACGCCGACGCAGAAGGTGAAGAGCTACAATACGGTCGATTTGTCGGCCGGATATGACATCACGCCCAACTTCTCCATCTCGGCCGATGTGCGCAACCTGCTGAATCAAGACCCGCCCTTCGTCGACTCACCAACCGGATGGGATCCGCAATCCGCAAGCCCCTTCCCGCGGGTCTTTGCGATCACGGCTTCGGCAAAGTTCTGATGGCCGGCTTGCTGGCGGTCGCTCTGGCCGGATGCGCCGCTCTCGTGGGAGCGCATCCGGACCAGGTCGTCATCAGCCGGGCAACCCCCATCGCACCCGCACCAGAATGGCGACCCGAAGGGGTCGGCGTGTATCCCGCCGTGCCCGTTCGGGTATCGCTCTGCCGGGTCGAGGGGACGATTGAAGGTACGATTGGTTTCGAGCTCTGGCTGCCGGCGCGGTGGAACGGGCGCTTGCTCGGCGCCGGCGTGGGCGGTGATGCCGGAGTTTATAACTATGCCGACATGAGCCGGCGCATCGCGGAAGGCTTTGCGACGGTGACGACTGACAGCGGGCACAAGGAATCCCAAGCCCGATGGATGGCCGATCCGAAGGCACGAATGGATTATGAACACCGCGCCGTTCACCTGACGGCCCAGGCCGCCAAGCGCTTGATCGGGGCCTTCTACGCGCAGCCAGTGAAACATTCCTATTATCTCGGCTGCTCGGGCGGCGGTCGCCAGGCTCTGAAGGAGATGCAGGTCTATCCGGCGGATTATGACGGCGTGGTGGCAGGCGCACCGGGGCCGTCCATGCCGCTTCAATCGGTCCGCATGATGTGGTTTTCACTGTTGCAGAAGAAGCAGCCCGAAGGGGCTCTGAGCGATGCGGACTGGTTGCTCTACGAGCGGCGCGTGACGGCGCATTGCGATTCGGACGACGGTGTGCGGGACGGCATCATCTCCGATCCACTGCGATGCCGCTTCGATATGCGCACGCTGCTCTGCAAGCCCGGGCAGGGCGCGGAATGCCTTACCGCGCCCAAGCTCGCCATGCTGGAGGCCATTGTGGCGCCCATGACGGATGAGGAGGGGAAGCCCATGGATAGCGGGCTATTCCCTGGCGTGCGGACGCGTCCCGGGCCCCCATCGCCGCTGTTACGCGCGATGTGGGCTGACGGTGTTTACGATGATCCGGCATGGAATGAAGACGGTTTTCAGCGCACGCGGGATCTTGCCGCTGCGAACCGCATAATGCCGGAATTGCGCGCCGACCGGGTGACGATTGATCCGTTTATCCAGCGTGGCGGCAAGGCCATTCTCTATCAAGGCTGGGCCGACCCTTCGACCAATGCCGGGCCGACCATCGGTTATTATACGGCGCTGGCCGGAGCGAACGGCGGTCTGAAAAAGACCGGCGAGAATGTTCGTCTCTTTCTGGTGCCCGGTATGTATCACTGTGGTCGCGGACCGGGCGCCGATGCCTTTGGCGGATCAAACCACCAGAGCTGGCCGGATGACCCCCGGCGCGACATTCTCTGGGCACTGATCGACTGGACCGAAAATGGGCGCGCGCCCGAGAGACTCGTCGCGACCAAGCTGGTCGATGGTAAGGAGCGGTTCACACGCACGCTCTGCCCCTTCCCGAAGGCGGCCCGCTATGACGGTAAGGGACCGATAGACGAGGCCAGCTCTTATCGCTGTGAAACGGACCCCGAGTTGGCGGCGCGGCTGACGGCGGAATGAGCTCGGTGCCCACAGGGAGGGAGGGTCGCCAAGGGAAACGGAAGACTGCGCGGCATGGATGGCAGGTGCGGCGGCCTTGAAGCTGCGCAGGCAAGCGCGTTGACGCGGGCGGGCGCTACATCAGGCGCCGAATTCACCTGCGATATTGGACAGGGTTTTGAAGCCATCCTCCACATGGCGGCGCATGGCAGCCTCGGCGCCGGCGGCGTCTCCGGCCATGATGGCGGCGGTGATGGCTTTGTGATCCTCGTTCGCGATCCGCAGGCGTTCCTTGTCGTAGAAGCTTTCGAACAGCAGGCGGTTGATCGGCGCGGTCAGGCGGCTCAGCAAGTCGCGGACCACCTGGTTGCCGGATCCGTCGATGACCTGCTTGTGCCAATCATGGTTGAGGCGGCCGAAGCGTTCGGCCGCGCGCTCCGCCACGCACTCGTCGAGGCCGGCCTGGATTTCAAAGAGGCGGGTCTTCTGCTCGGGCGTCGAAAAATGGGTGAAGTCCGCCGCGCAGATGCCTTCCAGGGCGACCCGCGCACGGTAGATCTGCCGAATTTCCTCGATGCTGACGCGGCGGACGGATGCACCCCGGAAGGCTTCGATATTGACCAGACCTTCCGCTTCGAGCCGCTGGAAGGCCTCGCGTACCTTGGAGCGGCCGGCGCCTGTTTCGGCGCTGATGTCTGCTTCCACCAATCTCTGTCCGGGGACGAGGCGGCCGCGCCGGATTCTTTCTCTCAGCCAATCCGCCAGTTCCGCGGCGCTCACGGGTTTGGGAATATCCGTCATTTTTCCGTTCAATCTATACAGATTTTACGCTTTGGAGGCCCCTCACAATATTGTCAACAATTTCGTCGAAAATAATATTTGCAATCGTTCGCTATTTTGACGATCAAATTGTCAACAATATGGAGGGGGCGATGCGAGTGATTCGGAGAGCCGTGGCATTGCTGGTTGCCGCGAGCGCCATGGCGGTGAGCGCACAGCCTTATCCGGACGTTACGCGCAGCTCGCTCTATGTGCCCGTGCGCGACGGCACGAAGCTGGCGGTCAATATCTATCGGCCCGCCAATGGCGCCGAGCCCGTCGCCGAGCGCCTGCCGGTCATCTTCGTCTTCACGCCCTACCGGGCCCGCTATCGGGACGAGCAGGGCAAGGTCGTCGAAGCGGCGCTCAACGATCAACTCGCGCTGCGCTCGCTTATTCGTGCCGGCTATGTGGTCGCGGTCGCGGATATTCGCGGCAAGGGCGCTTCGTTTGGCATGCGGCGCGGCTTCCAGGACCGGACCGAGGCCAATGACGGCCACGATCTCGTCCAGTGGCTCGCGCGCCAGCCCTATTCGACCGGCAAGGTGGGGATGATCGGCTGCTCTTATCTGGGCGGCACCACGCTCCATACCGCCAGCACGGCGCCGCCGGCGCTCAAGGCGATCTTCGTCGGCGCCACCGATATCGACAAATATGCCTTCGTGCGGAACGGGGGCATCACCGCGCAATTCAACACGCGGCCGGACGAGCCGCTCGACGTCGACATGGCGAGCCTGCCCGTCGACGCGGACACCGATGGCCGCCTGCTGAAAGCCGCCGTCGCGCAACATGCCTTCAACACGCCGATGGCGCCGCTGTGGTATGGGATGCCCTATCGCGACAGCGTGTCCCGCTTCACGGGCAATGCCTTCTGGCAGGAGGCCGGGCCCTATCCCTATTTTCAGGCCATTCGGAAATCCGGGATGGCGACCTATTTCTGGGGCAACTGGCTCGATGAGCCGACCAGCCAGGTCATTCTGGAAGCGGCAAATCTCGACGGCAAGTTCCTGGCCGGCGCCGGAAGCCATTGCGTGCCGCCCGCCGGCTTCGATTTCACCGGCGAAATCACGCGCTATTTCGACCATTATCTGAAGGGTGTGGCGAACGGCATCGATCGGGCGCCACGCGCCACTTATTGGGTGGAGGGCCTGGATGGCAAAGGCGGCTATGTCCGCTCGGACCGGCTGCCGGGCGCGGCCTCGACCCGGCAGACCTGGTTCCTCGATGGCGGAACGAGCGGCACGTCCAAATCCGCCAATGACGGAACGCTCTCCGCCGCACCGGGCCGGCCGGGGGATGACCGCTTCACGGTCAACTATGACCTGCCGCCGGCGGACTATTTCGCCTTCTGGCCCCAGTCGATGGATGAGAAGGGCCTGAGCTATACCAGCGCGGCGCTGACTGCCCCGCTCAAGCTGATTGGCTATCCGGTCGCGCATGTGCAGATAACCGCGGACCGGCCGGATGCGGACGTATTCGTCTATCTGGAGCAGGTGCCGGCGAGCGGCAAAGCTGAAGTGATTGCCTTCGGCCGGCTCAAACTCTCCCATCGCAAGCTCGGCAAGGCCCCTTACGACGTGCTGGGCCTGCCGTGGCATTCCGGCCTGAGGGCGGATGTTGCGCCCTTGCCGGCCGGCGACAAAGCCATGCTCGACATTGCTCTGACGCCCGTTTCACGGGTGGTACCTGAGGGTGCGAGACTGCGTTTCACGATTGCCGGGGCCGATCCGCGCCAGCGCAATCTCCAGGACATCAAACAGACCCCGCCGCCCCATCTGACCGTGTTCCGTGGCGGCACGGATCGATCCCGGATCGATCTGCCCGTGGCACCCTAAACCATAAGACAAGACAGAACTGCACTCATTCAGGAGAGGCAAAATGGTTGAGCATACCGTTTCGTTCAGGCGCAAGGCGCTTCTCTGCGCCACCTGTGCCCTCTCGGCGCTTGCAACGCCGGGCATCGCAATCGCGCAAGACAACAGCCAGATCGCACCGGCTGATGTCGAGACCCAGGATATCGTCATCACCGGAAGCCGCATCCGCGGCACCGCGCCCGTGGGATCGGCCATCACCACGCTCGATACCCAGGATATCGCGCAATCCGGCCGCGTGACGATCGATCGTGCGATCAAGGAGCTGCCGCAGGTCTTCGACCTTGGCGTTTCGGAAAATTCGCGCGGCCAGAGCGGCGGCTCCGGCAATATCGTGTACGGCAATTCCATCAACCTGCGCGGCATCGGCCCGAGCGCCACGCTCATTCTCGTCGACGGCCATCGCGTGACCAACAATGGCCGCTCGACCGATCCGTCGGTTCTGCCCTCGCTGGGCGTGCAGCGCGTCGAGGTGGTCGCGGATGGCGCGTCGGCCATTTATGGCTCCGATGCGGTCGCGGGCGTGGTGAACCTCATCCCGCGCCGCAACCTCAATGGCGTGGAAGCCTTCGCGCGCGGCGGCGTGACTGACGGTAACGATTATCATGAAATCTCGTTCGGCGTGGCTGGTGGCACGGTCTGGGATCGTGGCCAGTTCATGCTGGCTTATGAGCATGTCGACAAAGCGAGCCTCAACGGAGACGACCGCGATTATTTCCGCTCGGACCAGACGGCGTTCGGCGGCAAGGATTATCGTGTCACGCGCTGCGCGCCGGGGACCATCACCGCCGATGGCGTGAGCTATGCAATTCCCGCTGCCGGCATCACGCAGGCGCAGGCCGGGGCGCTGGTGGCCGGCACCGCGAACCGATGCGACGATCTTCAGGGGCAAGACCTTATCCCCAAGCAGAAATATGATTCCGTCAACGGCACGCTGACGCTGGATGTCACCGATTGGCTGACCTTCTTCGCAGACGGTTTCTACAGCCGCCGCGATTTCTACCGGCGTAGCGCGCAAAGCTCCGCCACGCTGACCGTTCCGGAAACGAACGCTTTCTTTGTCCGTCCGGCGGGGTTCACGGGCACCAGCTATACCCTCGGCTATAATTTCAGCGGCGATGCCCCCAGCAACGACACCTGGGGCTATGGCATCAGCTGGCAGATCACGCCGGGCCTGCGCGCCAAGCTGCCGGGCGGGTGGGAGTTCGAAGCGCTGTTTGGCTACGGCAAGACGCGCGACAACAGCTTCTCGACGCGCGGCACGAACAATGGCGCGCTGAATGCGGCGCTGGCGAGCAGCGATCCGGCTCTGGCCTTCGACCCTTATGGCTTGCACCGCACCAGCAAGAGCGTGCTCGACGGCATCTTCAACCAGATCTTCTTCGCGCCCACGAACGGCAATTTCAAAGGCTATGAGGCGCGGTTGAACGGCTCCGTCATCGCGTTGCCGGGCGGCGAGGTGAAGGCTGCGCTCGGCTATGAAGGGCAGGAGTTCGACATCGGGCTGGGCTCCGCCATCGGCGGACCGGGCACGGCCACTGCCTGGCGCTATTTCGGCCGCCGGGTCGATTCTGGCTATGCCCAGCTCGTGATCCCCATCTTCGGCAGCGACAATGCGATACCCGGCTTCCAGAAGCTCGTGCTCGACGCCGCCGTGCGCTACGACCGCTATTCCGACGTGGGGAACACCACCAATCCCAAGTTCGGCGTCAACTGGACCCCGGTGGAGACGCTGACGCTGCGGGGCAGCTACGGCACGTCCTTCCGCGCGCCGAGCTTCCCGGAAATCTACGGCAATTCCAATCGCCTCTATGTGCAGAGCTACCAGAACCCGTCGGGCGGCACGCCGATCGTCGGTGTCGCGGTCTCCGGGGCCAATCTGGCCCTAAAGCCTGAGACGGCGACCACCTGGTCGCTGGGTGCGGACTGGGACGCGGCGCCGCGCCTGCGCTTCTCGGTCACTTATTTCAGCGTCGATTATCGCAACAAGATCATCGCGCTGCTCTCGGACCTCGCGGTGTTGACGCGCGCTTCGCTGTACAGCGGCACAGACATCATTCTCGAGGGCTCGGCCGCAGCGCAGCGCGTGCAGGGCTTCGTCGATCAGGGCCTGTCCATCGCGGGCGTGCTGCCTAATCCGGTGACGCTGTTCGTCGACGGGCGAAACAACAATCTGGGCAGCTCGTTGACGCGCGGCATCGATTTTTCCATGAACTATAGCCTGCCCACGGCATCCGCGGGCACGTTCGGCCTCTCCGTCAACGGCACCTATGTCACGGAATACAAGACACAGCAGACCCCGACCGCACCGGCGGTCGACCAGCTCAACCAGATCTTCCAGCCGTTGCGGTTCAAGGCGCGGGCGACGTTGAACTGGGACAAGGGGCCATTCGGGGCGCTGCTGCGCGTCACGCATGTCGGCGGCTATCGCAACACCGCCATCACGCCGAACGAATCCGTCTCGGCCTACACGCCGGTCGATCTCAACCTCTCGTGGCGGATCAATCCGTCCTCGGCGTTGAAGGCGGTGGTGCTGGGGATCGAGGCGCGCAACATCTTCGACGCCAAGCCGCCTTATGTGAATATCGCTCCCAGCGGCAATGGCAGCGGCGGTTACGATGCGACGGCGGCCGATCCGGTTGGGCGGTTCTTCGCCCTCAGTGCCCGCGTGTCGCTGTAGTCGGGGGTGCCGGATATGAGCGGGCTTCGGCCGAAACACGCATGAGTGATCCTGTAGAGATCATCGTGGCTGGCGATCTGGTTCTCGATGAACCGGACGCCAGCCACTGGCTTTCCGGCATCGCCCCGGCGGTGCGCGCGGCCGATCTCGCTATCGGCCATCTGGAAGTGCCGCATGGCCGGCAGGGCGCCGAGCTTCAGGGCGATGTGCCGGCACCCGCCGCGCCCTTGGAAAACCTCGCGGCGTTGCGCGATGCCGGCTTCCGGATGCTGAGCATGGCGGGTAATCATATTGCCGATTGCGGGCCCGAGGGCATTGCCGATACCATCGCCGAGCTGGATCGGCTGGGCATCGGCCATGCCGGCGCGGGCGACACGCTCACGCAGGCGCGAGCGCCCGCCTTTGCCTCCTGCGCGGGGCGGCGGGTCGCGCTGCTCAGCTATAATTGCGTGGGCCCCGAGGCGGCGTGGGCGCGGGAAGACCGCGCCGGCTGCGCCTGGCTGCGCGTGGACACGGCGGACGGCGCGCCCATCGCCCCGGCGGCCGCGCTCGACCGGATGGCCGCCGATGTGCCCGACCTCCTCGCGGGCGACGTCGCGGCGGCGCGTGCCGAGGCGGATCTGGTGCTGGTCGCGCTGCACAAAGGCATCGTGCACCGGCCCGCCGTGCTGGCGCCTTATGAGCGCTCCATTGCCCATGCGGCGATCGATGCGGGTGCCGACGCGGTTATCGGGCATCACGCCCATATCGTGCGTGGCATCGAGTTTCGCAGGGGCAAGCCCGTCTTCCACGGCCTCGGTAATGGCTGCGTGGTGACCAGTGCCCTGGCGCCGGATCAGGATCACCCGGCCCGGCGGGAATGGGCCGAGCGCCGCCAGCGCCTCTTCGGCTTCCGGCCCGATCCGGCCTATCGGCTGGCGCCCTTCCATCCCGAGGCGATCAACGCCATGCTGGGGCGCCTGCTCTGGCATGAAGACGGGCGGCTGGAGGCGGGAATCGTGCCGGTCCATGTCGAACCGCCGGGGCGGCCCGTGCTTGCGCAGGGTGCGCGGGCGCAGGAGATCATGCGCTATGTGGCGGACATTACCCGCGCGGGGGGATTGCCCGCTGTTCACATGACCGGAGCGGGGCTGGTGCGGCAGGGAGAGGCCGGGGCGTGAAGAATGCCTATATCTGGATCGGCGGCATCGCGCTGGTGCTGGCCAGCGCGACCGATGTGCTCGCCGTGGTCGGCCGCCATATCGGCGTACCGCTGCGCGGATCGATCGAGCTGGTGCAGGCGTTTATTCTGGTTGCTGGCGGCATTGCACTGATTATCGCGACCCATGCCGGCAGCCATGCGCGCGTGCATATTCTGGCCGACCGCATGAGCCCGCCCTGGAAAGCGCGTGTCGAGCGCGTCGCCGCGGCGCTGAGCGCCCTCCTCATCTGCGCGTTCCTTGCCGGAGGGCTGTGGATCGCCGCCGACCTGTGGGGCAGCCAGGAAGTGAGCGAATTGCTGCACCTGCCTTATCGCGTGCTGCGCATCATCTGTAATGTCTGTCTGCTGCTCGTGCTGCTGGCCTGGCTGCGCAAGGTGCTGGGGAGAGAGCGGCCATGATGGCGACACCCGGCACCGGACTGATCGGGATCGCGATCCTGCTCGCCCTTCTCGTCGCGGGCACGCCGATCGGGGTGGCGCTCGGGCTGGTCGGCGTCGGCGGCCTTGTGCTGGTGCTCGGCCTGGAGCCGGCGCTCATCAAGGCGGGCGTGGTCGCCTTCGATACGCTCACGCGCTACGAGCTGGGCACTTTGCCGCTCTTCATGCTGATCGCGCAGCTTCTCTTCGCGGCCGACGCGAGCCGCGACCTGTTCGATGCCGCCGCCAAGTTCGTGGGGCACCGCCGGGGCGGGCTGGCGCTGGCGTCGGTGGGCGGCTGCGCAGGATTCGGGGCGATCAACGGCTCCAGCCTCGCGACCACGGCGACCATCGGCATGGTGGCACTGCCCGAGATGCGCCGGCGCGGCTATTCCGATGCGCTCGCGACCGGTACGGTGGCGGCTGGCGGCACGCTGGGGCAGATGATCCCCCCGTCCGGCGCGCTCATTGTCTTCGGCATCATCGCCGAGCAATCGATCGGGCAGTTGTTCACGGCCGCGATCATCCCCGGCATCACCCAGGCGCTGTTCTACCTGGCGGTGATCTGGCTGCTCGTCCTGTGGCGCCCGTCCATCGCGCCGCGCAGCGAGCGCGCGCCATGGCCCGAGCGCCTGCGCGCCATCGGCCGGGTGAGCGACATGCTGTTGCTCATGCTCTTCGTGATCGGCGCCATCGCGCTGGGATGGATGAGCCCCTCCGAAGCGGCATCCGTCGGCGCCGCGGGTTCCTTCGCCATCATTATTTGGCGGCGCCGGCTGACGATGGCAGTGCTGCACAAGGCCTTCGCCGATACGCTGCGCACCAGCGGCATGATCCTGATGGTGGTGCTCGGCGCGCTTGTCTTCTCCGTCTTCATCGGCGTTACCGGTGTCGCCAACCTGATTGCCGATGGCGTCAGCGGCCTCGGCCTCGGTCCGGTGCCTACGCTCATCCTCATCGCCTTGCTGCTGCTGGTGCTCGGATCGGTGCTCGACGGGCTTGGGCTCATGCTGCTTACCACGCCGATCCTCCTGCCTATCGTGGAGGGGTTGGGCATGTCGCCGATCTGGTTCGGCATCTTCATCATCCGGGCGATGGAGATCGGCTTCGTCCATCCGCCGCTCGGCCTCAACCTCTATGTCATCCACGAAGTGACGCCCGATGTACCGATCCGCAAGATTTTCAAGGGTGTGGTCGCCTTTCTGCTGAGTGACCTGGTGCATCTCCTTCTTCTCATCCTGTTCCCCGTCATCGTGATGGGGCTACCGCAATGGCTTGCACAATGACCCAGATCTCTACCGTCGGCGCCGATATTCCCCTGGACATCCTGCTGGCCACCGGCCGCTATGCAGGGCCGCTCACCTGGTCCACCGACCGGGCGACGCCGCGCGCCGATGGCTGGCTGGAAGCCAAGTTCGCGCCCTGGGCACGATCGATCCTGGAGGATTGGGCGGACGGCCGGTTCGATGCGCTGGAGAGCGTGATCTTCTCGCGGAGCGACGACAACAGCCATCGCCTCTATTATTATGTGTGCGAGTTGCAGGCCCGTGGCCTGATCGGCGGCCCGCGCGCGCTCGTGTTCGATGTCGCGCGCCTGCAACGCGGCGCCAGCCGCGCGCATATGATCGCACAGGTCCACAAGCTGGCGGCCCATTTCGAGCTGGACGAGGCGACGCTGGAACGCGGGATTGCCCTTGCGAACGGAGTTCGGGGCGAACGCGCGGCCGCGCCACCCCCAACGGCCTCCGCACCCATTTGCCTCATTGCGGGAACGGCGCCGCCCGATCGCCGCCTGCACGACATGGCGCGTGCCGCCGGCTGGCGTGGGGAGGGGCAGACGCTCGGCGATCTTTGGCGTGACCCGGGCGATGTCGTGAACGCGCACAGTGGCGATCCGGCACGCGCAATCGGCAGCCAGCTCCATGCGCGGCAGACCGGCCCGCGCGGGCAATATGACCCGGCCCGGCGCGTCGTCGAGGACGCCCGGGCGGCCGGCGCGCGCGCCGCGATCCTCTGGTATACCGAGCAGGAAGAGGCGCTGGTCTGGCATTCGCCCGCGCAGCGCCGCGCGCTTGAGGCCGCGGGATTGCCCGTGCTCAGCCTCACGCGGCGAGACTGGGCAGCGCGCGATGGCGTCGAGCGTGACATCCACGATTTTCTGAAAGGATTGACGGCATGAAGCCGCTTGCCGGACATCGCGTGGCCGTTCTGGGCGGCATGGCGGAGCGCCCGCTGGCACGCTATTTCGCGTCGCTGGGCGCCACCATCGGCGGGCCGGTCGAGGGGGCTTCGTTTGTGATCGACGATCTCGGCCTCGACCGGATTGGCGATGTGGTCATTCCCGTGGAGGCCGTTCATGTTTCCGTGACGCCTTTTGGTTCCGGCGGCCCGCGCGCTGGCTGGCGGGGCGGCGAACTGGTGGCATCGGCCATGGGCGGCGCGCTGCGCGTGACCGGGGAGCCGGGTCTGCCGCCCGTCAAGGAAGCCGCCGACGCCTGCACCTTCCATGCCGACATGGTTGCCGCTGCCGGCGCGATGGCGGCGCATTTCGCGCGCGGCAGCCACGGCAAGGGCCAGCATGTCGACGTTTCCATCCAGCAGGTCGCCTTCAGCCGCAACACCAACGGGGTGCTTGTCTGGCAGTTCGACCGCCGCAAGCTTAGCCGCGCGGGCGGGGCGCTTGCCTATGGCAGGGCGACTGTGCGGGCGATCTGGCGCCTGGCCGACGGCTGGTGCTTCCATTCGCTCATGACGGGGCGCCTGGGCGCGCCCGCCAATCAGGCCCTCTCGGACTGGATCGACGAGGCCGGCATGGACAATCCGATGCGCGGCACAGACTGGCTGCGCTACAATCGCTCGACCCTGCCGGCGGACACGCGCCTGACCTGGGAAACCGCCATCGCCGCCTTCTTCGCCTCGCGAACCAAGGCGGAAATGGCGACGGAGGGCTTGCGGCGCGGCATCAATGCCTGCGTGGTCAACGAGCCGTCCGATGTGCTGAACGACCCCCATCTTGCCGCCCGTGGCTTCCTTGCAACGCCGTCCGGTCTGCCCGAGCGCTTCGCGACCTTCCGCGAAGGCAGCGTGCGCGTGGCAGCGCCGGCGGTTCATAGCGGCGAGCGCCCCGGTCCGCTTGCCGGCGTGCGGGTGCTGGATTTCGCCTGGGCGCTGGTGGGATCGATCACCACCAAGACACTGGGCGATCTCGGCGCGCAGATCGTCAAGATCGAGAGCCGCACGCGCCCCGATCTGGCGCGGCTCGACGTGCAGGTGGCGGCCTCGCAGGCCGGCAATCTCGACGACAAGCCATGGTTCGCCCATCTGAACAGCTCCAAGCGCAGTCTGTCGCTCGACATGAAGAACCCGCTGTCACGCGAACTGCTGGAGCCGCTCATCGACTGGGCCGACGTGGTGGTCGAAAATTTCTCGCCCGGGACCATGAAGAAGCTGGGACTGGCCTATGAGGACCTGGCGGCGCGCAATCCGGGCATCGTGATGGTCTCCGGGAGTGTGTTCGGACAGACCGGCCCGCTCGCGCAGCAATGGGGGGTGGATGGCACGGGTGGGGCGCTCTCCGGCCGCACCTATCTCACCGGCTATCCGGATCGCGACCCCGTCATTCCGGGTGCTGTGCCCTATGGCGATGTCATCGTGCCCTTCGTGATGGCGGCCGGCGTCGCGGCCGCGCTTCAGTACCGGCGGGAGACCGGGCGTGGATGCCATATCGATGCCTCCATGTACGAAATCTGCGTGCAGCAGATGCGCGACAGTCTGGCCGCCGCCCGCCGGGGAGAGCGGCCGCAGCGAATGGGCAATGCCGATCCGGCGGTGTTCTTCCAGGATGTTTTTCCGGCAGCGGGGGACGATCGCTGGGTTGCCGTTACGCTGTTCGACGCGGCGGAGCAGGCGCTGCTGGATCGCGTGACAGGCGGCGATCCGGCGGGCTGGATCGCGGCGCGCGAGGATCATGTCGCGGCCGCCGCGTTGCAGGCGGCGGGCATTGCGGCAGGCGCAGCGCAGGATTGCGAAGATATGATCGAGCGCGACCCGCAGCTCGCCGCGCGCGGCGCGCTGGTTACGCTCGACCATCCGCTGCTCGGCCCCTTCGGCCACATCGCCACACCCATCCACTTTTCGCGGGATCGCTTCAGCCCCTTCCGCGCGCCCGCCATGGGCGAACATCACCGGGACATCGCGCGGACGCTCTGTGGTCTTTCGGACGAACGCATCGATGAACTCGCAGCCGCGGGAGTATTCCAATGAGCATGACAGCCGGCCAGCGCAGCAAGAAGCTGCTTGCCTGCACAGCACAGGCCAACGCCTATCAGAAGGCGTTCGGCCTCGAACTGAAACGACGCGTGATCGATGAGGGCGAGCCTTTCGTGGTTGCGCAGGCGGACACGCCGCACGAGATCTTCCACGCGATGGACATTCCCGTCATCGCCAACCAGTGGTGGTCGGCCTATATCTCGGCCAAGCAGCTCTCCGGCCGCTATTTCGACGCGATGGTGGAGAAGGGCTATCCGGCCAATAGTTGCAAATATTGCTCGCTGGGCCTGGCCTGCACGCTCGCAGACGATCCGGCCAGTGCGCCCTGGGGCGGCCTGCCTCGCCCCACTATGCTGGTGGCACGCCTGACCTGCGATTGCATCCAGCACGTCTTCGGCCAGTGGGCCGATGCGCTGGGGACGGAGTTCTTTCCCATCGAGGCACCCGCCTGGCCGGAGAAGGACGCGCAGTGGTTCGAGCACAGCAGCACGGATTGGGAGCGGGTCTATGGGCCGGAGCGGATCGCCCTGCTCGTCGAGGAAATGCACGACCTGATCGTGCTTCTCGAAGAGCGGACGGGCCGGACCTTCGATGAGGCCAAGTTCGTCCGCCTCATGGAGCGCATCAACGAGCAGGAAGGCTATATCTGGGAAGCCGCACGTGCGATCGGTGAGGCGCGGCCCTGTCCGGTCTCCATTGCCGAGCAGATGCCCAACGTCATGATTCCCCAGTGGCATCGCGGATCGGACTGGGCCGTGGCCCATGCCCGTGCCTTTCGCGACGAGGTGATGGAGCGGATCGCCGCCGGTGTCGGCGTCTGCGCCAACGAGCGCATTCGGCTGATGTGGATCGGCGCGGGTCTGTGGCACGACCCCGGCTTCTACCAGGCGCTGGAGGAAACGATGGGCGCGGTCTTCGTCTGGTCGATGTACATGCCCTTTGCAGGACCGCAATATATCCGCGACCTCAAGGGCCGGCCGATGGAGGCGCTGGCGAGCCGGATCTGCTCGATGAACGAGGTGCTGCATCTCCCGCCCTGGATGAACGGCTGGATGACGGCCGAGGCGGAGCGTTGCGGCATCGATGCGGCGATCATGCTGCTTCCGCCGGACAACCGCCTCTCGCAATCCGGCACCAAGCTGACGGCGCAGGCGCTCGAAGCGGCAGGCGTGCCGGTGCTGACGGTGGACGCGGACATGGTGGACGCCAAGAACTGGGATCACGACCGCATGGTGGCGATGGTCGCGGACTTTCTGCGGGAGCGGGGCGTCGCGTGAGGAAGACCGCTCTGCTCCTGTGCCTGGCACTGGCGGCGTGTAATCGCGTGGTCCCACCCGGCGTTACCGAGCTGACCTATGCGACGCCCTATTCGCCGCAGCATCCCTTCAGCCGCGCCGACCAGAGCTGGATCGATTATGTCGAGAAGCACTCGGGCGGCACCTTGCGGATCCGGACCTATTGGTCAGGCTCGCTGCTCTCGTCCGACATGTCGATGGAGGAGCTGCGCCACGATGTGGTGGACATCGGCCTCATCACGCCGATTTATGTGCGCGGGGGCACGCATCTCATCCGCATCCAGTCCGGATTCTACAGCGGCGCGCAGAGTGTGGAGGCCCAGGTCGCGCTCTATCGGTGTATCGCCGCGGCCAATCCGCAGGTCGCCCGGGAGCTTGAGGGGCTCAAGGTGCTCGCCGTCCAGGGCGGATCGCTGCCCGGCATCGTGACGCGCGACCGGCGCGTGCGGACGCTGGCGGACCTCAAGGGCCTGCGGCTGCGCGCACCGACGGAATTGCTCTCGGTGCTGGAGCAGCTTGGCGTCGACGCCATCAACATGCCGATGGCCGACGTCTATTCCGCCATCGCCAAGGGTGAGATCGACGGCGTGATTGCTCCGGCCGACACCTTCAAGGCCTTGCATTTCGCGGAGATCGCCCGTTTCTTCAATACGCTGCCCATCCCGCGCGGCGCCTATCCGGCCCGCGCCATGGGGATGCGCAAGTGGAACAGCCTGACCGACAGCCATCGGGCGCTGCTGGAGGACTCCACGGCGGTCTGGGAAGCGGCGCTGGCCCGGGAAGTGCGCAACGCGCTCGGTGCAGGATTCGAAGAAGCAGAAAAACGCGGAGTTCAAATCGACCATATGCCGCAACAGGATCAAGATCGGTTCAGCGCCCTTTATCTGGCGGATGCCGCCAAAAATGCCCGCGCGCTCGAGACGTGGGGCATTGATGGCATGGCGGCGTTCAAGACGGCGCGCACCAGCCTCGTCGGCCCGGACAAGGTCTCCTGCGGAGGTGGCGCATGACACCTCCGCTCGCCGGAATCCGCGTGGCCGATTTCAGCCATGTCATGGCCGGCCCCTACGCCACCCACCTCATGGGGCTGCTGGGCGCCGAGGTCATCAAGATCGAACCCAAGAAGGGCGACGGCTTCCGCAATTATGGCGCGGACCGACGCTATGACGGGATGGCGCCGGCGTTCATCGCCGCCAATGCGGGCAAGAAATCCATCGCTCTTGACCTAAAGGACGCGGCGGACCTGGATATCGCGCGCGCCATCATCGCGCGCAGCGACGTGATGGTCGAGAATTTCCGGCCCGGTGTGATCGGCCGGCTGGGGCTGGGCTATGACGATGTACGCAAGCTGCGCCCCGACATCGTCTTCTGTTCGGTGTCCGGCTATGGGCAGGAGAGCCCCCAGCGCGACTGGCCGGCCATCGACAACATCGTCCAGGCGACCAGCGGCATGATGATGCTGAGCGGCGGCGAGGGAGAGCCCCCGGTTCGCGTCGGCTTCCCCATCGTCGATACGCTGACCGGGCATACGGCGGCGCTGGCCGTGCTGGCCGCGCTGCTGCGGCGCCAGCAGAGCGGCGAGGGCACCTATATCGACGTCTCGATGTTCGATGCGAGCCTGGCTTTCATGACCTCGGCCCTTACGCCATTCCTGGTCACGGGCCAGCCCATGGCCCGCATGGGCAACACCGGCTATAGCGGCTTGCCGACGGCCTCCCTGTTTACAGCCCGCGACGGGCGCGAGGTGTCGCTCGGCGTTGTCCAGCAAAACCAGTTCGAAGCATTGGCCGCCCTGATCGGCCGACCGGAATGGCTGGAGGACGCGCGCTTCGCCACGCCCGATGCACGCCGGGCGCATTTCGACCTCATGAAGGCGGAACTCGCGGCGGTCTTCCTAACGCGAGACGCCATCGACTGGGAGCGCCTGCTCAGCGAGGCGGGCATCCCCTGCGGCATGGTGCGCCGGGTCGACGAGGCCGCCGCCATGACGGGGGAGGGCGCGCTTATCTCGCTCAACATTGCGGGCTTGCCCGAAGGCCAGGCGACCGTTTCCATCCCCAATGTCGGCTTCCGCATGGTGCCCGAGGCCGGCCCGGCGGTGGCGGCGCCACCCCCCCGGCTGGACGAGCATCATGACGAAATCCTCAGCCGGCTCTTCCCGGAGGATCGCGAGGGATAAGGGCAGCGCGATGAGGGTGGCAAAGGCAGACGAGGCGTGGGGCCTCTCCGCTGGCCCGTGCCGCTGCCGGGCGCGTACGCCGATGAGGCCGAACCCCTCTGCCCCTCATGCCACGCGGAAGATGGAAAGCTGCACGGTTGCGCCTACCTTGCCGCCGGCGGCGAGGAAGATGGCGCGATTGACCCAGTCATAAGCGGGGTGGCCGGTTTGCAGCCTGATGGCCGTGCGCATATAGTATTCGGTAGGGGGGACGGCCTCTCCGGCGGCAATGCGCGCAGTCACTTCGGGCGGCGCGTGGCGGATGCCGCGGCTCACGACCTCGATCACCGCGTCGTCATCTGTTTCGATGGCGTAACGTGCGTCCAGTTCCGCAATGCCGTCCGTTAGGACGGTCTGCCAGTCCGCGCCGACATCGAGAATGCGGCCGTTGACGAGCGGGCCCTGCGCCGTGCCGCCGACGATGGGGATAATGCGCCGCGTTCCGGCGGCCCATGTGCCCATTTCATGCGGTCGGCTCAGTTCCACGGCGATGTCGCAGACATGACTGAGGGCCGGAGTGAGGCCCGGGATCATGCGAGCACCTTGGCGATGGTGGCGCCGAGTGGGATGGTGCGTGGCGCGGCATTGAGACGATCCTTTGCGAAGCCCGCCGCCTGCTGGTAGCTGAGCATGAACGCGGCGCGATCCTCAAAGGAAATCACATCGTCGATATTGTCGAAAGTGCCGCCGCAGCGCTCCTCGACCATGTTGAGAAGGCCGAACGGGCCGGCACCGCGATTGCGCATGGCGATCTGCCCGATGGGCTCGCACAGCTCAGCATCATAGGCACGCAGCGCGGCTGGCGTGACGCCGTGGGTCAGCATGATCCGGCCGATGGCGCGGGCATCCATGATCGCCTGCGAGGCGCCGTTGGAGCCGGTTGGGTACATGGGGTGCGCAGCGTCGCCCATCAGCGCCACGGCGCCATCGACCCAGGTTGGTAGGGGATCGCGGTCGATCATGGGGTTTTCATAGGCGATCTGCGATCCGGCCAGCAGTGCGGGCAGATCCAGCCAGTCATAGACGAAGTCGTCGAACTGGTGCGCGAAGTCGGCCAGCGCGACCGGACGGAACCAGCCCGACCGGGACCAGTCATGATCGGTGTCGTAGGTCTGTTCGGCGATCCAGTTGATGTCCGCCAGTCCCTCTGCGTCCGGGTGGGAAATGGGATAGAGAACGACCCGGTGACGGCTGGTGCCCAGGCCGATGAAGGACGAGCCCGTGCGAATGGGGACGCCGCGCGCGGTGCCGCGCCACATGATCGTACCGCCCCAGCGGATTGGCGGCTGGTCGGGGTGCATCTGGGCCCGTACGGCTGAATGGATGCCGTCCGCGCCGAACAGCAGCGCGCCGTTGAATTCGTGCAGTGAATTGCCCGTCCCTGCGACCAGCGCTGTCACCGAACCGTCCGATTCCGGCCGATAGCCGGTGACGCGATGACCGAGCTTCACGGCATCGGGGCCGAGGCGCTCGACGACGGTGCGGTAGAGCATGAGATGGAAGGCACCGCGATGGACGGCATATTGATGCCAGCGATAGCCCGCCAGCTTGCCGCGCGGTTCGCTGTAGATTTCCTTGCCGTTCAGCCCCACCAGCGCCCATTCGCGCGCCGGGATGCCGACCTGGTCGAGATGCTCTTCGCCAAGGCCCAGATCCTCCAGTTCGCGGACGGCATTGGGCTGGAGATTGATGCCGACCCCAAGCGGCTTGAGGTTGCGAACACTCTCGAACACCACGCAGGGAACGCCGATCTCGTGCAGCGTAAGGGCGAGCGCCAGGCCACCAATGCCGCCACCGGCGATCAACACCTTTTCCTTGGTCATCGAACTGAACTGCCTCTCTATGGATGTACGGTGTGATAGCGGACATGGTTTTCACGGGCCTGTCCGCCTGGCGGGATGAACTTAAATGCGTGGCCGAAGAGCCATGGCGTATCCGCATTCTCTACGAAGCCCCTGGGCCGCTGTCACTATGGGGGGATCGCGCGCGGGCAGGCCGCCTCCGGCAGGAGCGGAACCGGCGGGCGGGCAGCGGGGCTGCCCGCCGGCCGCGCGGTGTTCAGATGGGGTAATGGCCGGGTTGCGTTTCGATGGTGATCCAGCGCAGTTCGGTGAAGCTGTCGATGCCGG
>Ga0180220_1000205_pt1 | contig 91903 bp, 79 predicted proteins | sample eDN5th37CBELigBY_FD_151335 | JGI IMG/M metagenome (GOLD analysis project Ga0180220, IMG submission 151335) | Enriched backyard soil microbial communities from Emeryville, California, USA - eDNA 5th pass 37_C BE-Lig BY (version 2) (version 2) | ecosystem: Environmental > Terrestrial > Soil >...
CCCCGGAACGGCCTAAGGCACGATCCCGCGCGCGGCCCATGCGGTGGCCGAGAGGCGGAGCGGACCTTCGCCGATCAGCTCACGCGCACGCTCGCGTACGGCTGCGACGGTGTCGTCGTCGAATCCCGCGAGCTGCCCCGCCGTCGACCCGATCCCGAGCGTGTGCGGCTGCCACCACTCGTCGAAATCGGGGTGCTCGACCTCGACCATCAGTTCGCTCTCCGCGACGTCCAGGCATCCCGCATCCGCGAACAGGTCGACCAGATCTCCCCGGCTCGTGCCGGGCCGTGGGGCCGGCGGCCGCCTGTCGGTCACCTCCTCGACCGCGCGCAGGAACGGCGAGTACGGGCCGCGCGCGTTCTCGAGATCCCACACGCACGCCGCGACGACGCCGCCGGGACGCGTGACGCGCACCATCTCGCGGGCGCCGGCTGCGGCATCGGTCATGAAGTGGAAGACGAGCTCCGCGAGCGTCGCGTCGAACAGGTCGTCGTCGAAGGGGAGTGCCTCAGCCGTGCCGTGCCGCACGTCGGCCCAGTGGAATCGGGCCGCGGTCGCCTCGACGAACTGCGGCGACGGATCGACCGCCGCGACCTCGGTCTGTCCGAACCGGCGGACCAGCACCTCCGTGAGGGCGCCCGTGCCGCACCCGACATCGAGGGCGCGGCCCGTCTCGGAGAGCTGCGCGAACTCGACCAACACCTCGGCGAGCGGGCGCGAGTACCGGCCCATGAATCCGTCGTAAGCCTCTGCCGCCACCGCGTCGAACGACATGGCGGCAGTGTAGGCCGGTTCGCGCCAATCGCGAATCGGAAAGTACTTGCGTGGACAAGTACTTGATGTGATACAGTACTTGCCATGACACAGGACGACGCCTTCTCGGCCGACCTGCTGCGCGGCCACACCGACACGATCGTGCTCGGTGTGCTGCGTCGCGGCGACCGGTACGGCTTCGAGATCTACAAGACCATCCGCGATGCGACGGGCGGCGAGCACGAGATCAAAGAAGCCACTCTCTACGCGACCTACCGCCGGCTCGAGAAGGACGGCCTGGTGGAGTCCTACTGGGGCGATGAGACCCAGGGCGGCCGCCGCAAGTACTACCGCATCACCGACGCGGGCCGGGCGGTCTACGGCGACAACGTCGCAGCGTGGGTCGCCACCCGCCGCGTGATCGACTCCCTCCTCGACGTGAAAGACACCGCTGATGACTGAGAACCTCCACATCCACCGACTTCTCGACGAGGCCTTCGCGGGCGTCGAGCTGACCCCCGACACGCAGGACCTGAAGGAAGAGGTGCGCGCGAACCTGATCGCACGCGCCGCTGAGCTGGAGGAGTCAGGCGTCTCACCCGAAGAGGCGGCGCGGCGGGCGGTCGCCGAGCTCGGCGATGTTCGCGAACTGGTGGGCGAGTCGGCCACGGCGACCGAGACGGATGCCGCGGCCCCACGCCGCGGCTGGGACGAGCTCATGCGCCGCCACCGCGTGAAGCCGAAGCCCGGCTTCGTCGTGCGTGCCGTCGTGTGGTCGATCGCCGCCGTCGTCGGCATCACGCTCGGGATCCTCGGTGCGACCGGGGTGCTGCCGATCCCGCTCGGCGCGCAGATCGGCCTCTTCGGGTTCGCCTCGACCGGACTCGCGCTCCTCGTCGGCGACTCGCTGTCGCAGGAGACCACGATGAACCACCCGATGCCGCAGAACCGCGCGGCGGGCTACTTCCTCGCCACGCTGCTCGGGGCGTTCGGGCTCGGGTTCGCGGGTCTCGTCGCCCTCGGCTCGATGCCCTTGTGGGGGATCGTGTTCGCCGCACTCGGGATCATCGCGTCGATCATCCTGTTCGCGTTCCTCCTGGCCAGCCAGACCAACCGTCACAAGGCGTGGACGCGCCAGATGGTCGCGGCCGAGCCGCCCAACCGGTTCGAGCGCGAGCCCGAGACCGCGGCGCGGTTCGGCATCTACACCGCCGTCATCTGGATCGTGACCTTCGGCGTCATCGTGGCGCTCATCTTCACGGTCGGCTGGTGGTGGACGCCTCTCGCGTTCATCGGAGGCTTCGCGCTCATGATGCTCGTGCTCGCGCGGATGCTGTTCGCGTCCGAGAAACGCTGATTCACCCCGGACGCTGAGCGAGGGAGCACCACCCCGGACGCTGAGCGAGCGCAGCGAGACGAAGCGGACTCTCGTGGGCGTTTCGTCTCGTCACTCCGCTCCTCGCTCAACGTCCGAGTACCTCCAGGAACCTCAACCGAAGGAAGGGATGCTTCGCCATGCCTGAAAACACCACTCCGGCGATCGTCGCCGAGAACCTCGTGAAGGTGTACCGCGGCCGTGGCCGCAAGCCCGGAGTGCGCGCCCTCGACGGCCTGAGCTTCACGGTCCCGGAAGGTCGCGTGTTCGGCCTCCTCGGCCCGAACGGCGCCGGCAAGTCGACGACCACGAAGATCCTCACGACGCTGTCACGACCGACGAGCGGCACGGCGCGCGTCGCCGGCCACGACGTCGCCCGCGAGGCCGACGCGGTCCGGGCCGCGATCGGCTACGTGTCGCAGGGGTCGAGCACAGACCCGATCCTCACCGCGCTCGAGAACCTCGAGATCGCGGGACGGATGCGCGGCGCCTCGCCCTCCGACGCACGGGCGCGCGCGAAGCGGCTGCTCGACGACTTCGGTCTCGCCGACGCGGCCGCGCGGCCCGTGTCGACGTTCTCCGGCGGCATGCGCCGTCGGCTCGACGTCGCCGCGGCACTCGTGCACCATCCGCGCGTGCTGTTCCTCGACGAGCCCACGACCGGACTCGACCCCGAGGCCCGCGCCGCGATGTGGGCCGAGATCAGGCGCCTGGCTGCCCAGGACTCGCTCACGGTCGTCCTCACGACGCACTACATGGAGGAGGCCGACCGCCTCGCCGATGAGCTGCTCATCGTGAACCGCGGCCGCGCGGTCGTTCAGGGGTCGCCCGCCGACCTCAAGGCGGCGCTCCACGGCGACTCCGTGCGCGTGTCGCTCATCGAGCCCGACCCGGCCGCCGTGCGTGCGGCGCTCGCGCGGGTCGGCGGCCTGCGGGACGTCGTGGTCGAGGCATCCGGTGTCGACGGCGTCCTCGCCGCCCGCACCGACGACGCGTCCGCCGCGGTGGGCGCGGTCATCGCCGCGCTCGATGCCGCCGGCATCCGGTTCGGCCAGGTCGCCGCGTCGCACCCGTCACTCGACGACGTGTATCTGCACTTCGTCGGGCACACGTTCGACCCTTCGACAGGCTCAGGGACCGGTGGGACAGGCGCGGGGACCGGTGGGACAGGCTCAGGGACCGGCGGTGCGCCGGCCGCCACGGAAGGAGAAGCGGCATGACCACGATCGCGATTCCCGCGACCGCCGCCGGGCCCGCGCGCGCGGGCTGGTTCACCCAGACCGGGCAGGTGCTGCGGCGCTGGCTCATCGTGACCGTTCGGCAGGTATGGGGGCCCGTGATGTCCCTCGTGCAGCCCATCATCTGGATCCTGCTGTTCGGGCAGGTGTTCCGCTCGCTGGGCGAGCTTCCGCAGTTCGCCCCTTCGGCGGGCTCGGGGACCGGGGGGTACATCGCGTACCTCGTGCCCGGGATCCTCATGATGACGGTGCTGTACTCCGGCGCATGGGCGGGAACGGGCTACATCGACGACATCAACTCCGGTGTCATGGATCAGTACCTGAGCTCTCCGATCCGCCGCTCGGCGATCATCACGGGACAGCTCACGCAGCAGCTCATCGTGAACGTCGTGCAGTCGCTCGTCGTGCTCGGCATCGGCTGGCTCGGCGGTGCGCGCTACCCCGGCGGCGTGGGCGGACTGCTCGTGGCCCTGGGCGTCGCGACGCTGCTCGCGACGATCTTCTGCTGCGCGTCGACCGCGATCGCGCTCATCTCGCGCAACCAGATCGCGCTCATCAGCCTGTCGCAGCTGATCGTCCTGCCTGCGACGTTCCTGTCGACGACCATGATGCCGTCCGCGCTCCTGCCGGACTGGGTCGCGGCCGTCGCGCGCTGGAACCCGATGACGTGGGCCGTTGAGCTCGGCCGCGGCGGGCTCTCGGGCGAATATCCGGATGCCGCATGGCTTCAGCTCGCCGGCCTCGTCGCGCTCGCCGCGCTCGCGTTCACGTGGGCGGTGCGCTCCATCCGCGCGTACCAGCGGTCGATCTGACACGCAGGAGGGGTGCCGATCCGCAGTCGGCGGGTCGGCACCCTCTGCTGTTCAGGCGAGCGCGTCGACGATCGGGCGGAACTTCACGCGCGTCTCAATGAGCTCCGCCTCGGGGTCGCTGCCCGCGACGATGCCGGCGCCCGCGTGCGCGACGACGGGGATCGTGTCGCTGTACTCCGCATGCCGCTGCACGGGTCCCGACCCGATCTGCGCGCAGCGCAGCGCGATCGCCCACTCGCCGTCGCCCGCCGCGTCGACCCATCCCACGGGGCCGGCGTAGCGACCGCGGTCGAAAGGCTCGAGGCGACGGATGAGCTCGACCGCGGCATCCGTCGGTGTTCCCGCGACAGCCGCCGTGGGGTGCAGCGCGTCGACGAGGTCGAGGGCCGAGGCGTGGTCGTGCAGCTCGCCCGCGACGTCGGTCGCGAGGTGCCACAGGTTCGGGAGCTCGAGGGTGAAGGGCTCGTCGTCGGCGCGCAGGGCGCTCGTGTGCGGACGCAGTGCCTCGAGCACGCTCTGCACGGCGTAGCGGTGCTCGTCGATGTTCTTGGCGCTGTGCGCGAGCTCGTCCGATGCGTGGGCGTCGTCGTCGGCATCCGTTCCGCGCGGGATCGTGCCGGCCAGCACACGAGCGGTCACGGCGCCGCCGGACACCGTCACGAGGGTCTCCGGGCTCGCGCCGATGAGGCCGTCGACGGCGTACGTCCACGTGTCGGGGTAGTCGTTCGCGAGGGCGCGCACGAGGCGGCGGAGGTCGGAGCCGGCCGGGATGGTCCCGACGAGATCGCGCGCGAGCACCACCTTGCCGACCTCTCCGGCGGCGATCGCGTCGAGGGCGGCGCGCACGGCGTCCTGATATCCCGCGGGGTCGAGGGCGCCCGGGCCGAGCGTGCCCGACCAGTACGCACCGTAGGGGATGGGCTCGATCGCGGGCTCAGGGCGGTCGTCACCCTCCCACCGGATGCGCGTGATCCACGAGCGCCCGCGATGCCGTCCGATGATCGCCCGCGGCACGACGAGCCGGCTCGACGAGTGCGAGCGGCGATCGAACACGAGCGCGCCGAACGCGACGAGGCCGGTGCCGGCAAGCCCCACCGGATCGTCGATCTCGGCCTCGGAGGCGAGGAGTCGCCACGTCTCCGCGGGCGGCGGCACGCGGTCGGGATCGAACCCGGCGGGCGCGGTGTCGCCGCCGCGCTCGAGCCACGTGACCAGGCCGCCGAATCCCACGATCCCGTCGGATCGGCGCAGCCACGCGAGCGGCTCCGCCGGGTCGGCGTATGCGATCAGATCCTCGACGGGATCGATCTCCCGGGTCTCGACCACCAGTCGCGGTGGGCGCTGCGGGTCGATCACGCCTCCAGCCTACGTCGGCGAGCGGGTCACCACTGTCCGAGGCGGGGTCGCACGCGACCGGGTCTCGGTCTCGAAGCGAGGGGATATCGCGGAGTGAGGTCTGGTGCGCGGCATCCGCCCTCATCTCGGCGGATCTCCTCGTTTCGCGACCGGTAGTCGACCACGGCCCGCGTTCGGCGCCGGTCCTAGACTGACCCGGTGAGCACGCAGACCACCCCCGCGAAGCGGCCGGCACCCGGCACGCGCGTGATCTTCCGCTGGCGCAAGTGGAACGGCGGGACCCACTGGGTGCACGAGTGCGTGTATCTCGGCAGCGACGAGTGGGGCGAATGGTTCGGGCAGCCCGCCGGATGGCGCAGCCACCGCCCCGGCCGCGACGTGACCGCCATCAGCCCGAATGTGACCCTCATTCCCGCGAGCGGCGACTACGCCCTCACGCACAACGCCGCTCCCGCGACCTACCGCATCTACATCGACCTCGCGTGGGACGTGCACTGGGAGGGTCCGGAGCCGACCGGCATCGACATGGACCTCGACGTCGTATGGGCCACCGACGAGCGCGGCCTGTTCATCGACGACCGCGACGAGTGGGACGAGCACCGCGTCGAATACGGGTACCCGCTCGATGTCGTCGAGCACCTCGAGTCGCTCGCCGTCGACCTCGAGGAGCGCGTGCGTGAGGGTGGCGCTCCGTTCGACCGCTCCACCGCGCGGCGTTGGCTCGACAGACTCGCGGCCGCCGTGCCCGCCTAGACTCGACGGGTGACCGCGAACACACCCGAGCACCAGCCGAACCGCGCCGACCTGCACAAAGACCCGGCGCGTGTGAGCGGCATGTTCGACCAGGTCGCGCGCGGCTACGACCGCACCAACACCGTGCTGAGCCTCGGCAACGACCGCATGTGGCGCGTCGCGACGACGCGTGCCGTCGCCCCCGAGCGCGGGGAGCGCATCCTCGATCTCGCGGCGGGCACGGGGGCGTCGAGCGTGTCGCTCGCCCGAAGCGGCGCCGACGTGGTCGCGGCGGACTTCTCGCCCGGCATGATCGCAGAGGGGCGGCGCCGGCACGGTCCGGATGCGCCGGGTGGCGGCATCCGCAATCTCTCGTTCGTCGAAGCGGATGCCACGGCCCTTCCCTTCGGCGACGACGAGTTCGACGCGGTGACGATGTCGTTCGGCCTGCGCAACGTGAACGATCCGAAGAAGGCGTTGCGAGAGCTGCTCCGCGTGACCAAGCCCGGCGGAAGGCTCGTGATCTGCGAGTTCTCGCACCCGCCGTCGAAGGCGTTCCGTGGGCTCTACCGCTTCTACAACGACCGCGTGCTCCCCGTGGTCGCGAAGGCGGTGAGCTCGAACGCCGACGCGTACGACTACCTGAACGAATCGATCAAGGACTGGCCCGACCAACGCCGGCTGGCTGCGTGGATCCGCGAGGCGGGCTGGACGGATGTCGCGTACCGCAACCTCTCACTGGGCATCGTCGCCCTGCACCGCGGCGTCAAGCCCCGCGGCGATCGTTAGGCTGGAACGGTGACCCCCTCAGCGCCGGGCTCGCGTGTCGCGAGCAAGCTGGGCCTCACCGACCGCATCTTCGCCGGCCCGAGGTCCCGCCGGCTGATGGCGACCGTCGACGCCGGGCTCGAGCGCGTCGACGAGTGCCTGCGCACGGAGCTGCGCGTTTCGGACGCGCTCGCCGACGCGACCAGCCGCTACCTGTACGACGCAGGCGGAAAGCGCATTCGCCCGATCCTGGCGCTGCTGACCGCGCAGCTCGGCGAGGGCACGACCGACGAGGTCGTCCAGGCGGCGACGGCCCTCGAGCTGACCCACCTCGGATCGCTGTACCACGACGACGTCATGGACGCCGCCGACCGCCGCCGCGGTGTGCCGAGCGCGCACGCGGTGTGGGGCAACAACGTGGCGATCCTCACCGGCGACCTGCTCTTCTCGCGCGCGAGCCAGCTCATGGCACGAAACGGCGAGCGGGCCATTCAGCTTCAAGCCGACACGTTCGAGCGACTCGTGCTGGGGCAGATGCACGAGACGGTCGGCGCGCAGCCCGACGACGACCCCGTCGAGTTCTACCTGCAGGTGCTCGCCGACAAGACCGGCTCGCTCATCGCGGCGGCCGCCGAATCGGGCGTCATCTTCTCGAACGCGCCCACCGAGCTCCAGAAGCCTCTGTCGGTGTTCGGCGAGAAGGCGGGCGTCGCGTTCCAGCTGCTCGACGACGTGATCGACCTCTCGCCCGACCCCGGCGAAACGGGCAAGGTGCCCGGCACCGACCTGCGCGCGGGCGTGCCCACGATGCCGTACCTCCTGCTCGGCCGCGCCGACGACGACGAGTCGCGTGCGCTGCGCAGCCGCATCGACGAGGGTGTCGCGGCGATCGCCGAGGGCGCCGACCCCGCCTTGCTCGACGCCGACCTGGCTCTCCTGCGAGATCACTCAGCAACCGCCGCTACGCTCGACCTGGCGAACTCGTGGTCGCGTGACGCGATCCAGGCGCTGGCGCCCGTGCCCGACGGGCCCGTGCGCGAAGCGCTCACGCGGTTCGCGCAGGCCGTCGCCGACCGCTCCAGCTAGTCGCGGCATTCGCGCTCTCCCTCTCCGGTCCCACGAGGACCGCGCCCCTTCGAAAGGACCCCCATGACCAAGCTCAGGCTGGCCATCGTCGGTGCCGGCCCCGCCGGAATCTACGCCGCCGACATCCTCCTGAAGGCCGAGCGCAAGTTCGACGTCTCGATCGACCTCTTCGAGCAGCTGCCCGCACCTTACGGGCTCGTGCGCTACGGCGTGGCTCCCGACCACCCGCGCATCAAGGGCATCATCACGGCGCTGCGTGAGGTGCTCGATCGCGGCGACATCCGCATCTTCGGCAATGTGCGCTTCGGCGAGGACATCACCCTCGACGACCTCAAGCGCCACTACAACGCCGTCATCTTCGCGACGGGTGCCGTGCACGACGCGTCGCTCAACATCCCCGGGATCGACGCGAAGAACTCGTTCGGCGCGGCCGACTTCGTGAGCTGGTACGACGGCCACCCCGACGTGCCGCGCGAGTGGTCGCTCGACGCCGAGTCGGTCGCGGTGATCGGCAACGGCAACGTGGCGCTCGACGTCGCGCGCATGCTCGCCAAGCACGCCGACGACCTGCTGCCCACCGAGATCCCCGACAACGTCTACGCGGGGCTCAAGGCCTCGAAGGTCACCGACGTGCACGTGTTCGGCCGCCGCGGTCCCGCCCAGGTGAAGTTCACGCCGCTCGAGCTGCGTGAGCTGGGCGAGCTGCGCGACGTCGACATGGTCGTGTACGACGAGGACTTCGACTACGACGAGGCCTCGAAGGCCGCGATCGCGAGCAACAAGCAGGTCATGGTGATCGACCGCGTGCTGCAGTCGTGGCGCCAGCGGCCGTCGGTCAACAACGCCGGCGGAACGGCGTCTCGCCGCCTGCACCTGCACTTCTACGCGAAGCCGGTCGAGGTGAAGACCGACGACGAGGGCCGCGTGTGCGCGTTCGTGTACGAGCGCACCCGTCCCGATGGCGAGGGCGGCGTGGTCGGCACGGGCGAGCTGCGCGAGGTCAAGGTGCAGGCGCTCTATCGCGCGGTCGGCTACTTCGGCTCGCCGCTTCCCGGCGTCCCGTTCGACAAGCGTCACGGCGTCATCCCGAACCACGAGGGTCAGGTGCTGCGCAAGGACTCCAATGAGCGCGTCCCCGGCGTCTACGCCACCGGCTGGATCAAGCGCGGTCCGGTGGGCCTCATCGGCCACACGAAGTCCGACGCGATGGAGACGATCCGCCACCTCATCAACGACCAGGGGTCGTGGTGGCAGCCGGTCGACCCGTCCGAAGAGGCGATCCCGCGCCTGCTCGCCGAGCGGGGCGTCGCGTGGACCGATCTCGAGGGCTGGCACCGGCTCGACGCGCACGAGATCGGCCTCGGCGAGCCGCACGAGCGCGCGCGCATCAAGGTCGTGCCCCGCGACGAGATGGTGAAGATCTCTCGCGGCGAGTAGTCGCGGGCGCGTTCGGCGTCGCGCGCGGGTGCGCGCAATAGGCTGACGCCATGGCGGAGGAGTGGATCCCCGACATCTTGGGGAACCCGTTCGAGCAGCTCACGCTGCCGCTCGGCGAGGACGACGAAGGTCCTGTCGTCGCGACGCTCGTGCGGAGCATCCGCAACCCCTTCCAGTCGCTGTTCAGCCCGCTGCGCGACGTCGACGTGCTCGCGGTGCACGGATGGTCGGACTACTTCTTCCAGACCGAGCTCGCGGAGTTCTGGAACCGCCTCGGCGCGCGCTTCTACGCGCTCGATCTGCGCAAGTACGGGCGAAGCATGCGGCCGGGTCAGACGCCGGGTTACGTCACAAGGCTGCCCGAGTACGACGCCGACATCGAGGCCGCCCTCGAGGCGATGGGGCACGGAGAAGGGGCGTCGGGTTCGCGGCGCCTCGTGCTGCTCGGGCACTCGACGGGTGGGCTGACGCTGTCGCTGTGGGCGGCCCGCCACGCGGGTCGCGCCGCCGCCGTCGTGCTCAACGCGCCGTGGCTCGAGCTGCAGCTCGGCTCGGTCGCGCGGCAGGCGATCGCCCCGCTCGTCGACATCCACGCGCGGATCGACCCGCGCGCGAATCATCCGGCTGTCGACATGGGCTTCTACACGCGCGCGCAGAAGGAGGTCGGCGCCCTTCCCGCCCACGCGTATCGGACGGAGTGGCGGCCTCCGCGCGGGTTCCCGACACACCCCGGGTGGCTCGCCGCCGTGCTCGAAGGGCACCGGCGCATCGCGGCGGGTGTCGACGTCGGCGCGCCCACGCTCGTGCTGCTGTCGGCGCGGTCGACGCCGCCGCTCTCGTGGAGCGAGGACATGACCTCGAGCGACTCGGTGCTCGCGGTCGACGACATCGCGAAGTCGGCGACCAAGCTTGGCAAGCTCGTCACGATCGCGCGCATCGACGGCGCGCTGCACGACGTGTTCCTGTCGCGACCGGGACCGCGGGCCGAGGCGTACGCCGTGCTGAGGAAGTGGGTGACCGGATGCCTCGCGGCGAGGCATCCGTGAATCCCGCCGCAGATCGGCGGGAGCTCAACCCTCGGGTGCGAGCGCCAGCACGGGCGCGAGCTCGTCGCGGGTGAGGCTTATCCACGGCCCCGCGGGGTCGATGAGCACGCCGTCGAGTCCTGTCTCGGTGATGAGCACGGCCGCGAGCTGCGCGGGCGTCATCGGCACCGGCTGCGTGCCGCGGTCGAGCGCGATCACCTCGAGCGGGTGCGAGAAGATCTCGAGCAGGCGCTTGCCGTCGCTCGTGCGCGCCTCGGAGATGCCGGGACCCTGCTCGGTCTGGCCGACCGATACCCACAGCTTCGCGTCGACGAGCGCGCGGCCGATCTCGGCCGCCGTGTCGGGCGTGCGCTCGCCCGAGACGAGGCGCTTGATCGGGAACTCGGTGCCGCCTGCCTCCTCGACGATGCGCTCGAGCAGCTCGCGGGGGATCACCGCGCGGCTCTGACCCGACGCCGGATCGAGGACGAGGCCCGAGTACGCCCCGCCGAGGATGTACCGGAACACGGATGCCACGGGCTGCACCATCGCGGACGTTCCGGTGTCGCCGTCGGCGAGCACGCTCGCGCGCAGCGCGCCCAGTCCGCTGTACGCGACCGCGAACTGCTTGTCGCCCGACGTCATCATCGCGAGGGGGAGGTTCTCGCCCGCGGCGAGGAGGGCGCGCGCGTCGCCCTTGACGCGAAGGAAGAGGTGCCCCTGCAGCAGCTGCCGTGCGACCGCCATGACGTCGCGGCCGGTCGCGTCCGCGGGCAGCTTCGCGAGCGCGTCGCGCAGGAGGACGTTGTCGGGGACCTGCGGCTCCGGCGCGCCGGGGGACTGGGGCTGGGTCGCCCGCGGCCCCTGTGACGTCGGCTGGGGCGGCTGCGCCGTCGTGGAGGCGGGGCGCCCGTAGGTCGAGACCGAGATGCCGACGTGGGGGACCGCGTCGTCGGCGGGCGTGCCGGCGTCGGCTGCGGCATCCGTGCCTGCTGCGTCCGTGTCGGACGGCGCCGCGGACTCGGGCTGTTCGTCGGGCGTGCGCTTGCCGCGCGAGAAGAGGGCCATCGCTCGAGCCTATGCGCCTCTCCTGGATGCCGCGTGCGCGTCAGCGGGGGTGCCGCACGTCGGCGGCGCGTCCTAGGGTCGGAGCATGGCCTCGCCCCGCATCACCCTGACCATGCCCGGCCCCGACGGCGAACGCGAGGTCAGCGTGTCGAACCCCGACCGCGTGCTGTGGCCCGAGGTCGGCATCACGAAGCAGGAACTCGCCGAGTACCTCATCACGATCGCCGAGCCCTTCCTCGCCGCGAACGGGAACCGCCCGGTGTCGCTCGAACGGTTCCCGGACGGCGTCGACGGCGAGCGCTTCTACTCGAAGAACCCGCCCAAGGGCGCGCCGGCGTTCGTCGAGTCGCGGACGGTGACGTACAACAGCGGGCGGCGGCATCCGCAGATCGTGTTCACCGAGATCGCCGCGGCCGTGTGGGCCGTGCAGATGAACACGATCGTGTTCCACCCGTGGGCCTCGCTCGTCTCCGACACCGACAACCCCGTCGAGCTGCGGATCGACCTCGACCCGCAGCCGGGCACGGACTTCGCGGATGCCGCAGCCGTGGCTCCCGCGATGCGCGACGTGCTCGCCGAGGCGGGCCTCACGGCGTTCCTCAAGACGAGCGGCAACCGGGGGATCCACATCTTCTGCCCGATCGAACCGGAGTGGGAGTTCCTCGACGTGCGGCACGCGGTGATCGCCGCGGGACGCGAACTCGAGCGGCGGATGCCCGACAAGGTCACGATGAACTGGTGGAAGGAGGAGCGAGGCGAGCGCATCTTCATCGACTTCAACCAGGCCAACCGCGACCGCACGATGGCGGGCGCGTACAGCCCGCGGGCGTTGCCGCATGCGAGCGTGTCGACGCCCCTCACGTGGGACGAGCTCGAAGCGGGCGTCGATCCGGCCTCGTTCACGGTGCGCACGATTCCCCAGCGACTGGCCGACATCGGCGACCCGTGGGCCGACCTGCTCGCGAAGCCGGGCCGCATCGACACGCTGCTGGAGTGGTGGCAGCGCGACCTCGACGACGGGCTCGGCGAGCTTCCCTTCCCGCCCGACTTCCCGAAGATGCCGGGTGAGCCTCCTCGCGTGCAGCCCAGTCGCATCAACCCCGAGAACTGGCCCAGAGAAGAAGAAGGATGACCGAGCACGTCCCGCCTCTCGACCGGCTCGTCGCCCGCGTGCTGCAGACGCCGTGGCTCACGAGGCTGCCGATCCCGTTGTACCGCGCGGGCCTCGGGTGGATCTTCGGTGAACGCCTCGTGATGATCGAGCACCTCGGCCGGGTGTCGCATCAGCCGCGTTACGTCGTCGTCGAGGTGGTCGAGCGCGAGCGGAACGCCATCCGCGTGGCCTCCGGACTCGGGAAGCGTGCGCAGTGGTACCGCAACCTGCGCGCGAACGGCGTGGCGTACGTCAGCACCGGTCGGGCTCGCCGCGTGCCGTCGTCGGTGCGGATGCTCGACCCCGACGAATCGCGGCAGGTGCTCGAACGCTACGCCCAGAGGCATCCGCAGGCGTGGAAGCACCTGTCGGCGGCGATGGACTACGCGGCGCGCGGAGAGGCGTCCATCCCTGTCGTGGAGTTCGGGCCGCCCGATTGACACCGGCTCCCCCTGCGCGCGGAGCATCCCTTGCGGGATACTCGCGATAGCCCTTGTCGCGAGCCTGCAGGAGGGGCCATGACCGCCGTGTTCGAGTTCCTGGCGCTGCATCCGGTCATCGTGCTGTTCCTGCTCATCGGGCTGGGTGCCGCGGTCGGCCAGGTGCGCATCGGAGGAGTGTCGCTCGGCGCCGTCGCCGTGCTGATCGTCGGGATGGCGATCACGGCGTGGGGCGTCGCGCTCGGCGTCTCGATCGAGCTGCCCGCCGCGATCGGCGACGTCGGGCTGGTGCTGTTCGCGTTCTGCATCGGGATCATCTCGGGGCCGGGCTTCTTCAACGCGATGAGGTCGTCATGGGCGCTCATGCTCGTGGTCACGGGCATCCTCATCGTCGGCGCGGCCGTCGCTTACGGGCTCGGGGTGTGGCTGGGCGTGTCGCCCGTGACGATCGCGGGCACCTTCGCGGGTGCGGTGACGAACACCCCCGCGCTCGCCGCGACCGGCGGCAGCGCCGAAGCCACGGTCGGCTACGCGAGCGCGTACGTCTTCGGTGTGATCGGGGCGATGCTCGTCGCGGCGCTCGCCCTCCGCCACCGCGCGGAAGACACCGACCGGCCGGCGCCGATCGTCGACAAGGCCGTCGAGGTCGACACGACCTCCATGCCCACCGCCGACGAGCTGTCGAAGCGGTACGGGCGCCGCGTGCTCTTCTCGCGCGTGATGCCCAAGGACGGTGAGATCGAGGCGGTCACCCCCGACACACCGCTCCCGCCGGGAGCCGTCGTCAACGTCGTGGGCCCGAGCGACGCGGTGCAGGAGGTCAGCGACGAGATCGGCCACACGGCGGCCGTCGACATCGTGGGGCAGCGCTCCGAGCTCGACTTCCGTCGCATCATCCTCTCGAACCAGCGGCTGGCGGGCCGGACGATCGCGAGCCTCCAGCTTCGTGAACGACTCGGCGCGACGATCGTCCGCGTGCGCCGCGGAGACGTCGACTTCGTCGCCACGCCCGACTTCGTCGTGCTGCAGGGTGACCGTCTGCGCGTCGTTGGCCCCAAGCGGTCGATGGCGGCTGTGTCGGAATTCCTCGGCGACTCCGAGCGCGGCATGGCCGACACGAACCCGGTCGCGCTCGGCCTCGGCATCGCGCTGGGCCTGCTCATCGGAGCCATCGAGATACCACTGCCCGGCGGCGGCTACTTCGGCCTCGGCTTCGCCGCCGGCGCGCTCGTCGTCGGACTCGTCATGGGACGCATCGGGCGCATCGGCCCGTTCGTCACCGCACTGCCCAACACCGCCGCGAACGTGCTCGCCGAGCTCGGCCTGCTCATCTTCCTCGCCTTCGCGGGCACGAAGGCCGGATCCCTCATCGTCAGTGCGATCGTGTCGGGCGAGATCGTGACGCTCCTGCTCATCGGAGCCGTCGTCACCCTCGTCGCCATGCTCGGCACGTATCTCATGCTGCGCCACGTCTTCCGCCTCGGCGGCACGCGGCTCTCGGGAGCGATCGCGGGAGCGCAGACGAACCCCGCGATCCTCGCGTTCGCGAACACCCGCACGGGCCACGACGTGCGGGTGGCGCTGGGGTACAGCCTGGTCTATCCGGCTGCCATGGTCGTGAAGATCCTGCTCGCGCAGGTGCTCGTGACGTTGTGACCCCCTGCGCAGGTCAGTCGAGCACGTCGGCGAGGTCGTAGGCCGAGACCGTCTCGAGCTGGTCGTACGTGCACGAGCGCGGATCGCGATCCGGACGCCACCGCTCGAACTGCACGGTGTGACGGAACCGCCAGCCCTCGAGCTGGTCGTACCGCACCTCGAGCACGCGCTCGGGACGCAGCCGCACGAACGACGAATCGGCACGCGACGGGGTGAAGCGCGACTTCTCGCCCTCGTTCCGCAGCGGGTTGCCGTCGGCATCGCGCTCGACGAGCGGATCGAGCTCCTCGACGAGCTCGAGCCGCTTCTGGTTGCTCCACGCCGCGACCCCACCCACCGGGTACAGCTCGCCGTCGTCGGAGTACAGGCCGACGAGGAGCGAGCCGACGCCCTGCCCGGACTTGTGCACGCGGTAGCCCATCGCGACGACATCCGCCGTGCGGGCGTGCTTGATCTTGAACATCGTGCGCTTGTTGGGCGCGTACGGCTGGTCGAGCGGCTTCGCGATGACGCCGTCGAGACCCGCGCCCTCGAATTCCGAGAGCCACCGCCGCGCGACTTCCGGATCGTCGGTCGTGCGTGTCACGTGGATGGGATGGGGGAGCGTGCCGAGCAGATCGACCAGCTCGGCGCGGCGCGTCGAGAACGGCTCGCCCTGCAGGTCTCGATCGCCCCGCGCCAGCAGATCGAACGCGATGAACATCGCCGGCGTCTCGACCGACAGCTTCGCGACGCGCGACGAAGCAGGGTGGATGCGCTGCGTCAGCGACTCCCAGTCGAGGCGCTGCGCGCCCGGCTCGCCCTTCGGCACGACGACCTCGCCGTCGATGAGGCACGGTTCGGGCAGGAGCCGCGAGAAGGCCTCGACGAGCTCGGGGAAGTACCGCGTGAGCGGCTTCGCCCCGCGGCTGCCGATCTCGACGTTCGAGCCGTCCCACGACACGAGCGCCCGGAACCCGTCCCACTTCGGCTCGTAGCTGAGCCCGCCGGGCACGGCGTCGGGAAGCGGCACTTCCGGAACCGACTTCGCGAGCATGGGCGCGGGGATCTCGTAGGCCATGCGTCCATCCTGCCGTGGGCCGCCGACGCGGCACAGGGCTTGCGGATGCCGCGCCCGCGGTCTCAGGACGCGGAGGGGCTCGACGCCGCGAAGATCGCCGCCGCCTCCGCGCGGTTCGCCGCGCCCACCTTCGCGAGGATCGCCGAAACGTGCACTGAGGCTGTCTTCGGGCTGATGAACAGGCGCCGGCCGATCTCGGAGTTCGTGAGGCCCTCGGCCACGAGCTCGAGCACCTGCAGCTCGCGCGGGGTGAGGGTCGCGATCACACCGGATGCCGCGGCCGCGTCCGGCCCGCCGAGCAGGCGTGCGTGCGCGCCCAACTCCCTCGCCCAGCGTGCGACGCGAGCGACGCCCTGCGCGGGAGCCTCGTCCAGGATGCGTTCGAGCACGCGCGCGGCTTCGTCGCGCTCGCCGTCCGCGATGAGCGCCTCGGCGAGACGCAGCCGCGCGACCTGCTCATGCCACGCGTACAGTCCGCTCTCGGGCAGCTCCGAGACGACGGCACGCCAGCGCTCGACCCGCTCGTCGGCGGGCCCCGTGTCGCCGAGCGCGGCTCGCGCGTAGTCGCCCCAGCGGCGGTTCAACTCGTGATCGGGCCAGTCGGCGAGAGCGCGCAGCAACCGCCCCCGTTCGTCCTCGTGCTCGTCGGGAGCGCTCGCGACGAGAAGAGACGCCGCGACGGCGGCGTACCGGCGCGGAGTGGGTTCGGCGTCGCCCTCCACGACCGCGAGCACGCCCGCGAGCGCCTCGCGGCGGCGTTGCTCGACCTCGGGGGAGGGGCGGCCGACGGAGAACTCCAGCGCGGCATCCGCCTCTTCGATGCGCCACCAGGCGCGCTTCTGAGGCTTGAGGGTGGTGACCTCGGCGATCCCGCCGCGCTCGCTCGCGAGCAGCTCCGCGCGCGCGTCCCGCTCATCGTTCCACGACAGGTGGTTGGCCATGACGCGAGCGACCCACGCGCGCGCTGCGCGGCCGGCGAGGCGCCGTGCGCGCGTCGTGTACGTGAGCGCCTCCTCGGGCCGCCCGGCGGCGAGCAGCGCGAAGGCGAGGCTGAGCGCGATGGAGGTGCCCGAGCCGCGTTCGATGCCGGCGCGGACGACCTCGGCGTAGTACCGCTCGCCCACTTCGGCCGCCTCAGCGAACCGGCCGAGGCTCGTGAGCTGATCGATGTGCGCGCTGCCGGCGTAGGCCCGCAGCGGCGGCTCGAGCTTGAGCGCCACCGCGCGTTCGAGCGGGGCGAGGGCGGCCGGCTGGTCGTCCTCGTCGCCGGAGATGCGCCAGCTCTCGATCGTGAGCGCGACCGCGAGCGCGGCATCGTCGCCCGCGGCCTCGGCGAGCTCGATGGCTCGGCGTGCGTGGTCGGCGGCCTCCTGGCCGTGCTCGCTGATCGCGAGGTTCGACATCACCCGCGACATGAGCGCCTGGGCCTGCGCGGTGTCGATGCCCTCGAGCAGCCGCGCGGCTTCCTCGAGGTCCTCCCGCTGGTCGCGATGCTCCGCGTTGAACAGCTGGACGAACCTCTGCCTCAGCAGTGCGGCGCGCGTGAGCGGATCGTCGCCGCACACCGCGAGCCCCTCATTCGCGGAGCGCAGCGCGCGCTGCGCGTCGCCCAGGTCGTGCCACGCCTGCGCCGCCTCGAGGTGCAGCGCCTGACGTGTCGTGCCGGCGCGCGACTCGGCATCCGGCACCTGATCCCACAGCTCGGTCAGGCGCTCGGCGAGCTTGACGGATGTCGCGGGCGCGAAGCTCGCGCGCGAAAGGCGCAGCGCACGCACCGTCGCGTCGAACGCGGCCGTGAGGTCACGCGCGGCGAGCCAGTGCTCGGCGACGGCGGAGACGTCGTCGGGGGAGTCGGCCGGCCGGTTCTGCTGCAGGTATTCGGCGAACGCGCGGTGGATGCGCACGCGCTCGCTCGGCAGCATCTCGCCGTGGACCGCCTCGCGCGTGAGCGCGTGGCGGAACGAGTAGCCGGCGCCCGCAGCCAGCACGACGCGCGCGTCGATCGCCTCGCGCAGAGCGCGGTCGAGCGTGCGGTCGTCGAGCGTCGACACCGCCGCGAGCACGTCGTGGTCGACGTGCATGCCGCCCGCGGCCATCGCGCGCACGGTCTCCTGGGCGGGATCGGTCAGGCGCGTGTAGCGCGCGAGCACGAGATCCCGCAGCGTGTCGGGGAGTCCCCGGTCTCCGAGGTCCACGAGCTCCTCGACGAGGAACGGCACGCCGCCGCTGCGTTCGGCGAGCCGCTCGACGGCCTGGGTGTCGACGGCGTCGTCGGTGAGGATGCTCACCTGCTCGGCGACCTCGGCGAACGAGAGCGGCTCGAGGTCGACGCGCACGAGGCCTGGCGTGCGGTCGAGCTCGGCGAGCACCGGATGCAGCGGGTGGAACCGGTCGATGTCGTCGGACCGGTAGGTCGAGACGATCGTCAGGTGGCGGCCCCGGAGCGTGCTCGCGAGCGTCTTGAGGAGCGCGAAGGTCGCCGCATCCGCCCACTGCAGGTCTTCGATCACGATGACGACGTGACGCGTCGCCGAAAGGCTCTCGAGCACGACCTCGATCGCCTCGGCGAACTCGCCGGCCTGCTCGTCGTCGGCGGGCGTCTCACTCGCGAGACCGGGCACGAGGGCGGCGAGAGCGGTCACCGCGGCGGGCGAGCCTGCCGCCTCGCGCAGCGCGTCGGTGCCGACCTCGCCGTGCAGGTCGCGCAGGATGCGGCGGATCGGCCCGAACGGCGCGCCGATCGGGCCGAGGTCGACGCACTGGCCGATCGCGACGACGAGCGGCAGCCCCTCGTCGCGGCGCGCCGCCGCCTGCGCGAGCAGCTCCTGCACGAGACGCGTCTTGCCGATTCCGGCTTCGCCTCGCACGAGCACCGCGCGTGGGCGTCCGCGACGACCGTCGTCGAACGCGTCGAGCAGCGTGCGCAGCTCCGCGCCGCGGCCGACCATGACCGAGGGAGTCCCCGTGGGGCGCATGAACATATCGTGTCACCTTCCGGCAGGTGGAGGAGCGGGCCCGAGGACCGGATGCCGCGTCACGCGTGGCGCGGACGCCGCATCCGGTCCCCATCGGCCACCCGCGGGCGCGCGCTCGGCGCGGCCTCCGCGGCTGTGGCTGCCGCCCGGGGCGCGTCGGCCCCCTGCCGGCGTTCGCGCACCCGGAGCAGCAGCTCGTTCTCACGCCGCAGAGCTTCGGAACGTCGCTCGTTGAGCACGCTCGCGGCGAAGACCATCTCGTTCATGTCGACCTCCGACGGCCGGTGCACAGCCGGCCACGACACTTACGCTCCTCCCTAAGGAGGGACGGCCGGATCGGGCGAACGCCTTATCTTCGACACCCGGGGTGCTCAGGCGCCGGTCGGGCGCGGTCGGGCCGCGAGAAGCGGATCGGCCCGGTCGGTGCGCGGCCCCGCGCAGGCAGGATGGCGTCGGGAGGACGATATGAAGATCATCGATGCGGGCCTCTTCGCCGCCGTCACGGAGGCGAACTACCGCGAGAATCTGCGGGTTCCGCACTTGAGTCTCGGCACGTACAGCATCCCGGCCGGTGCTGTCGATCCGCAGCAGCCGCACACCGAAGACGAGGTCTACATCGTGCTGTCCGGGCGCGCGAGGCTGTGGACTCCGGATGCGGTCGCCGACGCATCCGCCGGTGCCGTGCTGTTCGTGCCCGCCGGGGAGGAGCACCGCTTCATCGACGTGGAGGAGGACCTCACGGTGATCGTCGTGTTCGGTCCGGCCGAGCACACGCTGCGCGGCGGGTGACGGCGGCCGGGGGCGGGCTCAGGCGAATGCGCTCATCCCCGTGATGTCGCGGCCCAGCAGCAGCGCCTGCACCGACTCGGTGCCCTCGTACGTGTGGATCGCCTCGATGTCGGTCATGTGCTGCATGACGCCGTTCTCGAGGAGGATGCCGTTGCCCCCGAGCAGGTCGCGCGCGGTCGCGGCGATACGGCGCGCGGCGCGCGTGTTGTGGAACTTCGCGAGCGACGCCTGAGTGGGGTGCAGCGAACCGGATGCCTCGAGGTCGGCGAGCCGGCGGCAGTAGAGCTGCATCGCCGTGAGGTCTTCGAGCATGTGCGCGAGGCGCTCCTGCACCATCTGGAACCTCGCGAGCGGCTTGCCGAACTGCACGCGCTGCTTCGCGTACGCGAGCGCCGCCTCGTAGCATGCGGTGGCGTGGCCGAGCGCCGACCACGCGACTCCCGAGCGGGTCGAGTACAGCACGGTCGAGGCGTCCTTGAAGCTCTTCGTGCCCGGCAGCACCGCGTCGAGCGGCACGCGCACGCCGTCGAACGCGATGTGCGCCTGGTGGATCCCGCGCAGCGACGCCTTCCCCGTGATGACCGTGCCCGTGTACCCCGGAGTGTCCTGCTCGACGAGGAAGCAGCGCACGGCGCCGTGCTCCGCGGCATCCGGGTCGTCGACCCGAGCCCACACGAACGTGATGCCGCCGGATGCGCCGTTGCCGATCCACTTCTTCGCGCCGTCGATCACCCACTCCTCGCCGTCGCGGCGGGCGACCGTCTCGAGCGAGACGGAGTCCGAGCCGTGGTCGGGCTCCGTCAGCGCGAACGAGCCGAGCACCTCCGCGCGGGCGAGGGGCTGCAGCCAGCGCTCCTGCTGCTCGGGGCTGCCGAAGAGCGCGAGGGTCCGCAGTGCGAGTCCGCCCTGCACCGCGATGACCGTGCCGAGCGAGCCGTCGCCGCGCGAGACCTCCATGTTGACGAGCCCGGCCGCGAGCGGCGAGAAGCGTGTCAGGAGCGGGTGGTCGATGCCGTCGTTGAACAGGTCGAGCTCGCCCATGCGCTTCGCGATGTCGAGCGGGTAGTCGGCCGTGTCCCATGCGTCCTGCATGCGTGTGCCGACCTCGTCGATGTAGGCCTTGGCGCGGTCCCACACCGCGCGGTCGTCCTCGGGGATGTCGGCGAAGACCGCGTAGTAGTCGGTGTCGAGGCGCGACGTGACGTCGTAACTCCCGACCTGCTCGCCGTTGCGGGGGGTGAACTCGGCCATGATGCTCCCGGATGCCTCGCCCGGCCGCGTCCGCGACCGGTCACAGGCTACCGGCTCGGCATCGAGTGCCGCCAGTCGCGATACTGAGTGCCAGCGTCAGCCGAGGGTCGACGACAGGCGGCGGGCGACCTCGGCCGCCGGCATCCGCCTCGGGAAGACGGCGACCATGACGTCGTCGTCGGCGGGCGTGCGCGACGCATCCGGGTGCACGCCGAACCGCCGCATCGCGTCGTCGAGCGCCGCCTGAAGCACCGACACCGGCACGCGCTTGGTGCCGCGCAGCAGTCGCCGCAGCACGTGGTTGTGCACGGCGGTGACCAGCGCCGCGAAGCCGACCGCGTCGACCGGGTCGAGCCCGGGGAGCGCGTCGCGCAGGTACTCGTCGAACAGGCGCTCGTAGCGGAACACCGCGACGATCTCGCGGTTGCGCAGAGCCGGCACCTGCCGCACGACGGTGTAGCGACGGCGCGCCAATTCGGGATCGCGCGCGAAATGGCGGAAGGCGATGACGGATGCCTCGCACACCGCCTGCCACGGGTTCTCGTGCGGCTTCGACAGGAACGCCCGCAGCTGCTCGAGCAGAGCCTCGTGGTCGGCGAAGATCACGTCCTCCTTGCCGCCGAACTGGCGGAAGAAGGTCGAGCGCGACACCCCGGCGGCCTTCGCGATCTGGTCGACCGACGTCTGGTCGAAGCCCCGCTCGGCGAACAGCTCCACCGCGGCGGCGATCACCGCCGTGCGCGACGCGGAGCCCTGGTCGAGGTCAGTCATCGGCATGAGCCTAGAGCACGGCGGGTTCGACGGACGCACGCGCCGCCGAGTACCGAACTCCGGAGTTTCGGCTTATGACCTGTCGAATCCGTCCGATTCCGGCGGTGGGTGGCGCGGTGTTCCGGAGTTGCGCACGCGGATGCGCCGCCGCATTGTCAAGCGGGTGGTGGAGGACCGGCGCGCGGCGTTGACTGGGCGCATGCCGTCACTGTGGCGCACCGGAACGCAGCCGGTCGAGGGAACCGAGTTCGAGCCCGGGAGGCACCACGACGTCATCGTGGTGGGCGCGGGGCTGACGGGTCTGTGCACGGCGGTGATGCTCGCGCGCGAGGGGCTCGACGTCGCCGTCGTCGACTCGGGACGCGTCGCCGAGCTCGCCACGGGTGGCAACACCGGCAAGGCGACGCTCCTGCAGGGCACGCGCCTGTCGGCCCTGCGCCGCGACCACCCTGCTTCGCTCGTGCGCGCGTACGTCGACGCGAACCGAGACGGACTCGAGTGGCTCGAGGTGTTCGCGGCAGAGGCCGGAGTGGCCTTCACGCTGCGGCCGGCCGTCTCGTACGCGCAGACGCCGTCGGGCGCCGAGCAGGTCGAGGCCGAGCTCGCGGCGGCGCGCGAGGCCGGGCTGCCGGTGCGGCGGATCCCGGGCCCCGACGGGGCGGGGGACGGCGGGACGCGGCATGCGTTCCCCTTCGCCGACGGCGTCGCGCTCGACGACCAGCTCGCGATCGACCCCGTCGTCGTCGCGAACGCGCTCGCGCGGACGTTCGTCGCCGCGGGAGGAACGCTTCACACCGGCGTGCGTGTGCGGCACGCGCACGCTGTGCCGCACGCGTGGATCGAGACCGAGGCGGGGTACGCGTCGGCCGACCAGATCGTGCTGGCGACCGGCATGCCGATCGCCGACCGCGGGCTGTACTTCGCCAAGGTGCGCGCGCTGCGCTCGTACTGCGTCGCGTTCTCGTACGACGGCGAGCTGCCCGACGGCATGTACATCTCGGTCGACGAGCCGACGCGATCGATCCGGCCCGTGGCCCAGGACGACGGCCCCGCCGCGCTCGCGCGCCTCATCGTCGGCGGGAACGGGCACCCCGTCGGGCGCGGCGACTCCGAGCAGGAGTGCGTGGACGACCTCATCGCGTGGACGCGCCGCCACTTCCCGGGTGCCGAACCCGTCGCGACCTGGTCGGCGCAGGACTACGAGTCGCACAACCTCGTGCCGTTCGTGGGGGCGCTGCCCCGCGGACTCGGGCGCATCCGCTTCGCGACCGGATACGCGAAGTGGGGTCTGACGAACGCCCCCGCCGCCGCGCTTCGGCTGTCGGCGGAGATCCGGCGCGTGCCGCGTCGTGAGCGGCCGTCGTGGATGGCCACGCTGGGACGACGATTGACGATGCCGGCAGACCTCGGTCGCGGCGGCGTCGAGAACCTCAAGATCGGGTGGGAGGCGGCCGCCGGATGGACGGGCGCGCTGCGCACCCCCGTGCCCGTTCCCGCCCCGCCCGAGGGGGAGGGCGTCGTCGCGAGCCGTGCGGGGCACCCGGTGGGCATCTCGACCGTGGACGCCACGACGCGGGCGGTGAGCGCCGTGTGCACCCATATGGGCGGGGTCGTCTCGTGGAACGACGCGGAGTGCACGTGGGACTGCCCGCTGCACGGATCGAGGTTCGCACCCGACGGCACGCGCATCGAGGGGCCGGCGGTCGGCGACCTCGAGCGACTGCCCCGCACAGGCCGCCCGTCGGGAGCACGATCCGACGAGTAGTAGGCTTGATGATCGGCCGATCTCTTGACATCGAGAGATTTTCTGCGGCCGAAGCCACGTTCGCCCACGAAGGACTGCACTGTGGATCTTTACGAGTACCAGGCACGAGACCTTTTCGAGAAGTACGAGGTGCCGGTGCTCGCCGGCATCGTCGCCGACACCCCTGAAGAAGCCAAGGCCGCCGCCGAGAAACTCGGCGGCGTCGTTGTCGTCAAGGCCCAGGTGAAGACCGGCGGCCGCGGCAAGGCCGGCGGCGTCAAGGTCGCCAAGACGCCCGATGAGGCGTACGAGGCCGCGAAGGCGATCCTCGGCCTCGACATCAAGGGACACGTCGTCAAGCGGGTCATGGTGGCCGCCGGCGCGCGCATCGCGAAGGAGTTCTACTTCTCGGTGCTGCTCGACCGCGCCAACCGCTCGTACCTCGCGCTGTGCTCGGTCGAGGGCGGCATGGAGATCGAGCAGCTCGCGGTCGAGAAGCCCGAGGCGCTCGCGCGCGTCGAGGTCGACCCGCTCACGGGCATCGACGAGGCGAAGGCGCTCGAGATCGCGAAGGCCGCGAACTTCGACGACGAGCTGGCCCCGAAGGTCGCCGACGTCTTCGTGAAGCTCTACAGCGTCTACAAGGGCGAGGACGCGACGCTCGTGGAGGTCAACCCGCTCGTGCAGACCGAGGAGGGCGACATCATCGCTCTCGACGGCAAGGTCACGCTCGACGACAACGCCGAGTTCCGCCACGCCTCGCACGCGCTGCTCGAAGACAAGGCGGCCGCCGACCCGCTCGAGGCGAAGGCCAAGGAGAACGACCTCAACTACGTCAAGCTCGACGGGGAGGTCGGGGTCATCGGGAACGGCGCGGGCCTGGTCATGTCGACGCTCGACGTCGTCGCCTACGCCGGTGAGCGCCACCGCGGCGTAAAGCCCGCCAACTTCCTCGACATCGGCGGCGGCGCATCGGCCGAGGTCATGGCCGCGGGTCTCGATGTCATCCTCGGCGACCCGCAGGTCAAGTCCGTGTTCGTCAACGTCTTCGGCGGCATCACCGCATGCGACGCCGTCGCGAAGGGCATCGTCGGCGCTCTCGCCGAGCTCGGCCCGACCGCGACCAAGCCGCTCGTCGTGCGCATCGACGGCAACCGCGTCGAGGAGGGCCGCCGCATCCTCCAGGACGCGAACCACCCGCTCGTGACGCTCGCCGCCACCATGGACGAGGGCGCCGACAAGGCCGCCGAACTGGCGAACCAGGCCTGATCCCGAAAAGGAACCACAGACATGTCGATCTTTCTTGACAAGGACTCCAAGGTCATCGTCCAGGGCATCACCGGCGGCGAGGGCACGAAGCACACCGCGCTCATGCTGAAGGCGGGCACGCAGGTCGTCGGCGGCGTCAACGCGCGCAAGGCGGGCACCACCGTGCTGCACACCGACAAGAGCGGTGCAGCCGTCGAGCTGCCCGTGTTCGGCACCGTCGCCGAGGCGATCGAGAAGACCGGCGCGGACGTGTCGATCGTCTTCGTCCCCGCCGCCTACACGAAGGACGCGATGATCGAGGCCATCGACGCCGAGATCCCGCTGCTCGTCGTGATCACCGAGGGCGTGCCGGTCGGCGACACCGCCGAAGCCTGGGCGTACGCGAAGTCGATGGGCAACAAGACCCGAATCATCGGCCCGAACTGCCCCGGCATCATCACGCCCGACGAGTCGCTCGTCGGCATCACGCCCGCCAACATCACCGGCAAGGGCCCCATCGGCCTCGTGTCGAAGTCGGGCACGCTGACGTACCAGATGATGTTCGAGCTTCGCGACATCGGCTTCTCGACCGCGATCGGCATCGGCGGCGACCCGATCATCGGCACGACGCACATCGACGCGCTCGAGGCCTTCGAGGCCGACCCCGAGACGAAGGCGATCGTCATGATCGGCGAGATCGGCGGCGACGCCGAGGAGCGCGCGGCCGACTTCATCAAGGCCAACGTCACCAAGCCCGTCGTCGGCTATGTCGCCGGCTTCACGGCGCCGGAGGGCAAGACGATGGGCCACGCCGGCGCGATCGTGTCGGGCTCCGCCGGCACCGCGCAGGCGAAGAAGGAGGCCCTCGAGGCCGCCGGCGTCAAGGTCGGCAAGACGCCGAGCGAGACCGCCGCGCTCATGCGCGAGATCATCGAGTCGCTCTGACGCGAGACTCACGAGGGGGCGGATGCCGCGGCATCCGACCCCTCTGTCGTGCGGTTACAGTGGCACCATGCCGCTGACGGGAACATACGCACCGAGCAAGTCAGAGTGGGCCCGCAAGCAGGCCGAACGGTACGAGGAGACCGGCGGCGCCGAGGCGAACGAGCTTCGGGGCAAGCCGATCATCGTGCTGACGACGGTCGGGGCCAAGACGGGAGCGCTCCGCAAGACCGCGCTCATGCGCGTCGAGCACGACGGTCGCTACGCGGTCGTCGCGTCGAAGGGCGGAGCGCCCGACGAGCCGAAGTGGGCGAGCAACATGCGAAAGCACCCGCACGTCGAGCTGCAGGACGGCCCGGTCAAGAAGGACTACCTCGCCCGCGAGGTCACCGGCGCCGAGCGCGACGAGTGGTGGGCGCGGGCGGTCGAGGCGTGGCCCGACTACGCGAACTACCAGAAGCGCACCGACCGGCTCATCGCGGTCTTCGTGCTCGAGCCCATGGAGTAGTCCCGCTCCGGGCCCCGATACGCGGCTCGCGCTGCCGAAACCTGCATCCGCCGCCGCCGTGACGGTACGCGTGTGCGGGTTTCGACAGCGCGAGCGCTGAGAGGGTCCTCGGCTACGCGATGCCGATCGCCGCCTCGATCGGCCCGCGGGCGAAGTAGATCGCGAAGCCCGCGGCGACGACCCACAGCAGCCAGTGCACGCGCTTCGCGCGGCCCGAGAAGGCGTTGACGAGCACCCAGCTGATGAAGCCCGCCCCGATGCCGTTGGCGATCGAGTAGGTCAGCGGCATGACCGTCGCCGTGAGGAACACCGGCAGCAGGACGCGGAAGTCCGTGAAGTCGATGTTCTTGATCTGCGCGAGCATCAGCGCACCCACGAGGACGAGCGCGGCCGCCGCGACCTCGCCGGGGACGAGTGACGTGAGCGGCGTGAAGAACATCGCGAGGAGGAACAGCAGACCCGTCACGATGTTCGCGAGGCCCGTGCGGGCACCCTCGCCGATGCCGGAGCCCGACTCGACGAACACGGTCGCCGACGACGAGGAGGTGCCACCACCGACCACGGCGCCGACACCCTCGATGATGAGCGCGGACTTGATGCGCGGGAAGTCGCCCTTCGCGTCGGCGAGGCCCGCCTCGTTCGCGAGGCCCGTCATCGTGCCCATCGCGTCGAAGAAGTTCGAGAACACGAGCGTGAAGACGATCATCACGAGCGCGATGATCCCGACCTTGCCGATGTCGAAGCCGAAGTCGATCGCGCCGACGAGGCTGAAGTCGGGGAGCGCGAAGATGCCTGCCGCGCTGAGGTCGAGGCCGAGCGCCTCGGGCCAGATCGCGTTGACGATGTACGACACGATCGTGCCGCCGATGAGGCCGAGCAGCAGGCCGCCCTTCACGCGCAGTGCCATGAGGACGCCCGCGAGCACGAGCGTGATGATGAACATCAGCGTGCCGATCGACCCGATCGATCCGCCCACGCCGAGGTCGAGGGGCGGCGACGCGTTGCCCGTCGCGGTGACGAACCCGGCGTTCACGAAGCCGATGAACGCGATGAACAGGCCGATGCCGACCGTGATCGCGAGCTTGAGCTGCACGGGCACGGCGTCGAAGATCATCTTCCGCAGGCCCGTCGCGGCCAGCAGCACGATGATCAGACCGTTGATGACGACGAGCGCCATCGCCTCGCCCCACGTCACCTGGCCGACGACGGAGAACGCGACGAAGGCGTTGATGCCGAGGCCCGCCGCGAACGCGAACGGCAGACGCGAGACGAGACCGAACAGGATCGTCATGACGCCCGCGGTGAGTGCGGTCGACGTCGCGACGGCGGCGGACGAGAGCGTCGTGCCGTCGACATCCGGCGTCGACAGGATGATCGGGTTCAGGATGACGATGTAGGCCATCGTCACGAACGTGACGATGCCGCCTCGCACCTCCGTCCCGATGGTGGAGCCCCGGCGGGTGATCTCGAAGAAGCGGTCGAGCGCGTTCTTCGGCTCTGCCTCGGGTGGTGCGGCGCCGGTCTCTTCGGCGGACTCGGTCGGTGCAGGCGGAGTGCTTGTCATACGGGGCCCTTCGGCTCTCAGGAAAGTTTCAGGTAGACGTTACCCCGCGAACGTCTCGCGAGTGTTACAGGGGCACGCGGCGTCGAGTAGGTAGGGTCGATCGCGCATGCATCGCCTCGTCGTCGCCTTTCTCGCCGCCTTCGATGCCGCCGTCGCGGCGGCGGTCGGATTGGCGGCAGTCCTCGCGCCCCTCACGGTGCTGTTCGTGTTCGGTCTCGGCGGCGCCGCCGACTGGCGCGCGCTGTGGCCGGCAGGGGCATCCGTGTGGCAGCTCGGTCACCTGGTGCCGCTCGAGATCGCGCTGCCGGGCGAGTTCCTGGCCGACGCGGGAATCGATCCGGATGCCGCGACCTTCGTGCTCTCGCTCGCCCCGCTCGCGTTCACGGCGTTCACCGCCGTGTTCGCGGCGCGCTCGGCGATCCGCGCGTCGCGCGCCGACGCGTGGGCGACCGGCGTCCTCACGGGCTCACTCGTCTTCGGCGGGATCGCGTTCGCCGTGTGGACGACATCGGGGAACGAGGTCGCGACCGCGGCCGCATGGCAGGCGATCGTGCTCCCGGCCGCCGTGTTCGCGGTGCCGGCGCTCGTCGCCGCGGCCGTCACCGAGTGGAGCGAGGCGGGGGCGGGCTTCGTCGCCCGCATCCGCGACCGCGTCGAGGCGTCTCGCGACGGGTGGGCGCCTGTTCCGGCGCTCATCGCCCGCGGCACCGGGGTCGCCGTCGCGGGGCTCATGGGTCTCGGCGGCATCGCCGTCACGGTCGCGCTCGTGGCGCGCGGGGCGGAGGTCATCGCGCTCTTCCAGTCCGCGCACGTCGATGCTCTGGGGGCGGCGGTCATGACGCTCGGTCAGCTCGCGTACCTCCCGACCCTCGTCGTGTGGGGGATCGCCTTCATCGCCGGGCCCGGCTTCGCACTCGGCACGGGCACCGCCGTGTCGCCCGCAGGCACGCAGCTCGGGGTCATCCCCGGGATCCCCGTGCTCGGCGCGGTGCCCGAGACGACGTCGACGTTCCTGCTGCTGCTCGCGCTGCTGCCTGTGGGCGTCGGCGTGCTCGCGGGGTGGGTCGTCCGCTCGCGCATGCTCGCACCGCGCACGGCGGCCGCCGAGCCCACGCGGGTCGCGGCATCCGATCCCGAGCGCGACGCGGCGCTCGCCGCGCTGCTCGCGACGGGAGCGCCCGTCGAGGTCGCGCCCGCATCCGAGCTCGACGAAGCGACGGATGCCGAGCCCATCGCGCCTCGGATCGTCGTGACCCTCGGCATCGCCGTCGCGACCGGCGCGATCGGGGCACTGCTCGCGTGGGCCGCGTCGGGGTCCGCCGGCCCGGGCCGCCTGGCCGAGGTCGGCCCCGCCCCCGGGGCCGTCGCGCTCGCGGTGGGGCTCGAGGTGCTCGTCGGCGCGGCGATCCTGATCCTGTCTCCGGTGCGGGCCGCACGACGGCCGCTCACCGGGACAGCGGCCCGGGGGAGCGCCGAAGCCGACGGGTAGACTGGGCGCGTGCTCACGGTCGCCGTCCTCATCTCGGGCGGGGGGTCGAATCTGCGGGCCCTGCTCGACGCGGCGGCGGATCCTGACTTCCCCGCGCGCGTCGTCGTCGTCGGCGCCGACCGCGAGGCGGACGGATTCCACCACGCCGAGGAGTACGGCATCCCGACCTTCATGGTGCCGTTCGAGCAGTTCCCCAGCCGAGAGGAGTGGGGCGACCAGCTCGGTGAGCAGCTCGCGGTGTGGAGCCCCGACCTCATCGTGCTGAGCGGCCTCATGCGGCTGCTGCCGGCATCGCTCGTCGACGCGTGGGCGCCTCGCGTCATCAACACCCACCCGGCGTATCTCCCCGAGTTCCCCGGCGCGCACGGCGTGCGCGACGCCCTCGCCGCGGGCGTCGACCAGACCGGCGCGAGCGTCATCGTCGTCGACCGCGGCGTCGACACCGGTCCGATCCTCGCGCAGGAGCGTGTGCCGGTGATGCCCGGCGACGACGAGCACACGCTCCACGAGCGCATCAAGCCCGTCGAGCGGCGCCTTCTCATCGACGTCGTCCGACGCATCGCGACCGGCGAGCTCGACCTCGCCGCCGCCGCGGCGGTCTAGACCCCTTCACCCGAACCCGAGACTGCAACAGGAGCCACCATGGCAGGCCCGAGCCACGATCCCGCCCTCTACCGCGAACGCGATGTCGTCCCGATCCGCCGCGCGCTCGTGTCGGTGAGCGACAAGACCGACCTGCTCGTCCTCGCCGAGGCGCTGGCCGCCGCGGGCGTCGAGATCGTGTCGACGGGCGGCTCGGCCTCGCTGCTGCGCGACGCGGGATACGCGGTGACCGACGTCTCGAGCATCACGGGCTTCCCGGAGTCGCTCGACGGGCGCGTCAAGACGCTGCATCCGTCCGTCCACGCGGGCCTCCTCGCCGACCTGCGCCTCGAGGACCACGAGCGTCAGCTCGACGAGCTGGGCATCCAGGCCTTCGAGCTCGTCGTCGTGAACCTGTACCCGTTCATGGAGACGGTCGCCTCGGGCGCCGCCGCCGACGACGTCATCGAGCAGATCGACATCGGCGGACCCGCGATGGTCCGTGCGGCCGCCAAGAACCACGCGAACGTGGCGATCGTCGTCTCGCCCGAGTCGTACCCCGCGATCGTCGACGCGGTGCGCTCGGGCGGCACGACCCTCGCGCAGCGCCGACAGCTCGCGGCTCGCGCGTTCGCCCACACCGCCGCATACGACACCGCCGTCGCCACGTGGTTCGCCGAGGGCACGCTCGCCGAAGGCGTCGACCTGCCCAAGCACCTCACGATCAAGGCGGAGCGCCTCGCGATGCTGCGCTACGGCGAGAACTCGCACCAGCGCGCCGCGATCTACACGACGCTCGGCGGCCACGGCATCGCCCAGGCGAAGCAGCTGCAGGGCAAGGAGATGTCGTACAACAACTACGTCGACGCGGATGCCGCGCTCCGCGCCGCGTTCGACATGATCAAGCCCGCCGTGGCGATCGTGAAGCACGCCAACCCGTGCGGCATCGCCGTGGCGGCGCCGAACGCGCTCGACCCGATCGCGAGCGCGCACCTGCGCGCGCACGAGTGCGACCCCGTGTCGGCGTTCGGAGGTGTCATCGCGGCGAACCGCACGGTGACGCTCAAGATGGCCGAGAACCTGCGCGACATCTTCACCGAGGTCATCGTCGCGCCCGACTTCGAGCCGACGGCCCTCGAGCTGTTCCGCGAGAAGAAGAACCTGCGCATCCTGCAGCTTCCGCCGGACTGGCGCCAGGAGCGCATGGACGTGCGCCTCATCTCGGGCGGCCTCCTGCTGCAGGACGCCGACCGCTTCCCCGACGACATCGAGTCGGTCGCGAAGGACTGGCAGCTCGTGTCGGGCGAGCGCCCGGCAGAGTCCGAGATGACGAACCTCATCTTCGCGTGGAAGGCGTGCCGCGCCGTGAAGTCGAACGCGATCGTCCTCGCGAAGAACTCCGCGACAGTCGGCATCGGCATGGGCCAGGTCAACCGCGTCGACTCGTGCCGCCTCGCCGTCGAGCGCGCGGGCGATCGCGCGGCCGGCTCGGTCGCGGCATCCGACGCCTTCTTCCCCTTCGCCGACGGACCGCAGGTGCTCATCGACGCCGGCATCTCGGCGATCGTGCAGCCGGGAGGATCCGTGCGCGACGACGAGGTCATCGAGGCGGCACGCAAGGCGGGCGTCACGATGTTCTTCACGGGCGAGCGGCACTTCTTCCACTGAGCCGCGAGCGTGCGGCGCCGGATGGGGAGTTCTCCCCATCGCGGCGGCACGCGCGGCCTGCCTAGTGTTACGGGCGGGTGGAGGTCCTGCTGAGATGACGATGTTGCCGAATGCGCTCGTGGCGGAGCGATGCGAAGAGTTCCCCGCGGAGTTCGGCGGTGACCGTCGATGAGCGCGATCCGACCGATCATGCGCGAAGTGCGCGAGTCCGTGCTCAAGGGCTTCGCGCACGCGAAGGACAAGCTCCACCAGATCGCCGACAACCTGTCGGGCCACATCGACGACGTGGTGCGGGGCGTGCGCGATGTCGACGTCTTCGACGGCAAGCCCGACACGCCGAACCTGCCCCATTCGCACCGTCCGGGCTTCAACGCTGACGGGTCGATCGATCCCGAGGCCTTCCGAACGCCGAGGGACGGCGCGTTCTACTGGTCGGGCATGTATCCGCGCAACGGGCAGGAGATCGCAGGACGGATCGCCGCCGACAACAACGGGACGACGCTCGAGATGCTCATCGAGGCGAAGGGCATCGACATGCCCGAGTGGGACGCCGACAACCCGGCCGCCGTCCAGACCTGGACGCAGGTGTCGGAGGCGTACGCCTCGGGCGCGTCCGGCACGGTTCGCGCGGTGCTGGGCGACAACATCCGGCCGGATGCCGTGTGGTGGGCGGAGCTCGAACGCCTCAAGTCGAACCCCGAGGTCACGCAGGTGGTGCGCATCGACCCCGATACCCTTATCCAGTCGGTGATCTGGCCGGAATGAACGCGATGGAGACGAGCGTGGAAGACGCACGGGTGAGCCAGGCGATTGTCGAGTACCTCGCCAAGGGGCGATCGCCGTTCCCGAAGTCGGATGAGGACGCGGTCGTTGCCTTCGCGGCCGGCGAGGCGCCGGAGGCGCTGCTGGCGCGGGTGAAGGCGCTCGCCGAGGAGATGATGTCGATCAAGGTCGACTGGTCGACGAAGACCCTGTCCGAGGGCGGGCGCGAAGCGCAGCGGATCATGGCCGAGCGGCATCCGGAGCTCGGTGAGAACGCGCTCGAAGCGCTCTATTGGATGTTCACCTACAACTGGCGCTAGCCGGTCCGTCGGCCCTTCTGCGGTCGACCTGCCGATTCACATCGCCGCGCGGCACGTGGGGAGAAATACCCATGGTGCCCTCCGCGGGCGTTTCCGTACATTCGAGGCTGGAGGTCATGCCGTGGGAATGATGTTGCCGAACGAGCTTGTCTGGGTCATGGAGAAGCTCGGCTTCGAGTGGCCGGATATCGATGAGGACGAGGTCCGCAAAGGCGCCGTGCTGGTGCGCAACTTCGGGTCGGACCTCGAGTCGGTCGTCCAGGCCGTGGACCGCAAGATGAACGGCGACCTGGCGACGGCGCTCGGCGGTCAGTCGGGTCCGGCGACGCTGAGCGCGTGGAACACGAACCGGTCGCAGAACCTTCAGAAGCTGATCGACATCATGTCGCCCGCGGCGACGGCCATGGACATCGGAGCGGACGCCATCTTCGCCCTGAAGATGAAGGTGATCGTGGATGTGACGTCCACGATGATCACGCTCGTCGCGATGCTGACGAACCCCTTGACCGCCGCCGGCGCCGGTCCGATGCTGCTCATCAAGAAGAAGCTCCTGAACGCGGCGGTCGACATCGTGGTGGAGCAGCTGCTGAACCAGCTCGCGCCGATGGTGATCGAGCCGATGGCGGAGCATCTTCCAGCGGTGATCGACGCCATCCTCGATGCGCCCATGGTCGAGGGCGCGGTCGGGGATGCGGATGAGTTCCAGGCCGACCTGGCGGCGCTCGAAGAGGCGCAGTCGACGATGAAGCTGCACGGAGCGGATGTCGCGACGCTGACCTCGAACTTCTTCGCGGAGTTCTCCGCTCTCGACTTCGGGGGCGACGGATGAGGCCCGGAGATGTGATCAGAAGGGCGGCCGACGCCGTACGCGACGCGGCGACGCACTCGAGTAGGCTTCGCGGCGTCGCCGACAACCTCGACAACCACCTCGACTCGGTCATCAAGCAGATCCGAGACCTCGACAAGTACGACAGCACGGTGACCAGACGCGGTCGCAACACCAAGACGACGTGGTGGGATCGCGAGACCGGGCGACCCGGCTCGGAGCGCGGGACGATTCTCGACGACTTCGGTGGAACCGGCCGCGGCGACAACGCCACGGAAGTCGGCAACCTCGGCAATCCGACCGACCACGGCGGCCACCTCGGTGCGCATCGCTTCTTCGGCGACACGCCCGACGCCGGCATCATCCCGCAGGCGGGCAACCTCAACACCGGCGCGTGGAAGAAGATGGAGAACGAGTGGGCCGCCTGGGTCGGGAACGGCTACCAGGTCGACTACCGCATCGACGTGTATCCGCCCGGCGCCGTGCGCCCGGATGCGCTCGAAGTCGAGTACGTCGTGACGAATCCGAACACGGGCGAAGAGGTCTACCGGAACTTCCCGAGCTTCTGGAACGAGGCGGGCGAGAGCTTCGATCGCAAGTACTCTCGAGACATCCCCGGCCTTCCCTGACCCAGCCGATCCTAGGAGTACCCCTTGTCCACCAATGTGACCGCCGACCTCATCCGCGCGCTGATCGAGCACATGCGCGGCGCCGGCGACGACTGGCAGTCGTTCGCGATGGTGATCGAGTTCCGCGGCGACCAGCTCGCGGGGACGCACGGCTACGTGTACACGGCGGACGGCAAGTCGGCACCGGTCGCTGCGCGCCCGACGGGCATCAAGCCCGCAGTGGACGCGTACACCGAGAGCTACTACAAGCCGGGTGAGGCCCTGCCCGTGGCGATCCTCGTGCAGTTCGATCGCGTCAAGCGCGAGTACGAGGTGACGTTCGAAGACACGGATGCCTCGCGCTGGCAGGTGACGCCCGAGAACATCGCCACGATCGCCGAGCAGCTGCGGCCGACCTTCGACTGATCGCGAGGCCCGGCCGGGACGCCTCCCAGCGGACGCGCGACCGCGGCTGGGTACTGTGGTCCAGGCAACGGGCGTAGGAAGAGCATTCGGAGGCAGCCGACGGCATGATCTGGGAGATCGACGAGCAGGAGCGCGTCATCGAGGGGATCGACGCCTCCGGACGCCCCGATCCCGCCTACGCGGCGGCCCTCGGCCTGGTGAATGCGCCGTACGGTCGTCGTGCGCTCGCGCTCGTGTGCGACCTCGCCGTCTGGACGGTCATCCAGCTGCCGCTGTGGCTCGGCACGCTGCCGCTGTTCCTCAAGCTCGCGACAGGCGCCATCTCGCCGTACGGGTTCGTCAACCATCCCGACTTCGTGCTCGGGATCGTGACCGCGAGCATCACGGTCGCGCTCACGCTGGCGTTCGTCGTCGTCCAGCTCGTCCTGCACGGGCGGAGGGGCGTGACGATCGGCAAGGCCGTGGCAGGCATCCGGTCCGTCAATGTGCGCACCCTCGAGCGCCCGGGTGTCGGCGCCGTGCTGCTCCGCTTCCTCATCGTCATCGCCGCCGGCGTCGTGCCGTTCGGCTCTGCCGTGTTCCTGCTGTCCCCGACGTTCGATCCGCAGGATCGCGGGCGGGGCTGGCACGACAAGGCGACGAACGTGTGGCTCGTGGATGTGCGCAACGGCCTGAACCCGTACGACGAGAAGCGCATGCGCATCGCGCGCAAGACCCTCAAGGCGGAGCCTGTCGAGGAACGCGCCGAACTGCCGTCGCTGGCCACCCCGCTCGACCCGGCACGACAGCCCGAGTACCGCCCGGGGAGCCGAATCAGCGCGGGCGTGCTCGGCCTGGCCCGGCCGACCGAGACGCCGATTCCCCAGGCGGCGCCGGCGCCCGCACCCGTGCCCGTTCCGCAGCCGAAGCTTCCGCAGCCGAAGCTTCCGCAGCCGCTCCCCGAAGTCGCACGGGGGGAGGCGTCGCCGTCGACGACGCTCGTCCTGCGCCTCGACACGGGCGAGAGCATCCCCGTGTCCGGGCCGATCCTCCTGGGCCGCAACCCCGACGCCGTGGGCCACCCCGGTGCGCGGCCGATCCGGGTCGCCGACGGAAGCCGCACGCTCTCCAAGACCCACATGCTCGTGCGCCCCGTCGCCGGCGGCCTCGAGGTGGTGGACTGCGCCTCGACGAACGGATCCGGGCTCATCCGGGCCGGCATCGAGCAGGGACTCACCGCCGGCGTGCCCGTCCGCGCCGCCGACGGCGACCGGATCCGACTGGGAGACCGCACCGCGGACGTCGTTCGCGCATGACCCGCCGTCCGCGAGAAGAACAACCATGAGACTGAAGCTGACCCTGCACCGCCACACGAGCGATCCCGTCGACATCGTGATCACGACGGACTCGACGGCGACCGCCGGCGATGTGGCCCGTCACATCGCCGAGGCCGATCCCGCCCGCTCGATCCCCTACGCCGACGGCGACGTCCTGACCCTCGCCGTCGCGCCGCCGACCGGTGAGCGCATGGTCTCGTTGCAGCCCGACATCCCGATCGGCGAGGCTCCCATCGGGTCGGGGTTCGCGGCATCCGTCATCAATTACGGCCCAGGATTCGTGCCCGATGCGCGACGCGACATCGTCGGACTGCTCCGGGCGACCTCGGGACCTCTCGCCGGCCAGGAGTTCCCCCTCGCTGCCGGCCGCGTCTCCATCGGCCGCGACCCGGCGAACGACATCGTGCTGTCCGACCCGATGGTGTCCAAGCGCCACGCGCGCCTCGAGGTCGGCGCGCACGTCGAGGTCGTCGACCTCAACTCCGCCAACGGCGTGCTCGTGGACGGCGTCCAGGTGCAGCGCGTGCGGATCGAGGAGGGGACGCCGTTCGTCATCGGTGCCACGACGCTCGTGCTGGTGTTCGCGTGCACGTTCGACGGGTCCGCGGCCGAGGAGCCGATCATCGAACGCGGTGGCGGTCTGCTGTTCAACCGCAGCCCGCGCGTCGAGGTGCGCTACCCCGGCACCCGCTTCAAGCCCCCGCGGATCCCTACCGAGAAGATCGGCAAGATCTTCCCATGGCCGATCCTGATCGCCCCGATCCTGATGGGCGCCGCGCTGTACGCGCTGAACGGCAACCCCCGGTCTCTTCTGCTGATCGTGATGACGCCGCTCATGGCGTTCGGCAACATCGTCAACCAGTCGGTGCAGAGCAAGAAGAGCGAGAACCACGAGTACCTGCTGTTCGAGCGGCAGTTCGAGCAGCTCGAGGAGGACTTCTTCCGTGGAAAGCCGGAGGAAGAGCGCGCGCGCAACGCCGAGGCGCCGCCGGTGGCGGAAGTCTTCGACCAGGCGATGCGGCTCGGGCCGATGCTGTGGACGAGGCGTCCGGAGCATTGGAACTTCCTCGGCATCCGATTGGGCAGCTGCCGGCTCCCGGCCCGGAACGTCATCGACGACAACGACACCCCGGAGGGACTGCCGGAGTTCATCGAGCGCATCGAGCGGCTCCGCGCGCGCTACGAGTTCGTGGACGACGTTCCCGTGTTCGACACGCTGTCCGACGCGGGATCGATCGGGATCGCAGGACCGCACGCGCTCGTCGCCGACACGATGCGGGGGATCGCGGTGCAGCTGTTCGGCATGCACGCGCCGAACGACGTCGTCGCCGTCGCCTTCTCCGACTCGACGTGGACTCCGGAGCTCGACTGGCTCAAGTGGCTCCCGCACACGTCCAGTGAGCGCAGCCCCTTCGCGCACGGTGCGCTCGCGGACTCCGCTCCCACGAGCGCCTCGCTGCTGAGCTCGCTCGAGGAGTACGTCAGCCGTGCCGAGGCGCGGTCCGACAAGGGCGAGAAGCGCGGACCGTTCAAGGAGGACTGGAACCCCCTGCTGTACGGCACGGATGTCGCGCGCGCCGCCACCGAGCGGCAGAACGCGCCCCAGGTGTCGGTGATCGTCTTCGTGACGGGCGACGCCCCGGTCGACCGCGGTCGTCTCACCGACGTGCTCGAGCGCGGCGCCGACCACGGCGTGCACGCGGTGTTCGTCGCGCCCACCGTCGAGTCGCTGCCGGCGGTGTGCCGCAGCTACATCGAGCTCACGACGAGCCTCGACGAGGCGCGCGTCGGCCAGGTGCGAACGGGGCAGCACTTCGAGGGCGTGCGCGTGGAGGGCGTGTCGAACGCGTACATGCAGATGTTCGCGCGCCGCCTCTCGCCCGTCGTGGATGCGAGCACGGTCGTGCACGACGCATCCGACATCCCGAACTCGGTGATGTTCCTGCAACTGGTCGACCGCGCGATCGCCGAGGATCCGACCGTGGTGATCGAACGGTGGCGGCAGAACAACACGATCGTCGACCGATCCGCTGCTCCGCGGCCCCGGCTCAAGAAGGCGGGCACCCTGCGCGCGATCGTCGGACAGGGCGTGAGCGACGCGATGGCGCTGGATCTGCGCACGCACGGTCCGCACGCGCTCGTGGGTGGAACGACAGGTGCGGGCAAGTCGGAGTTCCTGCAGGCGTGGGTGCTCGGCATGGCCGCGGCCCACAGCCCCGACCGCGTCACGTTCCTGTTCGTCGACTACAAGGGCGGATCGGCCTTCGCCGACTGCGTCGATCTGCCGCACTGCGTCGGACTCGTCACCGACCTGAGCCCGCACCTCGTCCGTCGCGCCCTCACGAGCCTCCGCGCCGAGCTGCAGCACCGCGAGCACCTGCTCAACCGCAAGAAGGCGAAGGACCTCCTGGAGCTGGAGAAGCGGCAGGATCCGGAGTGCCCGCCGTCGCTCGTCCTCGTGATCGACGAGTTCGCGGCACTGGCCTCGGAGATGCCCGAGTTCGTCGACGGCGTCGTCGACATCGCCCAGCGCGGCCGGTCGCTCGGGATCCACCTCATCATGGCGACGCAGCGCCCGGCGGGCGTCATCAAGGACAACCTGCGGGCGAACACCAACCTCCGCATCGCGCTGCGCATGGCCGACGAATCCGACTCGCGCGACGTCGTCGACGACCCCATCGCAGCGAGCTTCCCCCCGACGATCCCGGGACGCGCGATCGCCAAGATCGGCCCCGGACGACTGGTTCCGTTCCAGTCCGCGTACACCGGCGGATGGACGGCGGACGACGAGAGCGCGGCCGCCGAAGTCCGGGTCTCGGAGCTCAAGTTCGGCGCCACGAGCGAGTGGGAGCCGGACCGGCCGCCCGAGTCGGATGCGCACGAGGAGAGCCTCGGCCCCAACGACCAGCGTCGCATCGTCTCGACCCTCGTCCGCGCGAGCGACCTGGGCGGGCTGCCTCGCCCGCGTCGCCCGTGGCTGGACGAGCTGGCGCCGCTCATCGACCTGCGGGACCTGCCCAACGACGGCGACACGCGCATCCCGATCGCGCTGATGGACGTGCCCGAGAAGCAGCTGCAGATGCAGGCGGCGTTCGTCCCAGACCGGGACGGATCGCTCGTGGTCTACGGAACGTCGGGCTCGGGCAAGTCCACCGTGCTCAAGACGATCGCCACCGCGGCGGGCATGCGCCCGGAACGCGGTCGCGTGCAGGTGTACTGCCTCGACTTCGCATCCGGCGCGCTGTCGTCGCTGGCTGCGCTGCCGCACGTGGGGTCCGTCGTCGACGGCGCCGACGTCGAGCGCATCCAGCGCCTGCTGCGCACGCTCGACAAGGAGCTGGACCGTCGGGCCGCAGCCTTCTCCGCGGCCAGCGCCGCGTCGGTGCAGGAGTACCGCGAGCTGGTCGATCCGGCGATGCCGCGCATCCTGCTGCTCATCGACAACTACCCCGAGTTCAAGAAGGACTGGGAGGTCGCGCCCGGCCGCGGTCCCTTCTATCGGATCTTCATGCGGATCCTCGGCGAGGGCCGCACGCTGGGCGTGCACACGGTCATCACCGCCGACCGCGGCAACGCCGTGCCGAGCGCGGTTGCCGCCAACATCTCGCGCCGCGTCGTGCTGCGCATGGGCGACAACGCCCAGTACATGCTGCTCGGTGCGCCGCGCGACGTGCTCGACGAGCAGTCGGCGCCCGGCCGGGCCGTCATCGACGGTCACGAGGCGCAGATCGCCGTGCTCGGCGGCACGTCCAACGTGGTCGAGCAGACGAAGGCCCTCTCCGCGCTCGGCGACCACCTCCGCGAGATCGGCGTCCGCGACCTGCCCGAGATCGGCGCCCTCCCGACGATGGTCCGGACGACGGAGCTGCCGTCGCGCGTGGACGGGATGCCCGTGTTCGGCGTCGCCGACGACACGCTCGCGCCTCGCGGCTTCGAGCCGCTGGGATCGTTCGTCATCTCGGGCCCGCCGCAGTCCGGCCGCACCAACGCGCTCAAGGCGCTCATCGTCGCGATGGAGCGCTTCGACCCCGACCTGCGCCTGTACCACTTCGGCAGCCGACGGGCCGAGCTCAAGGACTTCCGTCCGTGGGTGCGCAGCGCGACCAAGCCCGAGGACGAGAAGGAACTGGCGGCGGAGCTGGCGGAGCTCGTGGTGAGCGACGCCCCCGGAAGTCGCATCCTCATCGTCATCGAAGACATCCCGCACCTCGCGGACGGCCCCGCCGACCGCCCGATGCGCGCGCTGCTGCAGGCGATGCACAACAGCGAGCACATGCTCATCGGCGAGGCTGAGATCACACGCGCGAGCGGCAGCATCGGCGTGCTCGGGGAGTGGAAGACGGGTCGGCAGGGCATCGTGCTCAAGCCCGACACCTACGACGGCGAGACGCTGTTCAAGGTCCCGTTCGGCCGCGTCAAGCGGTCGGACTTCCCGGTCGGTCGAGGCATCTTCGTGCAGGCGGGTCGCTCCGTCACGATGCAGGTGCCGCTCGTCGCGGAGACCGCCGGCAACGGCGCGAAGAGCCCGGTCGCGGAGCCCGCGGGAGCCCATGGGTAGTTCTCCCCATGGGCGGTGCGGACGCCGTTCGCTAGCCTCGACGGGGTAAGGCCGGAACGGCCTGAATATGACGAACGCTGGGAGGCGGGTTTCATGGCCGGACACGATTTCGGTGCAACGTACAGCGAGATGGAGAGCGCGGCGCAGCGACTGCGCGACGGGCGCCAGAGCATCACCGACACGCTGAAGGAGCTTCAGGGCGTCATCGACGACCTCGTGCAGGACGGCTTCAAGACCGAGAACGCGTCCGAGGCCTACTCGACCGCGTACTCGGAGCTGACCAGCTCGCTCGACGACGCGTCGGAGGCCGTCAACGACATGGCCCAGGCGCTCGACCGCATGGCCGACTCGATCCGCGACAAGGACGCGGAGCTGGCCGGCGGCTGATCACTCGAACGTACGGAGGTCGTGGTGCCGGAGGACAACCGGCACCACGACCTTTCGCATGATGAGAGGCTTGTGGAGATGTGCACGACGAACGGAACGGTGAGCGGATGACCCCGGGGCAGAGCTACTGGTACAACCTGTCGACGCAGTCGGTGCAGCGCGCCGACGAGCGGCCGTCCGAAGACACGCTCGGCCCGTTCGCGACCGCGGAGGAGGCCGAGGAGTCGCCGGCCGTGCTGGTCGAGTACGCGCGTGCGTGGCTCGAGAGCGAAGAGAGCGAGCCGTTCCGTCAGATGGCCGCCGAGAACGGCGACGACGTCGACTACGCGTGATCCGGTGACGAGGACGGTCCGCCGCCGCGCCGCGGCACTCGCCGTCGTGGCCGCCGTCGCGGTGCTCACGGGGTGCGGCCCCGCTCTTCCGAGCACGGTCGTCCCGGACACGGCGATCACGGTGGGGTGGAACGGGGAGCTCACCTCCCTGAACGCGGCCGCCGCGCCCACGCCGGGAAACATCGACGTCGCGCAGGCGATCCGCGCCGACTTCGGCGACATCGTCGACGGCGAGTTCATCCTCGACGAGGGCTTCGGCACGGTCTCGATCGTCGCCGAGGACCCGTTCACGGTGCGCTACGACCTCGCCGAGCCGAGCTGGTCGGACGGCACCCCGCTCGACGCCGCCGACCTGCTGCTCGGGTGGGCCGCATCCGCCGGATACTTCGCCACCGCGTCGGACGCCGCTTCGGAGATCGAGCCGGATGCGGCGCCGACCGTTCCGGGCGTCGACGAGTTCGCCCGTGCGATCGACGTGGAGTTCCCGCATCCGACCAACACGTGGCAGAGCGCCGTCACCGTCCCGGTCGCGGCGCACGTCGTCGGCAAGCGCGCGTTCGGACTGGACGACGCCATGGAGGCCAAGCAGGCGGTCATCCGTGCGATCGAGAAGGCGGATGCCTCGGCTCTCGCCGCGATCGCGGAGGTGTGGAACAACGACTTCACGCTGCCCGAGGACGGCGGCATCCCCGCCGACCTGCTCGTTTCAAGCGGGCCGTTCCAGGTGAAGGAGGTCACTCGCGCCGACGAGGGCCAGACCGTCACGCTGGTCCCCAATCCGGCATATCGGGGCGCGGTGACTCCGCAGGTCGCGTGGATCGAGCTCGTGCCCGCCGGGGACGACCCGGTCGGGGCGATCGGCGAGAGCCTCGACATCGCGCAGGTCGGCCCGGTCTCTGCGAACGCCGCGCGCATCCACGAGATGGAGCGGCGGGACCACGCGATCCAGACGACGCACGACGGAACCGTGTGGGCCGTGCTGCTCGCGCCGACGGGCGTGTTCACCGACGCCGCCGCGCGCGCCGCCTTCCTGCGCACGGTCCCGGCCTCCGATCTCGTCGATCGCGGCGGCGGCGCGTGGTCGTCGGCCTACACCGCGACGACGTCCGTGCTCGCGGCGCCGGGTTCTCGTGCGTTCGACATCGTGAGCGAGGACTCCGGTTTCGCGGCTGCGTTCGGCAAGGCCGACGACTCCGCCCTCGAGCGAGCCGCCGCCGGGGTCGCCGAAGGTGCGACGGTGTGCGTGCTCTACGACCGGCGCAGCGAGTTCGCCGACGGCGCTTTCGCGGCGCTGCGCGAAGCCGCCGGGGCTGCCGGCTGGGGCGTGGCGGACTGCGGCAGCGACGACGTGGGCGCGGCCCTCGACCAGGGCGGCTGGAACGCGGCGATCGTCCGCGTTCCCCTCGCGCAGACACCGGCGGACGTCGCCGCGCTTTGGGGGAGCGAGGGTGCCGCATCCGTCACCGCACTCGCCGACCCGGAGCGCGATGCTCTCATCGCGCAGCTCGCGCAGACCGTCGACGTGTACGAGGCGAGGGAGGTGCTGGCCCAGATCGAGGCGACGATCGTGCGCGGGGCGGTCGCCCGGCCGTTCGCCGCGAACCCGCGCGTGACGGTCCTCGATCGGGATGTGACCGGTGTCACCGCGCGCAACGGCGCCGACGCGTCGCTGACCCACTCCGTCGCGCAGTGGGCCGTCGTCCCCTGATGCCTCAGGTGGTCGGCCGGCCGTACTCCTCGAGCCAGCGCAGCCACACCTCGCTCACCGTGGGGTAGGCGGGCACCGCGTGCCACAGCCGGTCGAGGGGCACCTCGCCGACGATCGCGATCGTCGCGGACGGCAGCAGCTCCGCGACATCCGGCCCCACGAACGTCGCGCCGATGAGCAGGCCGCGCTCCGTGTCGACGATCGCTCGCGCCTTGCCTCGGTAGTCGTCGGCGTAGGTCGTCGCGCCGCCCAGCCACGACAGGTCGTAGTCGAGAACACGGATGCGGCGTCCCGCCTTTCGCGCCGCAGCCTCGGTCATTCCGACCGACGCCACCTCCGGGTCGGTGAACGTCACCTGCGGCACATGGTGGTGGTCCGCCGTCGCGACATGGGCGCCCCACGGGCGGTCGTCGATGCGCTTGCCGGTCGCCCGGGCGGCGATCACGTCGCCCGCTGCGCGCGCCTGGTACTTCGCCTGGTGGGTGAGCAGCGCACGGTGGTTGACATCGCCGACGCCGTACAGCCAGTCGGTCCCGCGCACGAGGAGCGTGTCGTCGACGTCGAGCCAGTCGCCGTCGGCGATGCCGAGGTCGAGCGTGTCGAGTCCGAGGTCGGAGGTGCGCGGCATCCGTCCCGTCGCGACGAGCACCTCGTCGGCGACGACCCGCCGACCGTCGGACAGCTCGAGCTCCTTGCCCCCCTCGCCCCGGCGCGCTCCGGTCACCTCGACGCCCGTGAGGATCGTGACACCGGATGCCTCGAGGGACTCCTGCACCAGCTCGCCGGCGAACGGTTCCATGGCACCCAGGAGGCGTGAGCGCACGACCATCGTCACGCTGGTGCCGAAGCCTGCGAAGAGCGTCGCCATCTCGCTCGCGACGGTTCCGCCGCCGAGGATCGCGAGCGTCTGCGGCACATCGCGCACGCTCGTGGCGTCGCGGCTCGTCCACGGCTCGACGTCGAGCAGGCCGGGGATGTCGGGGAGCAATGCGGCGGAGCCCGTCGCGATCGCGACCGCGTGCCGCGCCGTCAAGGTCGTCTCTCCGTCGGAGCCTGTGACGACGACGCGCTTCGGCCCCGTGAACCGTGCGTGTCCGCGCACGAGGTCGATGCCGGCCGAGTCGAGCCACTTCACCTGCGACGCGTCGTCCCAGTCGTGCACGATCGTGTCACGGCGGGAGAGGGTCGCGGCCACGTCGACATCGCCCGTGACGGCCTGCTTCGCACCCTCGACGCCCCGTGCCGCACGTACTGCGGCATGACTTCGCAGGAGCGCCTTCGACGGCATGCACGCCCAGTACGAGCAGTCGCCGCCGACGAGTTCCGACTCGACGATGACGGTGCGGAGCCCGCCCTGTGTCGCCCGGTCGGCCACATTCTCGCCGGCCACGCCGGCTCCGATCACGATGAGGTCGTACTCGCGCTCGCTCACCCGGCCCACGCTAGCGATTCCGCGAGGGTCCGGGGGCGGCCACGAGGGAGTGCGCTGACTCCAATACACCCGACGCGCGCGATCGCGCAAGGGGGTGGCGCATCGCGCCTAAACCGGTTTAGCCTGCCTCCGAGTACCGGAGCTCTGGCACTGTCACGAAGGAGTGAGATGGCCGAGGCATCGCGTCCCACGATCGCCGACGTCGCGCGCCGCGCGGGCGTCAGCAAGGGGCTCGTCTCGTTCGCCTTGAACGGCAAGCCCGGCGTCTCGCCCGCCAGCCGCGAGCGCATCCTCGAGGCGGCGCGCGAGCTGGGCTGGACGCCGAGCGTGCGAGCCCGGTCGCTCAGCGTCGGCCGTTCCTTCGCGTGCGGCCTCGTGATCGGCCGCAGCCCCGACGTGATCGCCGCCGATCCGTTCTTCCCGTCGTTCATCGCGGGCCTCGAGGACGTCTTCTCGACCTCGGGCCTGGTCCTCGTGCTCGCGGCCGTCACCCCGGGTCGCCACGAAGAGCAGACGTACCGCGACCTCGCCCACGACAAGCGCGTCGACGGCGTGGTCCTCACGGACCTGCGGGTGGGGGATTCCCGGATCGACGTCGTCGAGGAACTCGGACTCTCCGCCGTGACGCTCGGCGTGCCGGACGTCGACAGCCCGTTCTCCTCGGTGTCGGTCGACGACGGTGCCGGCATCCGTCACGCCGTCGAGCACCTGGCCGACCTCGGCCACCGTGAGATCGCGCACGTCGCCGGGCCCGAGACGATGCTCCACGCGACCCGCCGCGCCCGCGCCTTCGTCGAGGCCGCGCGGGCGCACGGAATGCGGGCTCGCGTCGTGACGACCGACTTCAGTGCCGCAGAGGGCGCTGCCGCCACGCGCGCGCTCCTCGAAGGCGACGACCCGCCGACCGCGATCGTCTATTCGAACGACCACATGGCCGTCGCGGGGCTCGGCATCGCGCAGCGCCTCGGCCTCACCGTTCCGCGCGACCTGTCGATCACGGGCTTCGACGACACCGACCTCGGCCACCACCTGCATCCCGCGCTGACCTCGGTCGCGACGGATGCGCGCGCGTGGGGCGCGGTCGCGGCGCGAACCCTCCTCGACGCGCTCGCCGGCGCGCCACCGACGCACCTCGACCTCGATGAACCCACCCTCGTGATCCGGGAATCCACGGGGGCGGCCCCACGTCGACCGCGCCGTTCGCGCGGCTCGACAGCCTGAACCACCGGAGAAGGAGCAGAACATGAGACGCGTCATCATCACGGCGGCAGGAGCGGCCGTGGCCGCCCTCGTCCTCACCGCGTGCGGCGGAGGCGGCGGCGGCGGGGGCGGCGAAGACATGGAGGCCCGCGGCGACATCACCATCTGGTACTCCAACAACGAAGCTGAGATCGAATGGGGCCAGCAGATGGTCGAGGCGTGGAACGCCGACCACCCCGACGAGCAGATCAAGGCGCAGGAGATCCCCGCGGGCGCCTCGAGCGAAGAGGTCATCGGCGCTGCCATCACGGCGGGCAACGCGCCGTGCCTCGTGTTCAACACGTCCCCCGCGGCCGTCCCGCAGTTCCAGAAGCAGGGCGGGCTCGTGAACCTCTCCGACTTCCCCGACGGCGACGACTACATCCTCGAGCGCAGCGGCGAGGTCGCCGAGCAGTACCGGTCGGAGGACGGCGGCTTCTACCAGCTGCCGTGGAAGGCCAACCCGGTGATGATCTTCTACAACAAGACGATGTTCGCCGACGCAGGCCTCGACCCCGAGAACCCGTCGCTGTCGACCTACGACGAGTTCCTCGAGACGGCGCGCACCCTCAAGGAGGCGGGAGTCGCGCAGTACGCGATCAACCCGGCGCCGACGAGCGAGTTCTTCCAGTCCTGGTTCGACTTCTACCCGCTGTATGCGGCGCAGACGGGCGGCACGCTGCTCGTGGAGGACGGCAAGGCGACGTTCGACAGCGACGACGGCCGCGCCGTCGCCGAGTTCTGGCGCACGCTCTACGAGGAGCAGCTCGCGGGACAGGAACAGTACCAGGGCGACGCGTTCGCCGACGGCTATTCCGCGATGGCGATCGTGGGTCCCTGGGCCATCGCCGTCTATGGCGACGCGGTCGAGTGGGGCGCGGTGCCGGTGCCGACCGAGGCGGGCACAGCACCGGAGGAGACCTACACCTTCAGCGACGCGAAGAACATCGGCCTGTTCACGGCGTGCGAGAACAAGGCGACGGCGTGGGACGTCCTGAAGTTCGCGACGAGCGAGGAGCAGGACGGAATCTGGCTCGAGACGACGGGGCAGATGCCGCTGCGGCAGAACCTCACCGAGACGTTCCCGGACTACTTCGAGGCGAACCCCGCCTACGAGCAGTTCGGCGACCAGGCGTCGCGCACCGTCGAGGTGCCCAACGTGCCGAACTCGGTCGAGGTGTGGCAGACGTTCCGCGACGGCTACTCGGAGTCGGTCATCTTCGGCGACGTGCCCGTCGACGAGTTCCTGACCGACACGGCCGCCCGCATCGACGAGCTGGTCGCGCAGGGCTGACATGAGCGCGGATGTCGCGGGCGCCGTCGGCCGGACGGGGGACTCCTCCGACCGGCCGGCCGGCGGCGGCCCACCGCAGACGGCCTCGCCGCGCGAGCGCGAGCCGGGCGGCACGCCACGTCGGGGCCTGACCCGCATCCTCGGGGCGCAGCCGCACGGCCTGCTCTTCTCGGCGCCGTACATCGTCTTCGTGATCCTGGTGTTCGCGTGGCCGATCGTGTTCGCCGTCTGGATGTCGTTCCAGGACTACTTCTTCGCGGCACCGGGCGCCGACGTCGACCGGCCGTTCGTCGGCTTCGACAACTACATCACGGTGATCAACGACCCCCGGGTGTGGCAGTCGTTCCGCAACGTGGGCGTCTTCCTCATCATCAACGTGCCGCTCACCGTCGTGCTGTCGATCATCCTGGCGACAGCGCTCGACCGCATCGTGCACGCGCGCACGTTCTTCCGAGTCAGCTACTACCTGCCGTACGTGACGGCGTCGGTCGCGGTGGTCGCGGTGTGGCTGTTCCTGTTCTCGCAGAACGGCCTCGTGAACCAGATCCTCGGGCCCCTCGCGCCGAGCCCGTCGTGGCTCATCAACTCGGCACTCGCGATGCCCACGATCGCGCTGTTCGTGACGTGGAAGGGACTCGGGTTCTACATCCTGCTGTACCTCGCGGCGCTGCAGAACGTGCCGCGCGAGCTGTACGAGTCGGTGTCGATGGACGGGGGCGGGCGCATCCGTCAGTTCTTCACGGTCACCGTGCCGGGCGTTCGGCCCGCGACGCTGCTGGTGGTGCTGCTGTCGACGATCACGGGTGCGAACCTCTTCACCGAGCCGTACCTGCTCACCGGCGGCGGCGGACCCAACGGGGCGTCCGCGAGCCCGGTGCTGCTGATCTACCAGCGGGGCATCGAGCAGGGGAACCCCGACGTCGCCGCGGCGATCGGCGTGATCCTGATCATCTTCGTGCTCATCATCGCCGCACTGCAGCGGCGCTTCGTCGGAGGTGAGGAGTCGTGAGACGCATCCTCGGGAGCAAGATCACGCTCTACATCGTGCTGAGCCTCGGTGCTCTCGCGTTCCTGTTCCCCTTCTACTACATGGTCATCGGGTCGCTGCAGACGAACGTCGATCCGACCCCGGCCGGCGCGTTCCCGAATCCCGAGAACCTGACGTTCGCGAACTACGTGGCGATCAACGAGCGGATCAACCTGCTGCAGGGCCTCGCCAACTCGGGCATCTTCGCCGGTGGCGTCGTGCTCGGCACGATCGTGTTCGGCGTGCTGGCCGGCTATGCGCTCGCAGTGCTGCACTGGCGCGGTCGGGGTGCGACCTTCGCGCTGGCTCTTCTCGTGCAGGTCGTGCCGTTCCAGCTGCTCATGATCCCGCTGTACGTCATGATCGCGCGCGACTACGGCCTGTCCGACACGTACATCGGCATGATCCTGCCGTTCTTCATCAACTCGACGGCCGTCGTGCTGTTCCGGCAGTACTTCCTGCAGCTGCCGAAGGACCTGTTCTCGGCGGCGCGCATAGACGGCGCGGGGGAGTTCCGCATCCTGTGGAGCGTCGCGCTGCCGCTCGTGCGGCCCGCGCTTCTGACTGCCGTCCTGCTCACGTTCATCGGCCCGTGGAACGAATTCCTGTGGCCATTCCTCATCACGAAGGAGGCGTCCATGCAGCCGCTCGCGGTGTCGCTGGCGAACTTCATCACCAACATCGCGGCGTCGACCGCGAACCCCTTCGGAGCGATGATGGCGGGTGCCGTCGTGCTGGCGATCCCGGCCGTCACGCTGTTCATCATCTTCCAGAGGTACTTCACCTCGAACGACCTCGGATCGGGGGTGAAGGGATGAGCGCCGCATCCGTGCCCTACGAGCTCACGCGCGTCGGCGTCGTCATGACGCCGGATCCCAGCGACCCGAACGAGGCCGAGGGGGTGCTCAACCCCGCGTCGGGCCGCGGTCCGGACGGCGAGCTCTACCTCCTGCCGCGACTTGTCGCATCGGGCAACGTGTCACGCGTCGGCCTCGCGCGCGTGATCGTCGAGAACGGCGCGCCGGTCGGAGTCGAACGCGTCGGTGTCGTCCTCGAGCCCGATCGCGGGTGGGAGCGTGGCGCCGACAACGCGGGCGTCGAGGATCCGCGTGTGACGTTCATCCCCGCCGTCGGCCTGCACGTCATGACGTACGTCGCGTACGGGCCGCTCGGCCCACGTACGGCGATCGCGGTGTCGGACGACCTGCGCACGTGGCGGCGGCTGGGCCCGGCGCTCTTCCGCTACGACGACGCGCTCGACATGGACCTCAACCTGTTCCACAACAAGGACACGGTCTTCTTCCCCGAGCCGGTGACGGCGCCCGACGGCACGACCGCGCTCGCGGTGCTGCACCGGCCGATGTGGGACCTCGGCGAGACGAAGCCCGGTCAGGGCATCCGGGTTCCCGCCGGGGTCGAGGACACGCGCCAGTCGATCTGGATCAGCTTCGTGCCGCTCGCGGCCGTCGCCGCCGACATCGCGGCGCTCACGCTGTGGGAGCAGCACCGCTTCGTCGCGGGCCCCGAGTTCGCGTTCGAGGAGCTGAAGATCGGCGGGGGCCCCCCACCCCTGCGCGTGCCGGAGGGGTGGCTGGTGCTTCACCACGGCGTCACGGGCGTGATCGACAACGCGTTCGCCCAGCAGCAGCGCGTGAACTACGCGGCCGGGGCGCTCCTGCTCGACGCCGACGAGCCGTGGCGCGTCATCGCGCGCACGCCCGAGCCGCTGCTCGCCCCCGAGACCGAGGACGAGCGCAGCGGCATCGTGCCGAACGTCGTCTTCCCGACCGCGATCGAGCGGATCGAGGATCGCACGTTCGTGTTCTACGGCATGGCCGATTCGAAGATCGGCGCCGCCGAGCTCACACGGACCGACTCAGGCGCGGCCGCCGCGTCCTGATCGAAGGAACGAGAATGAACCGGATGCTCCGCCCCGCCCGCACGCGCGGGGCGATCGCCGGGGCGGCGGCCGTCGCCCTCGCACTGTCGCTCCCGGGAGCGGCACTGGCCGCACCACCGGCACCGGCCCCTGCGCACGCGGTCGACGGGCAGCTCACGAACCTCGCCCACCTCGACTTCCTGCTCGACGAGGCGACACCGCCCGCCGACGTGGAGGGCCACACGACGTACCGCCTCGCGGAGCAGCCCGTGCTCGTGATGCCGTGGACGTACGCCGACGCGCGCCCCGGCGGCACGTTCGAGCGCGTCGGCGGGGGAGGTCCGCCCGACCCGGTGACGGGCCACTGGAAGCAGGGCGCCTACAACGCCGACGACATCTCTCGCGCCGCCGTGGTGTACGCGCGCCACTGGGAGCAGACGGGCGACGAGGCGAGCCGCGACAAGGCGTATGAGCTGCTTCGCTCGCTCGCGTACCTGCAGACCATCGAGGGTCCGAACGCGGGCAACGTCGTGCTGTGGATGCAGCCGGACGGCACCCTCAACCCGTCGGCCGAGCCGGTCGAGCTGCCCGACCCGTCGGACTCCGGCCCGAGCTACTGGCTCGCGCGCACGATCTGGGCGTTCGGCGAAGGCCACGCCGCCTTCGCCGACGCCGACCCCGAGTTCGCGGCGTTCCTCGACGAGCGCCTCGCGCTCGCGATCGACGCGGTCGACCGTCAGGTGCTCGTCCGGTACGGACAATGGGCCGAGGCCGACGGCATGCGCGTGCCGCAGTGGCTGATCGTCGACGGGGCGGATGCCTCGGCCGAGGCGGTCCTCGGTCTCGCCGCGCATGTCGAGGCGCAACCCGGCGACACGGCCGCCGCGGAGGCGCTCCGCAAGCTCGCGGAAGGCATCGCGGCGATGAGCGCGGGCGACGCGCGCTCGTGGCCGTACGGCGCCCTGTTGCCGTGGACGCCCGCGCGCTCGCTGTGGCACGCGTGGGGCTCGCAGATGCCCGCTGCGGTGGCCGCGGCATCCGTCGCCCTCGGCGACCCGTCGCTCGTCGTCCCCGCCGTCCGCGACTCGGCGTCGTTCACACCGACGCTCATGACGGCGGGCGGGCCCGACAACGGGTGGATGCCGACCCCGACCGAGCGCGTGCAGATCGCGTACGGCGCGGACTCACGTGTGCAGTCGCTGTTCGCCGTCGCCGACGCGACCGGTGCGCCCGGGTTCACGGAGCTCGCCGTCATGCAGGCCGCGTGGTTCTTCGGCGCGAACCATGCCGGGGAGCCGATGTACGACCCCGCCACCGGCGTCACGTTCGACGGGCTCGAGGCGGACGGCCGTGTCAACCGCAACAGCGGCGCCGAGAGCACGATCCACGGACTGCTCACGATGCTCGCACTCGATGCGCGGCCGGGACTCGGCGAACGCGCCTCCGCGCTCACCGAGGTCGCCGCTCGCGAGGGGCTGCGGCTCGTGCAGGCCGAGAGCGGAACGACGACCGGAGGAACCGTCACGACGCCCGAGGCGTGGACGGGGGAGTCGCTGTGGGCGGGCGAGGCGCTGACGCTGCCGCGTGGCGCGAGCGCCGTGTTCGACATCGGCGCCGACTCGACGCGCCGCTGGGTGGAGCCGGTGGTGTGGTCGACGCCCGGGGAGTCCAGCGCCTCGGTGTGGCGAGCAGGCAACGTGCCGCTCGGCGTGCTTCACGAGGAGGGACCGGCCCAGGGCGTGTCGCCCACGCCGGGCGTGCTGTGGCCGCGATCGCTGCAGCACTCCGCGCTCGACGACCGGTCGGCGCTGCGCGTCGACGTGCTGTCGGGCGAGCTCGTGCTGGACGCCATCCTCGTGCGACCGGTCATCTCGCGCCTCGCGCTCGCGGGGGAGGACGGCCGCACGGAGCTCGTGCATTCCAGCGCCGCCGTGCCCCAGCCGACGCGCATCGGCACGGAAGGGACCACGACGCACGTGATCGTGTTCGACTCGCGCGGGGGGCAGGTGCGGGACACGATCGTCCGCGGTTCGCGGACGATCGTCGTGCCGGCCGGCGGGTTCGCGATCGCGACGTCGTGAGAGCGGTGCCGGGGCGTCGCGGGGGCGGCGCCCCGGCACCCGTTCTCTCCTACGCCCGCACCGCGGCCCGCGGAGGGCCTGCACAGTCGTGTCCGATTTCCGCCAGCCGATGTCGTCGGAGCGTGACAGGCTGGACGCATGACGACGACCACCACGCGTCCCGCGATGACGTTCGACGAGCGCTATCGCGCGATCGACTCGCGCGACGCGCGGTTCGACGGGCAGTTCGTGACGGCCGTGCGCTCCACCGGCATCTACTGCCGGCCGAGCTGCCCCGCGCGTACCCCGAAGCCCTCGAACGTCACGTTCTACCCCACGAGCGCCGCCGCGCACGAGGCCGGGTATCGCGCGTGCAAGCGCTGCCTCCCCGAGGCGGCGCCCGGCTCACCCGAATGGAACCTGCGCGGCGACGTCGCGGGTCGCGCGATGCGGCTCATCGCCGACGGCGTCGTCGAGCGCGAGGGCGTGCCCGGTCTCGCCCGGCGTCTCGGGTACTCGCCGCGCCACCTCACGCGGCTGCTCACGGCCGAGCTCGGCGCCGGGCCGCTCGCCCTCGCGCGCGCGCAGCGCGCCCACACCGCGCGCATCCTGCTCGTGGGCACCGACCTGCCCGCCGCCGACGTCGCCTTCTCCGCGGGCTTCACGAGCGTGCGCCAGTTCAACGACACGGTGCGCGAGGTGTTCGGCATGTCGCCCCTCGAGCTGCGTGCGCGTCGCCGGATGCCGCGCAACGGGGCATCCGGACACCCCCTCGGTGCGATCGACCTCGTGCTGCCCCATCGCGGCCCGCTCGATGCGGAGGGGCTGTTCGCGTGGATGCGCGCGCGGGCGATCCCGGGCGTCGAGCACGCGACGGAGTCGAGCTTCGCGCGCACGCTGCGCCTTCCCGGGGGTCCCGCGTGGTTCGAGCTGCGCGTCGACGACGCGGGCAACGTGCGGCTGCGCGCGCGGCTCGCGCACCTCGGCGACCTGTCGACGCTCGTCGCGCGGGCGCGGCGCCTGTTCGACCTCGACGCGGACCCGCTCGCGGTCGATGACGCGCTGTCGCGGCACCCGGAGCTGAAGCCCCTCGTCGCGCGCGTCCCCGGCATTCGTGTTCCCGGGGCGGTCGACCCCCACGAGATGCTCATCCGCGCGATGGTCGGGCAGCAGATCACCGTCGCCGCCGCGCGCACGGCGCTCACCGCGCTCGCGGATGCGTTGGGCGAGCCCGTGAGCGGCCTCGGCGACGAGAGCGACGCCGAAGGCGCGACCGTTCGCCTGTTCCCCACGATGGCCGCGATCGCCGAGCGGGGCCACGAGGTGCTGCGCGGCCCCGCCGCCCGCATACGCGCCCTCACCGGCGCCGCCGCGGCACTCGCCGACGGCGCGCTCACGCTCACGTCGGGCGACGACAGCGCCGAGCAGCGCGCGGCACTCCTCGCGCTGCCGGGCGTCGGCCCGTGGACCGCCGACTACGTGCGGATGCGCGTGCTCGGCGACCCCGACATCACCCTCCCCGGCGACGTCGCGGTGCGCTCGGGCGCGGCCGCCGCCGGCCTTCCCGCCGAGCCGAAGGCGTTCACCGCCTGGGCCGCCCGCACGGCGCCCTGGCGCAGCTACCTGACCGCGCATCTTTGGCGGAAGGCCCCCGTCCGGCCGCGCTCCACGCGCCGCCCCGAGACCCCGAAGGACCAATCATGAACGCCACCCTGCAGACGATCGAGACCCCCGACGGCGCCTTCACGATCCTCGCCGACGACCGCGGGCGCGTGCTCGCCTCCGGATGGAGCGCCGACCCCGACGCGATCCTCGCGCGCGTGCGCCGCGTCCCGTCCACGGTCGAAGAGGGCGAGACGGATGCCGCGGCCGCCGTGCTCGCGTACTACGACGGCGACCTCTCGGCGATCGACGTGGTCGAGGTCGAGCAGGACGGCACGCCGCTCCAGCTCGAGGGCTGGCGCGCGCTGCGCTCGATCGAGCCGGGGCATCCGCTCACGTACGCCGAGTTCGCGACCCTCCTCGGTCGCCCGTCCGCCGTGCGCGCGGTCGCGGCGATCTGCGCGCGCAACGCGCCCGCGCTCTTCGTCCCGTGCCACCGCGTGCTGCGCACCGGGGGAGCGATGGGCGGCTTCGCGTGGGGCGTCGACGTGAAGCGCAGCCTCCTGGCGCGCGAAGCGGCCGCATGACCGTGCATTGATCCTTGCCCTCAGCGAACTCCCAGGTATAGGCTGGAGGGCTGTCGCGCTCTGCGCGGCGCTCAGCCGGATCCAGAGGAGGACGCCATGCACAAGGCCGTTATCGTCGCCCAGTTCGCATACGTCGCTCTCGGCATCCGTGTGGACCGCCCCCGTCTTCAGGGATAACCCGCCGTCGGCTTCGCGCCATCAGGCATATCGCCTCAATTCGGAGCGTTCCCTCTCCCATCGAGAGAATCCGCCCCTCGTCGCGCTCTGCGCGCGCCTCCTCGCCCCGACCGGGGCTCGCATCCACCGTCCCACCAGGACCCCGCAAGGATCATGACCACCACCGCTGAACCGCAACGGTCCCGCCTCTCCACTCCCCGCGCGCTCGCGCGACTGCTCCCGTACGCCAAGCCGGTCCTGCCGCGCCTCGTCCTCGGTGCCGCGAGCGCGCTGCTCGCAAGCCTGCTCGCGCTCGGCATCCCGCTTGTGCTCGAGGCCGTCGTGCGCGGCCCGATCGCATCGGGCGACCTCGCGCTCATCACGTGGGGCGCGGTCGCCGTGCTCGTGCTCGGGCTTCTCGAGGCACTGATGGTGTGGGCGCGCCGCTGGTTCGTGATCGCACCGGCGACGGAGGTGGAGTACGACCTGCGCACCGCGTTCTATCGCCGCCTGCAGCGTCTGCCGGTCGCGTTCCATGATCGGTGGCAGTCGGGTCAGCTGCTGAGTCGCATGATGCAGGACATCAGCATGATGCGCCGCTGGATGGCGTTCGGCCTCATCCTGCTGGTGGTCAACGTGCTGACGATCGCGGTGGGCCTCGTTCTGCTGTTCCGGTGGCACTGGCTGCTGGGCACGGTCTTCATCGTGTGCTCCCTGCCGATCTGGTACGCCGGCTACCGCTTCGAGAAGACGTACGGCACGCTCACGCGCCAGAGCCAGGACCAGGCGGGCGACCTCGCGACCTCGGTGGAGGAGAGCGTGCACGGCATCCGCGTGCTCAAGGCCTTCGGGCGGGGAAAGCACGCGCTGCAGAAGTTCACGCGCCAGGCCGAGACACTGCGTCGCACTGAGCTGCGCAAGGCGGGCGCCGTCGGCTGGATCTGGTTCTGGCTCGTGCTGCTGCCCGACATCGCGTTCGCGCTGTGCCTCGGCGTCGGCATCTTCCTGAACGCGACGGGCCAGCTGAACGTCGGCGAGCTGTTCGCGTTCTTCGCGATGGCGACCGTGCTGCGCTGGCCGATGGAGTCGATCGGGTTCCTCTTCTCGTTCACGCTCGACGCGCGCACGGCCACCGACCGCCTCTTCGAGGTGTTCGACGAGCCGAACCCGATCACCGACCCCGAGTCGCCCGCCGCGCTCGAGATCGTGCGCGGCGAGCTCGCGTTCGAGAACGCGCACTTCCGGTACCAGGACGCGTCGCCGAACGAACGCGATCTGCTCGACGGCATCGACCTCGTGCTGCGGCCCGGCGAGACCATGGCGCTCGTCGGCCTCACCGGCTCGGGCAAGACGACGCTCACGACGCTGCCCGCGCGCTTGTACGACGTCACCGGCGGACGCGTCACGCTCGACGGCGTCGACGTGCGCGCCCTGTCGCTCGCCGATCTGCGGCGGCACGTGGGCATGGCCTTCGAGGACGCGACGCTGTTCTCGCAGTCGGTGCGCGACAACGTGCTGCTGGGTCGCGAGGACCTGGAGCCCGGCAGCCCCGAGGCCGAGGCCGTGCTGCGCGAAGCGCTCGAGGTCGCGCAGGCGGGGTTCGTGTACGACCTGCCCGACGGCCCCGACACGGTCATCGGCGAAGAGGGTCTGAGCCTCTCGGGCGGCCAGCGTCAGCGGCTCGCGCTCGCACGTGCGGTCGCCGCTCGCCCGTCGGTGCTCGTGCTCGACGACCCGCTGTCGGCGCTCGACGTCGACACCGAGGCGCTCGTCGAAGACGCGCTGCGCGAGGTGCTGCACGACACGACCGCACTCGTCGTCGCCCACCGCCCCTCCACGGTCATGCTCGCCGATCGCGTCGCGCTGCTCGAGGGCGGTCGCATCACGGCGGTCGGCACGCACTCGGAGCTGCTTCGTGAGAGCGAGCACTACCGTCACGTGATCTCGAGTCTCGAGATCGATGAGGCGCGCAAGCGCGCGCTCCACCACGAACAGGAACCGCTGGAGGTGAACCTGTGAGCACCACCGTCGTCGGAACGAGCGGCGAAGACCGCTCCGACTACACGCGCGAAGAGAGTCGCGCCATCCGACGCCGCTCGCTGCGGCTGCTGGGATCGCTCATCTCGCCGGTGCGCTGGCAGCTCGTGCTCGCGGCGGTCGTGCTCGTCGTGTCGACCGTGCTTCGCGTCGTCGGTCCCGCGCTCATCGCGTACGGCCTCAACAACGCGCTGCCGGCCGCCGTCGAGCGCATGGACTGGATGCCGACGGTGCTCGTCGTGGCGGTCTACCTCGTGTCGGCGCTCGGCGGTGCGGCCCTCATCGGCTGGTACGTCGTCGTCGCGGCGCGGCTGACGCAGGCAGTGCTGCTCGACCTGCGCAAGCGCATCTTCCTGCACACGCAGCGGCTGAGCCTCGAGTTCCACGAGTCCTACACGTCGGGTCGCATCATCTCGCGCCAGACGAGCGATCTCGACACGATCCGCGAGCTGCTCGACGGCGGTCTCAACGAGCTCGTGTCGGGCGTCCTCTACGGAGGCTTCACGCTCATCGCGCTGCTGCTGCTCGACTGGCAGTCGGGTCTCATCGTCGTCGCGATGGGAGTGCCGCTGTACCTGCTGATGCGCTGGTTCTACCGCAGCTCGCAGCTCGCCTACCGCGAGTCGCGCGTCGTGAGCGCGAAGGTCATCGTCAAGTTCGTCGAGACGATGACCGGCATCCGCGCCGTCAAGGCGTTCCGCAAGGAGCCGCGCAACGACGGCGAGTTCGGCGGCCTCGCGAGCGACTACCGCGCGGTGAACATGCGGACGATCCGCCTGTTCGGCGCGTTCGAGCCGGCTCTCATGGCCGTGGCATCCGTCTCGATCGCCCTCGTCGTGCTGTGGGGCGGCATCCGTGTCGCCGACGGCGCGCTCGCGATCGGAACGCTGCTGGCCGCCGTGCTGTACGTGCGCAACTTCTTCTCGCCGCTGCAGGAGGTCGCGTTCTTCCTGAACTCGTACCAGTCGGCGACGGCGGCGCTCGAGAAGGTCTCGGGCGTGCTGGAGGAGGAGCCGACCGTGCCCGACCCGACCGATCCGGTCGATCTGTGGACGGCGCGCGGTCGGGTGACGTTCGACCGCGTGAGCTTCGGGTACTCGAAGGACCGCGTGATCCTGCCGGACTTCTCGCTCGAGATCCCGGCCGGCCAGACCGTCGCGCTCGTGGGCACGACGGGCGCGGGCAAGTCGACCCTCGCGAAGCTCGTGTCGCGGTTCTACGACCCGACGCAGGGCTCGGTGAGCCTCGACGGAGTCGACCTGCGGCGGCTGCACCCGAAAGACCTGCGCCGCGCGATCGTCATGGTCACGCAGGAGGCCTACCTTTTCAGCGGCACGGTCGCCGACAACATCGCGCTCGGCAAGCCGGATGCGACGCTCGACGAGATCCGCGCCGCGGCGCGGGCGGTGGGGGCGGATGCGTTCATCGAACGCCTGCCGGACGGGTACGACACCGACGTGAACAAGCGCGGCGGGCGCGTGTCGGCGGGTCAGCGCCAGCTGATCTCATTCGCACGCGCGTTCCTCGCGAACCCCGCGGTGCTGATCCTCGACGAGGCGACGGCGTCGCTCGACATCCCGAGCGAGCGGATGATCCAGGAGGCGCTGCAGACGCTCCTCGCCGACCGCACGGCGATCATCATCGCGCACCGCCTGTCGACGGTCGCGATCGCCGATCGCGTGCTCGTGATGGAGCACGGCCGGATCATCGAGGACGACGCCCCCGAGAACCTCATCGCGGGAACGGGCAAGTTCGCGCAGCTGCACGCCGCGTGGCGCGAGTCCCTCGTGTGAAGGTGACGGCGGATCTCGGTGCTACGCCGGGATCCGCCGCGTCTTCGCGAGCTCGGCGAACCAACGGCCGCTGTCCTTGACGGTGCGCTCGAGCGTGTCGAAGTCGACGCGCACGATGCCGAAGCGCTTCGCGTAGCCGTAGCCCCACTCGAAGTTGTCGAGCAGCGACCACACGAAGTAGCCGCGCAGGTCGACGCCGCGCTGCAGCGCGCGGTGCGCGGCGGTGAGGTGCCGGCGCAGGTAGTCCGTGCGCTCTGGGTCGGGCACCGAGCCGTCCGGCGCGACGACGTCGTCGAACGCCGCGCCGTTCTCGGTCACCATGAGCGGTTGGCCGGGGAACTGCTCCGACAGCGACACGAGCAGCGCCTCGAGGCCCTCGGGCGCGATGTTCCAGCCCATCGCGGTGTACGGGCCCGGCTGCTGGACGAACTCGAGCACGTGGTCGCTGCCGGGCCACGCCGTGCCGCCCGCGACGCCCTTGTGCCCGTCGTTCATCTGCTTGGGCGAGACCCCGTCCCACAGCCGCACGGTCGCGGTGGAGTAGTAGTTCACCCCGAGCACGTCGATCGGCTGGTTGATCGTCGCGAGATCGCCGTCGCGCACAAACGACCAGTCGGTGACGGATGCCGTGTCCTCGAGCAGATCCGCCGGATACTCGCCGCGCAGCAGCGGGTGCGTGAATGCGCGATTCGCGAGCGCATCCGCGCGGCGCATCGCCTCGGCAGCACCCTCCCCGCCGGGCCGCAGCACGTGGAAGTTGAGCGTGATCGAGTAGTCCGGCGACCCGGTCGACGTCGCCCGCAGCGCCTGCACGGCTCGCCCGTGCGCGAGGTTGAGGTGGTGCACGGCCGACAATGCGGACGCGGGTTCGTGCCTGCCGGGAGCGTGACCACCCTGCCCGTACCCGAGGTACGCCGAGCACCACGGCTCGTTGAGCGTCGTCCACGTGTTCACGCGGTCGCCGAGCGCCTCGCCCATGACCCGCGCGTAGTCCTCGAAGGCATCCGTCGTCGACCGGGCGGTCCAGCCGCCCTCGTCTTCGAGCGCCTGCGGCAGATCCCAGTGGTACAGGGTGGCGACCGGGCGGATGCCCCGCTCCAGCAGCCCGTCGACGAGACGCGAGTAGAAGTCGAGTCCCTTGCGGTTCACCTCGCCCCGCCCGGTCGGGAAGATGCGCGGCCACGCGATCGAGAACCGGTACGCGCCGAGCCCCAGTTCGCGCATGAGGTCGACGTCGCTCTCCCAGCGGTGGTAGTGGTCGCACGCGATGTCGCCCGTGTCGCCGTCCCAGACCTTGCCGGGCGTGCGGCTGAACGTGTCCCAGATGGACGGTCCGCGCCCGTCCTCGTTCGCGGCGCCCTCGACCTGGTAGGCGGCGGTCGCCGAGCCGAACGTGAAGCCGGGCGGGAACTCGAGGCCCGAGGCGAGGTAGTCGTCGCGGGGTGCTGCGGTCGTCACCGGCCCATCGTTCCACGACGGATGCCGCGCCCGCGGCATCCGCTCACAGCTTGATCTCGGCGATGACCTCGCCGTACTCCGTCTCGCCGACGGGCGTGAAGCCCACGCGCTTGAAGAACGCCTCCGGCCCGCCTTCGCCGGCCTCGTAGATGACGTTCACCTTCTCCATGCCGCGCTTGCGCGCCTCATCGAGCAGCGCCTCGACCGCGAAGCGCCCGACGCCGCGGCCCTGGTCGTCCGCATCGACGTTGATGCGCCACAGGACGGAGCGGAAGTGCTCCTGGGGGAAGTCGGGGTCGAAGTTGGCGCTGACGAACCCCACGACGTCGTCGCCGTCGAGCACGACCCGCTGCCACGACGTCTGGGGGTTCACGACTGTGGCGGCGACGCCGTAGCTCACCGGCGAGAGGAACTCCTCCTGGCCGGGCTTGAGCGACATGTTGTTGACCGCGACGATCGTCGAGGCGGACAGTTCTTCCAGTCGGAGCTCAGCCATTGCCCCAGGCTAATGGAGGCGTGCGGCATCCGGCCACGTTCTGCCGCGACCTTCATGGGGAATTCATACAGCGCAAAGTATCTCGATATCAAGATATTTTCGCGATTGCGATAGGCTTGCACGACGCCCCGAAACGAAAGACGGAACCGGTGACCGACTCCACCATCATCTACACCTACACCGACGAGGCCCCGGCTCTCGCGACCGCTTCGCTCCTGCCGATCGTGCAGGCGGTGACCCGTCAGGCGGGGGTCGACATCGAGACTCGCGACATCTCGCTGGCGGGTCGGGTGCTGGCGGCGTTCCCGCAGCGACTCACCGCGGAGCAGCAGGTGGGCGACGCCCTCGCCGAGCTGGGCGGGCTCGCGACGCTGCCGGAGGCGAACATCATCAAGCTGCCGAACATCTCGGCGTCGATCCCGCAGCTGAAGGCCGCGATCGCGGAGCTGCAGTCCAAGGGCTACGACGTGCCGGACTACCCCGACGAGCCCGAGACGCTCGAAGAGAAGGACATCCGCGCGCGTTACGACCGCATCAAGGGCTCGGCGGTGAACCCCGTCCTGCGCGAGGGCAACAGCGACCGCCGCGCGCCGCTGTCGGTCAAGAACTACGCGCGCAAGCACCCGCACCGCAACAAGCCTTTCGCCGAGGGCTCGAAGACGCGCGTCGCGACGATGGGCCACGACGACTTCCGCTCGAACGAGCAGACGACCGTGATCCCGTCCGACGACGTGCTCACGATCCAGCACGTCGCCGAAGACGGCAACGTGACGCCGCTCAAGGAGGGCATCAAGGTGCTCCCCGGTGAGATCGTCGACGGCACCTTCCTCTCCGCCAAGGCGCTCGACGCGTTCCTCGGCGAGACGCTCGAGGCCGCCAAGACCGACGACGTGCTGTACTCGGTGCACCTCAAGGCCACGATGATGAAGGTCAGCGACCCGATCATCTTCGGCCACGTGGTCAAGGCGTACTTCGCCGATGTCTTCGACCGCTACGGTGACAAGATCGCTGAGGCCGGCCTCACGCCGAACGACGGCCTGGGCGCGATCCTGACCGGTCTCGGACAGCTCGAGGGCGGCGACGCGATCAGGGCCGCGATCGACGAGGCGATGAAGAACGGCCCGCGCCTGTCGTACGTCAACTCCGACAAGGGCATCACCAACCTCCACGTGCCCTCCGACGTCATCGTCGACGCGTCGATGCCGGCGCTCATCCGCAACGGCGGCAAGCTCTGGGGCGCCGACGGCAGCGAAGACGACACCCTGGCCGTCATCCCCGACTCCTCCTACGCGGGCGTCTACCAGACGGTGATCGACGACGTCATCGCGCACGGCCCGCTCGACCCGGCGACGATGGGCACCGTGCCCAACGTCGGCCTCATGGCGCAGGCCGCGGAGGAGTACGGCAGTCACGACAAGACCTTCGAGCTCGCCGCTCCGGGCCGCGTGCAGGTGGTGAACTCGGCGGGTGACGTCCTCCTCGAGCACACGGTCGACCGCGGCGACGTGTGGCGCGGCACGCAGACGAAAGACATCGCGGTGCGCGACTGGGTCAAGCTCGCCGTGACCCGCGCACGCGCGACGGGCGCACCCGCCGTCTTCTGGCTCGACGAGCAGCGCTCGCACGACCGCGCGCTCATCGGGAAGGTGCGCGAGTACCTCGCCGACCACGACACCGAGGGCCTCACGATCGAGATCCTCGCGCCGGCGGCGGCGACGCAGTACTCGCTCGATCGACTGCGCAAGGGCGAGGACACGATCTCGGTCACCGGCAACGTGCTGCGCGACTACCTCACCGACCTCTTCCCGATCCTCGAGGTCGGCACGAGCGCCAAGATGCTCTCGATCGTCCCGCTGCTCGCGGGCGGCGGGCTCTTCGAGACCGGCGCGGGCGGGTCGGCCCCGAAGCACGTGCAGCAGCTCCTCGCCGAGAACTACCTGCGCTGGGACTCACTCGGCGAGTTCTTCGCGCTCGCGGCGTCCCTCGAGCACTACGCGAACTTCACCGGCAACGTGCGTGCGCAGGTCCTCGCCGACACGCTCGACGCCGCGACCGGCACGTTCCTCGAGAACGACAAGTCGCCCGGCCGCGCCCTCGGCACGATCGACAACCGCGGCAGTCACTTCTACCTGGCGCTCTACTGGGCGACCGAGCTCGCGAACCAGCAGGCCGACGCCGAGCTGGCGGCCGCCTTCAAGCCCGTCGCCGAGGCGCTCGCCGACAGCGAGCAGCAGATCGTCGACGAGCTGCTGGCCGTGCAGGGCTCGCCGGCCGACATCGGCGGCTACTACCGTCCTGACCCCGAGCTCGTCGAGAAGGTCATGCGACCGTCGGCGACGCTCAACGCGATCGTCGACAACATCTGATCTCGCGATCTGCGACGAAGTGAAGCGGATGCCTCGGAGGAGGCATCCGCTTCACCGTCTTCCGCGGCGCTGCGCGCCGGGCGTGAGCGATCTCGACGCGGATGCCGTCGCGAACCCACCCGTGGCGTGGTCCGCCGACCAACTGGTCGCGCGCTGAGCCGCCTCGAGACGCGCGGGATCAGTGACGCGCGGGATCAGTAGTGCACCCACACCTCGGTGCCGTACGCCGACCACTCGTACACGAACCGGGCCTCGTTGTCCCACATGTTCACGCAGCCGTGGCTCTGCGGGTACCCGAGCGACGAGCGCAGCGAGTTGGCGCCGTGGAAGCCGATGTCGGGGGCGAACCACGTCACCCAGGGCACATCGCGCACGCAGTACGGCGCGCCCTCGAAGCACCCCATGCTCTGGATGCGCGAGTAGCCGTTGACCGTGAAGTGGCCCGCCGGTGTGGCCGAGCCGGGAAGGCCCGACGAGATGACGTGCGAGCTGACGAGGTTGCCGTTCTCGTACAGGTAGGCGCGCTGCGTGCTGAGGTTCACCTCGATCGTGCGCGCAAGCGCCGTCGTGGTGAACGGGATCGTCGTCATGGGGAGCTCGTAGATGCCGTTGGCGTTCTGGATCTGCTCCGCGAACGCCGCCGCAATGCCGTCGGTGCTCTCCAACGTGCGGCCCTCGACGCCCTCCGAGAGCGTCCGCAGCACCGTGCCGCTCGAGTTGGTCACGACAGTCGCATTCACCGGCTCGCGGTTCACGAGGGTGGGGAGCGTCTCGACGAAGGCGTCGATCGCCTGCTGATCGACTTCGATCGAGAACGTGCCGCGCGGGCCGTCGCCGAGCGTGATCCACGACGCTGCCAGCGCACGGTCGATGGGGACGACCCGCTCGCCGCCGATGTAGAAGCCCATGGAATCGAGCATCGTGTTGAGGCGGTAGGCGGTCGCGTCAGCGACGTAGGTCTGCGTCTCGGCGTCGATCGGGGCCGCGACGGGGTCGAACTCGACGCGCGTCTGGCCTGAGTCGAACGCGTCCTGCAGGGCGGTGCGCACCGCGTCGACGTCGATGCCCGTACCCAGGATCGCTGGAGTCACCACGTACGACGCGGACTCGGCGTCGAACGCGAGCTGTGCGTCGACGGGGTCGGTGTACAGCGAGGGCGCCGCGTCGCGCAGCACCGCCTTCGCGACATCCGGATCGAGCTGCACGATCGCCCGCTCAGGCTCCGAGAACCACTGGGTGGGATTCCACATCGGATGCGCGTCGAACGCCTCGTCCGCGAGCTCGCGCGCCTGCACGCTCGCGGCGAGCTCCGCGCCGGTGACCTCGACATCGCCGTCCGGGCCCGCGATCACGAGGGTCGTCTCGGCGAGGCGCGCGCTCACGGCGTCGGCGGCGGCACCCGGCGTCATGCCTCCGACGGACACGCCCGCGATCGACGTGCCGGGCGCGATGAGGACGAGCGACGCCGCGACGAGAGCCGCGATCGCGAGGGCGGCGGGAATCCCGATCCACCAGCCCAGGTGGCGCTTGCGCCGCGTGGGCTCGGCGGGCGCCCACATGATCTCGGGCTCGGCGTGCGTCGCCGGTCCGGGAACGGGGAGCACGGTCGGGGCAGGGGGAGCGACGGATGCCGCGACCGGAGCCGCAGCGACAGCACCGACGGGCACGGGCTCGCTGACGGGCTCCTCGACGAGGTCGTGGGCGGGCGCGGGTTCGGGGTCTTCCTCGGCGGCGACGGATGCGGCGGACTCGAGGTCGTCGGCGGAGTCGTCCTCGGTCTCTGCCTCGGGCGCGACGTCTTCGGTGCCGTCCTCCGGCTGGGCGTCTTCGGGTCCGGCTTCGGGGACCGCGTCTTCGGTTTCGCCTTCGGGCTCGACGTCGTCCCCGGCTTCGGGCGTGACGTCGTCCTCGGCTTCGGGCTCGACGTCGTCCTCGGCTTCGGCCTCGACGTCCTCAGTTTCGGCCTCGGGCTCAGGCTCCGCTGCCTCGGGCGCGACGGCCTCTACATCAGTTGCCGGCTCGACCGGGTCGCCGTCCGGATCCACATCTTCGGACTCGGCCTCCGGCTCAGCATCCGCTGCCGCGTCGTCGTCCTCGCCCTCAGCCTCGGCGTGGTCCTCGGCATCCTCCGCGGCGCGTGCGTCGGGATCGTCGGATTCGGCATCCATCTCGACCTCGGCGTCCGCAGGTGCGGCATCCGTGTCACCGTCGGTGTCGATGGCCTCGACGTCGTCGATTTCGAGTTCGTCCAATGACGTCGTGACGTCGTCGTCGGGCAGGTCCTGCGCGCCCGCTTTCGTGGCGAGATCCGTCACGCCATCACCCCCCGGTAGGCCGAATCGTTCTGATTATGGTAATGGACGCCCCTCGGGAGGGCCCTGGACGTGTCATTCACCGCACACGTCCCGGAAACGGTCCATGGTGTCGCGGAACGTCGTGGCGAGATCCGCGAACTCGCCGGACTGGTCGAGATCGCCGTTCGCGAGAGCCTCCAGCACGTCGCCCATCTGGCCGTACATCTGCTCGAGAGAGGGCAGGAGCGCGGCGACCCGGTCGTTCGTGATCTCGGACGCCGTCTGGCCGAGCCGCTCGGCGGCGGCGCGCATCGCCTCGACGACCGAGGCGGGGTCGTCCGCAGCGGCGGTCTCGAACTCCTCGGCGGCCGCGACGACGGAGTCGCGCACGAGCGCGCACGCGTCTTCGGTCGACTGGCCTGCGTCGCCTGGGCCGTCGGGGCCGGCCTCAGCCGTCGCGCTACCCGTTCCGGACGGGGCGGGGGAGGCCGTGCACGCGGCGAGGCCGAGCGCGGCGATGACGGCGAGGACGAGGGCGGCGATGCTGCGGTGCATAGGTGGGGGACCTCCAGCGTTCCAGCGTAGGCGAGCACCGCATCCGTCAGTCCTCGCCCGCCGAGACGATGCCGATTTGTAACAGTTTTGTAAATCGTCCGTTCAAATTCGTGCGAGACGTTGCGCGGGAGTTAGTTCGTACGCTCTACTAACAAACATGTCTGCATCGGGAGTGCAGCGCGGCTCTTCCACGATGACGTCCGCGCACCGAGAAGAACCCGCCGCCGTGCGCGACCGGGGCGTGCGATCCCTCCGCCGCGCCGCCAAGGTGCTTCCCGAGCACGCCCGCGCGCACAACCGATCGCTCGTGCTGCAGACCCTCTTCCACAGCGGTGCGATGAGCCGCGCCGACCTGTCGCGCGAGACGGGACTCACGCGCGTCACCATCTCCGACCTCGTCGCCGAGCTCATCGCGGACGGCTTCGTCGCCGAGAAGGGCGTACGCGAGGCATCCGGCCCCGGCAAGCCCGCGATGCTCGTCGACCTCGACCGGTCCGGCCACCGCATCATCGGCATCGACCTGTCGGGCAGCGACGTCTTCCGCGCCGCCGTGCTCGACCTCGACGGCAGCATCGTCGTGCGCCGCTCCATCCCGGTCTCGGCGGGGGACGAGCTCGTCGAGTCGGTCATCTCGCTCGTGCGCGAGCTCATCGCCGACTCGAGCGCGCCGATCCTCGGCATCGGCGTCGGAGCGCCGGGCGTCATCGACGATCGCGGTGTCGTGATCACGGCGCCCAACCTCCGGTGGACCGGCTTCGACCTTCAGAGCACGCTCGAGAAAGCCCTCGACCTGCCCGTCGTCGTCGCGAACGACGCCAATGCGGCGGTGCTCGCCGAGTACACGTTCGGCGGTGCAGGCGACGACGTGATGCTCGTCAAGGTCGACCGAGGCGTCGGCTCCGGCTTGCTGTCGGGCGGGCGGCCCATGCGCGGCGCCCGGTTCGCCGCGGGCGAGATCGGCCACGTCACGGTCGGCACCGACGGCGGCCCGCCGTGCGCATGCGGGAAGGTCGGCTGCCTTGAGGCGTGGATCTCGGTGCCGTCGCTGTCCGGCCGGCTCGCCGAGGCATCCGATGATTCCGCACGCGAAGGCGTGCTGCGCGATGCGGGCGAGCGCCTCGGCATCGCACTGGCGCCCATCGTCGGCGCGCTCGACCTGTCGGAGATCGTGCTCTCCGGCCCCCCTGAACTTCTCGGCGGACCACTCGCGGAAGCGACCGCCGAGACCCTCCGCACCCGGACGCTCGCCGAAGTCCATGAGGGAATCCGAGTGCGGATGACGGAGCAAGGCCAGGACATCGTCCTGCGCGGAGCGGCCGTCATGGTCCTGTCAGGACAGCTGGGCGTGTCCTAGACGCCACCAAACCCCCTGGATGGGCCCGCCAGGTCCCATCCGAACCAAGAGAGAACGAGGGAATCATGAAGAAGACGCTCGGAGCCGTCGCCCTCCTGGGCGCGACGGCGCTTGCCCTGGCCGGCTGTGCCGGCACCAGCGGCGGCGGGAGCACCGAAGAGACCGGCGCGGAGATCCGCGTGTGGCTCAACGGAACCGACACCCCGCAGGAGGCGCGCGACTACCTGAAGGAGACGTTCGAGGAGGAGAACCCGGGCAACACGCTGGTCATCGAGGAGCAGTCGTGGGAGGGCCTCGTCGACAAGCTGACCACGAGCCTGTCGAGCTCGGACAGCCCTGACATCGTCGAGATCGGCAACACGCAGTCGCCGGCGTTCACGTCGGTCGGCGCGCTGCTGGACATCTCTGACATGTACGAGACCCTGGGCGGCGACGACCTGCTGCCGGGCTTCGTCGAGGCAGGCTCCTACGACGACAAGTTCTACGCTCCGCCGCTGTACTCGGGCGCTCGCGTCGTGTTCGCCGACCCGGCACTCGTGTCGGAGGCGCCGGCCACGCTCGAGGACTACATCGCCGAGGCGAAGGAGCTCGCCGCGTCGAACCCCGGCAAGTCGGGCATCTACTTCGCCGGTCAGGACTGGTACAACGCGCTCCCGTTCATCTGGGAGAACGGCGGCGAGCTCGCCGTCGAGGACGGCGGTGAGTGGGACGCTCAGCTGAGCTCGCCCGAGTCGGTCAAGGGCCTCCAGCAGGTGCAGGACCTCATGACCACCGCCTCGGTCGCCCCGAAGGACGGCGACAACGCCGAGCCGTGGACCCCGTACTGCGAGGGTGCGGCGATCCAGTTCTCGGCACCGAACTGGGCCCTCGGCCTGGCGAGCGCGTGCGAGACCGACAACCCGCCGGCCGCTCCGTTCGTGTACGCGCTGCCGGGCGCCGACGGCGGCGCCGCCCAGGTGTTCGCCGGTGGCTCGAACATCGGCATCTCGGCCAAGTCGGCTCACCCTGAACTGGCCAAGAAGGCGCTCGAGATCATCCTGAGCGACGAGTTCCAGACGATCTACGGCGAGAACGGGCTCATCCCGGCGAAGAAGTCGCTCGCATCCACGCTCGGGGACTCGGCCGAGGCGCAGGCGTTCGCCGAGGCCGCGGGCAACGCGAAGCTCACCCCGGCTTCGCCGAACTGGGCCGAGGTCGAGGCTGCGCGCATCCTCGAGGACTTCTTCGTGAAGATCGCGCAGGGCGGCGACGTGCAGTCGCTGGCCGAGGAGGTCGACCAGAAGATCGAGGACATCCTCAACGGCTGAGGCCGGCTGAACCACCCGGGCGTCCGCGCCCGGAAACGTACCGGGCCGGCGGCTCCCACCGCCGCCGGCCCGGTACTCTCACGATCAGGAGGACTCATGTCCACGCTGCCCAGCGAAGTCGGCCCCGCCGTGAGCGCGGTCGACGGGGAGCGGCTCATCGCACCGGAGGCACCCGAGCCGCCGAGCCGCCGCCGGCGGTTCGTGCGCGCGGGAGGCTTCACGCCGTACGCGCTGCTGACGCCGGCGCTCATCGCGCTCGTCGTGATCACGGGGTGGCCGCTCGTGCAGCTGCTCATCATGTCGTTCCAGGAGTTCGGGCGCGCGCAGGTCTTCGGCGCCCCGCCCGAGTTCATCGGGCTCGACAACTACCTCGAGGTCCTCGGCGACTCGGAGTTCTGGCAGGTCCTCGGCCGCTCGGTCGTCTTCGCGGCGGTCTGCGTCGTCATCACGATGGTGCTCGGCGTGCTCGTGGCGCTGCTGCTCAAGCGCCTCGGGGTCGTGCTCCGAACGCTCGTGTCGATCGGACTGCTCCTCGCGTGGGCGATGCCTCCGCTGTCGGCCACGATCGTGTGGGGCTGGATCTTCGACACGAACTACGGTGTGCTCAACTACATCCTCGCGAACTGGTTCGGCCTCGAGCAGTTCGTGGGGCACGCGTGGCTCATCAACCCCCTGAGCTTCTTCTTCGTCGCGACGATCATCATCGTGTGGGGCGCGATCCCGTTCGTCGCCTTCACGGTCTACGCGGGTCTCACCCAGGTGCCCGACGAGGTCATGGAGGCCGCTCAGCTCGACGGCGCCGGCGGTGCGAAGCGCTTCTTCCTCGTGGTCGTGCCGTACATCAAGTCGATCCTCATCATCGTCACGATCCTGCAGGTGATCTGGGACCTCCGCGTCTTCACGCAGATCTACTCGCTGCAGTCGATCGGAGGCCTCGCCGAGCAGACCAACACGCTCGGCGTCTACATCTACCGCGTCTCGCTCGGGTCGGGTGACTTCGGCGTCGGCGGCGCGATCTCGGTGATCGTCGTCCTGCTTCTCGTCGCGATCTCGATCCTGTACGTGCGCCGGAGCGTCCGCGAGGAGGCCCTGTGACCACCGCAACCCGCACCCCGCCGTCGGCGCCGGTCGCCGCATCCGCGCCGGCCCGTCGCCGTCGCACCCCGCGGCGCCGCATCGGCGGCGTCCTCTCCGGTATCGCCGCGATCGTGGTGTTCGTCGCATCCGTGTTCCCCGTCTACTGGATGGTCAACACGTCGTTCCAGCCGAACGCGCAGGTGCGCGGCAGCGACCTCCACCTCTGGCCCGACAACGCGACGCTCGACAACTACGTCAACGTCATCTTCCATTCGGCGCGCGCGCCGTTCCTTCCCGCGCTCGCGAACTCGGTCGTCATCACGATCATCACGGTCGTCGTCGCCGTCGTGTTCGCGTTCCTCGCGGCGATCGCGGTCACGCGCTTCCGGTTCCGCTCCCGCGCCGCGTTCATCATCTCGATCCTGATCATCCAGATGATCCCGGCCGAGGCGATGATCATCTCGATCTTCCGCCTCATCGACGGGTGGAACCTGCTCAACACGGTGATCGGCCTGTCGGCGGTGTACATCGCGACGGTGCTGCCGTTCACGATCTGGACGCTGCGCGGCTTCGTCAACGGCGTGCCCGCCGAGCTCGAGGAGGCCGCCATGATCGACGGTCTGAGCCGGTCGCAGGCGTTCTGGCGCATCACGTTCCCGCTGCTCATGCCGGGCCTGGTCGCGACCGGCATCTTCGGGTTCATCCAAGCGTGGAACGAGTTCGTGTTCGCGCTCGTGCTGAACCCGCGTCCCGAGGCGATGACGCTGCCCGTGTGGCTGCGCACGTTCCTCGACCCGAACGGCGGCATCAACTGGGCCGAGCTCATGGCGGGCTCGACGCTCGTCGCGATCCCCGTCGTCGTGTTCTTCCTCTTCGTGCAGAGCCGCATGACCAGCGGCCTCGTGGCCGGGGCGGTCAAGGGCTGATGGGCGAGCAGGCGCAGGCCGCCCCCGGCGCGGAGGTCGGCCGATGAGGGTCGGGCTCGATGTCGGAGGCACGAAGACCGAGGTGGTCGCGGTCGACACGGAGGGCGTGATCGCCGGTCGCGTGCGCATGGCGACGGGGTGGGGGCCGGATGCCGTGACTCGCACGATCGTCGACGGCGTCCGTGCGCTCGGGGTGGAGGCGGGAGTCGACCTCGCCGCGGTGCGCTCGGTGGGCGTGGGCATCCCCGGGCAGATCGAGCCGGGTACGGCGCGCGTCGTGCATGCGGTGAATCTCGGGGTCGACGAACTCGATGTCACGGCGTCCGTCGGGCCGCAGCTGGGTGTGCCGGTGCGCGTCGAGAACGACGTCAAGGCCGCGGCGCTCGGCGCCTCCGTGCTGCACGGCGGCACCGGCACGATGGCGTACCTCAACCTCGGCACCGGCATCGCGGCGGGCATCGTCGCGGGCGGCGAACTGTGGCGCGGCACGCGCGGCGCGGCCGGCGAGGTCGGCCACATCTCAGTCGACCCGAACGGCCCCGTGTGCCGTTGCGGACAGCGCGGATGCATCGAGGCCCTCGCGGGCGGCGGCGTCATCGCCGAGCGGTGGGGCCGTTCCGGCGCGCTCCCCGTGCGCGACGTGTTCGACGCGTCGGATGCGGGAGACGCGCGCGCCCTCGAGCTGCGACGCGACCTCGCGCGGGGCGTCGCAGCCGCGGTGCGCGTGCTCGTGCTCACGGTCGACGCCGACGTCGTCGTGCTCGGCGGCGGCATCACCGCCCTCGGCGATCGTCTGCTGGGCGACGTCGTGAACGAGCTGCGCGCGAGCGCCGAGGCATCCGCGTTCATGCGATCGCTTGGTCTCGAAGACCGAGTCGAGCTCCTCCCCGCCGGTTCGCCCGCGGCCGCACTCGGCGCGGCGCTCATCGGCGCCGCCCACGACCCCGAGGAGGCCCTCGCCCATGGCTGAGGTCATCATCGTGTCATCCGAGCAGGAAGCGGGCGCGATCGTCGCCGACGAGATCGTGCGGCTCATCCGCGCGAACCCCGAGACGGTGCTCGGGCTGGCGACGGGCTCGACCCCGCTGCCCGTCTACGAGGCGCTCCGCCCGCGACTCGAAGGCGTCGATGTGTCGCGCGTGCGCGGCTTCGCGCTCGACGAGTACGTGGGGCTGGATCCGGCGCATCCGCAGTCGTACCGGTCGGTGATCACGCGCGAGGTCGTCGAGCCCCTCGGGCTCACCCCGGAGCTCATCCGGACGCCGAACGGCTCGCTCGACGGGATCGAGCACGCGGGCGACGACTACGAGCGTGCGATCGTCGAGGCGGGCGGCGTCGACCTGCAGATTCTCGGGATCGGGACGTCCGGCCACATCGGCTTCAACGAGCCGGGCTCGTCGTTCGCGTCGCTCACGCGCGTCAAGACGCTCATCGAGCAGACGCGCCACGACAACGCGCGCTTCTTCGACTCTATCGACGACGTGCCCATGCACTGCATCACGCAGGGCCTCGGCACGATCCTGCGGGCGCGGCACCTCATGCTGCTCGCGTTCGGCGAGAACAAGGCGGATGCCGTCGCCGGCGCCGTCGAGGGTCCGGTGACGGCGTCGTGCCCCGGTTCGGCGATCCAGCTGCATCCGCACGCGACCGTCGTGGTCGACGAGGCCGCCGCGTCGCGCCTCGAGCACGCGGACTACTACCGCTACGCGTACGCGAACAAGCCGGAGTGGCAGGGGCTGTAGCTCTCTCCCGTCTCTCCTCGCTCGCCGAATGCACGGGTTGCCGTCGAGCGCACGGGTTGTCTGCGTGGCGAGGTCGTGCACTCGACGCGAGGTCGTGCGCTCGGGGCGCGCGAAGGCGGGCCTCCGTCACGGTGCCTACGCCCACGCGTGCCGGATGAGGTGATTCCGGCTCAGCGGCGCGAGGGGAGTGTGCTCGACCTCGTCCTCGGCGAGCCACCGCAGCTCGGCGATCTCGGCGCTCGCCGCGGCGAACGGCCGTTCGAGCCGCAGCAGGTACGCGTCGGCGACGACGACGTGGTCGGGTTCGTTGGCCGCGGCATCCGTGAATCGTCCGAGCGGGACGAACGAGGCAGGGTCCGCTTCGATCCCCGTCTCCTCGGCCACCTCGCGCACGGCGGCGTCGAGCGCCGACTCGCCGGCGTCGGGCTTGCCGCCCGGTTGCTGGAAGACGGATGCGCCGTGCTTGCGCACGACGAGCGCCCGGTCGCCTGCGACCACGACGACCGCGCTCACGCGAACCTCGGGGCTCACCGCGCGAACACCTTGCCCGGGTTGAGGATGCCGAGCGGGTCGAACACCGCCTTGATCTGACGCTGCAGCTCCCACTGGTCGTCGCCGAGCTCGTCGGCGAGCCAGCGGCGCTTGAGCACGCCGACGCCGTGCTCGCCCGTGAGCGTTCCGCCGAGGCGCAGGGCCGCGCGGAACAGGTCGTCGGCGGCGTCCCAGATGTGATCCGGCGCCTCGACGATCCCGTGCTCGTCGGGCTCGGCCTCGAAGATGAAGTTCGGGTGCAGGTTGCCGTCGCCCGCATGGGCCACGGTCGGGATCGTCACGCCGTGGTCGCGCTCGACCCGCGCGATCTCGTCGAACATCGCGGGGAGCATGCTGCGCGGCACCGAGACGTCCTCGATGAGGGCGGTGCCGAGGGACTCCATCGCCGGATGCATCATCCGCCGGATCGTGAGCAGTCGCTCGCCTTCCTCGCGGTCGTGCGACAGTGCGACGGTGCCGCCCGACGCGCGCAGCACTTCGGCGATCGCATCCGCTTCGGCAACGGCCGCGGGCCCGTCGGTCTGGATCGTGAGCTGCGCCGCCCCGGGCGTGGGCGGGTCGAGCTCCAGGAGCGCGTGGACCGCCGCGAGCGAGTGCGCGTCCATGAGCTCCATGATCGCGGGCTGGGCTCCCGATGCCGTGACGGCTGCGGATGCCACGGCCGCCGCGCGCACGTCGGCGAACGTCGCGGCGATCGTGCACACCTGGCCCGGTACGAGCCGGCGGAGCTTGAGCGTCGCCCCGACGACCACGCCGAGAGTGCCCTCGGATCCGATCACGAGCGACGTGAGGTCGAGGCCCGTGACGCCCTTCACGGTGCGGTGCCCGAGGTGCAGGAGTCGGCCGTCGGCGAGCACGAGATCGACACCGAGCACCGCATCGCGCACGACGCCGTACTTCGCGCACAGCAGGCCCCCGGCGCCCGTCGCGATGTTGCCGCCGACCGTCGAGATCGCCCGGCTCGCGGGGTCGGGCGCCCACCACAGCCCGTGCTCGGCGAGCGCCGTGTTGAGGTCGGCGTTGAGGATCCCGGGCTCGACCACCGCGAGCAGGTCGTCGGGACGCACTCCGAGGATGCGGTCCATCGCCCGCAGCGACAGCGCGATCTCGCCTTCGCCCGCGTTGGCGCCCCCTGCGAGTCCGGTCGCGGCGCCCCGCGCGACGACGGGAGTGCGGGTCTCAGTCGCGATGCGCATGGTCTGCTGCACGTCGTCGACCGAGGCCGCGTTCACGACGGCGAGGGGAAGACCGGGTGCGGCATGCCCCGACTTGTCGGCGCGGGCGGCCGCGAGCGCATCCGGCGTCGTGTCGACGCGGTCTCCGAGAGCGGCGCGCAGCCGGTCGACGACGTCGACCATGGCTCAGGCGAACCGGCGGCGACCGGCGATGACGCCGACCGTCACGGCGACGATTCCGAAAATGAGGCCGACCCACGTCGCGCCCAGGCTCCACCACGCGATCGTCGCCGACACGTACACGAGCAGCTCGACGACGGCACGGACGAACGGATGCACCGCGAACACGGCCCGCGGCGAGACGAAGAGCGCCCACACCACGATCGCGAGGGCCGGGGTGGCGATGCCGAAGACGATGTTCCACGGGAACGGCCACGACACGAAGCCCCAGATCGCGAGGCTCGCGAACGCGAAGAGCTCGCACAGGAACGCGAGGATGTCGATGCCCGTGATGCGGGGGACGGTGCCCGGTTCGGTCGTCGCGGGGGTCTTGTCGGGCTTGTCGGGCATGACCTCCAGTCTACGTCCGGGCCCCGCCGCCGGTCGTCGCGGAGGCCTCCGCTCAGCGAGGCAGTGCCGCGAGGATCGCGCGCAGGTCGACGAGGCCGCTCAGCCGCGTCGATCCGATCGGGCCGGCCTGGTCGGCGGTGACGTAGCGCAGACCCACGGATGCGTCGGCGAGAAGCTGCGGCAGCGTGGGACGGACCGACGCGGTGCCCGCGCCGCCTCCGTCGAGTGTGATCCGCTGCTTCACCGAGCCGGCGAGGAGCACTTCGACGGTCGAGCCCGCCGCGCCGAAGACGGGGATGTGCAGCGTCAGGCGCATGCCGGTCGAGAACTCCGGTGTCGCACGCGACGGCGTCGGCACGCCCGCGGGGAGCGGATGCACGGTCGGCGGGTCGGGATCGGCCGCGGGCGGGTCGGGGTCGACGGGGGTCGTCGGCGGGGAGTCCGGATCGCTCGCGTCACCCGCGCCGCGGTCGCTCGCCTCGGACTCGGATGCCGCGGGCGGCGCCGTCCGCGGGGCGACCGGCTCCGTCACGGGAGGGCTCTCGTCGACCGGAGGAGTCGGGTCGTCGGGGGTCGGCTCGGGTGTCGGCTCCTCGGGCGGAGCATCCGTCTCGTCTTCGGGCGCCGGCGCGACGTCGGGCCCCGTGGCGGGACCGACCACGAGGTCGTCGAGCGAGCCTTTCTGAGCCGCGGCTTCGGCGACCGTCGACGACTGCTGCAGAGAGGGCAGCACCGCAGCGGCGGCGACGACTCCTCCGACGACCACGGTCGCGGCCACGGCGACCGCCGCGATGCCTCCCGCGCTCGACAGCACCCCCCCGCCCGTCGCGGCGCCCGAGCCCACGGCCGACGCGGCGCCGGAGCCGGACGCCCCGGATGCGCCGGCCGCCCCACCGCCCGCCGCCCCGCCGACGGCGGGCATCGCGACGATCGCGTCGGGCATCGCGGGGACCACGCCCGCCGCCATGGCCATGCTCGTGATGCCGCCCTGCAGCGACGCGAGGTACGAGGCCGACCCGGCCGCGCCCAGCACGAGCGGCAGCAGCACGAGCGCGAGGCGATTCGAGACATCGCGCGCCTCGGCCGCGACGATCGCGCAACGCGCGCACTCCGCGAGGTGCGCCTCGACCTTCGCGCGGTCGCGGCGCCCGAGGTTGGAGCGCGCGTACGCGCCGAGGCGCTCGATCGTCCACTGGCAGTCCGAGCCGTCGGCGACGCTGCGCAGGTGCGCCTGGATCCACGCTTCGCGCAGGCCCTCGCGCGCGCGGAACGCGAGCTGGCTGACGGCCGCCGCCTTCATGCCGAGAAGGGGCGCGACCTCGGCGGGCTTGAGCTGCTCGATCTCGGTGTACCAGAGCACCTCCTGCCAGCGCGTGGGAAGGCTCTTGAACGCCTGTGCGGTGATCCCGCGGTCGAGCGCGTCCTGCGTCGCCTGCTCACCCGAATCCGGGTCTTCGACCGCCTCGAGCTCGTCGATCGCGACCTCGCGCCGACCCCGCCCCCAGCTCGCCGCGGTGTTGCGGATGCTCGTGAACAGGTACGCGCGGAACGATCCGGTCGGACCGCCGCCCTTGAGGATCGACTGGTAGATGCGGGCGTACGCCTCCTGCACGAGGTCGTCGGCGTCGAGGCTCGGCGAGACCGAGGTCGCGACGACGATGCCCGACCGATAATGGCGTCGCCACAGCTCGCCGAACGCCGCTCGGTCGCCGGAGCGTGTGCGGAGCACGAGGTCGGCATCCGCCGTCTCGGTGAACGCGGGGGGCGCGGTGTCGTGTGGGGTCATCTCTCGCTCTCGGCGCGTCTCGAGACGCCGGCCGGGTCACCGGCGTCACTCATGAGACGCGCGCAGTCGGGTCTGCGTTACGCGTTCCGACCATTCTCACGGTTTCACGGCGCGCGCCGCACCGCATCCCCGATTCCGACCCGATGAAAAAAATCTCAGAAGTCGCGTAACGGATGCCGCCCCCCCGCGTCTCATGTGCAGAGACGTCGTTCGAGTCGGGGGGCTGACGCGGGCGGCGGTGCGGGGGGAGCGGGCGAGAGCCCGCGGCACAGGGGAGGGCCCGGAAGCGCTCGGGGGAGACGCTTCCGGGCCCCCGTCTCTCTCCGTGCGCCGTCCGCGTCACACCGGCTCGCCCGCGACCCACACGTGCTGCACGCGCAGCGCGTCGTCGAGGAGCACCGCGTCGGCGACCGATCCGATCCCGAGCCGGCCGAGATCGCGGCGGCCGACCGCACGCGCCGGGGTCGCAGAAAGCGCCGTGAGGGCGGCGCCGAAATCTACGCCCGCCTCGACGACGTTGCGCAACGCCCGATCCTGCGTGAGCGTCGATCCCGCGATCGCACCGCCATCGGCCAGGCGCGCGACGCCGTCCGCGACCTCGACCTCGAGTCCGCCGAGCTCGTACCTCCCGTCGGAGGCACCCGCCGCCGCCATCGCATCGGTGACGAGCGCGATGCGCCCGCGTGCCGCGTCGAAGGCCACGGCGACGAGCGACAGGTCGACATGCACGCCGTCGGGGATGAGCTCGAGCGTCACGCGGTCGTCCCGCAGTGCTGCGACGACCGGTCCCGGGTCGCGGTGGTGGATGCCCCGCATCGCGTTGAACGCGTGCGTCACGATCGTCGCCCCGGCGTCGAACGCGCGCTTCGCGGCATCCGCGTCGGCATCCGTGTGTCCGATCGCGACGGCGACGCCCGCGTCGACGAACCGGCGGATCGCGTCGTGTGCGCCGTCGAGCTCGGGGGCGATCGTCACCTGGCGGATCGTGCCGCGGCCGGCCTCGAGCAGGCGGTCGACGGATGCCGCATCCGGCGCGCGCAGCAGCGATGCCGTGTGGGCGCCCTTGTGCCCGGGATCGAGAAAGGGCCCCTCGAGGTGCGAGCCGAGGATCGTGGGGTCGGCCTCGGCGAGCTCGGCGACGATTGCGGCGCGCTGCGCGAGATCGTCGATCGACGCCGTCACGAGCGACACGACGGCGCGCGTCGTGCCGTGGGCGCGGTGCAGCGCCCGGGCGGTCGCGATCGCGTCGACGCCGTCGTCGAAGGTGGCTCCGCCGCCGCCGTGGCCGTGGATGTCGATGAAGCCGGGGGCGAGGCATCCGCCCTCACCGTCCACCGCGTCGCGCGGCGCGAGCGCGCGCCACCCGTCACCCGTGCCGCGATCGACGACGACACCGCGGTCGATCGCGACCCACACGTCGTCGTCGCCCGACCACACGGAGTGGACGACGAGGTCGACGCTCACTCAGACGCCCAGGGGATCTCGTCGGACGGGTGGAACGCGATGCCGAGGCTGGTCCACAGCGGTCCGAGCGCGCCGACGCGCGCGCGGAACGACTCCCATGTGCGCAGGTCGCTGACACCTGTCGCGGGCGACCACGCCGCCTCCGCCGCCGCCGCGATCCGCGGGAACGCCAGGTGGTCGATGTCGTCGGCCGAGCGGACGGTCTCGGTCCACAGCGGCGCCTCGACGCCGAGGATGTCGTCGTCCTCGATGCCGTCGATCACGTCGGACGGTTCCCACGAGTAGGCGCGCTGGACGCTCGTGGGGCCGTTCGCCCACGACAGCCCGCGCGTCGTCGACTCGTCGTACTTCATGTCGAGGTAGACGGCATCGGCCGGAGACAGGATGAGCTTCGAGCCGAGCTTCACGAACCCGCGCGCCTTGTCGTCCATACCCTCGGTCGGCTGCACGAAGCCCCAGTACTGGCCGATCGTGTCGTCGCACAGATCCGCCGCGGCACCCGCCTCGTGCCACGCGACCGGGATCTTGTCGAGGTCGGAGATGAGGCGGCTCGTTCGCGCGACGAACTCGGCGTAATCGTCGTCGGCCGTGCCGTGGGCCTCGTCGCCGCCGAAGTGCAGGTACGGGCCGGGCGTCATCCCCGCGAGCTCGCCGAAGACGTCCGCGACGAAGTCGTAGGTCGCCTCGTCGTGGATGCGCAGCGACGAGAAGCCGACCGCCACGCCCTCGTACGGCACGCCGGCCTGCGGGAGCCCGCCCCCGAACGCCTCGATGGTCTCGCGCACACGATCGGTGATGACCGGGTCCTCGACGAGCTCGGGATACGCGAGCCCCACCGCGTGGGTGTGCCCCGGCATGTCGACCTCGGGCACGACGGTCATGTGGCGCGACGCGGCGTACTCGACGATCTCGCGGTAGTCGGCCTTGGTGTAGAACCCTCCGGGGTCACCGCCGACCGATGTCGCCGACGCGCGCTCCGTGAGCTCGGGGCGCGACGCGAGCTGGATGCGCCACCCCTGGTCGTCGGTCAGGTGGAGGTGCAGCACGTTGAACTTGAGTCCCGCCGCGCGGTCGATGTAGCCCTTGACCGTCTCGACCGGGTGGAAATGCCGTGCGACGTCGAGCATCACGCCGCGATACGCGAAGCGCGGCGCATCCGTGATCTCGACGGCGGGAACGACCCAGCGCTCGCCGTCCCGCGTGACGAGCTGTCCGAGCGTCTGCACGCCGTAGAAGAGGCCGGCGGCGTCGGCTCCCGTGATGGTGACGGATGCCTCGTCCGCCGTCAGTCGGTACGACTCGGCCTCGCCTGAGCCCTTGTCGACGTCGAGGCGGATGACCCCGCCGGCGTCCCCTGCGGAGGCGGATGCCCCGACCGCGAGCCCCGTGCGGGCTTCGAGGAGCGCCGTGAGGGCGGCGGCGGCATCCGCGTCGCCTTCGATGCGCACGCGCGCATCGAGCGGGAATGCGGCGGACTCGCGGACGGAGAGGGACGCGGGGGCGGGAACGACGGAGAGCTCGGTCACAGTGCCTCCATTCTGGGGTGCCGACGTGCACGCGGCCAGAGCGGCGCCCAGGGCGACGGCCAAGGCGAGGGCGGTCCGTCCGCGACGACGAATCATGTAAAGATCCCTAACAAAAGGGGTGGCGATCAGCCTAGCAGTGCGCTTTCGGCTATGCTTCCGATGTCGCGACTGGCGTTGAGGTGGGCCCACCACCGGGGAGCGACCGTCACGGCACCGACCGCACGCCTGGGCCGGGCCACGGAACACCGTCGCTGCGCGACGGCCTCGACAACCGAGTTCTGCCCCCACGCCAGGAGAATGCCTTGACCGACTCGTCCTTCAACGCCCCGCTCGCCGAGGTCGACCCCGAGATCGCCGATGTGCTCGAGCGCGAGCTGCAGCGCCAGCGCTCGTACCTCGAGATGATCGCCTCCGAGAACTTCGTGCCGGTCGCGGTGCTGCAGTCGCAGGGTTCCGTGCTCACCAACAAGTACGCCGAGGGGTACCCGGGCCGCCGGTACTACGGCGGCTGCGAGGTCGTCGACGTCGCCGAAGAGCTCGCGATCGCCCGCGCGAAGGCGCTGTTCGGCTCGGAGTACGCGAACGTGCAGCCGCACTCGGGCGCGAGCGCGAACGCCGCCGTCCTGCATGCGATCGCCCGTCCGGGCGACACGCTCCTCGGGCTCTCGCTCGACCAGGGCGGTCACCTCACGCACGGCATGAAGGCGAACTTCTCGGGCCGCCTGTACGAGATCGTCGCCTACGGCGTCGACCCCGAGACATCCGTCATCGACATGGACGAGGTCCGTCGACTCGCGCTCGAGCACCGTCCGAAGGTCATCATCGCCGGCTGGTCGGCCTACCCGCGGCAGCTCGACTTCGCGCGCTTCCGCGAGATCGCCGACGAGGTCGGGGCCTACCTGTGGGTCGACATGGCCCACTTCGCGGGTCTCGTCGCCGCGGGCCTGCACCCGAGCCCCGTGCCGCACGCGCACGTCGTGTCGTCGACCGTGCACAAGACGATCGGCGGCCCGCGCTCCGGCTTCATCCTCACGAACGACCCCGCGATCGCGAAGAAGATCGACTCGGCCGTGTTCCCCGGCCAGCAGGGCGGTCCGCTCATGCACGTCGTCGCCGCGAAGGCGACCGCGTTCAAGCTCGCCGCGACCCCCGAGTTCCGCGAGCGTCAGGAGCGCACGGTGCGGGGCGCCGCGATCATCGCCGACCGCCTGTCGCAGTCCGACGTTCGCGAGGCCGGCATCGCCGTCCGCTCGGGCGGTACCGACGTGCACCTCGTGCTCGTCGACCTGCGCGACGCCGCGATCGACGGCAAGCAGGCCGAAGACCTCCTGCACGAGATCCGCATCACCGTCAACCGCAACGCGGTGCCGAACGACCCGCGCCCGCCCATGATCACGTCGGGCCTGCGCATCGGCACGCCGGCGCTTGCGACGCGCGGCTTCGGCGATGCGGAGTTCACCGAGGTCGCCGACATCATCGCGCTCGCGCTGCAGCCCGGTGCCGACGTCGAGGCGCTGCGCGCGCGCGTCGCGGTGCTCGCGGACGCGTTCCCGCTGTACCCGGGACTCCAGCAGTAGGGCGCGGCCCGAGCCGGGTTTCCGAAGGCCGGGAAACCGGCTTGCGCTCGACGGATACCTATGGGCATAGTGATTCAGACCCGACGAGGAGTGCACATGACCGCGAAGAAGCTGGACGGCGTCGCCACGGCGGCGGCCATCAAGGAAGAGCTGCGCGCCCGCGTCGCGGCGCTCCGTGAGCGCGGCGTCGTGCCCGGACTCGGGACGCTGCTCGTCGGCGACGACCCGGCGTCGCGCTCGTACGTCACCGGCAAGCACCGCGACTGCGAAGAGGTCGGCGTGGCGTCGATCTCGGTCGAGCTGCCGGCGACCGCCTCGCAGGACGAGATCGCCGAGGCCGTGCGCGGCCTCAACGAGAACCCCGAGGTGACGGGCTTCATCGTGCAGCTGCCGTTGCCGAAAGGCATCGACGAGAACGCCATCCTCGAGCTCATCGACCCCGACAAGGACGCCGACGGCCTGCATCCGACCAACCTCGGCCGCCTCGTGCTGGGCGTCGACCCGAAGACCGCGGTCGACGCACCGCTGCCGTGCACGCCCGCGGGCGTGATCGAGCTGCTCGCGCGCAACAGCGTGCCGATCGCCGGTCAGCACGTGACGGTCATCGGTCGGGGCATCACAGTCGGGCGCCCGCTCGCGCTGCTGCTGACCCGCAAGGGCACGGATGCCACGGTCACGATCACGCACTCGCGCACGCCCGACCTCGCCGACCAGGTGCGCAAGGCCGACATCGTCGTGGCGGCGGTGGGCCAACCGCACCTCGTGCAGGCGGACTGGGTCAAGCCCGGTGCGGCCGTGCTCGACGTGGGCGTGACGCGCGTCGGCACGACCGAGTCGGGCAAGGCGAAGCTCGCGGGCGACGTCGACCCCGCCGTCGCCGAGGTCGCGGGATGGCTGTCGCCGAACCCCGGCGGCGTCGGTCCGATGACGCGCGCGATGCTCGTCGCCAACGTCGTCGAGGCGGCGGAACGTCAGGCGGGCGGTTCGCCGGGCACGGTGCTCTGACCCGCGATTCGGCGTCGCGTCACGCGTCCCTTCGCCGAGCCAGCACCGCGTCGAGCGCGGCCTGCGCGCCGACAGTCGGAGCGATCGCGACGAGCCCGCGATAGAGCTTCTCGAGGGCCGCGACGTCGAGCGCGCCGGTGCGCGCGCGGTCGCAATGCACGGCTTGGATCGCCGCCTCGAGCTGGAACCGACCGAGAGGGCGACCGAGGGCGGATGCGCGGCGCAGGAGCGCCTCGCCTTCTGCGATGAGCTCGCGTGACCACGTCGACGGATCCTGCTCGTCGAGCGGCGGCCACGGGTGTGCGACCCGGGCGGGCGCGCGGGCCTGCGCGAACGTGAGGAGCGCGGCGAGCCCCCACGCCTCGGGCTCGTCCTCCAGGAGGTCCGCGGTGAGCACGGCGAGCCACCGCGCCTCGTCGGCGATCGACTCGCGCACGCGGTCGCCCTGGTCGAGCCAGTCGATCGCGTACGCGCCGTAGATCGCCTCGAGCACCGCGGGCAGCCGCTCGGGCATGTCCGCGCGCGTCGGAAGGGCGAACGGGATGCCGGCGTCGCGGAGGCGGCGCTTCGCGCGCACGAGGCGCTGAGCCATCGTCGCGGGCTCGACGGCGAAGGCGCGCGCGATCCGCGCCGCGTCGAATCCGAGCACCGCCTGCAGCATGAGCGGCGTGCGCACGGCGGGGTCGATCGCCGGATGCGAGCACGCGAAGAGCAGCTCGAGGCGCTTGTCGGGAATGGCTTCGGCGCGCTCGGCGAGGGTCGCGGCATCCGTTCCGCCGAGGATCCGCTCGGCGTCGAGCGGCGTGCTCGTGCGGTGCGCGGCGGAACGCAGCAGGTCGAGGAGCCGGTTGCGGGCCACGGTGAGCAGCCAGCCTTCCGGGTTCGAGGGGACGCCCGACTCCGGCCACGTGCGCAGCGCCCGCTCGAACGCGTCCGAGAGGGCGTCCTCGGCGAGGGCGAGGTCGCGCGTGGGTGCGGCCAGGAGCGCGACGAGACGACCGTACGCGTCGCGCGCCGCACGTTCGGCGGCGGCGCGCGCACGCGCGGTGTCGTCCGTCACGCGAAGGGCGTCCACTCTCCGTCGACGAAGCGGGTCGCGGTCGGGCGGATCTCGATCGGACCCCACCCGGCGGAGGGAGCCCGCTTAGCCCACTCGATCGCGGCGTCGAGGTCGGGCACGTCGATCACGAACGTCCCGCCGAGCTGCTCCTTCGTGTCGGCGTACGGTCCGTCCTGCACGCGCAGGGTTCCGTCGGCCGGCCGCAGGGTCGTCGTCGCGACGGACTGCTGGAGCACCTCGGCGGACTGGAGGACCCCGGCCGCGTCGAGCGCCTTCGCGTACTCGTCGAAGGCCCGCATGCCCTCGGCCCAGCCTTCTTCGCCGGTCTCCTCGGCGGTCATCTCGGGGTAGTGGAGCAGGAGTGTGTAGCGCATGATGCGTCCTTTCGGTCGTTCTCGACCTTGTGACGATCGAGCTCGCGCTGAATCGACACGACCTCGGGCGATCGCGTCAGAGCTCGTCCAGCATGCGGCGCTGCTCGTCGGTGAGGCCGTCCTTGAGCTCCCGGCGGGCGGACTGGGTCTCGGGGCTCGGCGGGGGAACGGCGGATGCGGCATCCGCCCCGCCCACCGGGGCACCCGTCGCCCGGTCGTACAGGGCGCCGGCGTGCGACTCGGCGCGATCCGCGATGAGCTCGTACACCCACCAGCCGAGCGCGACGAAGATCGGCGGCAGGATGTAGCCGAGCGGGTTGAGGCCGATGCGCACGCCCGAGAGCAGCACCGTCACGATCCACGCGATGAACGCGATGACGAGGACGATGCCCACCTCGACGAGGAACTCGCCCGCCTTCGTGCGTCCGCCGGCGCTCTTGGCCGCGCGGCGTCGGAACCAGTTCGTCAGCGCGGGCCGCACCCACATCGTGAGGAGCGTCAGCACGATGCCGCCCCACAGTGCCGCCCAGCCGACCCGGGCGGGCGTCAGCCAACCGATCACGAGCAGCACGAGGATGTTGAACGCGAGGAGCACGACGAAGCGCACCAGCCACTTCTTCATGCCTTCAGCGTGCCACGTCGCCAGCCCGAGCGGGAGCGGACACCGCGATCACGCGAGCGACGCGAACTCGGTCACATCGTCGTCGGGGAGCGTGTCCGCAACCGCCGTGACCGTGACGTCGACGAGGTCGGCGCGGCCGCTCACCACGGTGAGGAAGGCGGTGTCGGCGGCGTCGCGGCCCGTCGCGATGCGCACGAGGGTCGATCGCGGGGCGAGGGTCGTCGCATCGACGACGCGCCACGCGCCGTCGATCCACGCCTCGGCCACGGCGTGGAAGTCCATCGGGTCGAGTCCGGGCGCGTACACGGCGGCCACTCGCGCGGGCACCCCGAGCGCTCGAAGCAGCGCGACGCACACGTGCGCGTAGTCGCGGCACACGCCCCGGCGCGCGAGCAGCGTGCGCGCCGCGCCGTCGGTCGGCAAGCTCGATCCGGTCACGTACGCGAGGCGTGTGCCCACCCACGACGAGACGGATGCGAGCAGGTCGGCGTGCCCGTCGATGCCCGCGAACTCCGCGGTCGCGGTCGGTGCGAGGACGTCGGATTCGGCGTAGCGGCTCGGCCGCCCGTACACGAGCCGGTCGGTCTCGGTCGCGTCGTCGTTCTCGCCCGAACCGTCGATCGTCGCGGCGTACTCGAGCTGGAGGCGACCGGCGTCCGCCCGCACGCGGTGCAGCCGCGCGCCGTGGGCGTCGGGAACCTCGGATGCCTCCACCGGCGCACCGTCGAGCGTCACCGCGAGCGCCTCGGCGCTCGGCGAGTAGTGGCGCGACACCGCGACCGCGAACACGAGGTCCGCCGGCTCGGTGACATCCAGCGCGATGCGGCTTCCGACCTGCCTCTGCATCGGTTCAGCATGGCAGAGGCCGCCCGGGCGGAGGGGGTGCTTGACGTCGGCCGGGGCTGCACCCTACGCGCGTCTCAGTACGACGCGCGCTCGGTGTCGTCGGCCGCGGGGATGAACGTCGTGGCGAGGGCCTCCGACCCGCGCGCGAGCAGTGCGACGTCGGCGCCCACGAGGGCGAACGACGCGCCGGCGTCGAGGTACGAGCGTGCGACCGCGGGGTCGAAGGCGTTCACGCCGACGGGCTTGCCCGCCGCGCGGACTGCCTCGAACGTGCGATTCACCGTCGCCACGACATCGGGGTGGGACTGCTGCCCGAGCAGCCCCATCGAGGCGGAAAGGTCGGACGGGCCGACGAACACCCCGTCGACGCCGTCGACCGCGGCGATGTCGGCCGCGGCATCCGCACCTTCCGCCGTCTCGATCTGCACGAAGACCGACACGTGGTCGTCGGCGTTCGCGAGATAGCCGTCGACGCGGTTCCAGCGGGCCGAGCGCGCGAGCGCGGAGCCGACGCCGCGGCGGCCGCGCGGTGGATAGCGCACGGCCTCCACGACCGCGCGCGCCTCAGCGCCCGACGACACCATCGGCACGAGCAGGTTCTGCGCGCCCAGGTCGAGCACCTGCTTGATCGTGACGACGTCGCCGATCGGCACGCGCACGAGCGGGGTCACGGGGTACGCCGCGACCGCCTGCAGCTGTGCGAGCACCGACTCCAGGCCGTTGGGGGAGTGCTCCATGTCGATGAGGAGCCAGTCCAAGCCTCCGCCCGCGCAGATCTCGGCGACGAGGGGACTCCCCGACGACACCCACATTCCGATGAGGGGCCGGTCGGCCTCGGCGAGACGCTCGCGGAAGGTCGGGTTCAGACGAAGCGGCATTCGATGACTCCCATGGGTCCGTAGTCGCACAGCACGCTATCGCCCCGCTCGACCCACATGGGGCGCGTGAACGATCCGGCGAGGATGATCTCGCCCGCCTCGAGCCGCGCGCCGTGCTGGTGGAACTTGTTCGCGAGCCACGCGACACCCGTCGCGGGGTGGCCCAGCACTCCCGCCGCGACGCCCGTCTCCTCGATCTCGCCGTTGCGGCTCAGCACACCCGGAACCCAGCGAAGGTCGATCTCGTCGGGCCGCTTGCGCACGTCGCCGAGCACCATCGCGCCGTACGCGGCGTTGTCGGCGATCGTGTCGACGATCGTGCGGCCCTCGAGCTCGATGTGCGAGTTGAGGATCTCGAGCGCCGGCACGGCGTAGTCGATCGCCGCGAGCGCGTCCTCGAGCGTGCAGTCGGGACCCTCGAGCGGCTCCTTCAGCACGAACGCGAGCTCGACCTCGATGCGCACGTTCGAGAAGTGGTCGACGGGGATCTCGGCGCCGTTGGGATAGACCGTGTCGTCGAACATCACGCCGTAGTCGGGCTCGGTGATGCCGGTCGCCTGCTGCATCGCCTTCGACGTCAGGCCGATCTTGCGGCCGACGAGCTTGCGCCCCGCGGCGAGCGCCTTGTCGCGCCACACGCCCTGGATCACGTAAGAGTCCTCGACCGTCGCCTCGGGGTAGCGCGCGGTGATCCGCGGGATCACGCCGTGCGTGCGGTCGGCCTCGGCGAGCTCGTCCGCGATCTTCGCGATGACGTCGGGTGGCAGCATCCGTCTCTCTCCTCACATCGGTCGGGTGTCAAAGCGCCGGGCTCAACCGGCCGTCGAGGCGCCTGGAAGGGCGAGCGGGGCCGATTGAGCCCGACGCTTTCACGGCGAGGCGGTCACAGCTGGTTGCCGAGCTTGTACTCGCCCTGCTTCCAGCTGGGCAGCTCGTCCTGCACGTCGGGGCGCGTGTACGAGAAGCCGTCGGCGCCGATCGTCACCGCCATCTCCGACTCGTCCGTGCGCGCGACGACGGGCTGCGGGTTGCCGTCGAGGTCGAGCACGAGCGAGGCCTCGGTGTACCACGACGGCACGACCGGGTTGCCCCACCAGTCACGGCGCTGGTTGTCGTGCACGTCCCACGTGACGACCGGGTTGTCGGGGTCGCCCGTGTAGTAGTCCTGCGTGTAGATCTCGACGCGGTGGCCGTCGGGATCGCGCAGGTACAGGTAGAACGCGTTCGACACGCCGTGGCGGCCGGGACCGCGCTCGATCGCGTCGGAGCGCCGCAGCGCGCCGAGCTTGTCGCAGATCGCGAGGATGTTGTGCTTCTCGTGCGTCGAGAACGCGACGTGGTGCATGCGGGGGCCGTCGCCGCCGGTCATCGCGGTGTCGTGGACAGTCGGCTTCCGGCGCATCCACGCGGCGTACACCGTGCCCTGCTCGTCCTGGATGTCCTCGGTCACGCGGAACCCGAGGTCCTGCATGAACTTCACCGCGCGCGGCACGTCGGGGGTCACCTGGTTGAAGTGGTCCAGGCGCACGAGCGCGCCGGGCGTGTACAGGTCGTAGCGCCACGCGAGCCGCTCGACGTGCTCGACGTCGTAGAAGAACTCGTACGGGAAGCCGAGCGGATCGACGACGCGCACCGAGTCGCCGATGCCCTTCGTGAAGCCCTCGGGGTTGCGGCGCACATCGCAGCCGAGCTCGGTGTAGAACGCGACCGCCTTGTCGAGGTCCTCGGGCGTGCGCACGCGGTACGAGAACGCGGCGACCGCCGCGACCGGGCCCTGCCGCAGCACGAGGTTGTGGTGGATGAACTCCTCCATCGACCGCAGGTAGACGGTGTTCTCGTCCTCCTCGGTCACCACGAGGTCGAGCACGTCGACGTAGAACTCGCGCGACGCGGCGAGGTCGGTCACGACAAGCTCCATGTACGCGCAGCGCAGCACGTCCGGCGCGGGGCTCGAGGGGGTCGGGATCGGGTTGTCGGTGTGGATCGGCGCCTCCTGGCTCACGAAGAAGCCGGAGGAGGTGCGGGTCATCTGGTCGCGGTCGGTCATGTCAGCGTCCTTGCGTTGTCTGGGTGATGTGGATCCCGGTCCCTGAGCCTGTCGAGGGGTCGGCGCTTCGACAGGCTCAGCGACCGATGGGGCTCAGCGATCGGTGAGGGCTCAGCCCCGATGGGGGCTCAGCCCTCTTCGGATTCGGCGGCCTCGGCCTGCTCCGCAGCGGGTGTGGACTTGCCGAAGGTCGGGTTGTGCACCGCGCCGAGCGTGATGTGCACGGCCTGCTGGTGCGTGTAGAAGTCGATCGAGCGGTAGCCGCCCTCGTGGCCGAGACCCGAGGCCTTGACACCGCCGAAGGGGGTGCGGAGGTCTCGCACGTTGTTGGAGTTCAGCCACACCATGCCCGCGTCGATCGCCTGCGCGAAGTTGTGGGCGCGCTTGAGGTCGTTCGTCCACACGTAGGCGGCGAGGCCGTACTTCACGCCGTTGGCGAGCTCGAGCGCCTCCTCGTCGGTGTCGAAGGGCGTGATCGCGACGACCGGGCCGAAGATCTCCTCTTGGAAGATGCGCGCGTCGCGGGGCACGTCCGCGAACACGGTCGGCGCGACGTAGTTGCCCGTCGGGAAGCCATCGGGACGACCGCCGCCGGCGACGAGGCGTCCCTCCGTCTTGCCGATCTCGATGTACGACATGACCTTCTCGTAGTGCTCGGGGTGCACGAGCGCGCCGACCTCGGTCTTGGGATCCTGGGGGTCGCCCACGACGACGCGCTTCGCCTGCGCGGCGTACCGCTCGACGAACTCGTCGTAGATGTCGCGCTGCACGAGGATGCGAGAACCTGCGGTGCAGCGCTCGCCGTTGAGCGAGAAGACCCCGAAGATCGTCGCGTCGACGGCGGCCTCGAGGTCGGCGTCCGCGAAGACGATCGCCGGCGACTTGCCGCCGAGCTCCATCGACAGGCCCTTGAGGTACGGGGCGGCGTTGCCGAAGATGATCTGTCCGGTGCGGCTCTCACCAGTGAACGAGATGAGGGGGACGTCCGGATGCTTCACGAGCGCGTCGCCCGCCTCTTCGCCCAGCCCGTTGACGAGGTTGAACACGCCCTTGGGAAGGCCCGCCTCCTCGAAGATGCCCGCCCACAGCGAGGCCGACAGCGGCGTGAACTCGGCGGGCTTCAGCACGACCGTGTTGCCGGTCGCGAGCGCGGGGCCGAGCTTCCACGACTCGAGCATGAACGGCGTGTTCCACGGCGTGATGAGTCCCGCGACGCCGATCGGCTTGCGGTTGACGTAGTTGATCTGGCGGCCGGGCACCTTGTAGGTGTCGTCGGCCTGGGCGACGATCAGGTCCGCGAAGAAGCGGAAGTTCTCGGCGGCGCGCCGCGCCTGGCCGAGCGCCTGCGTGATCGGAAGGCCCGAGTCGAAGGACTCGAGCTCGGCGAGGCGCGCGTCGCGGGACTCGACGATGTCGGCGATGCGGTGCAGGATGCGCGAGCGCTCGCGCGGCAGCATCCGCGGCCACGGCCCCTCGTCGAACGCGCGCTTCGCGGCGGCGACGGCGAGGTCGATGTCGGCCTTCTTGCCGGCCGCGGCCTGCAGGTAGACCTCGTTCGTGACGGGCTCGAGCACATCGAACGTGTCACCGTCCGTCGAGTCGACGAACTGACCGTCGATGTAGTGCTGGATTCGGTCGGGGAGGTCGGCGGGCACGTGGCGCGTCGCCAGGGCGGTGTCGGTCATGGGGTCCTCCATCGGTGGGTCAGAAAGCGGGAAGCCCGAGCACCTCGTCGGGGTGCTCGTGGATCATGTAGGCGTCGAGGGTGGCCGACCGGTGACGGCGGGCGGCCTTCTCGATCTCGCCGAGCGGCGCGCCACGCTCGATGAGGAGCACGATGTTCTCGTGTTCCTGCACCGACTCCTGGGCGCGACCGGGGACGAAGCTGAACGTCGAGTCGCGCAGGTGGCCGAGGCGGCCCCACTCGGCCCGGACGAGCTCGAGCATCCGCGGGTTCGCGCACTTCTCGAAGAGCGTCGAGTGGAACTCCTGGTTGAGCCGGGTGAACGCGCGCGGGTCGAAATGGTCGAGCGTCTCGATCATGCGCGCATTGACCTCGCGCGCGTGGCGCAGATCCTCGGTCGTGAGGCGGCGCGCGGCGAGCGCGGTCGCGGCGCCCTCCAGAATCGACAGCGCCTGCATGCTGAACCGGTACTGCGAGTCGTCGACCATCGAGACGCGGGCGCCGACGTTCCGCTCGAACGTCACGAGCCCCTCGGCCTCGAGCTGGCGGATGGCCTCGCGCACCGGCACGACGCTCATGTCGAGCTCGCCGGCGATCGCGCCGAGCACGAGCCGGTAGCCGGGCGTGTACTCCTGGCGCGCGATGCGCTCCTTGATCCAGTGGTACGCGCGCTGCGACTTGCTCTGACTCGACGGCGCGGACTGAGGGGCGTCCTGGCCCCCCGGCGTCTCACCCTGTCGGACGGTGGTCATCGCTGCTCCTCACCGGATGCCGCGCCCTGCGCCACCTCGGCCTCGTAGCGCGCGCGCCACTCGGCGTTCATCGGGAACAGTCCTTCGACCGGGTGGCCCTCGGCGACGCGATCCGCGATCCACGCGTCCTCGTCCTCCTGCGCGAGCGCCGCGTCGACGATCTCCTCCGCGATGGCGGGCGGGATCACGATCACGCCGTCGGCGTCGCCGACGATGATGTCGCCCGGCTGCACCGTGGCGCCGCCGCACGCGATGGTGAGGTCGGTGTCCCACGGCACGTGCTTGCGCCCGAGCACCGCGGGGTGGGCTCCCACGGTGTACACCGGGATGCCGACGGCCTTGACGGCGTCGAAGTCGCGCACGCCGCCGTCGGTCACGATGCCGGCGGCCCCGCGCGCGTGGGCGCGGATCGCGAGGACGTCGCCGAGCGTGCCCGACCCCGCCTCGCCGCGCGCCTCGATGACGATGACCTCGCCTTCGCCGACGGCGTCGAACGCGCGCTTCTGCGCGTTGTAGCCGCCGCCGTGGCTCTTGAAGAGGTCTTCGCGGTTCGGCACGAAGCGGAGCGTGCGGGCGGTGCCGACGAGCTTCGACGACGGATGCAGCGGCCGCACCCCGTCGATCGTGACGTTGTTCAGTCCGCGCTTGCGCAACTGCTGCGAGAGGCCCGCCACGGGGGCCTTCTCGAGCTTCGCGCGGAGCGCGGGGGAGAGGGCGGGTTCGTCGCGCTCCGCCTCGCGTTCGGCTCGCTCAGCGACCGGGGGCGCGGCCGCGCTCACGGGCGGCACGAGGTCGGGGGAGCCCCACGCCTCGACGCGCTGCGTGTCGTCGACCGAGGGAAGCGACCCGACGCTCGCGTCGAAGCCGGGACCCGAGCCGTCGACCACGGTGGTCACGAGGCGTCCGGAGGAGGAGGCGCCCGGGGCATCCGGTGCGTCGACCTCCACCTCGACGACGTCGCCGGGCAGCACGACCGACGACCCGGCGGGCGTGCCGGTGAGGATCACGTCGCCCGGCTCGAGTGTGAAGTGCTGCGACAGGTCTGCGACGAACTGCGCGAGCGGGAAGATGAGGCCGGCGGTCGTGTCGTCCTGCGCGAGCTTTCCGTTGACCCACGTGCGCAGGCGGATCGCGGCGGGGTCCAGGCCGCGCGCGTCGATGAGGCGCGGGCCGATCGGGGTGAACCCGTCGCGGCCCTTCGAGCGGACGTTCGATCCCTTGTCGTTGGCGCGCAGGTCGTACAGGCCGAAGTCGTTCGCGGCGGTGATCCAGCCGACATGGCGCCACGCGTCGTCGAGCGAGACATTGCGGGCGGCGGTGCCGATCACGAGAGCGATCTCGCCCTCGAACGCGAGCAGCTCGGTGCCGGCGGGGCGTTCGATCGTGCCGCCGGATGCTGCGACCGAACTCGACGGCTTGAAGAAGTACGACGGGTCGGCGGGGCGGCGTCCGCGCTGCTCGGCGCGCGACGCGTAGCTCAGGTGCACCGCGATGATCTTGCCGGGTCGGCCGGGGAGGGCGGAGAATCGCGGGTCGGGCCCCGCGGCATCCGTCGTCGACGGCGGCGTGTCAGCGCTCGTGTGCGTCGTCTCAGTCATGAGCCCCCTCGCCCGTCAACATCCGTCCTTGCGTCGTATCTCAAATCGTATATGATCGGCAGAGATCGGGCAAGCATGCGACTGGACGCACGGACCCCATCCGCCGGCCGAAGCCTCCCGATCTGACAGCGACGTCGAGTCCGACACAGGAGTCAAAGCACAATGAGCACAGAAGAGACCTCCCCGCAAGGCGCGGGATTCACCCCGACGGGAACCATCGCGAGCGCCACCGACCGGCGTCGTGTCGTGTTCGCGACGGTCGTCGGAACCACCGTCGAGTGGTACGACTTCTTCATCTACGCATCCGCTGCCGGTCTTGTCTTCGGTCAGCTGTTCTTCGCGCCCGCGGGCGAGGGCTTCGCGCAGATCCTCTCGTTCATCACCGTGGGCATCAGCTTCCTCTTCCGCCCGCTCGGCGCGTTCCTGGCCGGTCACCTCGGCGACAAGTACGGACGCCGGCTCGTGCTGATGCTGACCCTCATCCTCATGGGCGTCGCGACGACCCTCGTAGGTCTCCTTCCGACCTACGCCGCGATCGGCATCGCGGCGCCGATCCTGCTGATCTTCCTGCGCATCCTGCAGGGCATCTCCGCCGGCGGCGAGTGGGGTGGCGCGGTGCTCATGGCCGTCGAGCACGCGCCCAAGAAGCGCCGCGGCATCTTCGGAGCGTCGCCGCAGATCGGCGTGCCGCTGGGTCTGCTGCTCGCGTCGGGCATCATGGCGCTGATGGCGGTCATCGCCCCCGGTGACGCGTTCCTCGAGTGGGGCTGGCGCATCCCGTTCCTGCTGAGCTTCGTGCTGATCATCATCGGCTACTACGTGCGCCGCCGCGTCGAGGAGAGCCCCGTCTTCCTCGAGATCGCGGAGCGCAAGGAGAAGACGCGGATGCCGATCGTCCAGCTCTTCCGCAAGCACACGCTCCTCGTGATCATCGCCGCGCTCGTGTTCGCCGGCAACAACGCCATCGGCTACA
>Ga0180220_1000206_pt1 | contig 91814 bp, 87 predicted proteins | sample eDN5th37CBELigBY_FD_151335 | JGI IMG/M metagenome (GOLD analysis project Ga0180220, IMG submission 151335) | Enriched backyard soil microbial communities from Emeryville, California, USA - eDNA 5th pass 37_C BE-Lig BY (version 2) (version 2) | ecosystem: Environmental > Terrestrial > Soil >...
GCGCCGGCCTCGCCGCGCGGCGCCACCTGCCTACACGAGACGACAGCGCCGGCCCCAAGGGGACCGGCGCTGTCTCGAGGACGGGCTGCCTGGCTCCGGATCAGCCGAGGAGCTTCAGGGCGATCTGAGGCAGCTGGTTGGCCTGGGCGAGGACGGAGACGCCGGCCTGCATGAGGACGGTGTGCTTGCTGAGGTTGGCGGTCTCCGCGGCGATGTCGGCGTCGCGGATGCGGCTCTCGGAGGCGGCGAGGTTCTCGGCGGCGACGCCGAGGTTGGCGATGGTGTGCTCGAGGCGGTTCTGCGAGGCGCCCAGCAGGGAGCGCAGGGTGCTGACCGCGTCGATCGCACCAGGGTCGGTTCCGTCGCCTACGGTCAGCTCTTCGATGAGGTCGCCGAAGGTCGACGCGTCGGCGGGATCGAGGGCGGCGATGGCGGCCGTGAGGTTGGCGAGGTCCGAGGAGATGTTGCCGAAGTCGACCTCCAGTGTGTCGCCGCTCGCCGTGCCGATCTGGAAATTGACCACGCCGGCGTTCCCGATCGAATTGTCGAGGAGCACCTCGCCGGCGAACCGGGTCCGCGAGATGACCGAATCGTACTCCGTCTCGAGCTGCTTGATTTCGCCGATGATCGCGTCGCGCGAGGCTTCGCTGAGGCTCCCGTTGGCGCCCTGGACGGCGAGCTGGTTCATGCGCTGGAGCATCGCGTGGATCTCGTTCAGCGCGCCTTCGGCCGTCTGGATCATGGAGATGGCGTCGTTGGCGTTGCGGATGGCCTGGTTGGTGCCGTTGACCTCGCTGCGGAGCTTCTCGGAGATGAAGAGCCCCGCGGCGTCGTCGCCTGCCTTGGTGATTCGGAAGCCGGAGGAGAGCTTCGAGAGCGTCCCTCCGAGGTGGGTCTGCGTGGCCGAGAGGCTGCGCTGGGCAGCGATCGAGCCGACGTTCGTCTGGATGGACATCATCGACATGGCATTCTCCTGCGGCGAGGAATGGATGATTTCGCCGCTCCTGTAGCTATCGGCACCCGCCTCCGAGGACTTAAGGCGCCCGCGGCGGAAAGCGCGCCGGCGTTGCCGCGTGGCGCCACCCGCCTACACGATTGCGAGAGGCGCCGCTGAGGCTCCCGTTGGCGGCCTGCACCGGACCGCGGGGACTCGAGGCCACGGCCTAACCCGGCCTGCGCAAGAGCTCGGGCTCCCCTTCGTTCGCGGCGGTGAGGGGCGCGGCGGTGGCCCGGGCGGCGAGCACGCTGCGGATGTGGATGCGCAGCCTGCGCGCGACCACCGAACGCGCGTAGAGCAGGTCGAAGCCGTTCGCTTCCTTGCCCGCCATGCGCAGGCCGGTGAAGGTGAACGACAGCCGCACCTGCAGCGGCGCCGCCGTGTTCTCGACGATCCAGGCGGCGGCATCCCTCCATCCAAGCGTGGCCTCGTGCCCATATGCACGATCCTGCAGGTGGAAGCGCAGGCCCCAGGCGGCGTCCCCTTCGACCCGCACCGCGAGCGGCCGGTCCGCGGGGGGGGCGACTCGCCTGCTGTCGAGGTCGTCGGCGACTCGCACGGTGAGGAATGTCGGCGGGCTGGACAGCCGGAGGATCGCCTGTACCTCTTGCACGCGATCCTCCAAGTGCCCGAGCGGGATCACCTCGCGGAGGTAGCGTCCCTTTCCGTCGTAGTAGAGGAGGGCGGCGTGCTCATCGTCGAGGCGCATCACCTCGCACTCGACGGTGGCGCCGTGCCGCCGCGTGGTCGCCTGCCGGCCCACGGAGCCGGCGAGATCCGGCGCCGCCGGATCCGGGATGCACAGACGCGGCCGGTGGGCGAAGCCGTGCAGGTTGAAGGTGCGAATCCGGCCGGCCGGCTCGAGGAGGAGGACCTCACCGCCCACCTCCAGCGTTACGGGCAGCGACTGATCCTGGGCGGAGGCGCAGAGCTGCGCGAGCCGCTCGAGGCGGGCAGCGGCGGCCTGTCCGGTCCCGCTCCCGCCTATCACCTCCACGTCGTCCCCGGCTCTGGCGTGGCGCACCAGGGCGAACACCGCTTCTCGCGGGGAGAGCCGCCTGGCGGACGGCTTGCCGCTGGGACGGAGGAGCACGAGCAGCGGATCCCGCAGCGCGTTCACGCGGGAGGGGCCGCGGTTGAGCGGATCGTGGGGTGGCCCCTCCACGTCCGCCATGTCCACCTCGAGGAGCAACACCGGTTTGCTCCGGTTCTCGGCGAGCCGCGCGAGGACCGTGAGCCAGAACGGCCCCAGCTCGTCCACCTCTTGGCGGGTGGCCAGCCGCGCCGCCAGGTCCAGGCGCCGCAGGAACGCGTGCTCCTCTCCGCGCGCCGGACGCCCGAGGGGACTCTCCAGTCGGCCGGTCGTCGTCCCCGATGCCGTCCCCGCCGCCTCCCGAGGGAGGATGGCCAGGGGCACCGGAGGGCCGAGCACCTCGCGGCGCAGGCGGCGCCGAAGGGATCCGGCCTCCTTTCGCGGGAGGCTCCGGACGCTGCGGGCCGCTTCGACGGCGAGCTCCCGCCCGAGATCGAGGAGGAGCCGCTCCCTGGAGAGCGTGACGGCGCGCCGCGTGGGTGCCGGGGCGGCGCTCGTCCGCCGCGCCAGCAGCCCGGCGACCAAGTCCCGCGTCTTCTCGTCATCGGCGGCCACCGCCGCCGCCCGGAGGATGCTCCCACCGGCCAGGCGATCCGCCCAGAGCGCAGCGAGCAGATCCGGATCGGCGAGGCGCAGGGTGCTCAGGCCCTCGCCGCGCAAGGTGAGGTGCAGGTCGGGGAGCGACTCGGCCGAACCGTTCACCAGGCGCATCAGCGCCAGCGCGGCGAGCGGCGAGGGTGAATCCTCCGCGACCTGGATCATTGCATCGGCGTCATGGCCGCCGCTCGCCGGCGTCACCAGCCCCGGAGGCCTGCCCGCCAGCAGGCCTCCGAAGAGTCCCGTGGAGAGGAGATCCCCCTCGGTGCATGCCTCCGGCCGGAGCACGATCACGCTGACGGTGGACTCCTTGCGCTTGAGGACGTTCTCGGCCACCTGTACGCGCTGCTCGACCCGTCGCCGATCGGCCTCCGAGAGCCCTTCGGGGATGAGGACCCTCAGCTCGAAGACGTCGGCCCTCGGGATCGCGAACACCCCCTGCACCAGACGGCGTCCCTTGGGAGCCGAGACCGGCGGCGGCAGGCCGAAGCCCTGGGCCATGAGCGCCCATCCGCGGGGCGTGCGAATCCCTTCTACGCCCGGTGCTTCGGACGCAAGTTCGGGAAGGCGGTAGCTGGAGTGGAGGAGCGCGGGGAGGAACCTCGCCGCCGCACGTTGCCACCGAGTTGCGGAGCGGAGGATCCGCCTCGCTCGCCAGCGCGAAGCCGCGGCGAGGAGGCGCATACCTGGATGGTCGGAGCGTTCAGAATCACCGCTGGCCATGACCTACCGGAGCTTGTCGATGATGGTGAGCCGGAAGCTCGATGCCGAGGCGGTGAGCGCCGCGTCGAGGGCGCGCTGGGCGAGGACCAGCTTGGACATCGACTCGAACTGATCGGCATCGGTGAGGCGGGCGAGACCCTCGACGGCGCCGTCTTCCAGCATGCCGCCGACGTTCATGGCGGCCTCGATGATCGACATGCTCGCGCCGATTCGGGTGCGGGCGCCCGCTACCTGGGTGATGCTCCGTTGCAGGTCATCCAGCGTCGAGCGCACGGCGGCGTTGTCCCCGGCCTGAAGGGCGGCGATCAGGTCCTGGATGGTGGCCATCACGTCGACGGCGCCACCGGCGCCGGCGATGGCCTCGTCCATCCGGACGCTGAACGTCTGGTAGATCCCCGGCGCGATCTCCACCTGCCGCACCCCCGCGTCGCCGAGGTAGGCGCCGCTGGGATCGAAGGGCGGCGCCGCGTCCTGGTTTCCGCCGAAGATGTAGCGTCCCGACGACTGGGTGTTGAGCAGGCTGAGGATGTTCTGTCGCAGCGCATCGACCTCGAGGGCGCCGGCCTGGAGCGCTTCCGGTCCGTTGGTTTCGTTGCCGAGGCTCGTGGCGAGCTGCTGGATCCGCATCAGGCTGGTGGTCACGCCGGCCAGCGCGGTATCCGCCACGAGCAGCTCGTCGCTCACCCGGCCCATCGTCTGGGAGAGGGACTGGAGGCGCTCGACGTTGCTGCGGCCCGCCACGATGAGTCCCGCGGCGGTGGGGTCGTCGCCCGGGTGCCGGACCCGCAACCCCGTGTGGACTTCCCGCTGGGCGGAGTCCATCTTCTCGCGAGCGATCCCGGCGTAGCGCGAGGCGGACTCGAAGAGCAATCGATCGGTGACGCGCATGGGCTGCTCCTACTTCAGCTTGAGGAGGGTGTCCAGCATCCCCTCTGTGACCTTGATGACCATGCTGACCGCGTCGAAGGCGCGCTGCGCCTTGGACATCTCGATCAGCTCGTCGTCGATTGAGACGCCCGAGGCCGACTCTCGCATCTCCTGCAGCCCTTCGAGGAGCGCGGAGTCGTGGGCGGCAGCGGCCGTGGCGTTGGCCGTCCTGGCGCCGAACGCGCCGACGATCCCCGCGAGCGTGCGCACCGGGTCCTGACCGGAGGCGAGCGGCTCACGTTCGGTGGCGAGGAGCACGAGAAAGTGGTCGCCGTTTCCGGGAGCCCCGGCGGCGGTCGACGCCCCCGCGAGGAGGTCGGGGTCCGCCGCGACGGCGGCGTCCAGCCGGATGGACGCCGCGGAGCCACCCGGCGTGACCCCGACGGCGAAGACGTCGCCACCGGGGGCGCCGTTGCGGTCGAACCCGGCGCGATTGACGGCGTTGATGGCGTTCGCGAAATCGAACACGAACGAGTCGAGCTGATCGGACGCGGCGCGGATGCCCTCTCGCGCGTCGAGGATCCCCAGGATTGTTCCGCCCAGCGCATCCTTCGGCAGGAGGGTGGCGGCACCCGCACCCGTGGTCTTGCCGACCTGGATGGCGTAGTCGCCGTCGGCCTGGAGGACGGTCGAGATCGACGCGGCATGGTGGCCGCTGACCAGCGGGCTCCCGCCGGGGAGCAGCATGGAGACGCTGCCCTTGGAGTCGATGAGCGGCGTCGCGCCGGTGAGCTGGCTGAGCTCGTCCTGGTATCGCTGGCGAAGGTCCAGCAGGTGGTTCGGTTCCGCCCCGGCGCCGCGCGCCTCTTCGATCTCTCGGTTGAGCTGCGCGATTCCCTGGGAGAGGGCGTTGGCCTGATCGGCGATGGCGGGGAGCCGGTCGTTCAATCCCGTGAGGGAGTCGCCAAGGACGACGCTGGAGCGCTGGAACGTGGCGACGAGGTGGTTGGCGGAGTCGAGGAAATTCTGGCGCAGAACGGTGTCGCCCGCGTTGACCGAAAGGGCGCGGATCGCGCCGTAGAAGTCGGCGAGCGCGACGGTGAGGCCGGACGACTGATCCGGGTTCAACACCTGGATCGCCTTGAGGGCCTCGGCCTCGGTGGACGAGCGGGCCTGGGCCCCGAGCGCGCGTGGGAGCTGACCCTCCACGAAGCGGTCCCGGATCTGGACCACGCTCGAGAGTTCCACGCCGCGACCGATGAAATAGCCGTTCTCCAGGCTCGCCGGGCTCTGGGTGGTGAGGTTGGCCCGCTGCCTCGCGTATCCCGGGGTGTTGGCGTTCTGCACGTTCGCCGCGGCGACGGCGGCGGCACCTCGGTGCGCGTTGAGGCTCTGGCCCGCTTGGGACAGGATCGAGAGGAGATCGGCCATGTTCAGCGTATCCGGTTTCGCGAGGAGGAGGGGAGCGGCGCAGCGCGGCCCTGGCGGTCGTACGCTGCGGCGCGGGGGGCGAGGGCTTCCAAGTAGCTCCGGGCGATCTCGCGCGTCCGCTCGCCGAGGCTCCGGTTGAGCTGGTCGTGCCAGGCGAGGTCTGCCGCGAGGGCCCGGAGGCGGGTGAGTTGCGACGAGAGGCGCTCCGCGTCCTCAGGTGCGACGGCGGCCAGCTCGTCGAGGGACAGCGTCTCCAGGCCGCGGGACCGGGCCACGGCCGACAGGGCCGAGAACAGACGCTCCTGGCAGCCCTCGGCGTCTGCCTGGAACTGGGCGCGAGCCCTTGCCCAGGAGAACAGCCGCTCGGCATGGAAGGATTGAAGATGGCGGCGGTGCTCGATTGCGGACCAGATCTCTCGCTCCAGGAGGGCGGCGAGCTCATCCGCCGCCACCAGGGCGCCGTTCAAATCCATTTCCGGCTCCGCTCGTTCACGTCACCGCCTGAGCCTGAGGAAGATGGCCTGGATCCGGGCGGACACCTCGGCCTGGTTGAGGATCTGTTGCGCGATCCGCTGCGGATCGGGCTTGTAGAGCCCCTGCCGGATGGCCGCCTCGATCTCGGCGACCTTGGTCGAGTGGACCTTGGTAGCCGCCTCCCGGGCCGCCGCCACCACCTGCTGGAGCTCGGCGCTCTTGTCGATGGTGACCCGATCGCGTCCGGCGGGGAACTCCGTCGGGGTCTTCTCGACGGGGCCCTTGCCGAGGGTCAACTCGGCGGTCCGCTCCTTCGACTGGGCGGGGGAGGGAAAATCCGAACTCTTCACAGCTGGGATGCCGGCGATTTCCTTGACTGACTTCATTGCCACGCTCCTCGAAGCGTCAATCGGCACGAAGTCCGTAGGCGTTAAGGGCCCTGGAGGGATTTGTCGGCCGATCTCCCACCCGGACCTCGAAGTGGAGGTGAGGGCCGGTGGCGCGGCCCGTGCTGCCTATCTTCGCAATTTCCTGGCCTTTTTCTACCTTTTCACCGGGGCGGACGAGCACCTCCGAGGCGTGGGCGTACAGGGTCGTCACGCCGCCTCCATGGTCGATCTCGACGGCGTTGCCGAAGGCACCCCGCTCCCCGGCGCTGCGGACCACGCCGCCGGCGATCGCTCGGACGCCGGTGCCCTCGGGGGCCGCGATGTCGACGCCTTCGTGGTGACGCAGTTGGTGATCGAAGGGATCCGGCCTGCGGCCGAAGGCGCTCGTGACCCTGCCGCTCCCACCCTCGAGGAGATGCTGCGCCAGGTGCTCCGGCCGTGCCGTCCCCGGTCGCCCGGGACCGGACGTCGCCGGGCCAGGGCGGGGTACGTCCGCACCGCCGGCGATGGAGCCGGCGATCATCTTCGCGATCCCGACTCCGCCGGCGTCCGCGAGCGCCTCCGCCAGGGCGGTCGCGAACATGTCCGCGTGTACCGCGCTGCCGGCCCCACCCTTGCCGTTGAACGCACCGGACGCGTCGACCAGCTGCTTGAGGAGGATGGCCTCGAGGGCCCTCGCGGCCTGGTCGAGATCCCTCGGGCGGGCGAGGGGAGCGCTTCGGTCGGGCAGGAAGATGCCGCTCATCAGATCACCTCGAGATCGGCGTCCAGCGCCCCGGCCGCCTTGATCGCTTGCAGGATGGCGATGAGATCGCGGGGGGTGACGCCAAGCGAGTTGAGGGCCCGTACGAGCTCGTCCACCGAGGTCGTGGCCGGGAGGGCGACCGCGCCGCGGTTCACTTCCGTCGCCTCGATTCGCGCCACACGATCCCGAACGGTTCTTCCCTCGGAGAACGGGGTGGGCTGCGAGACGACCGGCTCCTCACCGATCGCGATCTGGATCCCGCCGTGCGAAACCGAGACCGGACGGATCCGGACCCTCTCCCCGGAGACCACGGTACCGGTGCGCTCACTCACGACGACCTTCGCCCGGCGATCGGCTTCGACCTCGAGGGCCTGGATCTTGCTGACGATTTCGACGAGGAGGGGGCGGTCCTCGTCGGTGAGCGTGACCTCGACCGCCGCGGGATCGACCGCCTTCGCCTGCAGGTTCAAATCGGACCGGATCGCAGCGGCGATCGAGTTCGCGGTGGCGAAGTCCGGATCGTCGAGCGTGAGGACCAGGGGGCCTTCGGCGAGATCGAGAATCGCGCTCCGCTCGACGATCGCGCCCGCGGGGATCCGACCCGACGTGGGGCTGTTCTTCTGCAGCCGGGATCCGCTGCTCGCGGCGTCGAAGCCGCCCACCTGCACCGCGCCCTGCGACACGGCGTAGACCTCCCCGTCCGCCGCGGTGAGGGGCGTCACGAGCAGCACTCCGCCCGCGAGGGAGCGCGCGTTCCCCATGGAGGCGACGTTCACGTCGATCTTGGTGCCGGGCCGCACGAAGGGCGGCAGCCGCGCCGTGACCATCACCGCGGCGACGTTTCGCACCCGGACCTCGCGCGGATCGATCCGGACTCCGAGGCGACCGAGCATCCCGGCGATGGACTGCGACGTGAAGAAGACCCGCTCGGTGTCGCCCGTCCCCGACAGGCCGACCACCAGGCCGTAGCCGAAGAGTTCGTTCTCCCGGATCCCTTGGACCCCGGTGAGCTCCTTCACGCGAACCGGCGCGGCGTCCGCGAAGGCGGGAACGAGGAGGAGAAGGGCGAGGGCGGTCGTGCGGATCATCGCGGAACGGTCCTAGAACGGCCAGATCCAGCCCAGGTAGCGGGAGAGCCACCCCTGCTGCTGGTTGTCGGTGAGGACGCCGCGACCGGTGAACTCGATCTCGGCATCGGCGATCTTGCTGCTCTTGACGCTGTTCTCCTGATCGATGTCGATGGGACGGACCACGCCGGAGATGTAGAAGTGCTGCTCTTCGTTGTTGACGAGCACCACACGGTGGCCCTCGATGAAAAGGTTCCCGTTCGGGAAGACCTTGCGCACCATCGCCGAGACCGTCGCCGTGAAGCGCTCCGTCCGGCTCGTGCTCCCGTCGCCCCGAAAGTTCGCCGACGAACTCCCCGCGAGAAGCGGCCGGATGTTCGAGTTCTTCTCGAGCTGCTCGATCGCGCCGAGGAACGCGGTGATCGCCGCCGCAGATTCGGAGCTACGGTTGAGATCGGTGTCGGCGCTCCGCTTGGCGTCGGCGACCTCTTCCACCTTCACGACGACGAGATCGTTCACCCGAAGCGCGCGAGCGTCCGTGAACAGGTTGGCGAGGGGGCGGTTTTCGCGCCACAGGCTCCCGGGGGTCGCCGCCGTCTCCTTCGGGTCGGGCTCCTCGGGGAGCTCGTAGGTCCGGCGCTTCGGCGTGTAGTTCGATACGTGCGCCGGCCCGCAAGCCGTGGCGACGATCGCGAGGGCGGCGAACGCGAGGGAAGGCCTCATCGGGCGTCGACCTCGATGCGATCGCCGACCCGGCGCCCCACGACCTTCTTCCCGGAGGCGACGATCGCGCAGGCGAGGTTTCCTCCGCAGGCGACGACGCGTCCGGGGCGCTCGATCGCCAGGCCGCGCCCCCTGAACACGACCTGCACCGGATCGCCGGGCCTCGGGCCTGGATCCCGGACCAGCCGGGGGGCGAGCTCGGTCCCTGCGGGTAGGGTCCGCGCAGCGGTTGCGCCCGGCGCGAGCGAGACGAGGCGATCCCGTCCCGGCAGGAGCTCCCGCTCTTCGAGCCGTGCGGCACCGTCGAGCGGATCGCCGCTCCTCACGGCCTGGGTCGTCACTAGGACCGGCGCGAAGGCGCGCAGGGAGATGCGGGCCCATCCACGGCACCGGTCGCCGGCGGAGTCTCGGCCTTGGAGCTCGAACACGTGGTCGCCGGAGACCTCGATGGGGCGCTGGGCCCGAGCCTGTTGCGGCGTACAGTCGGCGGGCCGCGTCTGCACGGCCTCCACCTCGAGCCGGAGATCGCTGGAGCCGCGGGCTGCAGAGAGCGCCTGCGCGAGCGGCCCCGGCGGGAGCCCGGCGACGCCTGGCGTCGAAGCGGCCGGAGGACCGCCCGGGACCATCGCGAGCGCACCCAGGAGAAGGAGGAGCAAGGCAGGCTACCGGAGCTGCGTGAGACGCTGGAGCATCTGATCGGCGGTCTGGATGACCTTCGAGCTCAGCTCGTAGGAGCGCTGGGTGGTGATCATGTCGATCATCTCCTCCACGGCCTTGACGTTGGCGCTCTCGAGGAACCCCTGGGCGAGCGTGCCGACGCCGCGCTCACCCGGCCGCGCATACATCGCGGGACCGCTGGACTCCGTGGCGACGAACAGATTGCCGCCGATGGAGAGGAGACCGTTCGGGTTCACGAACGTGGAGAGCTCCAACACGCCGACCTCGGTCGTCGCGTCGGCGCCCGCCGTGCGCACACGGACGGTCCCGTCGCCATCGATCGACACCTCGGTCGTATCGGGGGGGAACGAGATCTCCGGATCGAGGATTTCGCCACGCTGGGTGACGAGGCGCCCGAGGCCGTCGACCCGGAAGTTCCCGGCCCGGGTGTATGCGAGCTCGCCCCCGGGGCGGATCACCTGGAAAAACCCGTGGCCCTCGATCGCCACGTCCAACTCGTTCTGGGTGTTGATCATGTCGCCGGTGCCGAAGCTACGACTCGTGGCGCCGGTCTTGACGCCGAGGCCCACCTGGAGCGGGGCCGGGGGTGTTCCCCCGTCGGCTTCGGTGGGCGCGACGTCGCGGATCGTCTCCGAGAGGAGCTCCTCGAACTCGGCCCGTACCTTCTTGAAGCCGGTGGTCGAGGCGTTCGCCAGATTGTGGGAGATCACGTCCATCTTGAGCTGCTGGGCTTCCATGCCCGTCGCGGCGGTGTACAGCGAGCGCAACATGATTCTCTCCTTAGCGGACGCGGCCGATCTCGGCGGCGCGCTCGTCGAGCTTCCGGTAGGTCTGGATCGCCTGCATGGAATGATCGAATCCCCGCTGGACGCCGATCATCTCCACCATCGCTTCGAGCGGCGTGGTGTTGGCGAGTTCGAGTTCGCCGACGCGGAGGCTGCCGGCGACAGGAACCGCGACGGCGTTCTCCGTCGGGGCCATCAGCGCACCGCCGAGTCGGGTGAGCGGGCCGACGATCCGGTGGAACCCGATTCGACCGATCTCGAGCTGGTTCGCGCGGACCACGCCCCTGTCGTCGATGGTGACGGTCTCCTCCGGGGGAGCGATGAGCGGCGCGCCGCCGTCGTCCAGGAGGGGGTACCCGGCGGCATGAAGCACACCATCGCCGGAAACCGTCAATCTTCCGTCGCGGGTGTAGGCCACCTGGCCCGGGCCCACCCGCACGGCGAGGAAGTCCTCACCCTGGATGAAGACGTCCAGCGGATTGCCGGTCTGCACCGGCGCGCCCTCGTGCAGGCGCAAGCCGGTGCCGACCAGGCCGACGAAGGTCTTCTCGCCGGTTCCGCCCTTGGGCAGGTACGTCTCGAACGCCGGCTTCGATGCCTTGAAGCCGGGGGTCTGGGCGTTTGCGAGGTTGTCTGCGATGGAGTCGAGCTGCCGCATGCGTGCGACGGCTCCGGACATGCCGATGTAGATCCCGTCAGCCATTTGGCACTCCCGTCATCGGTAGACGAGAATGCAATCGGTGGGCCGGCACCGCCTGGCCGTGGAGCGGCCTCGTCCGGCCCGCTCCTTGCTGTCTTCGCAATCCGGGAGGCGAAGTGGCTCGAAAGACCCGCCTTGACGCGATCGTCAAGCTGCGCGAGGCGCAGGAGACCGAAGCAAAGCTGGCCGTCGCCAAGGCAGCGGCACGGACGGCTCGGGCACGGGACGAGCTCGAGTCGGCGCGAAGAGCGGCTTCGAGGAGCCGCCTCGAGGCCGGGACCGCCGCCGACTGGGTGATGCGGCAGCTCGAGCACGAGCGAGCGGTCGCGAGGGTGCGCGCGTGCGAGGCGGCGGTGGAGGAGCGGACGGCCGCCGAGCAGGAGGCGCGAGCGGCGCTCGAGGCAGCGTACCGGACCGCGGAGGCGATGCGTCGAGCGCAGGCGAGCAGACGCGATGTCCTCGCGAAGGACGACGCCGAACGGGATCGCAAGTCGAGCGACGAGATCGGTGTCATGCGCTACCGGCGACCGGGCTCCGGCTCCTGACCCTCCGGCACCAAGGCGGCGCGCAGCTTCTTCACGGCGTCCTTGTGGAGCTGCGAGACGCGAGGTTCGCTCACGCCGAGGATCCCCGCGATCTCCCGAAGGGTGAGTTCCTCGGCGTAGTAGAGCTGAAGGATGAGTTGGAGCCGCTCGGGAAGATTCGACACCGCCTCCGCCAGCCTGCGGCTCAGGTCCGCCCGCTCCATGAGCTCGAGCGACCCCGGGGCGGAGCTCCTGAGCGCGAGGATGTCGTCCAGCGGGATCGGAGGTTGCTCGAGCGCCTCGAGCTCCTGGAGGTCGTCGACCGAGAGGCCCATGGCCTTTGCGAGCTGGTCCGGCGCCGGCGGCTCCCCGCCACGGTCGGACAGCTCCTTGCGGACGGCGCTCAATCGGTCGAGATTCGAGCGCAGCCGCCGAGGCAAGTGATCCATTCGGCGCAGCTCGTCGATCATCGCGCCGCGAATGCGATGGGACGCAAAGGCCTCGAACTGGATCTCGAGGGTGCTGTCGAAGCGCTTCGCCGCGTCGAGGAGCCCGATGGCGCCCGCCGACCAGAGGTCGTCGTAGACGTCCGGGTTCCCCACGCGCCGCGCCATGCGGCGGGCGAGCCGATCCACGAGGGCCGCGTGTTGTCGCACGACGGTCGGAGCGTCGGCGTCGAGGTTGGCGTAGATGGCGAGGATGCGAGAGGCCATGTCCTAGGGGCTCGACTCCAGGAACAGACGGTTCCAGAGAAATCGGAGGCCCCCGTCGAGCACGGAGGCCGGTGGTACGTCCAGCAAGGAGTCGGCGAGGCGCCGCAGCGCCTGGCTCGCCGGCGACAGGGGAAACGTGTCGACGATGGGACGCTGGGCGGTGACCGAACGACGCACCTGTTGATCGAACGGGATGCTGCCCAGGTAGCGGACTCGAACCCCTTGAAGCCTTCGCGCCAGGTCCGCGAGCTTTTCGAAGATGCTCCTCCCTTCGGCCTCCGACTCGGTCCAAGTGGTCACCACGAGGTAGTCGCGCAGCCTGCCGCTGTGGTGCAGCCCCTTCATCACGCCGAGCGCGTGGTAGAGCGACGCCGGCTCGGGGGTCACGAGGAGGATCGCTTGCTGGCAGGAACCGAGGAAGAACAACTGGCTGTCGTCCAGGGACGCCGGAGCGTCGATGATCACGAGATCGATCTCCTTTTCGAGCGAGTCGAGCTCGGCGAGGAGACGGACCTTGCTCTCGGTGTCGAGCCTCGGCCGGACGTGCGTCCCGTCCCCCGACGAGAGGATCACGAGGCCGAAGGGGCCGCTCTCGAGGATCTCCCTGATCGGCATCGAGCCCAGGAGGAGATGGTCGAGGTGGTGGCGGGGGGCCGTGCCGAGCATGAGATCGACGTTCGAGAACCCGAGGTCGGTGTCGACGAGCAACACCCTCCGACCCCGCTTGGCGGCGAGGACCGCGAGGTTGGTGGCGAGGGTCGTCTTGCCTACGCCTCCCTTTCCGCTCACCACGCCGAAGACGGAGAGCTGCTTCCCCCTCCCGGGTGGCGAGCCCTTGGGACGAGAACGCGTGTAGATCATGCCGCCGCCGACGACGTGAGCTGAATGACGTGGATGGGCTCGACCGAGACGCCCGGGGTGAGTTCACGGACCGAGACGACCTGCAAGTCGGAAAGGAACCTGGACGCGAAGTCGAAGAGGGGCCGGCGCAGATCCGGGGGCGCGAGGAGGACCGGGACGAGACCCTCGGCCGACATCCGGGAGACCTGGGTCTCCAGCTCGCCGATGAGATGGCGGGCCACCTCGACCTCCGGCGCCAAGGCGATCTCTCCATCCGCGTTGCCCAACGAGGCGCGCAGGAGGTCCTCGCTGGCGCGCGCGAGCGTGATGGCGCGGACGACGCCGGAGTCGCCCGCCACGCCCGCCGTGATCTGGCGAAAGAGGCGCCGCCGGACCTGCTCGGTGAGGAACGCGGTTTCCTTGCTCCTGGGCGCGGCGTCCGCGATCGCCTCGAGGATCGTCCTCAGATCGCGGACCGAGACGCCCTCGCGAACGAGCGCCCGCAGGACCCGCACCAGGTCGCCCACGCCGATGATCCCGGGGACCACCTCCTCCACGAGCTTCGGCGCCTCCTTCGAGCAGGAGGCGAGGAGCTCCTGCACTTCCTGCCTGCCCAGGATCTCGTGGGCGTGACGTCGCAACAGCTCCGAGAGGTGGGTGGTGAGGACCGATGCGGCGTCGACGAGGGTCAGGCCGAGCTGCTCGGCGCCGGCCCGCTCCGTCGTCGGGATCCAGACGGCGGGGAGACCGAACGCCGGCTCCTTGGCCGGGAGGCCGTTGACGGAGGGAGCTTCCCCGCCTGGGTGGAGCGCCATCAGGCGATCCGCGTGCGCGACGCCCCGACCGATCTCCTGTCCGCGCAACAGGACGCGGTATTCGTTCGAGTCCAGGAGGAGATCGTCGCGCAGGTGCACCGAGGGGAGGACGATGCCGAGATCTTCGGCGAGGCGGCGGCGCAACATGGTCACGCGACCGGGCAGCTCGCCTCCCCGGTCGGGGTCGATGAGCGGCAGCAGCGCATACCCGACGTCGACCTGCAGGGGATCGACCGTGAGAAGATCCTGGATGCGCTCCGGGGCGGGGGTGGGCGCCTTGGCCGGGGCGCGGGACGGCCCCTCCTTCACCCGTTTCGCCCGGCGGGCGAGCAACAACGCACCCACGCCGAGACCGGCAAACGGCAGGGCCGGGAGGCCGGGCAGGAGGGCGAGGGCGGACATGACCACCGCCGTCGAGTTGAGCACGCGGGGGTTCATCAAGAGCTGGGCCCCGACCTGGCTGCCGAGGTCGGCGCCCTCCGCCCTGGTGACCAGGATGCCGGCGGCGGTCGAGACGAGGAGGGCGGGGATCTGCGAGACGAGACCGTCGCCAACCGTCAGGATCGTGTAGGTCTCGATCGCCTCGCTGATGGGGAGGTGATCGCGGACGACCCCGGCGATCAGGCCCCCGACGATGTTGATCGCGGTGATGGCCAGTCCTGCCACCGCGTCCCCGCGCACGAATTTGCTCGCGCCATCCATCGAGCCGAAGAACTCGGTCTCCGCCTCCAACTCGGCGCGGCGGGCCTTCGCCTGGGAGTCGTCGATGGTGCCCGCGGCGAGATCCGCGTCGATCGACATCTGTTTCCCGGGCAGCGCGTCCAGGGTGAAGCGCGCCGAGACCTCCGAGACACGGCTCGATCCCTTCGTGATCACCATGAAGTTCACGGTGAGGAGGATCAGGAAGATGACGAAGCCGACGATCAGGCTGCCGCCGACCATCAGCCTGCCGAAGGTGTCGATGACCGCGCCGGCCGCTCCGGGGCCCTTGCTCCCTTCCAGAAGGATCAGCCTGGTCGTCGCGACGTTCAGCGCGAGGCGGAGGAGGGTCGAGAGCAGGAGCAACGAAGGAAAGACGGAGAACTCGAGGGGCTTTTTCAGGCCCAGCGAGACCAGCAGCATCAGGATTGCCGTCCCCACGCTGAACGCGAGGAGCAGGTCGAGGACGACGGGCGGGACCGGGAGGATCAAGATGGCGAGGATCGAGAGCACCGCGATCGCTGCGGCGACCTCGCCGTTGATCCTCCCTCGCAGTACGCTCATGCCGCGGTTCCCCCCGGGGCCTTTCCGGTGATGCGATACACGAAGGCTAGCACGGCGGCGACTGCCTTGTATGTGTCGGCGGGGATCTCCTTGCCGACCTTGACGCGCCTGTGGAGGAGCCTGGCCAGGGCCACGTTCTCGACGATCGGCACGCCATGGGATCTTGCAATCTCGCGCATGTGCCGAGCCATCTCGCCCTTTCCCTTGGCGGTCACCCTCGGTGCCTTGCCTTCATCCTTTCGGTAGCGGATCGCCACCGCGACGTGAACGGGATTGACGACAAGGGCGTCGGCCCTCGGAACTTCGACCGCGACACGGCCTTTCGCCAGCTCTCGGTGCCTGCGCCTGCGGCGGGCCTTCAGGAGTGGCTCGCCCTCGTCTTCCTTGTGCTCGCGCCTCGTCTCCTCTTTCGTCATCCGCATCTTCTTGCGATGACGCTGCGACGAGACTGCAAAGTCGATGCCTGCAATCAATGTCAGGGCTGTCAGAATTTTGGCCGTCGCGCCGGAGAGCGGGGCGAAGACCGCGTCGAGGAGGTCGCGATCCGAGCGGCTCATCACCCTGGGGAGCGCATCGAAGTCCGCCTTCAGGGCCGTGATGATGGCCCACGCCACCACGGAGGTCTTCAGCAGCGAGAGGCCGAGGTCGACCACGAACTCCATGGTGAAGATTCGAAACAGCTTCTTCACGCTGAAGAGACGCTGCGGATTCGGGGCCGCGAGCTTCATCCAGAGCCCACCCCTGGTCTGGACGAGGGCCGCCACGATCCCACCGACCGCGGCGGTGGCGCAGACGACCAGGGCCAGCACGGTGGGGAGGGCGGCGTGTCCGGCGAGGGCGCGCAAGGGGGTCGAAGGGAGCGCGCCCGCGGCCTCCACGACCGCGCGCACCAGGGCGTCGCGCAGGGGCGCGCCGATCGCCAGGAGGGAGAGCACCCCAGCGGTGAGCCCCCCGACGGTGACTACGTCCCGCGCGAGCGCGACGTCGCCCTCCTCCCACGCGCGCTCCAACCGGCGTTGGCTCGCCTCCTCTGTCTTCTCGTCCTGCTCCGTGTCGTCGGCCACGGCTAGAGGCTCCGGGCAAAGAAGGCGATCGCCTCCCGCGCTGCGATCTCGGCTGCTCCGGGGGCGGACGAATAGAGCGCTGCGCCTCCCGCGAGGATGGCGACGGAAAAGCCGACGCTCGCGAGGTTCAACTGTGCTGCGGTGCGGCCGATCAGGCCCAGGCCCAGATGTCCGAAGGTCACCGCGGCCAGGACCGGGAACGCCAACCGGACGGCGAGCGCAGCGCAGACGAGGGAGTGGCCAACGACGGCGTTGAGCAGGGAGGGGAGACCCTCCGCGGTCCCGGGTGGCCAGCCCGCCACCGAGCGCGTGAGCCAGAGAAGCGCCTCGCGGTGGAGACCGACCGCTACGCCCATGCCGATCGCGACGATCGAGTAGATCTGCGAGATCACCGTCGACGAGGCGCCGTTGAACGGGTCGAGGAGGGCGCCGTAGCCCATGCCCATGCCGAGTCCGGCGACGTGCCCTGCCGCGGTGGCTGCGTCGAGCACCACCCTGGCGGCGAAGCCTCCACAGAGCCCGATGGCCGTCTCGGCGACGGCAGCCCCGGCGAGCATCAGCACCGACGTCGGCAGCGGCACGCGCGGCATGCCTGCGCCGGAGAAGATGGCGAAGCTGATCACGAGCGCCGCCGCCAGCCGAATCCGAACGGGGACGAAGCGTGCGCTCCAGACCGGTCCGCTGACGATGAGCCCAGCGGTGCGGAAGAGGATCAGGCCAAAGCCGTAGAGCGAAGTGAGGAGGGTGCCTTCCAGTACCATCAGAACGGCGCCCCCATCCTGGCGATCGCCTGGGCGAACGCGGCGGCGAACCGCTCCGCCATCCACCTTCCGAAGAACCAGAGGAGCAGCCCGACGGTCGCGAGCCTCGGCAGGAAGCTGACGGCAGGGTCCTGGATCTGCGTTGCCGACTGAAGGATGCCGAAGAGGAGGCCCACGATCAGGAGCGCGCCGAGGAGGGGGCCGCCGGTCGTGGCAGCGAGGACGAGGAAGTCGCGGAGGATGCCGCTGACGAGTTCGACGGGCACCTAGAAGCTCCGAATCAACGAACCGGCGACGAGCTGCCATCCGTCGGCGAGGAGGAAGATCCCGACCTTGATCGGCAGCGCGACGAGCGTGGGCGGCACCATCATCATGCCGAGCGAAAGGAGGATCGCGGACACCAGGAGATCGATGAGCAGCAAGGGAACGTACAGGTACACGCCCATCCGGAACGCCGTCGTCAGTTCGGAGATCATGAACGCCGGCACGACGATCGACATCGGGAGTTCATCGCCGGTGTTCGGGCGCTCGACCCTCGAGACGTCGAAGAAGAGGCGCAGGTCGGCCTCGCGCGTCTGGCGGAGCATGAACTCTCGCAGAGGGCCTGCCGCGCGAGACATCGCCTCCTCGTGGTCGATCTGATCGTCCAGGTAGGGTCCCAGCGACTCCGAGTAGACGCGCGTCGCGGTGGGGGCCATCACGAAGGCCGAGAGGGCCAGGGCGAGGCCGATCACCACCTGGTTCGGCGGGAGCTGTGGCGTTCCGAGCGCCTGGCGCAGGAACGAGAGCACGATCACGATCCGGGTGAACGAAGAAAGCGAGATCACCGCCGCCGAGGCGAAGCTGAGCGCCGTGAGAAGGAGGAAGACCTTCACGGCGGCCGAACCCCCGCCGCTCATCGTCACCTGCACGCCCGGATCGTTCGCGACCGCGAAGAGGGACAGGAAGGTCATCTGTCGTCCTCGGAGGAAGGCGCGGCGAGCTGCGCCTCGAACACGCCTGCGAACGATGCGCTCGAGGCGGAGCCGTCCGGAGCGGTGGTCGCGCGCTCTTCGTTCTGAGCCAGCAGGGACCGGGTCGCGAGCAGCGTTACGCCCGCCTCCGAGGAGCCGAGTACGAGCAGTTCCTCGCGGAAGCGCACGGCGACGACGCTGCGGCGTGGTCCGAGCGAGGTCGCCTCGATGACTTCGAACATCCGATCACCTGCCGACCTGCGGCGCCGAAGCGTCCACGCGATCGCCGCGAGGGCGACGATCGCGGACGTCGCGACCACGAAGCCGGTGGATGGGCCGGCGGGCGCCGGCTTCGGAGGAGCGGACGGAGGCCAACCGGGTGCCCTGCCCGCGACGGTGGCCGAGGGAGCGGTCCCTCCGGTCTCGGCCGGGGTGGAGGAGAATTCGTCCGTCTTCGTCCGTGCCGCGGCCGTCACGGCGCCGGCCGCGGGCGCCCACTGGTGTTCGGTCGCTACACCGGCATCGCCGGCCCTCACCGAGAGCGCCGGTGCGTCCTGACCCGAGGCCAAAGCGACGAGGGCGACCGCGACGAGCATGACGAACTATCGGAGGCCGGCGAGGCGCTCGGCGGGGCTCACCACGTCCACGATCCGGACGCCGAACTTGTCGTTGATCACCACCGCCTCTCCCCTCGCCACGAGGCGGCCGTTCACGAGGACGTCGAGCGGCTCGCCCGCGACCTTCGACAGCTCGATCACGGAGCCGGGGCCCATGCTGAGCAGTTCGTGGAGGGTGACTCGAGATCGTCCCAACTCGACCGTGATGTCGAGCGGGATGTCGAGCAGGAGATCGAGCTTTCGGCTGCTCGGGGTTTCGTCCACACCGATACGTTCCATGGTCATTCTCTCACGGAGCCTCTGGCGATCCGTTCTGGTTCGAATCGTCCTTGCCCGTCACTTCCTTGGCGGCACTGAGCGCTTGCACGATCTCGACGGCGAGGTTTCCGCCCCTCACCGAAGGCATTCCAGTCAGCTTCGGCTTTCCCTGCACCTGGATCTGGAGGGCGCTCCCCTCCGTCGTCGAGAGCGAGACGACGTCCCCCACCTTGAGGCTCAGCAATCCCGAGATGCGCGTGGTCGCCGTTCCGAGGATCGCCCGCACCTCGACCTCGACCTGCGAGAGCTCCTCGATCAACTCCTTCGCAAAGCGGGCCTCGAAACCACCCAGGCGAGGCGGGGAGGACAGCTTCTTCTTGGCCGTTTCCACCGCGGCGTAGGGGATGGCGAGATCGAAACGCCCCTCGACAGGGCCGGTGAGCTCGAACGAGCACAGGATCGCCACCTCGTTCGGCGGTGCGATGATCGCCAGCCGCGGGTCGCTCTCGAACCGCGAGACCTGCGGAGAAAGGCTCAGGATCGGCGCCCAAGCGACTGCCATGCCATCGGTGAAGATCTGGAGGAGCTTCTTCAGCACCGAGCGATCGACGGCCGTCAACTCTCGCTCCTCCTCCTGTCCACCGGTCTCGATCGATTGGCGTCCGCCGAGCGCCGCGGCGACGAGCGCCTCGGCGAGCCCGGGCTCGATCACGAGGAGCGCCTGGCCGCTGGCGGGTCCGAGGGTGAGGACGGCGACGTTCGAGGGAGGAGCGAGCAGCACGTTGACGTCGACGAACTTCAGGAGCGTCGCGGGCGAGGCCGTGATTCGAATCGGGAGGCGCGTGCGGCCGGCCAGGCCGCTCTCGAAGATGGACGCCACCCGATCGTTGATCGAGTCGAGCGTGGGCATCTGCCCGCGGATGATTCGATCACGGCTCGTGAGGTCGTACGCCGTCACGTCACCGCGTACGGTGGGCGCCACCGGCGGGATGAGGTTCTCCTCGAGGGCCCGATGGATCGTCCTGTACGCTTCCTCGTCGAGCATGACCTGATCGTCTTTCATCGTTTCTTGGCCGTGGTCTCGCGGGAACTGATCCCTTGAAAGCAAACGCCATGCCCCGATCTGCCCGTGCCGGAGCGAGGCCGCGTGAGCCCCGAGGGGTCGTCAAGGAGCTGACGACACCCCCCGCGCTCCATCAGTCACGGGTCGCCGCCTCGCTCAGGATGTCGCTGGGGGTCGTCTCGATCACGACCTCGATGCGCCGGTTCACTTCACGCCCCTCCTCGGTCTGGTTGTCGCCGACGGGGCGGATCGAACTCATCCCCACCGCCGCGAGCCGGTCGGCCGAAATGTTGTGGGCTCGCTCCATGTAGCTGACGACCGTGGCAGCCCGCGCCGCAGAGAGGGACCAGTTGTCGGGATAGCGGGCGCTGCGGATGGGGCGATCATCCGTGTGGCCTTCGATCCGCACCTTGTGTCTCATCCGCCTGAGCTGGGCACCCACGGCGTCGAGGACCGGCAAGGCCATCGGGTGCAACGCCGCACCGCCGCTGTCGAAGAACTTCGTCGCGGCGATGCGGATGACGACGCGCATCCCGTCCTCCGAGAGGAGCGTGACCTGCGGGTTGGCTTCCTCGAGGAACGGCCGCAGCGACTTCTCCAACTGCTGCCGGAGCGCGTTGAGCTCCGGCGGATCCTGCATACCCAGGTAGACTTCACAGTCGGGCCCCTCGCACTTCGAGACCGGCGCAGCGAGCACCTTTGATTCGTCGAGCAGCTCTTGGGGGACACGCAGCGCGATTCGGATCGACTTCGCTGCGTTTTCGAGGCGGGCCTTGTCCACCTGGCTCACCGCATACATCACCACGAAGAACGCGAACAACAGGGTGATGAAGTCGGCGTAGGACACGAGCCACCGTTCGTGGTTCTCGTGCTCTTCGTGCACCTCACGCGATTTCCGGCCTTTGGAAGACACCTTTGCTCCTCACGTCAATCGAGGCTTCGTTCGGAAGACCGGCTACCGTCCGACGTAGGCTTTGAGCTTCTCCTCGAGGACGCGAGGATTCAGGCCCTCGTGGATGGCGAGCACACCCTCGACGATCAATGTCTTCCTATCCTTCTCCAACCCGATCTTTCGCTTCAACTTGGTGGCCACCGGCAGGAGGACGAGGTTGGCGGCGCCGACGCCGTAGACCGTCGCGACGAAGGCGACGGCGATCCCGCTGCCGAGTTTGCTCGGATCGTTCAAGTTCTCCATCACGTGGATCAGACCGAGCACGGCCCCGATGATTCCGATGGTCGGCGAGTATCCTCCCGCCGATTCGAAGACCTTCGCCGCCACCAACGATTCCTGCTGCTCCGCATGGATCTCCGCCTCGAGGGCGTCGCGGGCGACCTCGGCGTCGACACCATCGACGAGGTACTGGACCGCCCGCTTCATGAAGTCGTCCTCGATGTTCGCGAGGCGTGACTCCAAGGCCAGGAGGCCGTCGCGCCGGGCGGTGCCTGCCAGCTCCACCAACTCCTGGATCAACGACGCGTGGGTCGAGGACTTCTCGAAGATGGCCTGCTTCGCGAGCTTGAGCCCCCGAATCACGTCGCGGCGCGGGAACGAGACCAAGACGGCGCCCAGCGTCCCACCGAAGACGATGAACGCGGCCGTCGGCTGGAGGATGGAGGCGAAGCTACCGCCCTCGAGATACTGCCCGAGGAGTACGAAGCCGAAGGCCACGAGCAGGCCCAGCAGCGTGGTGATATCCATTCGCGTTTACTCTTGCCGTGGCGGGAGGGTCGGGCCGGTCCCGATGAGGCGCCGGAACGCGACGACTCGATCGATGACGACCTCGACCGACTCTTGAACCAGGATCTTGGAGTGGTTGGTGAGGGTCAGCATCGTGTCCGGAGTGTGCTCGATGGTCGAGATGTGATCCGCGTTCACGACGATGGGCGTGCCGTCCAACCTGGATAGATGGATCATTTGGTTCCCTCGGGTGACGGGTCCGCCCGTAGGAGAGTCACAGCTTCACCGTCTGGATTCAGCGCTTGATCTGGATGAGGTCGGCGAGGAGCTGATCCGCGGTGGTGAGCGTCTTGGAGTTCGCCTGGAAGCCGCGCTGCGCGGCGATCATGCGGATGAACTCGTTGGCGATGTCGACGGTGGACTGCTCCAGCGCGCCCGAGGCGATGGCGCCACGGCCCCCCGTGGAGGCCAGGCCGATCGTCGCCGGACCCGAGGCCCGGGTCGCGGCGAAGAGGTTCCCGCCGAGACGCTCGAGCTGATCGGGCGCCTGGAAGTTGGCGAGGACGAGCTGACCGAGGGAGCGGCTGTGACCGTTGGTGAACGTACCGGTGATGAGGCCGTTCTCGTCGATGGACACGCTGGCGAAGGAGCCGGCCGAATACCCGTCCTGGTTCTGGAACTTCATGGCGGACGGACTCGAGAACTGCGTGATCCCGGCGAGGCCGGTGCCGCCCGTGGAGAGGGGATCTCCGAAGTCGAAGGACAGGGCCTGCGGGGAGAGGGCGCCTGCGGGGGTGAACGACGAGGTCTGGGTCTGCGAGACGAGCTTCCCCGCACCGTCGAACGTCAGCGTGCCGCTCGCGATCTCCGTCGGCGTCCCTGCCGTGCCGCCGGCCAGCGTCCCACCGTCGACGAGCGCGTGCCACTCCCAGGTGCCTGCGCCGGTCTTGGAGAAGTACACGTCCACGTGGTGGGCGGTGCCGAGCGAATCGTAGATCGTGATCGCCGAGTTGAAGTTCGAAGTGTTCGCCGGATCCGTGGGATCGAAGGGGGCCGGGATGGTCGCGTCCGCCTGGAGGTTCGCCTTCATCACGATCTCCGTGGTCGCATTGGGGGGCGAGCTGATGCCGGCCAGCTGGAGGTCTCCGATCGTCCTGGAGATCGCGCCGGTGGGGTCGGCGGGATACCCCTGGAGGCGAAGTCCATCGAGGGTCGCAAGATAGCCGTCGTTGTCGACCGTGAACTGACCCGCACGGGTGAAGAAGTTGCCGCCGATTCCTCCGCGTTCGCCCTTCACCACGAAGAAGCCGGCTCCCTCGATCGCCAGGTCCGTCGAGTTCCCGGTCCCGAGGGTCGCGCCCTGGCGAAACAGCCGCTGTATCGCCTGCACCTGGGTGCCGGTGCCGCGCTGGCCCGCGCCGATCATGTTCTCCGCGAGTGCGTCGGCGAACGCCGCGCGGGAGGCCTTGAAGCCGATCGTGTTCGCGTTGGCGATGTTGTCACCTACGACGGCCAGCTCGAGGCTGTTCGCGTTGAGTCCGCTGGCACCGGCATACAGAGAGGAAAAGAGGCTCATTGTTTGCTCCTGTTCTGGAAGGTGACGATACCTAGACTGCGTAGATGTCGATTACGTCGGACAAGCTGACCCTCAGCGAGCCGATGATGAGCTCCGGGAAACCCTTTTCGAACGACACTCCGTCGACTCTGGCGCGCATCCATTGCTTTACGTCGACGTTCTTGCCTGCGCCGTCCTTCGCGGTGATCTGGACGTCGTATTCGCCCGAAGGCAGCTCGTTCCCCCGGTCGTCCAGGCCGTCCCACACGATCGCCTGCTCGCCCTTGGACCTTGCGTCGAGGTGGAGCGTCCGCACGACCCTGCCGGCGGAGTCCTTGATGATCACGTCGACCTGGGCCGCGTCCGCGGCGAGGTCGCCCGTGAACGAGACGGGAATGCCCTTCTCGAGGGGGACCGTCCTGGAGGCGAAGCGAACCTCCTTGCCGGCGAGCGTGGCGACGCCGGTCTGGTTGCTCGCCGCCTGCGCGAGGACGAGAGAGTCTAGGCGGCTTCCCACTCCTTGGAGCTGCTCGACGGTGGCGAACTGGGCGAGCTGGGCGACGAAGGCCTGGCTGTCCTGGGGCGAAAGGGGATCCTGATTTGCCATCTGCGTGAGCAGGAGCTTGAGGAAGGCGTCCTTGCCGAGTTCGTTGGAGCCGCCCGAGGGCTGCGTGGGGGGTGGGGACCAGTGGTTCCCGGTGCGATGAATCATCGAATCAGGCCTCCACGTGTAGTTGGTTGGTGTGGGCACGCCGAATGGATGGGGAGCGGGGAGGTGGGCTCCCCGGCGATGCGCCCGCGGAGCGGGCCTCGGGGTCTTCCGCATCTCCGCGCCGCCGACCGGCGTCGGCATCACCGCCGGAGAGGGCGAGGTCTCCCAAGGAGAGCCCTTGCCTCTCCAGCGAGACCCGCAGGTCGTGTCGGTGGAGATCGACAAGCGGCGCCGCAGTCCCCGCCACCCGCATGCTGGCGACGCCGTCCTGGACCCGAATGCGCAGGTCCAACTCGACGGAAGCCGCCGATTCGACGCGGACCCGAGCGCCGTCTGCGAGCAGGTCCACGCGTGCCGCCCCCGTCGATGGCGACGCCGGTTCGGCGGAGGCGGTGGCGAGCGGCGCGGCGCGAGGAGGGCCTGCGTGGGGGCCGGCGGGCTCCTCGGGCGCGTGCTGCGCCGCTCCGCTGATGACGGGTCGCGGCTCGAGAGGGGAGGTCGCGTTGCGGCCCTGTGGGCGCTCCTGCGGGCGATCCGCCTCCAGTACCTCCGCGCGACGGGATCCGCCGGCGGCCTCACCCCTCGACCTCGACTCGGCGGGGAGGGGCGCCGGGGAGCCGTCCGCCGCGCGGGCGCGAGCGCGTGGCAGATCGGTGCCGTGAGGCGAAGCACCGGCGAGGGCGGCCTGCACCCGGCCGACGGGCAGGACGTTGGACGAGAGCGGCCGAGCCGTCGGATCGGCTGCGGCGGCGCGCGGCGTTGCAGGCGGCGCCGGCGGCGCCTGCGAACGCGATCGCGTGGGCTCGGGGGCCGCGAAGATCGCCTTGGGCGCCGCCGCGGTCTCGCCGCCGCTCCCGGGGAGGGGATGTTGCGGGGCTGCGCCCTGGCCGTTCGCGACATGGCGGGGGCCGCCAAGGGGCGCGCCCTGCCGCTCGTCGGGCGCTCGCTTCTCCGATCCGAGGTCGAGCGCAGGTGCCGAGCCGGCGGCGCCCGCGTGGCGGGAGGGGCCAGGGGAGACGTGGGGGAAGGCGTCCACCCGGGCGCCGGCCTTGGAGTCGGCGCCGGCGCCCTCGCGTCCCGGAGCGTCGGACCGCCTTGCGGCGAGGTCTCGATTCGAGCCGAAGGCCATCGTATTGGCGCCAGAAATCCGTCGAGAGCCCGACTCGATCACCGAGGTGTCGCGGCCTTCCCGTGCCGAGACGGACGGGTGGGCCATGGTCGAGATCGCTGGCCGCCTTGGAGGAGTCGGCCCCTGCGTCACGGGGGAGTAGGGGGCGGGGGGCGAGATCGTGCCGGACCTTGGAGGGGTGGAGCGGGGGACGGGTGTCGTGATCCTCCCCGGCGGTGAGGGGGCGGGCCCCCGGGCCTCGGTGGGGCAGGGGGCGGCCGACATCGCGCCGAGAGCAGCCGGCACGACCAGCGGCTCTCTCGACTCGGCCACCCTCCCTTTCCCGGCGTCGTCTCGCCTCCGAGGAAGTGGGGAGAACCCCCTCGCAGCGCCGGGCGGCGACTTTCGTTTCGTTGGAGAAGGGGCTTGCGCCCGGTGGAGGACCTCGACGAAGGCTTCGGCGACGCTCTCGCACGGCGCGATCGACTCGTGCGTCCCGGACTCCGAGCGCGAGGCCTTGGCCGCAATCCCGCCGAAGAGGTTGGAGATGCCTGGAGCGAACGCGTGCTTGGTCATCCTCACTCCCCTCTCCGTGGCGGCGGCCTCGCGGCCTCGCCGACGAGCTCCGCGGCGAAGTCCGGCTTGAGCTTCTCGAGGACCTGCGCCGCATCGCTCCCTCGCATCCGCAGCAGGAGGTTGGCCGCCAATCCCTTCGGAAGCTTCTCGAGCAACGTCGCCGCCTGGTCCGGCTTCATGCCCCGCACGGCGCGTGCGAGGGTGTCGAGCCTCTCAGGATCCGCTTCGAAGTCTGCAGGAACCTTGCCTGACGAGCGCGAGGAATCGTCACCGGCGCTCTCCTGGCCTGTGGATTGAGCCGTGCTCTCCTGCGAGCGCTGCGCCTCGACGATCAACGCCTTGAGACGCTCCGTCTCGTCCCGCAGCTTCGTCCGCGTCTGCGCGATGTCGGCAGCGAGCTTCTCCAGCGCCGCCCGCTGGACCTCGAGCGCCTTCTCCTCCCCGCGCACCTGCTCGAGCTGGGCGGTCGCGTCGGTACCGGCCTTGAGCAGCTCGTCGCCGAGCGCCTGTCCTCCCAGGCTGGGCGGGACCCTCGGCACCTGCGGCTTCGTCGGCGACGGTTCGACTGCGGTCTCTCCCGTTGGTATGTCGCTCGTGGCGTCCGGGCCGGGGAGAGCTCCGCCGGCCTCCGCGGAGTCCTTCCGATCCTCCGTAGGCGCGGCGGTATCGCTTGCCTCCTCTCCTGCAGAGGCCTCCTTCCGTGAATCCTCCCCAGACTTGCCGCACGCGGCGATCGCGAGCGCGACGAGGAGCGCGATGGGCGTCGACCTAGCCACGATGATTCTCCTCTGGGCCGCTGCCCACTGCGGTACGAAGCGCCTGGAGGACGTCCGGGAGGGGCCGGGCCTCGCCGTGGCTCTGACGGAGGAAAGAGAGGAGCGAATCTCGATGGCGGAGTGCGCGATCGAGCCGCGGGTTCGAGCCGTGCGCGTAGGCTCCGATCTCGATCAAGTCCGCGGATTCCTGGTAGGAGGCGAGCTGATCCCGGGCTGCCTGCGCGAGCGCGCGATGCTCGGGACCCGTCACGTCGGGCATTACCCTGCTCACGCTCGTCAGCACGTCGATCGCCGGGAAATGGCCGGCTGCCGCGAGCTTGCGGGAGAGCATCAAGTGCCCATCCAGGATGGAGCGCGCGGCGTCCACGACGGGATCCGCGTGGTCGTCACCCTCCGCGAGGACGGTGTAGACGCCCGTGATGCTTCCCTCGCCGGCGTCCGTCCCGGCTCGTTCCAAGAGGCGGGGGAGGATCGCGAACACGGACGGCGGATAGCCCTTCGTGGTCGGCGGTTCGCCGGCGGCCAGGCCGATCTCGCGCTGCGCCATCGCGACGCGAGACAAGGAATCGATGAGCAGGAGGACGCGCTTTCCCTTGCTCCTGAAGTACTCTGCCACGGCGGTCGCGGCCATCGCGGCCTTGACGCGCACGATCGGAGGCTCATTGCTGGTAGCAAGCACGATTACCGATCGTGCCATTCCCTCCGATCCCAGATCCCGTTCGACGAACTCGCGGACCTCGCGCCCTCGCTCCCCCACCATGCCGGCGACGACCACGTCGACCTTCGCCTGCCTGGCGAGCATCGCGAGGAGGACGCTCTTCCCGACGCCCGGGCCCGCCATGATGCCGACACGCTGGCCTTCACCGATCGTGAGGAGCGAATCGACGGCGCGGATGCCGGTCACGAGGGGTTCCTCGATGCGGCGCCGCGCCATCGCGGGCGGAGGAGGCGCGTCGAGACGCACGCGGTTCCGCAGGAGCGGGACCGGGCCTCCGTCGAGCGGGCGCATGCGCGTGTCGACCACTCGGCCAATGAGCGCGTCGCCTACCTGGAGATCCGAGGCGTCGGGACGTGGAACGACCGGACATCCATCGTACACGCCCGCCATGTCCCCGAAAGGCATGAGCAGCGCGGTCGAACCCGTGAAGCCGATGATCTCCGCCTGGACGACGTGATCCGCGCTGGTCTCGATCTCACAGGTGGTACCGACGGCGACCTTTGGCAGCAACGCCTCGACCACGAGCCCCGCGGCCCGCACCACGCGGCCCCGGACGCCGACGGGATCGGCTCTCGAGAGCGCCTCTTTGAGCCTCGCGGGATCGATCAGGCTCACGACCGCTCCCCGATGGCGCCCGAAGCGGCCCGACGAAGCTGGGCGAGCCGGCTCTCGAGCCTGCCGTCGAAGGAGCCCATCTCGGTGTCGATGACGCAGTCTCCGGGCGAGAGGGACGGATCGCCGACGAGCCGGATCTGTGAGATCGAAGGGCCCTGCGGGAGCACCGTGCCCTCGGCCTGCCGCACGGCGGAGGCATCCGCCGGGTGAAGGCGAATGGTGATGTCGCGGCTCTCGCCGACTCGGCGAAGTGCGCTCCTCACCAGCGAGAAGAGCGCCTCCGGATTCGTCGAGATCTCCGTCTCCAGTATCCGGCGCGCGACCAGGAAGCCGATCTCGAGGGCATCCGCGCGAGCGAGCGACGCCAGGCGGTTCGACTCGAGCCGGAGCGTCTGCACAGATGCCGCCAGCCTATCGAGCATCTCACTGCGCGTACGCTTGCGCTTCGCGGGCGGTGGATTCTTCGCGAGGCTCGCCGGCGTCCCGGGTGCGTCGCCGCCTGCCACCGGCTGCTGCACCCTCGGCGGCGGGCTGGGGGGGGGGGCCGGCGGCGGAGCGGCGTCCGCCGTCTCTCCGCCGGGGGGCGCGTGATCTCGCGATTGCTCGGGCGGCGGCGCCGCTTCTCTCGCCTCGTCCGTCTGGGAAACGAGCGAGAGCGGGGGCCTCACCACCTCCGCGAACGTGCGAGTGAACGCGGGTGGGGAGATCTTCTCCGTCCTCGTCGCGCCCATGAGGAAGAGCGGCTTGCGAACCTGGTCCTGGTCGGGCTTTTCCATAACGTGAGGCTCCAGGAGATACCGGGTTATCCGACCACCTGGTCGGCAGCGCGAATGATCGTGACCTTCCCTTGATCGGCCAGCTCGAGGGCGAGCTTCGCGATCGCGGCCTGCGCCTTCTCGGCTTCGGCCATTCGGACCGGGCCGCTGACCGCGATGTCGTCGACGAGCATCTCCGCCGCGCGGGCTGACATGTTGCCGAGGATCCGATCCCGAAGCTCCTCGCTGGCTCCCTTGAGCGCCAACGTGAGCTGGGCGTTGTCGACCTCCTTGAGGACGGCCTGGATGTCGCGATCGGAGAGGCTGAGAAGGTCGGAGAACGTGAACAGGCGGGCGCGCAGCTCGTCGGCGAGTTCGGGATCGTTCTCCTCGATGAAGGAGACGACCTCGTTCTGTTCGGGCGTCGGTCGGCGCCGAAGCAGTTCGAGGGCCGCCGCCTTGCCGTCGATGCGTCTCATGCCACCCGCGACCACGATCTGGAGTTGCTCCCAGAGCGATCGGCCAACCTCGCGAAGGATGTCGGGCGAAACCGACTCCACCGTCGCAACCCGATGGAGGACCTCCGCGCGGACGGTCTCGTCGAGCCTCGCCAGGACCTCGACGGCGCGATCGGCGTCCAACGAGCTGAGGACCAGCGCGATCATCTGGGGACGCTCCCGCGCGAGGATCATCGCGAGCGCTTCCGGATCGGCATGCGCGATGGGACCCAGCACCTCGTCGGGCTGCGGAGGGGGGATCTCGCCGTCGAAGGCGCGTCGCACGACATCGGAGCCGAGAGCCTGGGCCGCGAACTCGCGCAGGACCTCGTCGCTTGCCGCCGCCTCCGCGCCGACGCGCTCCATCTGGCTGACGAAGCGGCGCAAGGCCTCCGAGACGTCGCTGGGAGGGCGCGTTCGCATCTCGCGGGCGCCGGTCGCCACCCGGCTGATCTCGCTCTCCCGGAAATGCTGGAAGATCAGGCCGGCCGCTTCGGCCCCGAGTCCTAGAAGGACACCGGCTACCATCCGGGCACCCGGCTTTTCCCCTCCGTCTCTCGGCGGCGCGAGCTTGTCGTTCTTATTCATTGGTGGCCATCTCCGTTTCGGCTTCGTCCGCCGCGAGCCAGGCGCGGAGGAGCCGCGCTGCTTGGACGGGATCCTGACTGGCCAGTTCACGAGCCCTGTCACGGATGGCGAGGTTCGGGTCCGGGAGCGATTGGGTCGTGAGGGGCGACTCCGGCAGCACGTCTGAACCGACGAGCTCTTCGGGGAGCTCGCGCGCCGGGGTGTCGGCAGCGGCGGGCAATTGCCTCGTCCGGCGCCGGCGCCTCGTGAGAAGCAGCAAGCCCGCGAGGAATGCGAGGGCCGCGAGGACGGCGGCGACTCCGATGATCACGGGTTTCTCGAAGGGAAGCGGCGGCGCCTCGGCGTCGGGTGGCGTGGAGCCGTCGTTGAAGGGGAAACTCGACACCTCGATCTGATCGCCGCGGCTGGCGTCGAATCCGACGGCTCTTCGAACGAGGTTGCCGAGGCGGGCGAGCTCCGCGTCGGAGCGTGGCTGCCCGGAGAGGCCATCGATGACGACCGCCACCGAGAGACGCAGGATCCGCGGCGAGCGCTGGACGCTCGTCGTGACGGTCTTGGAGATCTCATACGTACGGTTCTCGTCCTCCGTCGTGCTGGTGTTGCGGGTCTGGGGGGCGGCCGCCGCCGCGCTCCCCGGCTGGTTCGCGGCCGCGCCGGCGACTCCGGCGGCGAGAGAACGATCCGACTCCTGCGACTGGCTCATGCGCCGCTCGGTCCTCACCGCCGCTCGGTCCGGATCGTAGATCTCGCTGCTCGTGCTGGACTCGGTGGTCTCCAACGTCGCCGTGACCCGCGCGACCGCCGCGCCGGGACCCACCGCTGGCTCGAGGATGCTGATGATTCGCCGCTCGAGGTCACGCTCGATGTCTCTCTGGACGGCAGCGAAGGCTGAGCCGTACGAGTCGCCAGGGCCGAGGACGCTTCCCTTGCCGTCGACGATGGTCACGCCCTCCGCGCGGAGCCCGGGGACGGCGGCGGCGACGAGGTGGCGGATCCCTGCGAGCTCGCGATCGCCGAGCACTCGCCCGGGATGCAGGTTGAGCACCACGGATGCGGCCGCGGCCCGGTCGTTGTCGCGATACAGCCCCTTGTCCTCCAGCGTGACGTGGACTCTGGCGGATCGGACCTCGGCGAGGCTCCCGATCGTCCGGGCCAGCTCTCCCTCGATCGCTCGCCGCAAGTTCACGCGCTGGGTGAACTCGGAGACTCCGATATCCCCGCGATCGAAGAGCTCGAACCCGACGCCGCCACCCTTCGGGAGCCCTGCCGAGGCCAGCAGCAGGCGAGCCTCATGGAGGTGCTCCGAGGGGACGGCCAGCGCGGTGCCGTTCGCTTCGAGCCGGAAAGGGATTCCGACCGCCGAGAGGTGTCCCGCCGCCTCCGACCCGTCGTCCGCGGAGAGGTTGGTGAACGCGTACTGGTACCCATCGCCCGACCGCAGGATCCAGGTGATCCCAACGGCGAGGACCAAGAGGGCGGCGACCCCGCCGAAGAGGCTCCGTCGAGCGAAGGTCGGAAGGGCGAGGAGCCTGCTCGGCAACTCGCGAAGCTGTTTGAGGAGTGTCTCCATGCGCACGAATTAGAGCTGCATCCTCATGATTTCGTGATAGCAGTCGACGACCTTGTTCCTGACCTTCGTCGCGAGCCGAATCGCGATGTCTGCTTGTTCGAGCGCGATCGACGTCTCGTGGAGATTTCCTCCCCCGAGGGCGAGCTTCGTCGCTTCGGTGTCGGCCGTGAGTTGATGAGCTTCGACCGCGCGGAGCGCAGCGCGAAGTGCGTCGGAGAAGGAGGCCCCATCGACGTGCTCGCCGGCGGAAATGGACGGCACCTCGAGGGAGTGCAACTCGAGAGGCCGAACCGGGCCCAGCGTGGGAGTCGAACTCATTCCTACCTCATGATTTCCAGGGCTCGCTGAGCCATGCCCTTCAACGTCTCCACGGCGGAGGCGTTCGCCTCGAAACTCCTGGACGCGGAGAGAAGATTGACCACCTCGTGGATCGGTTCGACGTTGGGAAAGATCACGAAACCGTTCTCGTCGGCGTCCGGATGGCCCGGGCTGTACACCTTCTTCCCCGTCTCGGGATCCGAGACGATCTCCGAGATCCGTACCCCCTGGGCCGATCCAGCCTCGTCCAGCAGAACTGCCTCGAACACTGGATCCAGTCGCTTGTAGGGGCCGCCGCCCGGCGACCGCGTCGTCTCGGCGTTGGCGAGGTTGGACGTCGCCAGGTTGACGCGCGTGCGTTGGGCCGAGAGGCCGGAGGCACTGACTTTGAGGGCAGAGAAAAAGTCCATCTCGACTCCAGGGCTGTTACTCAACTTGTGGTGCCATCGGATGCTACGTACCGGAGGATCGCGAGCTTCTTCGAGGTCGCGCGAGCGGAGGCGCCGTAATGCAGCGCGTTCTCTGACAACGCGACGAGGGAGCGGTCCAAATCGACGGCGTTGCCGTCGAGGTCGGGAGTCGTCTCGGCAGCGGGGATGATGAAAGACTCGGCGCGCGCTGAGAGGGGGAGCCCCCCGCCCGGGGACCGGATCCGCGCGGTGGCGACGGCGCTCGCCATGGCCTCATCGAAGTCGACATCGACGGGGCGATAGCCCGGGGTGTCGGCGTTGGCGACGTTCCCGGCCAGGAGGTTCTGGCGGAAGAGCCGAAGATCGAGCGCGCTCTTAAGGTTTGCGATCGTGGTGTCGAGAAACCGCATGAGGACCCTCCGGGGCAAATGCGCTGCAAGTCCCGATCCGCACCGTTGCGCCAAAAATCCGACGTCCAATCAGTGTGGCGCGGCCGCGGTGATCTCGCGGGCCTGCACGAGGACGAGTTCGGCTTCGGTGAGTTGATCGACAGCGAGGGTCCGCTCCACGAGGTCGGCCTCGACCGCCGTCCCGATCGCCTCCTGCGCTCGTGGCGAGGAGAGGCGCGCGACCAAGTCCTTCCATGGCTTCGACGAAAAACGCTGGGGATCCAAGCGAAACCGCGCGAAGTCGAGGATTGCAGACGCCCGGGTCTCGTCGCCGCCGCGCAGGTAGAGATCCGCGGTTTGAAGGAGGTGGTGATCGAGGTCTCGCTTCGGGACGGCGCCGGTCGCTGCCGCCAAGACGTTGGCGGCGTAGACCGGCGCTCCCATGTCCGCCGCCAGATCCGCGGCCGCGCTCGCGAGTCGGTAGCCGAGGGCGCTGGTGGGTGTCGGCATGATGGCGCGGAAGAATTCGAACGCGATCAGGGCTCCCCCCGAGGTGCGCGCGGCGCGAAGCGACGCGAGGGCAATCTGCTGGCAGAGGTCCGGCGCCTCGGCGCATAGCGACTCGCCACCTTCGGTGCGCATGTGCGCGAGGAGGAAACGTGCGGCCTCGACCGGGCTCCCGACGAAGGCTTCGATCCGCGCGGCGCGCAGGACGAGATCCCTTCGAAGCGGCGCGGGGAGGCCGTGGACGTCGAAGAGCGCCGTCGCCTCGCGGGTGCCGAAGCACGTCCCCAGGTACTCGCAGATACGTGCCTGGGCGATCTGGCCGAACGGGCCCTTCGACCCGGCGGCGCGGTACCAGCCGATGGCGCGGTCGATGTCTCTGTCGCGGGCCGCCAGATCGCCGAGCCGCACGGCCGCTGCGGGAAGTCCGGCGGCCTCGAACTCCTTGCGGGCGGCGGCCCACTTCCCCTCGGCGAGAAGGCACTCTCCCCTGGCGAGGGCGGTCGTACCCGGACAAGGGGAACCAAGGCCCGCCTCGGTCGGGTTCCAGAACGTGAGAGGGGGGGCGCTGCTGCCCGCACCGTATGGAAGGCCGCGCAGCTCACGAATGGTCAGGACCGTCCTGCCTGCTTCGCGATCGACCTCCGCGTCGATGCGGGAGACGGTGCAGTTGAGGCGGACGGCGCCGCGAGACTCCTCGACCTGGGGACACAGGGAGCTGGGGTGCTGTCGCAAGTACGCGGCGATCGTCCCGGGCGATCGAGTATGGATTTCGACCGCTGCCTCCAGCGCCGGAGCCTCCACCGAGATCGTGAAGATGCCAGGCAGGGGGATTCTCTCGAGTGATCGGGTGGACAGCACACGGATGTCGGAAGGCGACTGCGCCGCCGCCGTGCGCGCCCCCAGAAGACAGAGTGCAAATCCGCAGGCAAGGAGCCTTCGCACGCTACGCCTCGCGATCCAGGGGATTCGATGAACGGCGCCTGAGCTTCTCGACGAGCGTGGTACGCCGAAGCCCGAGGAGGGCTGCCGCCTCCTTCCGGTTCCCTTCGGTCGCTTCGAGGGCCCGGTCGATGAATCGGAACTCGAGATCGCGGAGCAGTGCTGGCAGATCGAGCGGCAACTCGGCGGAGAGCGCCGACCGGAACTCCGGCTCGACGGAGGGAGCGCGGGACGGGGCCGCAGGGGAGCAGGTAGGAGTCGATGGCGCGGGCGGGCCGGGTGAGGTGGGCATGCTCACCGTCACCGCCGTGCGAGCGGGTCTGCTCGTGAACTCGTCCCGCCGGTACGGATAAGGCAGGTCGGAGACACGGATGACGGGAGCGTCGACGCAGACCGCGATGCGCTCGACGAGGTTTTCGAGCTCCCGGACGTTGCCAGGCCAATCGAACGCTTCGAGGCACTGAAGCACCTCCGGCTCGACGGGTCGCGTCTCCCCGCGGCTCTTCCAGAAGTGGAGGAACATCGGGATCACGTCGCCGCGGCGGTCCCGAAGCGGCGGGATCTCGATCGGGCAGACGAGCAGGCGGTAGTAGAGATCGGCGCGGAAGCGGCCGGCCTCCACCTCGGCCCGCAGGTCACGGTTCGTCGCGGCGAGGAGGCGAAAATCCGAGGTGACCGACTCGGCGCTGCCGACGGGCTCGAACGTTCGCTCTTGGAGCAGCCTGAGGAGCTTCACCTGAAGTGAGAGAGGCAACTCGCCGATCTCGTCCAGGAAGAGGGTTCCCCCGTCTGCGAGCGCCACACGCCCTTTTCGGCTCCCGACAGCACCCGTGAAGGCGCCTCTTACATACCCGAACAGCTCGCTCTCGAGCAGGGCCTCAGGGATCGCCCCGCAGTTCACGGGAACCAGAGGGCCTGTCGCGCGCGGACCCGTTTCATGAATCAGCCTGGCGAAGACCTCCTTGCCGGTCCCGGTCTCGCCGGAGAGCAGGACGGTGGCGTCGGAGAGGGCGATCCGGCGGCAGGCCTGGATGGTGGCTTCCAACGGCGAGCCGGGAGCATGGATGAGCCTGACGCCAGACGAATCGTCGAAGACGGTTGCCGGTATCGCCATGTGAGTTCTCCGGAGCGAGCGCGGCGGTAAGCCGTGACGTGGTGAGCCTGTTGAGCACTCTCCACTTTGCGAAACCGGACACCGGCCTGTCAAGGATCAAACAGTTTCCTACACTTCCGCACGTCGTCCGAGAGGGCTGGCGCAGGGGGGGAACGGTGCCGAGGGGCGGGAGCGACGTCCATCTCCGAAAGATGGACGAGAAATGAATTCAGTTATGTTGCATGTCCCGCGCTTCGATGATCTTGAGGATCCGGGGGGTGATTTGATCGATTGGCAACACGAGCTCGGCGGCCCCGGTCTCGAAGGCCACCTTCGGCATGCCGTAGACGACGCTCGTCGCCTCGTCCTGCGCGATCGTGGCGGCGCCGGCGCTGCGCATCTCCAAGAGACCGCGGGCGCCGTCGGCGCCCATTCCGGTGAGGACGACGCCGACTGCGTTGCGCCCGGCCGCCAGCGCCACGGATCGGAGCAGGACATCCACCGAAGGCCGATACCCGCCGACGAGGGGACCGTCCTTGACGTGGACGAGGTAGCGTGCGCCCGACCTGCGGAGGACCAGGTGCTTGCCGCCCGGCGCCACCAGCGCGACGCCCGGAGAGAGCCACTCCTCGTGGGTCGCCTCCCTCACCTCCATCTTGGAGATCGCGTTGAGCCGGTTCGCGAACTGGGCCGTGAACGCGGGGGGCATGTGCTGCGCGATGACGGTCGCCGGTCCGTTCGCTGGCATGGCCCGAAGGATCTTCTCGATGGCGACCGTGCCGCCCGTCGAGGCTCCGATCGCGAGGATCTGGTTCGTCATCCGCGCGAGCGGCCGCTGCGCGGCCGGGAGAGGCGCGTTGGCGTGGGCGACGGGACGCCGGAACTCCGCCGTCGCGGCCCGCTTGACCGACGCGACGAGCTCGCTCGCCATCTCGCCCAGCGTGTAGGAGGCCCCCGGCTTGCAGAGGACGTCGACCGCACCGGCGTCGAGGGCGTCCATGGCGAGATCGCCGCCCTTCGGCGTGAGGGACGAGAGCACGATCGTAGGGATCGGCCTGAAGCGCATGACCCGGCGCAGGAAGCTGATGCCGTCCATCCTCGGCATCTCGACGTCCAGCGTCATCACTTCTGGGTTCAGCTCGAGGATCAGATCGCGGGCGACGTAGGGATCCGGGGCCGTGCCCACGACCTGGATGTCGGGATCCTTCGAGAGCACTTGCTGGCAGAGCTGCCGGACGACGGCAGAATCGTCTACGACGAGGACGCGGATCATCCGGCGGTTCTCACAGCGGAAATCCCCGCGAGCCTGACGCCGATCGCTTCGCCCTCGTCGGTCGCGAGCATCACCTCGATCTCGTCTCCGGTGGTCGAGGGCGCTTCCAGCAGAGGCGCCGGGATCCCGATGCGTACCATCGGCGATGCTCCAAGTATCTCGTGTGCGACCACGCCGGCGAAGATGTTGAGGAGTTCGCTCAGCGCCTCGGACGCGCTCGATTCACTCTCAGGATCATCCGGCTCCACGCCGAGCATGTTCGCGGCCAGTTGGACCGCGAACCCCCGGCTCGCACCGAGCGCGAGGCTGCCTCCCTCCAACCCGTGCAAGGGGAGGGCGACCTCCATCCAGTCATGCCTGACGGTGCTCGCCGAGGGCTCCGCGAACACGAAAGCCGTGTCCTCCAGGACCCGGCAGGCGATCGCCCCGAGCCGACTCCGCAACTCGTCAGGTGGCATTCCGTCCTCCCGCGCTCGGAACGATCTCCGAGAATAGAGCATGAACGTCCTCGGGGGTGAATGGCTTGGGCAGCTGCCCCTTGACGCCCAGCATGCGGAGGCGGTCCATTCGCTCGGGGCTCCGCTCGGAGGAGATGACGACCACCGGGATCGCCGACAGGGCGGCGGAGCGGGACATGGCCGAGATCATCTCCTCGCCATTCATGGTCGGCATGTTGATGTCTGCGAGCACCAACGACACAGGCGTGCACTCGAGGAGCCGAAGGGCTTCGTGGCCGTCTCCGGCCTCGAAGACCTGGTCCACCTCAACCCCGGCGACCTCGAGCGCGCGCTTGATCATCTTTCGCATGATCGGGGAATCATCGACGATCAGGATTGAGTGGCTCATGAGTCCTCGCTCGTTAGAAAGGGATCACAATTCATACTCGTCTGCGCCGGTGCGGAGGGTGGTCCTCCCCGTGCCGACCCAGAGCCGCGCGGTCCTCGAGATGGATCCGCCCACCTCCTCCGCGGCGATCATCACCCCGACCCTCCAGAGCATCTTGCGCAGGATGACGTAGTTCCGCTTGCCGATGTCAAATGTACCATTGTCGTCGTAGAGTTTGCTCCCGCCCGCCACCTTCACAACCAGATCTCGCTTTTGACACCCGTACCCGTACATCGTCTCGAAGAGGAGAGGGACGCCGGTGTCTGCGAACATCGCCGGCTTGGTCGCCGCCTTCTCGGGAGATACCGCGGAGGAGGGGAGCATGTAATGGATCATGCCTCCCACCAGCCTCGTGGGATCGTGCACGATGACGGCGATGCAGGATCCCAACGCGTAGGTCACGAGGACATCGTCGGGATTCGCAGACACCGCGAAATCGGAGATATTTACGGTGATCAGGCCCAAGGGCCCACCCTCGTCTTGGAATCGCGAATGATCACGCCGGTTTCCGATAGACGGAGGGGCGGACCATCTCGAGCCCGGTCTCGAGTCCGGTTAGGCTCTCGGAGTGACCGATGAAGAGCAAGCCGTCCGGGCGCAGCAATCGCTCGATCTCCCGGACGAGCCGCGAGCGGACCTCGTTCGAGAAATAGATCATCACGTTGCGACAGAAGACCGCATCGAGGGGCCCTCTCATGGGGAAGGGAGGATGGGCGAGGTTGAGGCGTTTGAAGGAGACGCGCTGTCGAACCGGCTCGAGGATCCGGTAGATGGGCCCTGCGGGAGACTCCTCACCGGTGGCCTCCAGGCACTTGGCCGCAGGATCCCTCGGGATGGTCTTGACCTGCTCGGCCGTGTAGCACGCCGTACGGGCCTGAGCGAGGACTCGGGTCGAGATGTCGGTCGCCAGGATCCGCCAATCGACCGAGCAGTTCGCGAAGACGTCCGAAAGGACCATCGCGAGCGAGTATGGCTCCTCGCCGCTGGATGAAGCAGCCGACCAGAAGCGAAAGCGCCGCTGCCCCTGGGCACGCCAGGAAGCCGCCCGGGAGGCGATCTCCTGGAAGTGTTCGGGCTCGCGGAAGAACGAGGTGAAGTTCGTGGAGACGACGTCCAGGAACTGGACGATCTCCTCGCCCGAGGGATCGACCTCCAGGTAGTGGAGGTAGGAGGCCTCGTCGGGGAGGCCGAGCGCTCGGACCCGTTTGGCGACCCGAGCCTCCAGGAGGGATTCCTTCCCCTCCCGGAGGTCGATCCCGGCGTGCTCGTAGATGAGTCGCCGAAAGGTCGCGAACATCGCCGGCGTCATCGGCTCAGAAATCCCGGAAGTCGGGATCGTCGAGGGGCAGGAGGGCCTCGGCGTCCAGCTTCATCGCGGTGCTCCCTTCGACAGGCGGGCGGGGCGTGTGCCCATCGGGGTTGCGCGCCTTTCGTGAGGCCGCCTGCGCTGGAGGGCTGGGCGCCTTTGCGGCAACGGGCAGCAGTCGCGGAGCGCTCGCAGCGGGACGGGGCGCGCCTGCCGCGGCGCCGCGGTTGCCGCCGCGGAGCTGGAACCGGCCGACCATGGACGCGAGCTCCTGGGACTGGGCGGTGAGTTCCTCCGCTGCGCTCGCCGACTCCTCGGAGCTCGCCGCGTTCTGCTGGGTGAGCTGGTCCATCTGAGAGACCGCGGCGTTGATCTGGGCGATGCCCCGGGCCTGTTCCTGGTTGGCCGCCGCGATCTCGCCCACGATGTCGGTGACCTTCGACACGGCCGAGACGCTCTCCTCGAGGCTCGTCTTCACCTCGTGCGAGATCTTCTCTCCGTCGGCCGCGAGCGCGACCGACTCGTTGATCAGCGACTCGGTCCGCATCGCCGCTTCCTTGGAGCGCAGCGCCAGGTTGCGGACCTCCTCGGCGACCACCGCGAAGCCTCGGCCGGCCTCGCCGGCTCGGGCCGCCTCGACGGCCGCGTTCAGGGCGAGGAGGTTCGTCTGAAACGCGATCTCGTTGATGTCCCGGATGATCGCGGCGGTTCCCTCGGCGGCCGTGCGGATCTGGCCCATCGCCGCGGTCATCTTCTCCATGGCCTCCATCCCGCTCATGGAGGCGTCCCGCGCGCCTTGGGCGAGGCCGTTCGCCTGGTTGGCGTTCTCGGCGCTCTGCTTGCCCATCTGCGCCATCTCTTCGATGCTCGCCGAGGTCTCCTCCAGCGAGCTGGCCTGCTGCGACGCGCCGCTCGCCACTGCCTGGCTGCTCGAGGCGATCTCGTTCGCCGCGGACGCCACCTGTTCGGAGGCGAGCGCAACCTGGCTCAGGGAATCGTGCAGGTTCTCCGCCGCCTCGTTGTACGAGGCCTTGATTGCGTCGAACTTGCCCCGGTACTCGTTCAGCATCCGGTAGGTGAGGTCCCGATCCGCCAGCCTCCCGAGCGCCTTCTCCGTCTCCTCGATCGGCTCGGAGACCACGGCCATCAGCTCGTTCATCAGCGAGACGAGCTGGGCGTATCCCCCCGCATACTTCGAGGGATCGCCGCGTTGGTCGAGCTGCCCGTCCTGTATGGCGGCGATGAGCATCTTGATGTCCTCGATCACCGAGACGAGCGCGTCGCGGGCCTTGATGAAGTTGAGGGAGAGGACGTCGCGGGGGGACCTGGGATCGAGCTTGAAGTCGAACCTGCCGGCGCTCAGGGCCTCGGCGGCGTCCGCCGACGCGGACACGAAGCCCATCATCTGCCTGAACGACTCGGCGAGGACGCCCAGCTCGTTCTTCGCCCGGTACTCCACGTTTCGGGTGAGATCTCCCACAGCCATCGCGCCGGCGACGCTCGACAGGAGGCCGAGGGGCCGGGTGATCGAGTTGGCGAGGATCAAGCCGATGAGCGACAGGATGACGAGGGCCAGCACGATCGTCACCACGGTGGACGTGTTGACCGCCGACACCTCCGCGCGCGAGGTCGCGTCGAGCTTCTCCGCGACCTGGAAGTTCACCTGGGTCAGGTCGTCCACGAGCGTGACGAATCGTTGCGAGTTCGCGATGTTCGCTTCCAGCCGCCGGAAGGCCTCGTCCGCGTCGTGCGCGTCTATGGCGTCCCAGATTTCCTTGTTGTTGGCGATCCATTGGGGCAACAAGGCGGCCACCTCCGCGAAGTACTTTCGCCCTTCCTCCGTATTGATCATCGACTCGTAGGTCTTCGCGGCCTCTTGGAGCCTCACCATGGTCGCGTCCCGGCCCTCGCGGCTCCGCCTCACCTTGTCGGGTTCGTCGTGGGCGAGGTAGAGGATGGCGGCGCGAGTCTGGAACAGGATCGTGGCCAGAGCCTCGTTCATCGTGCCCAGCGCTCCGAGGCGCGGGACGATTCGCTGGGTCGACTCGCCCAGGAACGAATTCACCTGCCGGATCGCGGACCACCCCGAGTAGCCCACGAACGAGATCGCGATGCAGGCGAGCAGGATGAGCGCGAACAAGCGGCTGCGGATGGAGTTCAGGAAGTTCATGTGCAGGCTCCGACTGCTTGTGCAGCGATTTTCAGATCAGTTCGAGCGGGCGGCGTCGGGGGCCATCGCGAGCACCCGGTCGATGTCCAGGAGGAAGATCACGCGCTTCTCGGATTTCCCCACGCCCAGGAGAAAGGGGACGTCCTTGGAGTCGGTGCCGAAGGTCGGCGGCGGTTCGACTTGGTCTGCTTCGATGTTCAAGACCTCCAGCACCTCGTCCACGAGGATCCCCATGGTGAGGGCTCCGTCCGAAGCGCTGAGCTGCACGACGATGATGACCGTCTGATCCGTGCTCTCGGTGACGGACATTCCGAACTTGAGGCGGAGGTCGATGACCGGGATCACTCGGCCCCGCAGGTTGATCGCGCCGCGGACGTAGTGCGGAGCGTTCGGGATGCGCGTGATCTCCATCAGGCCGATGAGCTCGCGGACCTTCAGGATCTCGACGCCGTAGGCCTCCTCCGCGAGCTTGAAGGTCATGAACTTTCCGGCGACCGAGCGCTCGTTCGGGGGGGAGGCGGTCTGGGAAGGGGCTTCGGCTCTCATCGGATCTCCATCGGCGTTCGACCCCAGTCGGTCGTGGAGGGGACGGTGTTGGCGCAGATTCGGTCGACGTTGAGGATGAGCCCGACGCGCCCGTCGGACATGATCGCCGCGCCCGAGTACAGCTCGGCGTGGCCGTTGCCGTTGCCGTTGCCAAGCGGCTTGATGACGACCTGCTGTTGCGTGATCACGTCGTCGACGAGCAGGCCGCGCTTGCGGCCCATGCTCTCGACGACGACCACCAGCGCCTTGGTCGGATCGGTCTGAGCATCGTCGATCGAGAACAGGGTGCCGAGGCGCATGAGCGGCATGATCTCGCCCCGGACGTTGATCAGCTCCTGGCGCCCGGCGAACGACGAGAGCATCCCCGCGCTCGGCTTGAGGGACTCGATGATCGAGAGGCTCGGCACGACGTACTGCTCGGTCCCGCAAGCGACGAGCATCCCGTCGATGATCGCCGTGGTCAGCGGGAGCACCATCTTGATGGTGGTGCCCTTCCCCGGGCTCGATGCGGGCATCACTCGTCCGCGCGCGGCCTCGATCGTACGCTTCACGACGTCCATCCCGACGCCGCGACCGGAGATGTCCGTGACGATGGGAGAGGTGGAGAATCCGGGGGCGAAGATCAGGTTGTAGACTTCCTGATCCGAGAGCGTGTCGTTGTCCCCCACGATCCCCTGCGACCGCGCCTTGCGAAGGATGGCGTCGCGCTGCAGGCCTCGGCCGTCGTCCGCCATCTCGATCACGACGCTACCGCCCTCGTAGTAGGCCGACAGCCGGATCGTGCCCTGAACCGGCTTCCCGGCCGCACGCCGCTCCTCGGCCGGTTCGATGCCGTGATCGATGGAGTTGCGGATCATGTGGACGAGCGGATCCTCGATCCGCTCCACCATGCTTCGATCCATCTCCGTGCTCTCGCCCGAGGTGTCGAGGACCACCTGCTTGCCGGTCTGTCTCGACAACTCCCGTACCATCCGCTGCATCTTGCGGAAGGTGCCTTGAACCGGCACCATGCGCATGCGCATCGCGCTGTCCTGGAGGTCGCGGCTGATCTTGCTGAGCTGACTGAGGTAGTTGCGCAGGCGAACCGAATCGATCGCCTGCACCTCGGGAGCGTGGACCACCATCGACTCGACGATGATCAGCTCGCCGATCATCTCCACCATGCGGTCCACTCGCTCGACATCCACCTTCAGCGTCTCTCGGAGGCGCCCCATCGCCGCGGGTGCGCCTCCGCCCGGGCCTCCCCCCGCTCCCGACGTCGGAGGAGGTGGCGCGGGAGGGCCCGGCGCTGCCGCCGTCGCGGGAGAAGCGTCGGACGCGGCGGTGAAGGCGGCACCTCGGTCCGCGGGCACCGCCTGCTCGGCCGGCGCGTGGACGGGGGCGCTGCCGGAAGCGGGACCTGCGGGCGCGACGGACTTGCGTGGTGCGGCCGGGAGCGGCACGGGGATCATCTGGAACGCCTGCTGGCGTTCGACCCGGTCGGCGCCCGCAGTGTCCTTCGACGCCTCGACCGGAGATGCACCGGCGACCGCAGGCGAGTCGAGGGGATGCTCGTCCGGGAGGACGAGCCCACTCGAACCCGAAGGATCCAGGGATGCGAGGCCCTGCGCCCCGTTGGCCTCGATCCCGCGACCCTCGCCGGTGTCCTGCGGCCCCGGCTCGGCGGGGGGCGAGATCTCAGGGGGCTCGGTCCCCTGAGCCGCTCGCTCCACGTGAGCGTCCATCGCCTGGATCAGCCGGGCCTGTGAGGGCTGCTCGGAGGGAGCGGTCCCGGATTCGACCGCCTTCCGGACGTCGTCGAGGAGGCTTCGCATCGCGGCCGTGGCCTCGAAGACGAGGTCCAGGCTCTGCTCGGCCAGCGGAGCCCCCCCCTCGCGCGCTCGATTCAGGAGGGTCTCCGTCGCGTGAGCGAGGGACGCGATCGCGGGGAGATCGAGGAAGCCAGCGACGCCCTTGATCGTGTGGAAGACCCGGAAGAGCGCGTTCACGCCCTCAAGGCTCATCCCGGAGCGCTCGGCGGTGACGAGGATGTCGTCGGCGTGGGCGAGCGACTCGGACGTCTCCTGAATGAAATCTCCCAGGAGCTCGAGCGTCTCCTGATCGCAGACCATGGGCTGCGCCGAGCGGAGCGCGCCCTCGGCGGGCGCCTTGGAGACGAAAGGAGTGGAAGCCGGGTTTCCGGCCGAAGGGACCGCCTGCGGCCGATCGTCGGAACCCCTGAGGATGCCGAGGAGGCGATCGATCTTCCTCGACGCTTCCACGAAGCAGTTGCCCTGCCGGTCGCCTCCGTGCGCCAGGGCCTCCCTCAGCAAGGACGAGGCCTCCTGCGCCAGGGAACGAGCGCTCCCCAGGGCGTGGTGACCAGGTTCGACGGGCATCGTCTCCAGCAGGCTCACGACGAGCCGGACCGTCGTTGCGTCGGAGGCCTCCGCGAGCAAAGACGCGAAAGCCAGCTCTTCGATCCAGGCCGAGAGGCGCTCGTTGACCAAGGGAAGGGCTCCGGACGGTTAGCAGGCGAGGAGGGCGATTCGGCCCGGTTGGTACCCTGAGACGGTGACTTCGAGATCCAGGCGGGAGACAGGCTTGAGCAGGATCGTCCGGATCTCGGGAGGGACGGGCTCGGGGGGGAGGATGAGCGAGTCGTAGATCAACCGCAGGCCCGGGCCGCCGATGAGGGCCGAGCAGACGTTCATGACCTCCGAGAGGTTGTCGCGGAGGCCCTGATCCATGGAGCGGTTCTTGGCCGCTTCGCTCGCGATGCCCGCGGGAACCATGGACAGCGCCGCGGCGAGGCTGCAGGCGGCGCCGAACTCACAGACCCAGAGTGCCGCGCGTTTTCCGCTCTCGAACGAATACGAAGCTACGGTGATCGCGTCGCCCGGCGCCGGCCGGAAGGGCGCGCCGCGCTTCAAGAGGACGGTTCGCCCGAGCAGGTTCTCGAGGTTGGAGGACAGGAAGACTGGATCCGGGATGGCGATGGACATCGGGATTTTCAGGGCTGCTATTTCTGGTGAACGATGAGGAGTGAAGCGGCGGTCTCGCCGATTCGAAGGTCCGCGATGGCGAAGTCCAGCGCTTCGGTCGGCTCGATCGCGCCGTTCAGGAACAACGGGAGGCCGAGGGTGATCGGAGAGAGGTCCTTCGCGATCCGCGTCTTGAGTTCACCGGCGAGGATGTTGATGAATTCTCCGACGGCGTCTGCGACGTCGCTCGCGGAGAGGTCCTCGTCGGGGCCCATCATCAGCAGCGAGCGGGCGATCGAGCAGCATCCGTCTAGGCTGGAGGCGATTCCGACCTGGAGGTTGTCTCCCTTGGCGAGGAGCGGGACGTAGGCGCCGGGCATGTCGCGGGGCAAGCGGGCGGGCCGCCGCTCGACGGCGCTCACCTCCTTCGAGAGCGCGCTCGCCGCGACGTTCTGGAGCGAGGCGACCGCGGTTTCGAGCAAGCGATCCAGGCCGATCCGTTCCGTCGACATCAGAACGCTCCCGCGAGGGCCGAGCGGAGCGAGTCCGGCGTGAAGGGCTTGGTGAGGAGAAAGGAAGCCCCTCCTGCGAGCGCCTGCTCCCGAATCTCGGCGGTGCTTTCCGACGTGATGAAGCCGAACCGGACCTGGAGTCCCTCCTGGCGGATCGCCTCGAGGAGCGCCGGCCCGTTCATCTCGGGCATGTTCCAGTCCGAGAGGACGAGATCCGGCGGCGAACGGCGGATCAGCTCCAGCGCCTCGGCTCCGTTCGAGGCCTCCTCGAACGTGTGCCCCTCGTACCCGGCCTGTCGCAAGGCGCGCATCACGATGCTGCGCATGGCTTTGCTGTCATCGACGATCAGAAGACGCATGGGTGCTCGCGAAATCGAGTGAACGAAATCCAACGATTGCCCCGGGATGCAGGGGACATGCCGACGAGGCGACCGGGCGGCCGAGTCGACGGCCGGCCGTCGATCCGAGGCGAACTCCCGGTCCCGGGTGGGAAAAAGTCGGATTCTCGCGGATAGGTGTCAGGTGGTTGACGCACCTCCGAGCGGCGTCATGCCGGCGACTCGGCGGTGAACCAGCTTCGGGCGGCATCTAGCCGGTCGTGAAGCCGTCGCTGCGGCGGTGCTCCGCGCGGCTGCGCCGGGCGGTCCCGGCCTTGGCGATGGGGGGCCGGGAGCCTTCGCCAATCAACGGCTCACGGCCGGCTCCAGGGCGCTCTTCGCCGCCTCGAGGGCCGCCTTGACGGTCCGGATGTCGGCACGTAGTGTGCGCGCCCTTGTGAGATGCGCGTCCCGTCGATCGCCGTGCGGTCCGGGTTGGGAAGCGCCGGGAGCAGTCCGTGTCGGAGCAGGAGACACCCACAGGATCGTCTTCGCTGGAGGCGCAGCGCGCCTTGCGCTTGGAGAAGGCCGAGAAGCTGCGCGAGTTGGGCATCAACCCGTGGGGAAACGGGCGCGAGGTCTCGGATACCGCCGCCTCGATCAAGGCCCGCTACGGCGACCAGCCCACCGAGGAGATCGAGAAGGACGAGATCTCGTGGTCGATCGCCGGCCGCGTCATGATGGTCCGGAGCTTCGGGAAGATGGCCTTCCTCGTCCTGCGGGACCGTACCGGCGACGTTCAGGTGCAGCTCCGCAAGGATCGCTTGGGCGAGGCCTACGATCTCCTGAAGCTCGTCGACCTCGGCGACTGGGCAGCGGCGAGCGGCAGGGCGATCCGCACCAAGACCGGCGAGCTGACCGTCGTCGCCGAGGAGTGGACCCTCCTCACCAAGGCGCTGCGCCCGCTACCCGAGAAGTGGCACGGCCTCGACGACGTGGAGACGCGGTACCGGCAGCGCTACCTCGACCTGGCCACGGATCTCCAGGTCCGCGAGAAGTTTCGCAAGCGCACCGAACTCGTCCGTTACATCCGGCGCTACCTCGACGATCGCGGCTTCCTCGAGGTGGAGACGCCCATGCTCCACCCGCTGGTCTCCGGCGCCGCGGCGCGGCCCTTCGAGACCCACCACAACGCACTCGACATCGACCTCTACCTGCGGATCGCGCCGGAACTCTACCTGAAGCGGCTGGTGGTCGGCGGGTTCGAGCGGGTCTACGAGATCAACCGAAACTTCCGCAACGAGGGGCTCTCCACCCGGCACAACCCCGAGTTCACCATGCTCGAGTTCTACCTCGCGCACGCCACGTACGAGAACCTGATGGAGATGACCGAGGAGATGATCGCCGGCGCCGCCCAGGCCGTCTGCGGCACCACCCGGGTCACCTACCAGGGGCACGAGATCGATTTCGGGCCGGGGTGGAAGCGGATCGACATGGCGGACGCCGTCCTCGAGGCGACCGGGGGCCAGCTCGCCCAGTCGGATCTGGAGGATCCGGACAAGCTCCGCGCCGTACTCCTGAAGGACTTCCGCGGCACCGACGTCGAGCGAGCGGCCATCGATCTCATGGGGATCGGCGAGTTGGTGGGCGCGCTGTTCGAGGAGCACTGCGAGCACGCGATCGTACACCCCACCTTCGTCACGAAGTTCCCCGCGGAGGTCAGCCCCCTCGCGCGCCGCAACGACCGGGATCCACGGGTAGCCGACCGATTCGAGCTCTACTGCGCCGGTCGCGAAATCGTGAACGCCTTCTCCGAGTTGAACGACCCCCTGGCGCAGCAGGAGATCTTCGAGCGCCAGGTGGAGGCGAAGAACCGTGGCGCGGAGGAGACCATGGACTTCGACGCCGACTACATCGTGGCGCTCGAGCACGGTATGCCGCCCACGGCAGGGTTGGGAATGGGGATCGACCGGTTGGCCATGCTGCTGACCGACTCCGCGTCGATCCGTGACGTGATCCTCTTCCCGCTGCTCAGGCCCCGCTGACGGCCTCCGGGGCCGCAGCGGGACGATCCCCCGCGCTTCGGCCGTTCACCCGGACGGATCTCGACCGGAAGGAGTGCACTTGCAGCCGACCCCAGACGCCCAGGACATCCGATCGGGCCCCGCCCCCTTGGCTGCGGCGAGGGTGTTGCGGCGTACCGCCTCCATGCCGCGGATCGCGGTGGTGCCCCTGATCGCCTCGGTCGGCCTGCAGGTGGCCGCGCTGGCGGCCTTCGGGGTCTCCCGCCTGGCCTTCGCCAACCAGCTCGGCGTTCGCATGGACCTCGCGGAGGTCCTGGCCGCGGTGACGGGCGTGCTGGTGGCGGCCGCCGCCGGCTGGAGCACCGCGTTCCTCTCCAGGCGCGTGGGCTTCTGGGAGCTCGCCATCGGCGCCGTGGTCGCCATCGGCGCCGGATACGGGCTGCTGGCGAGCGGCTTCCCGGCTGGCGCGGAGGTGTACTCGCTCATGCCGGAGGGCGGCCTCTGGTTCGCGCCGCTCGTGCACGGCCTGGCGGGCCTGCTCGCCGCCAGCCTCGCCGCCACCGCCGGCTACATGGTGGGCGCCGGCCGCTCCCTCGACTTTTCCTTCGGTTACGAGCTCTTCGTGGCGCGCAGCCACCTGCGCCTGTCGGGCAAGCTCTTGTGGGGCCTGTCGCTCCTCACCCTCGGGATCGTCCCGGGCGTCGTCGTCCTCTACCTCCTCCTGCGCCGGCAGCGGCGCTCGCCCACGCTGATCATGACCGTGCTCTCCATCGGCGGCGTAGCGGTGGGCGTGATGGCGCTCTGCGTGGTGCTGTCGGTGATGAGCGGCTTCGAGCTCGACCTGAAGCAGAAGATCCTCGGCACGAACGCCCACGCCGTCGTCCTCAAGTACGGCTCCTTCGACGAGTGGGAGAAGGCCGCGCAGACCAGCCGCGAGACACCCGGGGTCGTGGGGGTGACGCCCTTCGTCCTCAACGAGGTGATGGTCACCACCGACACCAGCCTGGCCGGCGCGCTCGTCAAGGGCATCGATCCGAAGACGGTGGGGCAGGTGACCGAGCTGCCCAGGGAGATCCAGGAGGGCAAGCTCGAGTACCTCGAACGGCCGGAGGAGATCCCCATGCCGGGCGGGGGCCGCGGGGGCCTCCACGGGGTCGGAGACGAGGGCGGCCTCGGAGATGTACAGGCGGAGCTCGACAGGCTCGCCAGGGCGGGTGCGTCCGCGGTCGAGGGCCCCGAGGAGACGAACCAGCTCCCTGGCATCGTCATCGGTCGCGAGATGGCGCGGCAGCTCAAGGTCTTCGTGGGCGACCCCATCACCGTGGTGTCGCCCATCGCCGGTGAACTCGGGCCCATGGGGCCTCAGCCCAAGAGCATGCAGTTTCGCCTGGCGGGCGTGTTCTACACGGGGATGTACGAGTACGACTCCAAGTTCGTCTACATCTCCCTCGATCGCGCGCAGTCGTTCTTCAAGCTGGGCAGGAGCGTCACCGGGCTCGAGCTCAAGGTGAACGACATCGACGACGCGCGCCGCGTCTCGCGGCAGGTGCTCGGAAATCTCGAGGGCTACCCCTACCGCGTCAAGGACTGGGGGGAGATGAACCGCAACCTCTTCTCGGCGCTCAAGCTGGAGAAGATCGTGATGGCGGTGATCCTCGCGTTCATCGTGTTGGTCGCCTGCTTCAACATCCTCTCGACCCTGGTGATGCTCGTGCTCGAGAAGGGCAAGGAGATCTCCATCCTCAAGTCCATGGGCGCCCGCGACGCCTCGGTGATGAAGATCTTCGTGGCGGAGGGAGTGGCCATCGGCGGCATCGGCACCGTGCTGGGCCTGGCCCTGGGCCTGCTCCTCTGCGGCGCGATCTCCATCTTCCCGATCCCGCTCGATCCGGAGGTCTATTACATCCCCCGGCTGCCGGTGCGCATCGACGCGGTGCAGTTCGCGCTGGTGGGGGTGGCGGCGCTGGTGCTCGCGTACCTCGCCACGATCTTCCCGGCCCTCTACGCGTCGCGGCTGTCGCCGGTGGAGGGGCTGCGCAATGACTGAGAAGATGCCCCTCATCGAGGCCCGCGGCATCGAGAAGGACTACGTCCACGAGACCAAGGGGCTCGTCCATGTCCTCAAGGGAGTCGACTTCACCATGGACGAGGGCGAGGTGGTCGCGTTGGTGGGAAAGTCCGGCGCCGGCAAGAGCACCTTGCTCCACGTGCTCGGCACCCTGGACGAGCCGACCTCCGGCACCGTTCTCTTCGAGGGCGAGGATCTCTTCGCCAAGGACGAGCTGGCGCTGGCGGACTTCCGCAACGCCACCGTGGGCTTCGTCTTCCAGTCGCACTACCTGCTGCCCGAGTTCTCCGCCCTCGAGAACGCGATGATGCCGCTCCTCGTGCGGCGCGTGCCCCGGACCGTGGCGGCCGAGAGCGCCCGCGCCATCCTCGTGCGTGTCGGCCTCGGCCACCGCCTCGACCACAAGCCCGCCGAACTCTCCGGTGGTGAGCAGCAGCGTGTGGCCCTGGCCCGTGCCCTCGCGCCGAGGCCACGCCTCCTCCTCGCCGACGAACCCACCGGAAACCTCGACGCCGGCACCGCCGCCTTCATCCACGATCTCCTGCTCGAACTCAACCGCGAGCTTGGCATCAGCTGCCTCGTCGTCACGCACAACGAGGCGCTCGCCCGCGACCTGCCGCGCTGCCTCGAGATGCGCGACGGCCGCATCGCTTGACCCTTGGCGCTCGCCAACGCACGCTGGGGCTGGAAGCCGCCTCGACACCCGGAGCGACACCAGTGGGACAGAAGCGTGACTATCGACTCGAACCGTGTCCCCGGGCCACCGGCACCCACGCCGAGGTCTACGGGGCCAATCGAGTGTCGGACGGGCGGTTCGTCGCCTTCAAGCAAAGCCATCCGTTCGAGGAAGCGAGGCGTCGCCTCAAGCGTGAGATCGAGCTCCTTCGCTACCTTCGTCATCCGCACGTCATCGAGCTGTTGGACTGGGACGACAAGTTCGAGTGGAGCGTGATGCCCTTCGCGCAAGGGAGCCTGGAGGATCTCAGGCCGGCGCTCTCCGCGGCAGGGATCAAGCGCGCCATCGAGCAGGCGGCTCGAGGCCTCGCGTTCGGTCATGACGAGGGGTTCGTGCACCGCGAGGTCACACCGCGATGCATCTTCTCGATGCGGGGAGAAGGGGACGAGAGGCACTGGGTCGTCGCCAAGTGGGGACGGGCGCGCAAGCCGGGGCCGCCGCTCTCCCTGGGGACGATGACGGTGCCGTTCGACACGGGGGGGTTCGAGTCTCCCGAAGTACGGGCGGGGAGGCGCCCCAGCCGCAAGAGCGACGTCTACAGCCTGGGGCGCGTGGCCGCATGGGCGGTCACCGGCACCTGGCCGGTCTCCGGGATCCCGCTGATCCCGCCCGGGCCCTGGCGGGTCTTCGTGCGGGAGACGACCGAGTCCGAGCCGGAGGATCGGCCGCAGGACATGAGAGCGGTGCTGCGGCTCCTCCGCCGGGTGGAGCCCGAGTCCGACTGCGTCCTGCCAGACGGGACGTTGGAGACGCTGAAGCGGGCCTCAGAGGGCGATCCCCTTGCGCTCCTCGACTCCACCAGCGCTTCCGTCTCGCACCCCGGCGACTTCCCTGCGTATGCCCGGTTCGTCTCCCGCATGGAAGACGAGCAGATTCGATTCCTCATCCGGGAATCCCCGGAGAAGCTGGCCGCGCTGGCGCGGAACGCCCTCGCGATCCTCGGCGGTGACTGGTCGCGGCTCCCTCACGAGTTGGCCGACGATCTCCTGTGCTGGTTCCCCCGCGCGGCCGCCTGTGCCGTCGATCTCCGGCAAATCCCGCTGCTGGTCGACTTGTGCACGGAGTGGTTCCCGGTGGAGATCGCATGGAACCGGTGGGAGCCGCTCCGCTGCAGCAGGGCGTTTCTCCGATCCCTCCAAGGCGAGGCCGCCATGGCCGTGTCGGTCGTGCTCGCCATGACCGATCGTGCGTCGTCCTATTGGCGGCCGAGCGAGTCGTGGTCGGGAGCGGACGAACGGATTCTCCAGGCACTCGTCGACTCTTCGAAACGCTGATCCGGGGTTTCGAGGCGGCTGCTCCCGGGGGCGCGTGGAACGGGCGGTTCCGGCCGGCGACCCTTCACGTCTGGCCGCCGGCCAGCCTCTCCGCCGCCACCCGCACCGGACCGGTGGGCATGGGCCTGGCGTCGAGCACGGCGGCGGCGGCGCGGCGCCGCAAGGTCTTGGGGAGGGCGGCGGACTCGAGGACGGCGAGCGCCGTCCGCGACGCGACCGGGAGCCTGGCGAGCCCGGGGCCGGGTCCGCCGTTCCATCCGCCCCGCGACACCGCCTCCAGGCAGGCCACCGCCGGCCCGGCGAGGGCGGGGGACACCTCGAGGAGGCGCTCGTCGGCGCGGGCCGCCTCCAGGAGCGGCACCGCCGCCCAGGCGCGTTCCAGCGGATCCTCGACCGACGCCGCCAACTCGAGCGCACGGAGCGCGAGGTCGCGAAAGCCGGCGGGATCCTCGAGGTGCCGAAGCGCCAGCCGCTCCAACGCCATCGATCGGGAAAGGCCCGTCGTCGCCTCCGCCAGATCGAGGAGTGCCCCCTCCACCCGGCCTTTCGGGAGCCGCTCCAGCGCCTGCGCGCACACCCCCGCGAGGGCGGGGGAGCGCCCCGCGGTGATGACGAGCGGCACGTCCTCCTCCCGCAGATCGAGCGAGACGCAGGCGATCGCGGCGGCGAGGGTGGCGGGATCGGACGCCCGCGCGGCGAGGCGCCTGCCGGTCTCGGCGAGAAGCGGATGCGAGACGTCGCCGCGCCGGGACAGCGCCTCCAGCAGGTCGGGCAGCTCCCAGGGCGCGACGCCCTCCACCGCCTCGTGCAGCTCCTCCGGATCCCGGCGCCGCGCCGCGGAGGCGATCGCGGCCAGCCGGCGCGCGGTGGCGAGGAAGCGATCCTCCCGGCGGCCGATGAGGTGCAGCTCGGCGGCGAAGCGCTCCCCCAGCCGCCGCTCCTCGGCGGCCGCCTCCGGATCCTCGGCGGGGAGCAGCCCCGGTCCGCCGTCGGGCGGCAGCCGGGCCTCGATCCGCGAGAGGAGCGGGGGCACGCGCGGACTACCGGATGACGTCCTGCGCAACAGATAATCCCAGAGCGACATCGCCACGATCCCGAGTCGGCGCGCGAGCGTCCCACGGCCATCAATTCCCTTGTATCACCACGCCGCAGCGTCCTATGGTCCGCCGGTTTTTCTTGTCCTCCATGCTGGCTCGCGCAACCGCACTGGGCATCCTGGCCCTCCTGTTCGCCTCTCCGGCGGCCCACGCCCAGGATCCGCCCGCTCCGGGGCCGGGGGCTGCCGAGACCCCGTCGGATCGGGTGGCGGAGATCCGGGTGGAGGGGGCCCGCCGGGCGGAGCCGGACGCCATCCGGGCGGCGATGACGACCAAGGTGGGCGACCCCCTCGAGCCCCGCCGGATCCGGGAGGACATCCGCCGGATCTTCGCCCTCGGCTTCTTCTCCGACGTGCAGATCGGCGCCGAGCCCTCGCCGGCGGGCGTGATCCTCACCGTGAAGGTGGAGGAGCGCCCCGCCATCCGTGAGGTGCGCATCGAGGGGAACGACGAGATCTCCACGGAGGATCTGCGCGAGAAGCTGGACGTGCGGCCGTACCAGGTCCTCGACCGGGCGGCGGTGAAGCGCAACGCCGCCAAGATCAACGAGCAGTACGTCGAGAAGGGCTTTTTCCTCGCCTCCGTCTCCTACCGGCTCGAGGAGCAGCCGGACAACCAGGTCGACGTGATCTTCACCGTCTCCGAGAACTCCAAGGTGATGGTGGAGTCGATCGAGTTCCTGGGGAACGAGAAGATCTCCTCGGACGACCTGAAGGAGCCCATGTTCACGAAGGAGGGCGACTTCCTCTCCTTCCTCACCGGCGCGGGCACCTACCGCGAGGAGATATTCCAGCGCGACATCCAGGTGGCCCAGGGCGTCTACTACGACAACGGCTACATCAACGTGAGGTTCGGCAAGCCGGTGGTGGCGCTCACCCCGGACAAGCGGTCGATCTTCATCACCATCCCGGTGGAGGAGGGCGAGCAGTATTCCATCGGCACCATCGACTTCGCCGGCGACATCCTCACCACCAAGGAGGATCTCGCCCGGCTGATGAGCGTGGAGTCCGGCGAGATCTTCTCCCGCAGCAAGCTGCAGGCCGACATTCAGGCGATCACGAACCTCTACCAGGCGGAGGCCTACGCCTACGTGAACGTGGTGCCGCTCACCACGGTGCACCCCGAGGAGCACACGGTCGACCTGGTCTTCGAGATCGAAAAGGGCAAGAAGGTGCGCTGGGAGCGCATCGAGATCGTCGGCAACGACAAGACCCGCGACGGGGTGATCCGGCGGGAGCTGCGCATCTACGAGGGCGAGTACTTCAACGGCACCGACCTCGAACGCTCCAAGGCGCGGGTCACCGCCCTCGGCTTCTTCGAGCCGGATCCGCGCACGGGCATGGTGGAGATCTCCACCCGGAAGGGATCGTCGGACGAGCTGATCATCGGCACCGTCGAGGTGAAGGAGAAGCCCACCGGCACCTTCCAGGTGGGCGCCGGCTTCTCCTCGGTGGAGAACTTCATCGCCACCGCCCAGATCTCCCAGAGCAACTTCTTCGGCTGGGGGCAGTCCGCGTCGCTGTCGGCGCAGATCTCGAGCATCCGGCAGCTCTACCAGCTCCAGTTCGTGGAGCCCTACTTCCTGGACACCAACTGGACGGCGGCGTTCGACCTCTACCGCACCGATGTGGACTACGGCGGCTTCGTCCGCAAGGCGAACGGCGGCGACATCACCTTCGGCCACCCGCTCCCCTTCGTGAAGACGGACGAGCTCCGGCTCTTCCTCACCTACACCCTGGAGGACGTGGAGGTCACCACCGGCGGCTACCAGATCGGTGGCGTCCGCCTCTTCGGCCGGTTCAAGGACGGCCTCACCTCGTCGGCCCGCCTCACCCTCGCCTGGGACGCCCGCAACAACCGGCTCTTCCCGTCCCGCGGCTTCTACCAGTCCGGCTCGATCGAGGAGGCACCGCGGTGGCTCGGCTCCGACTTCCTCTACACCCGATACACCGGCGTCTCCCGGTGGTACTTCCAGCTCCCGTACCGGCTCGTCTTCAAGACCCAGGGGACCATCGGCTACATCCGCGGCGAGAACGTTCCCATCTCCGAGCTCTACTTCGTGGGCGGCATCAACTCCGTCCGCGGCTACCAGCTCCGGACCCTGTCGCCGACCCTGCCGGTGGGGATCAACGGGAACGACCCCCAGTCATCGACCTTCCCGTACCTGGTCGGCGGCAACAAGCAGCTCGTCTTCAACAACGAGCTCGAGTTCCCCATCTTCGAGAAGGTGGGGATCCGCGGCGTCCTCTTCTACGACCTCGGCAACGCCTTCGCCGCCACTGAGAACTTCTTCGAATACGACGAGCAGGACCTCTTCCTGGGCATGTTCCACTCGGTGGGCTTCGGCTTTCGCTGGTTCTCACCGATCGGCCCCTTGCGGTTCGAGTGGGGCATCCCGCTCACCCCCAGGCCGGAGGACCAGCGGATCCTCTTCGAGTTCACCATCGGGAACAGCTTCTGATGCCCGGGGGCGCGGGGATGAATGGTTCCGGCGACCCGCGGGTTGTGGCGCGCGGCGGGCGGGCCCGGCGCTCGGCCGCCTGCCGCTTGCCTGCTTGACCGCATTGCCGGCGATGCTACGGTACGTCGCCTTCGCAAAGGAACGAGGTTGAAGATGGGAAGGATCCTGCCGCTCGCGGTGGTCGCCGCGATCCTGATGCCGATCGCCGCCCAGGCCGCCGAGGTGAAGATCGGCTACGTCGACCTCCAGCGCGCCTTGAACGAGGTGGAGGAGGGGCAGACGGCCAAGGCCCGCCTCAAGGCCAAGTTCGAGCGCAGCCAGGCCCAGCTCGACCAGGAGCAGGCCTCCCTCAAGGCCCGCAGGGAGGAGCTCGACAAGAAGCGCCTCGCCATGGACGAGGCCACCCTGCGCCAGAAGGCGGAGGAGCTCGACAAGGAGTTCGTCCGGGTCTCCGGCCTCTACTCCAAGCTCCAGAAGGAGCTCTCCGACGAGGAGCGGGAGGCCACCGCCCAGATCTTCAAGAAGATGCGGACCCTCATTGCCGACATGGCCGAGAAGCAGGGCTTCACCTACGTGCTCGAGATGAACGAGTCGGGGCTCCTCTACGGGCCGCCGTCTCTCGACCTCACCAACGAGCTCGTCCGCGCGTACAACGCCGCGAACAGGTCGGCGAAGAAGTGAGCCAGGAGATCCTCCTCTCGGAGCTCGCCCGCGAGCTGGGCGGCGAGGTGCTGGGCGACGGCGATCGACCGATCGACGGCATCGCCACCCTGGAGACCGCCGGCCCCAGGCAGATCAGCTTCTTCTCGAACCGCAAGTACCGGCAGCAGTACCTGGCCACCAAGGCCGGGGCGGTGATCGTCGGGCCGAAGGACGCCCAGAGGGAGCGGCCGGAGGGCGCCAGCCTCCTGGTGGTCGCGGACGCCTACCTCGCCTTCGCCAAGACCTCGACCCGGTTCAACCCGCCCAGGACCTACGAGCCCGGTGTCGACCCCCGCGCCGCGGTGGATCCCGGCGCCTCCGTCGATCCCACCGCGACCGTGATGCCGTTCGCCTACGTGGGGCCCGGCGCGAAGATCGGCGCCCGCGCCGTGATCCACGCCCACTGCGCGATCCTGGCCGATGCGGTGATCGGCGACGACTGCCTCCTCTACCCGGGCGTCGTGGTGAGGGAAGGGTGCGCCCTGGGTGCCCGCACGATCGTGCAGCCCGGCGCGGTGATCGGGGGCGACGGCTTCGGCTTCGCCTTCGAGCCGGCCCGGATGCGGCACTTCAAGGTGCCACAGGCCGGCGCGGTCCGCGTGGCCGAGGACGTGGAGATCGGCGCCAACACCTGCCTCGATCGCGGCACCCTCGGCGACACGGTGGTGGGGCAGGGGGTCAAGATCGACAACCTGGTGCAGATCGCCCACAACGTGGAGATCGGCCCCTTGAGCCTCCTCGCCGGCTGCTCGGCGGTGGCGGGCTCCACGCGCCTGGGCAAGGGCGTGATCCTCGGGGGCCAGTCCGGGGTCATCGGTCACCTGGAGCTCGGCGACGGGGCCCGGGTCGCGGCGGGGGGCGCAGTCTACGCCGACATCCCCGCCGGCGCCGCCCAGGGCGGCCACCCCGCCATCGACCAGACACGGTGGCTGCGGGAGCAAGCCGCCATCCACGAGCTGCCCGAACTCCTCAAGGAAGTCCGCAACCTGCGCAAGCGCCTGGAGGCCCTCGAAGGAGGGGAGAGCTGATGGAAGGCATCGACTACAAGCAGATCCTCGAGATCCTGCCGCACCGCTATCCCTTCCTCCTCGTCGATCGGGTGACCGAGGTGACGAAGGGCGAGCGCCTCGTCGGCTACAAGAACCTCACCTTCAACGAGGACTTCTTCAACGGCCACTTCCCCGGCAACCCGGTGATGCCCGGCGTCCTCATCGTCGAGGCGCTGGCCCAGGCGGGCGCGCTGCTCGCCTTCCTCACCGAGCCGCTCGACATCTCCCAGAAGGTGATCTATCTGGCGGGCGTCGACGGCGCGCGTTTCAAGCGGCCGGCCCGCCCCGGGGATCGCCTCGACATGGAGCTCAAGGTGATCAAGCACAAGGGCGTGCTGTGGAAGCTGGGCGCCGAGGCCCGGGTCGACGGCCAGAAGGCGGCCGAGGCCGAGCTCCTCGCCATGGTCACCGACAGGTAGACGCGCATGTCGAACATCCATCCCACCGCGATCGTCGACGGAGGAGCCGAGCTTCATCCGTCGGTCGTCGTCGGGCCGTACTCGATCATCGGCCCCGACGTGAGGATCGGCGAGGGGACGAAGGTCGGCCCCCACGTGGTCATCACCGGGCGCACGACCATCGGCAAGAACAACACGATCTACCAGTTCGCCTCGATCGGCGACGCGCCCCAGGACCTCAAGTACCGGGGCCAGCCCACCTCCGTGGAGATCGGCGACCACAACGTCGTCCGCGAGTACGCCTCGGTCCACCGGGGCACCGTCGAGGGCGGGGGCGTCACCCGCATCGGCTCCCGCTGCCTGCTCTGCTCGACCACCCACGTCGCCCACGACGTGCAGCTCGGCGACGGCGTCGTCATGTCGAGCGGGGCGATGCTGGCGGGGCACGTGGTGGTGGGCGACTTCGTGATCCTGGGCGGCATGGCCGGCGTCCACCAGTTCGTGCGCATCGGCCGCAACGCCTTCGTCTCCGGCGGCTCGATGGTCGGCATGGACGTGCCGCCCTTCTGCACCGCCTCCGGCTACCGCGCCGAGCTCGCCGGCCTCAACACCGTGGGCCTGCAGCGGCACAAGTTCACCGAGGAGCAGATCCGCAACGTCAAGAAGGCGTATCGGACCCTCTTCCGGATGAAGCTGGGCCTGCGCGAGGCCATCACCCGGGTCCGGGCGGAGATCCCGGACGATCCCAACGTCACCCACCTCCTCGAGTTCATCGAGGGATCCCAGCGGGGCGTCACCCGGTAGGTCAGGTCGAATGAGCGCAGCCTCCCCCCAGCAGGTCGAGCCGACGAGGTCCATCGGGCTCATCGCAGGTTCGGGGGTGTTCCCGCTCCGGTTCGCGGCCAGCGCCAGGAGGCAGGGGCTCCGAGTGGTGGCGGTCGCCCACCGAGGGGACACCGACCCTGCGATCGAGGAGGTCTGCGACGAGGTGACCTGGGTCCACCTGGGCCAGCTCGGCAAGATGGTGAAGGCCTTTCAGGCCGCCGGCGTCTCCCGGGCCGCCATGGCCGGCGGCGTCGCGAAGACGAAGCTGTTCGGCGGCCTGCGCCCCGACCTCACCGCCCTCAAGCTCGCGCCGCGCCTCAAGCGCTTCGACAACGAGAGCCTCCTCAAGGCCATCGCCGGCGTCTTCGAGGACGGGGGGGTGGAGATCGTGGACCCCATGCCCTTCTGCCCCGACCTGGTGGCGCGGCTGGGGCCCTACGGCAAGCGTCGACCCGACGCCAAGGTGCAGGCCGACATCGTCCTGGGGATGAAGGTCTCCAACGCGATCAGCCGCGCCGAGATCGGACAGACCGCCTGCGTCAAGGGGGGCACGATCGTCGCGGTCGAGGCGATGGAGGGCACGGATCGCTGCATCCGCCGCGCGGGCGAGGTGGCAGGGAAGGGGGTGGTGGTCGCGAAGGTCGCCATGCCCGACCAGGACATGCGCTTCGACGCCCCCTGCATCGGCCCCGGCACAGTGGCGACCTGCGCGGAGATCGGCGCCGCCGCCCTGGTCTTCGAGGCGGGCCGGGCCATCGTCCTGGAGGCCGAGGAGATCGCCGCCACCGCCGACGCCGCGAAGCTCGCTCTGGTCGGCGTGCGGGCCGACGGATCCTACTGACCCGCCGGACCGAGGGCCCTCTCGGCCCGGTTGACCGGCCGCAGCGTCCAAGCGTAGAAACGTCCATTCGAATGCCCCCCTCACGCTCGGGAAGCCGAGCGCATCGGTGCGCCATGCGACGTTCGCGAATCCTCCCCATCGTCTCCCTCCTCTCCGCCTTCGCGTGGATCGCCTGCGGCGGCGGTGATTCCGGCGAGGGCGGCCCTGGCGGCGGCGGCCCCGGCTCCTGCCAGAGCCCCGACGGAAAGCCAAAGGCCTGCAGCGTGACGCCGGAGAGCGGCGGAGAGGGAACGCTCGTCGTGATCCACGGCGTGAACTTCCCCACCTCCTCCGGCTCCAGCGTGCGGGTGAAGTTCAGCGGCGCCGACGCTCTGATTCCCCAGAGCGTCGAGCCGACCGCGATCGAGGTGAAGGTCCCCGGCAGGGCGACAACCGGGCCGATCAACCTGGAGATCGACCTGGGCAAGGGCTTCGTCACCTACCCCGGGCCGACGTTCACCGTCACCGACGAGAAGCCCCTCCCCGCGCTCAAGTCCCTGAGCCCCACGTCCGTGACGCTGGGCGAGCCCCCGCCGGAGATCACGATCAGCGGGACGGGGTTTCGCTCGTCGACCGAGGTCCTCTGGAACGGCGAGACGATCCCGTCACTCTACAGCTCCTCCAGCTCGATCAAGATCCACCCCACCGCGGAGATGCTCGACGCGGTGAAGACCCACAAGGTGCAGGTGGTGTCGCCGCCTCCTGGCGGCGGAACCTCCCAGGAGACGCTCGAGTTCAAGGTGGTTCACGGCCTGCAGGTCGTGTCCGCCGAGGCGCGCTCCGCCACTTCGGTGCGGGTCACCTTCGACAGGCCGGTCTCCACCAGCACGGCCACGGCCCGGAGGAACGCGGACCGGATCTATTCGTTCTCCCCCAAGCTGTCGGTCTCGGAGGCCCAGATGGAGATGGGCAGCGGCGGCCGATCCGTGATCGTCTCCCTGCGGGACCCCCAGCAGCCGAACGTGGAGTACACGGTCACGGTGGACAAGACGAGGGTCACTTCCGCCGAGGGCGGCATCCTCAACGGCAACGACTCGGACACCTTCCGCGCCTTCAACTCCAACCCGATCGCCGACGGGAGCTTCGGCGCCGACCCCGGCTGCGGCCCGGCCGCGCTCTCGGGCCCCATGGGCCTCGGCGTGCTCACGACGCACCTCTACGTGACCGAGGAGAGCGGCAACCAGGTGCAGAAGCTCGACATCTCCGCGGACGTTCCGGAGTTCCTCGGCTTCTACGGGTACGACGGCACCACCACCGGCTTCCTCACCGGCGCGGGCTCCACCGCCGAGGGCTGCCCGGGCGGCTCCACCGATCACGACGAGGCGCTGGTCGCACCCCGCGGCGCGCCCGGCCTCGATCCCCTCACCGGAAACCTGTACGTGGCGGACACCGCCCGCGACCGGATCGTCCGCTTCCTCGTGTCCGCCTCGGGCGGCGGGGAGACGGCGACCTTCGAGTCCTTCGTCCGCGGTGACGCCGCGGCTTCCGAGAGCGCCAGGTGGAAGTCGCCGGTGATCCTCGGCGTCATCGGCAAGCAGCTCTACGTCGCCACCAGCGCCGATCAGATCCGCAGGCTCAACTTCGACGGGTCGAGGGAGCCGGATCCCTTCGGGGCCATGGGCGACGGCGGAGGCGAGTTCCGCTTCAACCTCGCCGAGCCCCCCGAGGACTGCGAGGTCGACGATCCGCGCCTGGAGTGCGCCTACGACGGCAGCGGCCTGCCGGCGATGGCGTACGACTCGAACAAGCGGTTCCTGTACGTGGTGGAGCCGGGCAACCACCGGGTCCAGCGCATCCGGGTGGATCGGGACACGGGGCGCCTCCAGGTCGAGATGAGCAACAGCGCCATCGGCAAGGGCGTGACCAAGTTCGGCAACCGCAACACCCACGAGGTCAAGGGCGCCGGGACGGGGAAGGGCGAGTTCACCAACCCCTCGGGCATCGCCATGGACCGGGCGGGGACGCTCTGGGTGATCGACGAGGCGAAGGGCGGCCGCGTGCAGCGCTTCGCCGACAGCGGCACCTTCCAGCAGGAGTTCCTGCTCGGCTACGTCCCCGGCGGAATCGCCTTCGACGGCGAGAACCGGATGTGGATCGCGGATCCGCTGAACGGCAAGGTGCACCGCTTCCAGCTCTGATCCTCGGTTGACCGGGGGCTACGCGGCGCGCCACGACCCGGTCGTCGGCGCGCCGCTTTCGTTCCGGGCGCCTGCCTCCCACAATCATCCTGCGCGCATCGGAGGCGTGCCCGGGGGCGGGCGTAGGTCTTGCCGCCGGCGCTGGCGTCGATCGCGCCCCTGGCCACTCTGGACAATTCAAGACGCGAGTGGCCAGACGTGTGATGCAATCCGCACGACTCGAACGATCGCTCCGGTCTCCCGCAAGGAAAGCGGGAGCCATTGTTTACAGAATGACACTCGGACGAGGCAGGGTGCGGTTGTTTTGCATAGGGCCCTTGACGACTCAGCGTGAAACGTGCTGCACTCATCTCAGCCCCTCTCTTGGGTTGGGTTTTTGGTTTCTGGGTGGGTTGGCGAAAAGGGGCGCCAATGAAAGCAAAACAGAAAGGGAGGATACGCATGTTCGCTCGGACCATACGATTTCGAATTCTGCCGGCTTTCATTGGGGCGGCGGCGCTCACCATTGGTGGATGCACCCCCCCCCGGTCGACGATGAGGTGACCCGCAGCGGAGCCGCCCTCTTTGGGCCGGGAGTAGACGAGTACCCGGCACCTTCGTGGTTCGCGGATCTTTCCACCCTCGAAGGCGTCGCCGCGAGTGTCGGGGAGATCGTCGCCAGAGTGTCGGGAGGCCCGTACGAGGGGCAATACGCTGGACGCTGCACGGGGGTCCTGGTGGCCCGGGACAAACTGCTGACTACGGCGGCCTGCATGATCGACCTCGAGGGTGAATACGGAACCTTCCTCGAGCCACCGGATCTGTACGTGAGGTTTCCTCAAGTTCTCGACCTCCTCACGAACGAACCGGCCTGGATCCCCGTAGTCGGAGTCTGGAGGACGGAGGGAACCTGGGACGAAGTCGCTTTGTCGTCGAGTTCGTTTGCAGTCCTCACCCTTCTATTCGAACTCGTTCACGCGGAGGTGGCACAGATCGCGCCGGTGTTCTTCTCCGACGTCGAAAGGGCGATCCAGGACGGGATTCTCCTAGCCGACGACGCCGTGGTCGCCGGCTTCGGTCCAAGTTGTGACTGGTGCATGGATGATGGTCGACGGCTCGGGAAGTTGGGGACTCCCGTTCAGACTTTCGCGAGCGGGGTGGGGGGCCATCCTTTCCTGATTTCGAACGTCCGTCTTGGCGACGACGATCCTGGCGCGGAGTTCGGAATCAACAGGCTCGACCGGGGAGGACCGCTCTTTCTTCGCGAGGCACAGTCGAACCGGTACGTCGTCGTTGGGAGCTACCTGGCGACGTTGTTGGAAAGCGTCGATGGGGACGTCGTACGAACGAAGCGGTTCACCTACCTGGGCAGAATGGGAGACACGAACCCCGACTATGACCACGCCGAGATCATTCGACCGCATCTAGGCGAGTTCATCGACGGGGAACCCTGTGCGCCGAAGGAGGTCCTGGCCGGTCCGAACTCCAATTTCGAGGCGGAGATGGACCTCGATCGGAGGATCGGGGGGATGGAGTACCTCGCCGACCGCTGTGACTCGGTCCCCTTGATGCTCCACGAAACGCCGCTCTCGAAGACGTCGAAGGCGAGCAAGATCTTTTTCTCGGTTCGTCCGTGGTTGGGCAACGGAGCCGTGACCCCGGAGTTTTACGAGTGGCCGGTGAGCCGGTTCTGCGATTGCTTCGACGAATCAATGGACCCGTTGGACGAAGCGGCATGCCTCGAAATCCGCTGCTTCGCCGGCGAAGTAAACAAGGGGCGCGGGGGGTGGAAGGGCATCGACCTTTACCAGACGAACGAGGATGGGGGGGTGATGTTCATTCCGGCAGGGACCGGCGGTCCATACGTGCGCGTCCGCGAGGGGAGGCTCGGAGAGGGGGAGACCTTCGAGTGGGACTGGACCGCAGACGTCCCCGGTCACATCCGCGGACACAGAAGGGCTGGTTCCAAGGTTTCGACGCGAGGGTATCTCGGCGTCTCGCTCGAGAGCCTGGGCCGGACCCGCAGCGAACGGGACGACCTCTGGGAGCACGACCTGCGTGGAACGGTCTCCTTCCGCGAGTTCGACCACTCGCCCAATGGTGGCCCACCGATCCCCCCGCCGCCGCCGCCTATCCGGCCCTGCCCCGTTTCGAAGTGCGTGATGTGGGGGACCCGTCCCTCCGACTTCGACGTCGACGGTCTCCGCGGGGATCCCGTGTGGAAGCCGGGACCGCCACCTCATGCGATCGCCAAGAACGAGGAGGAACGCTTGGTTCTCATGGGGGCTCGCGAAGACTCGGTTGATATCACGAACGCGCTCGGGCCGCTCCTTCGAGAGATCGCGAAGATGAAGGAGGGCGGCGAAGCGGTCAGGTGGCTCTCGGCGGAAGAGGGCCCGCAGGCGCTTGCATCTCTCGGGATCCCGGAGCGTGCAGCGGTCGTGACCTCGGCCGGGGCCGTCTTTTCGGTCGTCTCCGGCGGCGGGATGATGGAAGCGGTCGAAGCTGGCAGCTCGGGGCTTCTCGGGTTTGCCGCCCCGATGACCGCGCAGGCGGCGGCGACCACCCTGGCGAGCATGATCTCGACCGCGTCGGTGACGATCGACCTTCCATCGAACGGACGGGCGCTCTACTCGGCGACCGAAGGCGCGATCTTCGTGGTGAAGGGGCCGGACGTCACCTCCGGCGGCATGATTCGTCGCACCGATCTCGCCTCCGGACTCACGACGACGCTTTCCTTCGCCGGGGCGGCGCCGTCCGGCACGATCCTGGGCGCGACGTTCGATTCCGACGCCGGCAAATTCTTCGTCCTCGATGCGGTCGAGGGGCAGGCGCGCCTCGCCTCCTACGACATCGCCCAGAAGCAGGGGCGGATCCTGTGGACAGTCCCCTTCTCGGGGGCCTTCGACTTCGTCGCCTTGTCGAGAGCCGCCACCGGGGAGCTCGTCCTGATCGCCGGGTCCCAGGGCGATTACACCGCGTGGCTGGTCCGCGAAAAGAGCAACGGTGTGGTGGCGTTTCTGGGCCGATTGGAGCGAAGCGGGGTGCCTCTCGATGAGCCGGTCATGGGGGCATACGCTCCCGTCCTGGCGGTCGAGGCGCCAGAAGGCGAGCTTCGGTACGACCACCTGGATCCACGGGAGTTCGTGAACGGCGCGCCATGCGAGTCGTTGTGAGCGCCTTTCCGAATCGTCTGCTTCGGATCGTGCAGGTGGCAGCGCTCCTGGGCGCTGCCACCTGCAACGCTCCCGCCGAAGGCCCGCCCGCGACCGCTGGAGAGGGAGCATCCGGGGGCCAGGGAGGCGTGTCTGGAGGAGCAGGTGGGGACGGAGGCGGCGCGGGACTTGGCGGCGCGGCGAATGGAGGTTCGGGAGGTACGGAAGGTGTCGGTGGCACATCAGGTGCGGGAAGCACTGAGGAACCCTTCCCCTCTTGGCTCGCCGATGAATCGATCTGGGGGCCAGAGCCGGACGGCCCTGCCGCGATCGAGGCATGTCGGTTCGAGTCCGCAGACGAGTCGGACCTGCCCCTTTCCAAACTAAATTGGGAGAGCTGCGGGGCCGGGTGTGAGCGGGCGAGTGTCCTTCAGACAGGGGCTAGGTACGCACAGCTCCCGCGGCTCAGTACCACGATGATTGACGGCGTAGAGACGCCGATTCTGGTGCAATTGGAGTCATTCGAATATCCAACTGTCCATGGCAGGAGTGCAAGGACGCTTTTTCGGGTAATCGACCTCGAATCAAATGGAACGATCGCAGCTCTCCAACGCATTCGAGAACCGATTCATGTAAATGGTTCAAGCTGCACTTTGAGATCGTGGTCTCGCGAAAATGCGCTCCACGTCGATCTGTTGGTCGGCAAGTCACGCCAAAAGGGAACCTACGATCCGGATTCAAAACGCTGGATCTGGCAACTGCCCCTTCGCCCTAGCGTTGGTGTCGAGACGTGCTTCCCCCTCGAGTTTCAGAACGGCGGTCGAACGCTCTATCTCTGCGGCACGAAGATCTACGCCTCGCTCGAGCCTGGCTCGAGCGAGGTCGCGGAGCTGGAGGATCTCGGCGAAGAGTTCGTCGCCAGTTCAGGGGCGGACGGCTCCGACCTCGCGATCTGGACCGAGATGAAGTACCGGGGGCAGGGCTCCCGGATCCGCGGCTGGGCCCCGGATGGCCGAGGGGTGAGGACGCTCCTCTCGGATCTGCCCGGAGATACCTGCTACGTAGGCTTGAGCGAGACCCGGATCGCCGGCGCGATGATCGAGCCGCAGGGCCGCCGAGGGTGCAGGGCGACCTACGGCAAGTTCACCGTCTGGTACGCAGAACGGAATGGAGTGGAGTCAGCCGGACCCGAGGTCGCGTTCAGTCCGCATATCTCCAATCGGTCCATCTGGCTGGACAAGACCACCACTGCAGGCGACTTCATCGCAGTTCAGGTCATTCAGACGAACAAGGGGTTGGAGAATAGAGATAACGTGATCCTCGTACGCACGACCGATTGGGCGAAGCGGTGGGTGCCGCCGCCCCCCGGACACGCGATCTACGATCACACGCTCACCTCGCGGTACCTCTACGTTGCGCCGACGGGTGTCGGAGGGACCTACGAGATTCACGACTCCGTCTACCGCTACGACCTGACGAAGTTCGAATCGATCGGAGAGCCGCTGGATTGAAGGACGTGGGCAGGACGGGCATCCGGTGGGCACAATCCCTCTCGAGACGATGGGAACCGAGGAGGCTGACGGATCGGCGGCGCGATCGAACCCGGCGACGACGAGGCGGGGAGCGCGCTACCGGGCGCTGTGCCGAGGAAGGGGGAACGGCGCGCAATTCACCGTCGACCGAGGATTTGCCACCGAGGCATCGGGGGCGGTCGTCATCAGCGGCGACGGAGGAGCGCGGCGAAGAAGCCGTCCGTGCCGTGGACGTGCGGCAGCAGCCGCAGGTAGCGCCCGGCTCCGAGCCTCTCCGCGAGCTCCTCGCCGAGCGTCGTCGACGGGGGCAGGAACTCGAGATCCGGCCTCTCGGCGAGGACCGCCTCGACCACCTCCTCGTTCTCCTCCGCGGCGACGCTGCAGGTGGCGTAGACGATCCGCCCGCCCGGCTTCGCGAGGGAGGCGTAGCGGTGGAGGAGCGCACGCTGGAGCGACGCGAAGCGCGCGACCGATCCTTCGTCCAGGCGATGGCGCGCGTCCGGGTTGCGGCGCAGCACCCCGAGGCCGGTGCAGGGCGCGTCGACGAGCACCGCGTCCGCCTTCCCCGACAGCCGGGCCGACAGCTCCGCCGGCAGCCCGTCCTCAGGGACGACGTGGGCCTCCCAGTTGTGGACGCCCGCGCGGCGCGCCCGGGGCCCGAGCTGCGACAGCCGGCGACCGTCCACGTCCAGCGCCACGAGGCGGCCCTTGTTGCGCATGCTGGCCGCGAGGGCGAGGGTCTTGCCGCCCGCGCCGGCGCAGGCGTCGATCGTGAGCCAGCCGGGCCTCGGATCGAGGAGCGCCGCCAGGAGCTGGGAGCCCTCGTCCTGGATCTCGAAGAGCCCCTCCCGGAACGAGGGGAGGCCGAAGAGGTTCACGCGGCCCTCCACGTGGAGGCCGTCGGCGGCGAACCGGGTGGGCGTCGACGCCACCCCTTCCGCCTCCAGCCGCCGGGCGAGGGCCTCCCGCTCGACGTGAAGTCGATTCGCACGGATGGTCAGCGGAGCCCGCTCGTTCAGCGCGGCGGCGAGGTCGCGGGCCCCCTCCTCCCCGAGCTGCCGGACGAAGATCGCGGTCATCCAGGTGGGCAGGCCCTCCTCGAGCGCGATCCGCTCCTCCACCGGCGCGTCCGCGGCGGCGACCGGCTCCTCGCCCAGGAAGGCATCCAGGCCCGGCAGGAGCGCCGCCGACAGCCCCGCCTCGGCCAGGGCCCTCGCCGGATCGACGCCTCGCTCCTTCGCCCGCAGCGCCTCGTACCAGAGGGCGCGCCGCGCCGCGGGCGAGAGCGCCAGGTACTCGCCGCCCAGCGTCCGCTCGAAGACGTGGTGGAGGCGGCCCTCCGCGCGGAGGAGGCCGTACACCGCCTCGGCCACCGCGCGGCGCTCGGCGGCGTAGAGGCGCCGCTCCCGGTGCAGGAGGTGGTCGAGGGTGCGATCGGCCACCCGACCCTCGTCGCGGATCGCGGCGAGCGCCTCCAGGGCGAGGGCCCGGACGAGATCCTCGCGCAAGGGCCTCGGGCGCACCTCGGCCGGGCCGCCGAGCTGCGCCCGCGTCGACTTCCGGTCGAAGCGCCGACCCGTTCCCCTGCCGCCGGGCCTGCCGGCCTTGACTCCCCGTTTTGCTGCCATTACCTACTCCACCTTCCCGCCGTCGTCCCGGCAAGTGGCCGGACCCGCGGAAGGTGCCGTATTTTTCTGGAAGTCGAAACCCTGGGTCGCCTGCCGCATCGAAGACGTACGAGCGCGGCGACGCGCCCAGCCCACCCGAAACCCTCTAACCACGGAGAAGAAACCATGATTCAGCTTCTGCAGAAGGCTCCGGATTTCACCGCCAAGGCCGTCGTCGGCAAGGGCGACTTCACCAGCGTCTCGCTCTCGGACTACCGGGGCAAGTGGGTGGTGCTCTTCTTCTACCCGCTCGACTTCACCTTCGTCTGCCCCACGGAGATCCAGGAGTTCTCGAAGCGCCACGACGAGTTCAAGGCCCTCAACGCCGTCGTGTTGGGCGCCTCGGTCGACTCCGAGCACTCGCACAAGGCCTGGATCAACAACGGTCTCGGCGAGCTGAAGTACCCCCTCATCGCCGACTTCAACAAGGAGATCTCCCGGAAGTACGGCGCGCTCCTCGAGGACGAGGGCTTCGCGACCCGCGCGACTTACATCATCGATCCGGAGGGCGTCCTCCAGTACGCCAACTTCCACAACCCGAACGTCGGCCGCTCCGTCTCCGAGACGCTGCGCGTCCTCCAGGGCTGCCAGACCGGCGAGCGCTGCCCCGCCGAGTGGAAGCCTGGCCAGAAGACGATCTGATCGTCCGATCGATCGCCTCGCGACGCGGGCGGCGGCCTCCTCGGCCTGCCGCCCGTTTCGTCTCCGGCCGCTCCGCATGAAGGATGCGGAAGCGGGCGGTCGGCCTCCACGGGCCTGCCGCCCGTCTCGTCTCGGGTCCATCCTCGCGAACGGTGCGAAGAAGCCCACCGGGCCCGGAGCCCGCGCCGCTCGCGGGCGCCCGCCGCCTCAGCGGCCCCGCTGGGCCGCCCGGCGGGGGATCGACGAGCGCGGCGGTCCGCCGGGCTTCGCCTTGCCGCCCAGGGTCCGGGGCGCGGCCTTCTTCACCTGCGCGGCCCTGGCGGCGGCGGCCTTCTTCGACACCGCGTCGGTCCCGCCGGTCAGCGCCACCAGCACCTTCTCCGCGTGGCCGTCCACCCGCACCGGGGACCACACGGCCGACACCGTCCCCTCCTCGTCGAGGAGGAAGGTGGAGCGGATCGTCCCCACCACCTTCTTGCCGTACATGGTCTTGGTGCCGTAGGCGCCGTAGGCCGTGGCCACCGCGTTGTCGGCGTCGGTGAGGAGCGGGTAGGGGAGGTCGTGGTTCTTGCGGAACCGCTCGTGGGAGGCCAGCGAGTCCTTCGAGATCCCGAAGACCGCCGCCCCCGCCTCGGCGAAGGCGCCGTGCAGATCGCGGAAGTCGCAGGCCTCCCGGGTGCAGCCGGGCGTCTCGTCCTTCGGGTAGAAGAAGAGCACCACCTTCCGGCCGCGGAGCGACTCGAGGGAGACGTCCTCGCCCGTGGTGGAGGGGAGCTTGAACGGGGGAGCCTTGTCGCCGACGCGTAGGGCCATGGGGACCTCCAGGAGCCGAATGGGAACGTCCCCCCTCGCGTACCAACGCGCCGGCCGCCGCGCAAGCGAGGAAGGCGCGAGGGGGGGATAGGGGCGGACGACCGCCCGGGCGGCCTCGAAAAGATGGGGAGGGCGGTGGAATTCACGTCCCGAGACGGTTATAGAAGCGACCGATGCGACGCCGCACGAGTCGCCAAGGAGAATGCCCATGGAGACCCAGACCCCCGTCCAGACCCCGGCGCCGGTCGCCGGATTCGAGTTCTCGCCCTCGTCCCCCGTCGCCCTCACCGCCACCGCGGTCGACAAGGTGAAGGAGGCCATCGCCTCGCAGAACCTCTCCGGGCACCTCCTGCGCATCGCCGTCGTGGGCGGCGGCTGCTCCGGCTTCAACTACGATCTCGACCTGGTGAAGGAGGCCAAGCCCACCGACCTCCGCTACGAGATCGCGGGCGTCCCGGTCGCCGTCGATCAGACGAGCGTCCCGTTCCTGGACGGCACGGTCGTCGACTTCGTGGAGACCCTCCAGGGCGCCGGCTTCAAGTTCAACAACCCCAAGGCCAAGGCCACCTGCGGCTGTGGCACCTCCTTCTCGGCGTAAGGGCGCCTGAGACAGGCGGCTTCGAATCCACGGAGGGGCGCGGGCGACGCGCCCCTCCTCGTCTTTGCGGGAGGCGCGCCATGGCGGGGCTGATCGTGAAGTGGGTCACCGTCGGCCCGTTTCGGCAGAACTCGTACGTCGTCGGGGATCCGGAGAGCCGAGACGCGATCCTGGTCGATCCCGGCGACGAACCCGAGGCGATCGAGGCGCTCCTCGAGCAGGAGGGCCTCGTCCCCCGCTACATCCTCAACACCCACGCCCACCTCGATCACGTGGGCGCCGTCCACCATTTCCAGCAGAACCGCGGCCTCTCGTTCTACCTCCACCCCGGCGATCGGGACTGGCTGGAGAACCTGCCGCTGCAGGGGCGGATGTTCGACGTCCCCGTCTCGCCCACGCCGCGGGTGGACCGCTGGATCTCGGACGGAGACGTCTTCCACGTGGGCTCCAAGCGCGTCGAGGTGATCCACACCCCGGGCCACACCCCCGGTGGCTGCTGCCTCTGGTTCCCCGAGGATCGCGTCCTCCTCACGGGCGACACCCTCTTCGCCGGCAGCGTGGGGCGCACCGACTTCCCCGGCGGCTCCACCGAGCAGCTCCTCTCCTCGATCCGCGATCGGCTCTTCCCCTTGGGCGACGACGTCGTCTTCCACTCCGGGCACGGCCCGCCCTCCACGCTGGGCGAAGAGAAGCGCAGCAACCCCTTCGTCGGCGCCGGCTCCGGCTTCGGCAAGAAATGGGTGTAGGATCGGCGGTCGCATGGCCAACTTCCTCATCGTCGCCGCCGAGGCCTCGGGCGATCTTCACGGCGCGAGCCTGATGAGGGCGATCCGCAGCGCCCGTCCCGACGCCTCCTTCGTCGGGATGGGCGGCCCCGCCATGCGCGCCGAGGGCCTCCACGCCCTGTACCGCGCCGAGGACGTCTCGGTGATGGGCTTCGTCGAGGTCGTCCCCAAGCTCGTCGGCATCCTGCGCATGCTGAAGGGGCTGGCCTCCTGGGCCGAGGTGAACCGCCCCGACGCCGCCATCCTCATCGACTCCGCGGACCTCAACCTCCGCCTCGCCCGGCAGCTCCACCTCTGCGGCGTCCCCACCGCGGCATACGTGGCGCCCATGGCCTGGGCGTGGCGCGAGTCCCGGGTCCGCGCCCTGCGGGATCTCGACCGCCTCCTCTGCATCTACCCCTTCGAGGAGGCGTGGTTCCGCAGCCGCGGCGTCGACGCGGTCTACGTGGGCAACCCGCTCCTCGAGCAGGAGGCGCTGCGGTCCCTCTCCGACCGCGACGGCTGCAGGCGTGCGCTGGGGCTTTCCGCCGACGGCCCGGTCCTGGCCCTCCTCCCCGGATCCCGCCGGGCGGAGATCATCCAGCTCCTGCCCACGCTCCTGGACGCGGCCGATCGACTGGTCGCCACGACGCCTTCCCTGCGGGTGGTGCTGCCGGTGGCCCCGACCCTCGCGCCGGGGCTCGTCGAGTCCTTCGTCGCGGGGAGGCGGTGCCGCCCCCTGCTCGTCTCCGGTCGTTCCCTCGAGGCCATGGGCGCCGCCGACGCGGTCGCCCTCTGCTCGGGCACCGCCACCCTCGAGGCGGCGCTCCTGGGCAGGCCGATGGTCGTGGTCTACCGGGCCCACCCCCTCTCCTTCCGCCTCGCCAAGCTCCTGGTCCGCCTGCACCACGTGGCCATCGTCAACCTCCTCTCCGAGGACGAGGTGGTGCCGGAGCTCCTCCAGGACGACCTCGGCCCGGAGGCCCTCGCGGCGGCGCTCGCGCCCCTCCTCGCCGACACCGACGAGCGGGCCCGGATGCTGGCGCGCCTGTCGTCCCTGCGGGATCTGCTCGGCGACCGGTGCGCGAGCGAGGCGGCCGCCGCCGAGATCCTCGCCGTCGCCGACGGCCGACGGCTTGCTGTGGGAGCCTCCGGCGATGTAGAGCGCCTCCGTGCTGGGTGAGTTCCTCATCTCGGGCCTGCTCGCCGTCTCGGCCCTCTTCTTCGTCGTGGATCCCATCGGGCTGGTGCCGATCTTCATCGCGCTCACCGAGGGGCAGTCCGAGGCGCGAAGGGCCGCCACCGCGAGGAAGGCCTCGCTGATCTTCGTGGCCCTCGTCTCCTTCTTCGCGGTGGGCGGCGGGCTCCTCTTCCGCACCCTCGGCGTCAGCCTCGCCGCATTCAAGATCGCGGGCGGCCTCCTGCTCGCCCTCACCGCGCTGGACATGCTGCGGGGCCAAGAGCCCATCACCCGCACCTCCGACGGCGAGATGGACGAGGCGGCGCGGAAGCAGGACGTCGCGGTGGTGCCGCTGGCGATGCCCCTCCTCGCCGGACCCGGCGCCATCGCCACGGTGATGGTGCTCACCTCCAGGGCCCGCAGCGTGGTGGACGTGGGGATCGTCCTCCTCGCCATCGTGATCACCGGGGTGGCCACCTACGCGATCCTGGCCGCGTCCGCCGCGATCTCCCGGGTGCTGGGAAAGAGCGGGCGCACCATCCTCGAGCGGGTGATGGGCCTCGTCCTCGCCGCGATCGCGGTGCAGTTCGTCGTGGACGGGATCGGCGAGGCGCTCCCCGGCACCCTGGGCGACAACCCCCCCATCGAAGAGCGGGAGCCGCAGGGTCCCATCCCCGGCCAGAAGGCGGCGCTCCCCTCCTGGCTCGGCGCCGGGAGCAAGGGATGAGCGCGAGGCCCTCCACGCTGCGCCGCCTCCTCGGCGTGCTCCGCCCCCACGGCGGCCGCATCGGGGTCGGCGTGGCGTGCATGGTGCTCCTCGCCGTCACCACGGCGGCCTACGCCTGGCTCACCGGCCCGCTCCTCCACTACCTGACCAGCGGCCGGTCGGAGGCGCTGGGCGTGGTCGCCGCGTGGATCCCGGGCGTGGGCGACAGGGTGTCGGTGCTCTTGTGGCTGCCGCTCCTCATCGTCGCCATCGGCCTCGCCAAGGGCGCCGCCTACTTCGGCCACTTCTTCCAGATGGGCATGGTGGCCCAACTCGCCGTCGTCGACCTGCGCCAGGCGTTCCTCGACCGGATCCTCGCGCTCTCGCCGCTGGATCTGGGCAGGCAGCGCAAGGGCGACCTGCTCTCCCGCTTCGGCGCCGACCTCCAGGCGGTGGAGACCTCGCTCCACATCGCGCTCCCCACCTACCTGCGGGACTCGATGCAGGTGGCGGTGCTCCTCACGCTCTGCTTCGTCCTCGACTGGCGCCTGTCGATCATCGCGTTCGGCGCCGTGCCGCTGGCGGCCTTTCCGCTCGGGCGCATGGGACGCAAGCTGAAGAAGGTGGCGGGGCAGGGGCAGCGCAGCGTCGGCAACCTGGCGGGGCTCGCCCACGACACGGTGGCCGGGATCAAGGTGATCCAGGCCTTCGGCATGGAGGACTGGCTCGACCGCAAGTTCGGGGAGGAGAGCCGCCGCTGGCTCGCCCTCCAGCGCCGCAGCCTCCGCTCCCGCGGCATCGCCAGCCCGGCGATGGAGCTCCTCTCCGTCGTCGGCGTCGCCGCCGTCCTGGCCTTCGCGGTGGGCGCGATGCGGGACGGCGCGCTCCTCTCCGAGGAGCTGCTCTCCTTCCTCGCGGCCCTGGCGCTCCTCCTCCAGCCGGCCAAGAACCTGGGCAAGGTGGGCGGCTTCTTCCTGCAGGGGCTCGCCTCCGCCGAGCGGATCTTCGAGGTGCTCGATCTCGAGCCGTCGATCCGCGACGCGCCGGGGGCGCGGGAGATCGCCGGCCTCCAGGATCGGATCCGCTTCGAGGGCGTCACCTTCCGCTACGGCGATCGGTGGGTGATCGATCGCCTCGACCTCGAGCTGCGCCGGGGCGAGGTCGTCGCCCTCGTCGGCGCGTCTGGCGGCGGCAAGAGCACCATCGCCGCGCTCCTCTCCCGGGCCGCCGATCCGGCCGAGGGCCGGATCACCTGGGACGGCGTCGACCTCCGCGAGATCCGGCTGCGATCGCTGCGCCGATCCATCGCCGCGGTGCCCCAGGACGTGGTGCTCTTCGACGACACGGTGCGTGCGAACGTCGCCTACGGGATCGAGGCGACCGACGAGGAGATCCGGGCGGCCCTCGCCTCGGCGCGGGCGCTCGACTTCGTGGAGCGGATGCCGGGCGGCCTCGACGCCGGGGTCGGGGAGGGCGGCGCGGCCCTCTCCGGCGGCCAGCGCCAGCGCCTCGCCATCGCCCGCGCCCTCCTGCTGGACGCGCCGGTGCTCGTCCTCGACGAGGCGACCAGCGCCCTGGACAGCGAGAGCGAGCGGGAGGTGCAGGCCGCCCTCGAGGTGCTGATGGAGGGGCGCACCGCGCTGGTGATCGCCCACCGGCTCTCCACCATCCGCGACGCCGACCGGATCTGCGTGGTCGACGGCGGGCGCATCGTGGAGGAGGGCCGGCACGACGAGCTCGTCGCCAGGGGCGGCGCCTACCACCGGCTGCACGAGCTGCAGCGCGCGGATCTGGGGGCGGCATGACTGCGATCCGGACGCTGCTGGCCCGGGGCGGAGGGTGGAGAGGCGTCTTCTTCGGCGGCCTCGCGGCGGCGGGCGCGGCCATCGTCGTCCTCGCCGCCCTGGCCACCCTCGTCGCCCTGGCGCCCTGGCCGGGGCCGGACGTCCACCGCCCCACCAGCGTCGCCGGCATCTTCCACGTCCACGGCGAGGGCTCCCACGACGGCTACGGCACCGTCGACGAGGCGGCAGCGGCGGCGGCGAAGCTGGGCGCCCGCTTCGTCGTCCTCACCGAGCACAACCACCTCTCGCCTCCGGCCCCCGAGCGCCGCGGCGGCGTGCTGATCGTGCCCGGGATCGAGATCTCCTCCGCCCACGGCCACGTGATCGCGGTGGGGCTCTCGCGCGATCCGGAGGATCGAGGCCCCACCGTCCTGGAGTCGATCCGCCGGGCGGGCGGGGCGGCGATCCTCGCGCATCCGGTGAACCGGAAGCGCCCCTGGGCCGATCCGTCACCCGAGGGCTTCGCCGGCTTCGAGGCGCTCTCCCTGGACTCCGCCTTCCGCGACGCCCTCGCCACCCGGTGGGGAAGGCTCGCCCTGGGCGCGGCGGCCCTCGTCGGCGATCGCCGGAAGGTGGGCGGACTCCTCGTGGGTCGCCCCGTCGAGGCGCTGGCGCGCTACGACGAGATCGTCGCGTCCCGGAGCGCGCCCCTCGCGCTCGTCTGCGGGGTCGACGCCCACGGCCTCCCGCCCTACGAGGCTTCGTTCGGCGCCCTCCGGCTCCACGTGGACGTCGGCGTCTCCAGCCTGGCCACCTGGGGCCGCAGCGACGCCGCCGACGCCGCGGCGGTGGTGCGGGCCATCCGCCGGGCGGCGACCTTCTGCTCCATCCCGGCGTTCGGCGACGCCGGCGCATTCTCCTTCCACGCCGAGCGCGAGGAGATCGTCGCCTCCGTCCCCAGGGACGGGGTCACCATCGTCCTCCTCCGTGACGGGGTCGAGGCCTTCCGCGGCGAGGGGTCGCGGATCTCCGTCCCCCGCCTCCCCGGCGCGTGGCGGGCCGAGGTCCGGGTCGACGCGGGCTTCCCCTACGGCGGCGAGCGCCTCTGGATCGCCTCCTCCGCCCTGCGGATCCCCCCGAGGCCGGATTGACGCACTCGCCGGCCCGAGCGTAAAGACGGCTCCCGTGCCCATCGCCTACTCCATCTTCGGCTGGATCGCCTTCGTCCTCGCCTGGCCGTTTCTCGTCTTCCACCGCAAGACCCGGGAGGGGCAGCGCGAGCGGATGGGCTTCCACCCGCCGGGGTGGATGGCGGACGCGCCCCGGCCGCGGATCTGGCTGCATGGCGCCTCGGCCGGCGACCTGCTGGCGCTCAAGCCCATGGTGGGCGAGCTCAAGCGCCGCTTCCCCGGGTGCACGGTGGTGATGAGCACCCTCACCAACTCCGGCTACCAGATGGCGCGGGAGCGCCTGGGCGAGGTGGACTTCGTCACCTACCAGCCCTGGGATCTCCCCGGCGCCACCGCCCGCACCGTGCGCGCCATCGATCCCGACCTGCTCGTCCTCGAGTACGCGGAGGTGTGGCCCAACCTGATCCGGGCCGCGCACCGCCACGGCGCCAAGGTGGTCCTCACCAACGGGCGCTTCGCCGCCGACAAGCTGCGCAGCTACCAGCTCCTCTTCTCGCTGGTGGGCGATCCCTTCGCGTCCATCGACCTCTTCCTCATGCGGGAGGACGACGAGGCGGAGCGGGTCCTGCGCCTGGGGGCCTCGCCGGATCGGGTGCGGGTCACCGGAAACACCAAGTTCGACACGCTCGCACAGGATTCGAGCGCCGACACGGCCGAGATGGCGAGGGCGATCGGCGAGGGCCCGATCTTCATCGCCGGCTCCACCCACGAGGGCGAGGAGGCCGCGCTGCTGCCGGTGTTCCGCCGGCTCCGGGATGCCAGGCCTTCCCTGCGCTTCGCCATCGCGCCCAGGTACGTGGAGCGCGCGCCGAGGATCGTCTCGCTGGCCCAGGCCGAGGGCTTCCGCGCGGGCCTTCGCTCCCGGGGCGCGGCGGACGCGGACGTGGTGGTCATAGACACCATCGGCGAGCTCTCGGCCGCCTACCGCCTCGCCACCCTCGTCTTCGTCGGCGGCTCCTTCACCAACCGCGGGGGCCAGAACATCCTCGAGCCCGCGGCCCACGGAAAGCCCGTCCTCTTCGGCCCCAACATGCAGAACTTCCACGACAGCGTGCAGGCGCTGGTGGGGCGGGGCGGGATCCAGGTGGCCGACCCCGAGGCGCTCTTCCGGGTGGCGAGCGATCTCTTGGCCCGACCGGAGAAGATCGAGGAGCTCGGCGAGCGGGCCCGCGACGTGGTGCGGTCGATCCGAGGTGCGTCGGCGCGCAACGTGGACGAGATGGCCAGGATGCTCGGCGCAGCCGCTCCCATCGCGGCGGTCGCCCCCGGCGGGAACGGCTGATGCGGATCCTGGTCGTCCGCACCAGCGCCCTGGGCGACACCGTACTCGCCACGCCCGTCCTGCGGGCGCTCCACGAGCGGTACCCTGGCGCGGAGCTCCACTTCGTCACCCAGCCGCCGTGGGCCGACGTCCTGGAGGGGCTCCCCTTCGTCTCCAGGGTGTGGCGCTGGCACATGGGCGGCGGGAGGCGCACGCTGCGCACCATCCCCGAGTTCTCGGCGGAGCTGCGGCGAGAGGGCGCGTTCGATCTGGCCATCGACCTGCAGAACTCGCCGATGACCCGGCTGCTCCTGGCGAGGGTGCGGCCCGGCCGGACCATCCGCTTCGTGAAGAGGAAGACCGTGGGCGCCGTGGTCGCCTCGATCTTCGGCGAGGGGCCGGTGCTCGACGGCCTCCCGGCCGCGGCCCTCTACCTCGAGGCCCTCGAGCCCCTGGGCTTTCCGACCCACGCCGCCTCGCGCAGCGCCGAGATCGTCTCCCTGCACGGCCCGCTCGGCGCCGGCGAGCCCTCGATGCTTCGAAATGAAGCCGACTCCGCAGATCTCACGCCGGGCTCCGCCGAATCGTTGCCTCCGCTGCGGGATCCCGTCACCGGCTGGGACCTCCGCCCGGCGGTGCGGATCCCCGACGCGGCGAGGGCAAAGGCTGAGGCCCTCCTGGCGCCCGCGGGAGGAGCGCGGATCGTCGCCCTCGCGCCAGGGGGGAGGTGGGCGACCAAGCGCTGGCCCGCGGACCGGTTCGCGAAGGTGGGCGACGCCCTGGCCGACGAGGGCGCCAAGATCGTGCTCTGCGGCGGGCCTGGCGACGTCGCCGAGCTGCGGGCCCTCGCAGCGGCGATGAAGGCGGAGGCGATCGCCGACACCCTGGACCTCGACGTCGCCGGCCTCTGCGCCGTGATCGAACGGGCCGACCTCCTCGTGGGCTGCGACTCTGCGCCCAACCACCTCGCCCAGGCGGTCGGGACGCCGGTGGTGACCGTCTTCGGCCCCACCTCCTCCCGGCGATGGGGGCCGCTCCCTGGCGCGGGCGCCGCGGTGTCTCTGCCCATCGGTTGCTCGCCATGCTCCAACTTCGGCAAGCGCCCCTGCCCCCTGGGCCACCATGCCTGCATGCTCGACCTCGGCCCCGAGCCGGTGATCGCGGCGGCGCTCGCGGCGCTGCGGGAGGGTAGGATGGGCGGCGGCGCGGCGGCCGGAGAAGAGTTCCTGCGGGAGCGGATGGCCCTCGCGATGCAGGTCGCGCGGTCGAGACGAGAGGTGAGCGGAAGATGATGGGGCTGTTGCACCGAACCAAGGAGCCGCTGTGGCAGAAGCTCCTGCTCGCTCCCCTCTCGCCGCCTTCGCAGCTCTTCGGCGCCGCCGCGAACGCGCGCAAGCGGCTCTACGACGCGGGGATCCTCCGGCAGGAGGAGGCGCCCATCCCGGTGATCTCCGTCGGCAACCTCGCGGTGGGCGGCGCAGGGAAGACGCCGATCGTCATGGACCTCGCCCGCCGCCTGCAGGGGATGGGGCGAGCGGTGGCGGTGCTCGCGGCGGGCTACCGCGGCGAAGGGAAGGGCGCGCGGGTCGTCTCCAGAGGCGAGGGGCTGGTGCTCGACGCCAGGGACGCCGGCGACGAGCCGGTCCTCGTGGCCAGGCGCTGCCCCGGCGTCCAGGTGCTCGTCGGCCCGAGCCGCGCAGAGCTCGCCCGGATCGCGGCCAACCACCTGCGGGCGGACGTCGCGATCCTGGATGACGGCTTCCAGCACCTCGGCATCGCCCGCTCCCTCGACATCGTGGTGCTCGACGGCGCGTCGCCCTTCGGCAACGGCCGGCTCCTGCCCCGGGGGCCGCTAAGGGAGCCGCCGGAGGCCCTCGAGCGGGCGGATCTGTGCTGGATCTCCAAGGTGGACGAAGGGGACGCAGCGGAGCTGGAGGCGGCGGAGGCGATCGCGCGTCGCTTCACCGGCCGCGGCGTCGTCCGCTCCAGATACCGGGTCTCCTCCATCCTCTCGGGCGATCTGGCGTCGGAGGAGCCGCCGCAGTCGCTGTCGGGCAAGCAGGTGCTCCTCCTCGCCGGCCTCGCCAGGCCCGACTCCTTCCGCCGCACCCTCGCGCGCCTGGGCGCCAGGGTCGTGGGCGAGGCCCTCTTCGGAGACCATCACGGCTTCACCGTGCGTGAGATCGAGTCCGTGCTCTCGCGGGCCCGGGCCAGGGGCGCGGAGCTTGTCTGCGTCACCGAGAAGGACGCAGTCCGCATCCCGCCGGCGCTCCGCCAGCACGAGCGGCTGCGGGTGGTGCGGATCGAGTCCGAGGTCGTGCAGGGAGAGGAGCTCCTCGGCGATTGCCTCCGCAACGCCCTCCTGACCCCGGCGGTGCGCCGTGCAGGCTGAGCGCGAAACGCACGGCGTCGCGGCAGTCGGTCCTCGTCATGAGGACACCGGCGCAATGTTTCATGCCTCGGCGTTCGAGCCCCGCCCCGAGGAGCGGGCGGCGTGATCACCTTCTGGGCAGCAGGCGCGGCGGCGGCGCTCGTCCTGCTGGCGATCGTCGGTCCGGCGCGTCTCCTCTGCCGGCTCGTCTCCTGGCTGCCCCACCGCGCGCTGCTCGCCCTCGGCGCCGGCCTCGGCTTCCTCGCGCGCACCCTGGGGATCCGCAAGGCGATCGTCCGGGCCAACCTCGCGCGGGCCTTCCCGGAACTCGACGAGGCGCGGCGCGAGGACATCCTCCGCCGCTTCTACGGGCACCTCGGCCTCCTCATCGTGGAGTTCCTCCGCGCGCCCTACCTGCACCCCGCCAAGGCGGAGGAGCTCGTGGAGGTGGAGGGCTGGGAGCGCTTCGAGGCGGCGTTCGCGGAAGGGAAGGGCGCGATCATCGCCACCGCCCACTTCGGGAACTTCGAGCTCCTCGGCTCCTTCTTCGCCCGCAAGGGCCAGCCGATCACCGCCATCACCAAAAAGCTGGCGCGCAACTTCCTCAACGCCTTCTGGCTCGACCAGCGCGAGCGCGCCGGCCTGCGCGAGGTCCCCGACTCCGGCTCCATCCGCGCGATCCTGGCCGTTCTCCGGGCCAAGGAGATCCTCGCGATCATGATCGACCAGAACATGATCCCGAGGCGCGCCGTCTTCGCCCCCTACTTCGGCCACCTCGCCGCCACCACGCCGGGCCCCGCCGTCTTCGCGGAGCGCACCGACGCACCCGTCTTCCTCGTGCTCATGCACCGGCGCCCAGGCGGGCGGCATCGCGTCGTCATCGAGGGCCCCATCCCCTTCGAGCGCACCGGCGACCGCGCCGCCGACGTCCTCGCGTTCACGGCCCGCCTCAACGCCGAGCTCGAGCGCCACGTCCGCGCTGCGCCCGAGCTCTGGTACTGGGTGCACCGCCGGTGGAAGACCCGGCCTCCCGAAGAGCCCACCGATGCGCGAGCGCCCGCGCTCGATCCGTCCGAATAGGGTCGTGCCCTTGGGCCACAGAGGGCTGACCAATTCGTAGTTGGCCAGTCGTGATGCGATCCGTAGATACGCGAACGATCGATCCGGTTTCCCGCGAGGAAAGCGGAGCCACTGTTTATTGAACGACACTCTGGCTACGTAGGGTTCGGTTGTTTTGCAATGGCCCCTTGACGAATCAGCGGGAGGCGTGCTGCACTTGCATGAGCCCCTCTCTTTGGGTTGGGTTTTGGTTTCAGGGTGGGTTGGCGAAAAGGGGCGCCAATGAAAGCAAAATAGAACGGGAGGATACGCATGGTCGCTCGGACCAAACGATTTCGAATTCTGTCGGCTCTCATTGGGACGGCAGCGTTCACCACTGGTGGATGCACCCCCCCCCCCCCCCCCCATGGTCGACGGTGAGGTGACCCGCAGCGGAGCCGCCCTCTTCGGGCCTGGAGTAGACGAGTACCCGGAACCTTCGTGGTTCGCGGATCTCTCCACCATCGAAGGCGTCGCCGGTAGTGTCGGGATGATCGTCGCCAGAGTGTCGGGAGGCCCGTACGAGGGGCAATACGCTGGACGCTGTACGGGTGTCCTGGTGGCCCGGGACAAACTGCTGACTACCGCCGCCTGCATGATCGACCTCGAGGGTGACTACGGAACCTTCCTCGAGCCACCGAACCTGTACGTGAGGTTTCCTCAAGTTCTCGACCAGAATACGAACGAACCGGCCTGGCTCCAAGTAGCCGAGGTCTGGAGGTCGGAGGGAACCTGGGACGAAGTCGCTTTGTCGTCGAGCTCTTTTGCAGTCCTCAGTTTTCCATTCGAACTCCCTCACGCGGAGGTCGCACAGATCGCCCCGGTGTTCCTCGGCGACGTCGAAAAGGCGCTTCAGGATGGAACCCTCCTCGCCGACGACGCGGTGGTCGCCGGATTCGGCTCGAACTGTTGGGACTGTGAAGATTTCGGTCGGCGGCTCGGGAAGCTGGGGACTCCCGTGGAAATCGTCGAGAGCCAGTTGGGAGGACATCCTTTCCTGAACTCGAGCGTCCCTTTTGCTGACGAGGACCCTGGCGCGGCATTCGGACCCGATAGGGTGGACAGGGGAGGGCCGCTCTTCCTCCGCGAGGCACGCTCGAACCGATACGTCATTGTTGGGTCGTTCCTCGAGACGATGCTGGATGAGATTGATGGCGATTTCTTTCGTGCCAGGCGATTCACCTATTTGGGGAGAGTGGGAGACTCCAACCCCGATTACGATCACGCAGAGGTCATCCGACGTCACCTGGGTGATTTCGTCGACGGAGCGCCCTGCGCGCCTGACGAGCTCCTGGCCGGCGCGAACTCCAACCTCGAGGCGGAGATGGATCTCGATCGTAGGTTCGGAGGGATGGAGTACTTGGGCGACCGCTGCGACTCCGTCCCCTTGATGCTCTACGACACGCCCTTGTCGAAGAAGTCACGGACGTCCAAGATCTCCTATTCGATTCGCCCGTGGTTGGGCAAGGGATCCTTGACGCCGGAGTTTTTCGAGTGGCCGGTGAACCGGTTCTGCGATTGCTTCAACGACTTAATGGAGCCGTTGGACGAAGCGGCATGCCTCGAAACGCGCTGCTTCGCCGGTGAAATCCACGACGGTTTTGGAGCGTGGAAGGAAATTGACGTTTACCAGCCGACCGGAGGCGTCGCGCCCGATCCACGCGGTCCATACGTTCGGGTCCGAGAGGGGAGGATCGGAGCAGCGGAGACCTTCGAGTGGAAATGGACGGAGGACATCCCCGGTCACATTCGCGGCAAGGCAGGCTACCAGACTTCAACCCAAGGATTTCTCGGCGTCTCGCTCGAGAGCCTGGGCCGCACCCGCAGCGAACGGGACGACCACTGGGACAAGGACCTGCGGGGAACGATCGCCTTCCGTGAACTCGAGCACACTCCTCCAGGCGGCCCTCTGGTCCCGCCTCAGCGGCCGCCCATCCGTCCGTGTCCGGCATCGACATGCATCTCTTGGGCTACCCGGCCTCCCGACTTCGGCAACATCGATGGTCTTCGCGGGGACCCCTGGTGGAAGCCAGGGCCGCGCCCCCACGCCTTCGCGTTGAACGAGGACGATCGCTTCGTGCTGGTGGGGGACCGTGAAGATGCACTGGACATCACGGACTCCCTCGGGCCCCTCCTTCGCGAGCTCGAGCACATGAAGGCGGGCGGCGATACGGTCCGATGGCTATCGGCGATCGAGAGCCCGCAGTCGTTGGCGGCGCTCGGGATCCAGGAGCGAGCAGCCGTCTTGACCTCGACCGGCGTCGCCTTTTCGGTAATGGCCGTCGACGGCATTCTGGAAGCGGTCGAAGCCGGCGGCCTGGGCCTTCTCGGGGTCGCCGGCCCGATGACCGCGCAGGCGGCGGCGACCACCCTGTCGAGCATGATCTCCGCCGCGGCGGTGACGATCGACCTGCCTGCCAACGGCCGGGCGCTCTACTCCGCGACCGAAGGCGCGATCTTCGTGGTGAAGGGGCCCGACGCGACGTCTGGCGGCGAGATTCTTCGCACGGATCTAGCCTCGGGGATCACGACGACGCTCACGTTCACCGGGGCGGTGCCGGCCGGCACGATCCTGGGCGCGACCTTCGACCCTGACACTGGCAGGTTCTTTGTCCTGGATGCGATCGAGGGGCAGGCGCGCCTCGCCTCCTACGATGTTGCCAAGAAGGAGGGGCGGATCCTGTGGACCGCCCCCTTCTCGGGAGCCTACGACTTCGTCGCTCTGTCGCGTGCCGCCACAGGAGAGCTTGTCCTGGTCGCTGGGGCCCGGGGTGATTACACGGCGTGGCTCGTCCGCGAGAAGAGCAACGGTGTGATGGCGTTTCTGGGCCGGCTGGAGCGAAGCGGGGTGCCTCTCGATGAGCCGGTCATGGGGGCATACGCTCCAGTCCTGGCGGTCGAGGCGCCGGAAGGCGAGCTACGATACGACGACCTGGATCCGCGGGCGTTCGTGAACGGCGCCCCGTGCGAGGCCCTTTGAGCACCGCACCATATCCTCTGCTTCGGCTCGTGCAGGTGGCAGCGCTCCTGGGCGCTGTCGCCTGCAACGCTCCCATCGACGGCCCGCCGTTGGCTTCGGGAGAGGGGGGCCAGGGAGGCGCGTGGGGAGGTGCAGGCGGAAGTGGAGGTGCCGCGGGGGTGGGAGGTACGGGAGCGGTTGGTGGAGGAGGTTCCGGAGGCGCAGAAGGCGTGGGTGGTGCATCGGGAGGTGGAGGCCCGGTCGAGCCATTTCCCTCTTGGCTCGCCGATGAATCGATCTGGTCGGCGGATCCCCCCGGACCTCCCCTCGACGAGGCATGTGTCACGCTGTCTGCGGATCCAGCGAAACTGCCGTTGGAGCCGCTGAACTGGGAAAGCTGCGGTGTCGGATGTGAGCGTGCGAGTACTCTTCAGACTGGCGCCAAGAACGCTCACCGCCCACGGCTGAGTACGGCCACCCTTGGCGGAGAGGAAATACCATTCTTGGTGCAACTGGAGTTGTTTATTAATCCGACGGTCAGTGGAAAGAGTGCACGCGGCCTCTATCGTATCGTTGACCTCCACACGGGGGTGACCAAAGGCGTGCTCCAACGAGTCATGGAGCCCACGCAAGGTAGTTGCTACGAAAGGGTTTGGTCCCGAGAAAATGCACTTCATCTCGAAATGGTGATAGCCAGGTCACGCCAAAAGGGCACCTTTGACCTGTTGTCCAACCGCTGGATCTGGCAACTGCCCATTCGCCCAGGCGTTGGTGTTGAGACGTGCTTCCCCCTCGAGTTCCAGAACGGCGGTAGAACGCTCTATCTCTGCGGCAAGAAGATCTACGCCTCGCTCGAGCCCGGCTCGAGCGAGGTCACCGAGCTGGAGGATCTCGGCGAAGAGTTCGTCGCCGATTCAGGAGCGGACGACGCCGACCTCGCGATCTGGGCCGAGATGAAATACCGGGGGCAGGGCTCCCGGATCCGCGGGTGGGCCCCGGACGGCCAAGGGGTGAGGATGCTGCTATCGGATCTTCCCGGCGACACCTGTGCCGTGGGCCTCAGCGGGACCCGGATCGCCGGCGCGATGATCGAGCCGCGGGACGGCCGGGGGTGCAGGGCGACTTACGGAAAGTTCACCGTCTGGTACGCCGATCGGCACGGGGTGGACTCCGCCGGACCCACGGTCACGTTCAGTCCCCAGATCACCGATCGCTCGGTCGTCCCGCAGAAGGTCACCACCGCCGGTGACTTCATCGCGGTGAAGGCTGGCCAGACCGACAAGGGGCTCGAGAACCGGGACAACGTGATCCTCGTCCGCACGACCGATTGGGCGAAGCGATGGGCGCCGCCGCCCCCCGGGCACGCGATCTACGACCACACGCTCACCTCGCGGTACCTGTACGTCGCACCCACGGGAGTCGGGGGAACCTGGGAGATCCACGACTCCGTCTACCGCTACGACCTGACGAAGTTCGAATCGATCGGAGAGCCGTTGGAGTGAGGAGCCTGGGCGTCTTTGCGCGGTCCTCGTCGAGGCGCTCCGCAAGGCGGGTGGCTTCGTCATGGATTGTTCGGCGCCAAAGCGGCATCGCCGCCGCCATCCCCGAGGACGGTTCGCCGAATGTCCACTTACGTGCCGTGCGAGTCCCTTTGAGTACCGCACCATTTCGTTTGCTTCGGCTCGTGCAGGTGGCAGCGCTCGTGGGCGCTGTCACCTGCAGCGCTCCCGTCGAAGGCCCGCCGTTGGCCTCGGGAGAGGGAGCATCCGGGGGCCAGGGAGGCGCGTGGGGAGGTGCAGGCGGAAGTGGAGGTGCCGCGGGCGTGGGCGGTACGGGAGCGGTTGGTGGAGGAGGTTCCGGAGGCGCAGAAGGCGTGGGTGGTGCATCGGGAGGTGGAGGCCCGGTCGAGCCATTTCCCTCTTGGCTCATCGATGACTCGGTGTGGCAGCCAGAGCCGGAAGGTCATGCTGCGATCGAGTCTTGCCGTTTCGAATCCGCAGATCCGGCGACCTTGCCTCTTCCCCCTCTTCGTTGGGAGAGCTGTTGGGCCGGGTGTGAGAGGGCAAGTATTCTTCAGACGGGAGCGACGTACGCACAGCTCCCTCGGCTCAGTACGACAACTCGTGACGGCGCCGAGACGCCACTCTTGGTGCAGTTGGAGTCGTTTGAATATCGAGGGGCACTTGGCAGAAGTGGTCGAACCGTCTTTCGGGTGATCGACCTCACGTCGGGAGGAACAATCGCTGCTCTACAGCGAATTCGAGAACCGATCCATGTCGAGGGGTCCTCCTGCACCCTAAGGGTGTGGTCCCGTGAGAACGCGTTGCATCTCGCTCTGTCAGCAGCGAAGCGCTATCAAAAGGGCACCTTTGATCTGAGTGCCAACCGCTGGATCTGGCAACTCCCACTTCGCCCGAGCGTTGGGGTCGAGACGTGCTTCCCCCTCGAGTTCCAGAACGGCGGTCGAACGCTCTACCTCTGCGGCAAGAAGATCTACGCCTCCCTCGAGCCCGGCTCGAGCGAGGTCACGGAGCTGGAGGATCTCGGCGAAGAGTTCGTCGCCGATTCAGGAGCGGACGACGCCGACCTCGCGATCTGGGCCGAGATGAAATACCGGGGGCAGGGCTCCCGGATTCGCGGCTGGGCGCCTGACGGGCAAGGGGTGAGGATGCTGCTATCGGATCTTCCCGGCGACACCTGTGCCGTGGGCCTCAGCGGGACCCGGATCGCCGGCGCGATGATCGAGCCGCGGGACGGCCGGGGGTGCAGGGCGACCTACGGTAAGTTCACGGTCTGGTACGCCGAGCGGCACGGAGTGGACTCCGCCGGACCCGAGGTCGCGTTCAGTCCGCAGATCACCGATCGATCCGTTGTCCCGGAGAAGGCCACCACCGCCGGTGACTTCATCGCGGTAAAGGTCGCCCAGACGGACAAGGGCCTGGAGAACCGGGACAATGTGATCCTCGTCCGAACGACCGATTGGGCGAAGCGGTGGGTGCCGCCGCCCCCCGGGCACGCAATCTACGACCACACGCTCACCTCGCGGTACCTGTACGTCGCGCCCACGGGAGTCGGGGGAACCTGGGAGATCCACGACTCCGTCTACCGCTACGACCTGACGAAGTTCGAATCGATCGGGGAGCCGTTGGAGTGAGGGTCGAGGGCAGCAGGGGCGTCCCGTCGCCACATTCCGCCGGGGATCGATGGGCAACGCGGAGGCCGACGGGCCGGCCGCGCGATTGACCCCGCCCGACTCGACCTGCGATAAGGCGCCCGATGCGACTGCAGGCGGAAGAACACGAGCTCCGCGACGTCGTCCGGGCGTTCGCTGGCAAGCGGATCGCCGTCGTCGGCGACGTGGTGGTCGACGAGTACCTCTACGGGCAGACCGACCGGATTTCGCGGGAGGCCCCGGTCCTCATCGTGCGGCACGAGTCGACTTCGCGGTTCCTGGGCGGGGCCGCCAACGCCGCCGCCAACGTCGCCACCCTGGGGGGCCGCTGTGCCGCCCTGGGCGCCATCGGCGACGACGAGGCGGGGAGCGCGCTCCAGAAGCTCTGCGCCGAGAAGGGGATCGACGCCCGCTTCACCGTCGTCCGGGGCTCGGCCACCGAGACGAAGACCCGCATCCTCGCCGGCGGCATCAACACCACCCGGCAGCAGATGCTCCGCCTCGACCGGGGCCGGCAGGGCGACCTGCCCGAGGACGCCGTGGCCGACCTCTTGCGGCGGCTGCGCGAGGCCGCCGCCGAAAGCGACGTGATCGTCGTCTCCGACTACGGGAGCGGGGTCCTCGCCTCCGAGACCATCGGGGAGATCCGCCGCCTCGCCGCCGAGGGCGTGAAGATCTGCGTCGACAGCCGCTACCAGCTCCCCGCGTTCGGCGGCGTCCTGGTGGCCAAGCCCAACGAGCCCGAGCTGGGCGCCGCCACCGGCCTCCCCGTCGGCACGGTGGAGGAGAGCGTCGCCGCGGGCCTCGCGCTGCAAAGGGCCCTCGGGTGCCGGGCGGTCCTGGCGACCCGCGGCCGCAGCGGGATGGCCCTGGTGGAGGAGGGGCGCCCCCCCGAGCTCATCCCCGTCCACGGCAACGACGAGGCGGTGGACGTCACCGGGGCCGGCGACACCGTGGTCGCGACCCTGGCCCTCGCCATCGCCGCCGGGGCGAGCCTCTCCCAGGCGGCGCGGATCGCCAACGTCGCCGGCGCCATCGTGGTGAGGCGGCTGGGCACCGCGACCCTTCGCCCCGACGAGCTGCTCGCCGAGCTCCCCTGAACATGAGCCTCCGCAAGATCGCCCCCCTCGAAGAAGTCGCCGCCCGCGTCCGCGCCCACCGCGCGGAGGGGCGCAAGGTCGCCCTCGCCAACGGCGTCTTCGACCTCCTCCACGTGGGCCACGTCCGCTACCTGCAGGGCGCGAAGGCGCTGGCCGACGTCCTCGTGGTCGCCGTCAACAGCGACGCCTCCACCCGGCTGAACAAGGGCGAGGGGAGGCCGGTGATCCCCGAGGCCGAGCGCGCGGAGCTCGTGGCCGCCCTCGCCTGCGTCGACCACGTGCTGATCTTCGACGACCGCACCGTCGTCCCCGTGATCCGGGCGCTGCGCCCCGACCTGCAGGTGAAGGGCACCGACTACACGCCCGACTCGATCCCCGAGCGCGCCGAGGTGGAGGCCTACGGCGGCAGGGTGGCGGTGGCGGGAGATCCCAAGGACCACTCCACCACCGAGCTCATCGGCAAGCTCAAGTGAAGATCCTCTCCCTCTGCGCGACGCCGGAGTACACCGGCCCCGCCGAGCTGATGCTCGAGGACGCCCGCTCCCTCCGCGCCGCCGGCCACGAGGTGACGGTCGGCTTCGACGGCAGGCGCGAGGGGACCATGCGCGCGGCGGTGGAGGCCGCGGGCCTGCCCATCCAGGATGGCCTCGACCTCTGCCGCATCGGCAGGCCGCTGCCCATCGCGCGCGACGTCCTCGCCCTGCGCAGGTGGCTGCGCGAGGGGCGCTACGACACCGTCCACGTCCGCTTCTCCCACGACCACCACGTGGTGCTCCTCGCCATGGCGGGCCTCGACCGACGGTCCCTTCGCCTGCTGCGATCCTGCGAGCTCCTGGAGAACGTCGCGCCGGGCTGGCACCGCACCTTCCCCTTCGCCGGCACCGATCGCTTCGTCGTCCCCTCCGCGGAGCACGCCGCCGGCCTTCGCCGCCACCACGGCGTCGCCCGGGAGCGCATCGAGATCGTCCGCGGCCGGGTGGACGCGGCCCGGTTCTCGCCCGGCGCCTCCGGCCTGCGGGCGGAGCTGGAGATCCCCGCTGAGGCGCCGGTGGCGGGGATCGTCTCGCGCATGAAGCCCGACCGCCGGCACCCGGATCTGCTCGCGGCGTTCGCGCGGGCCCTGCGCCAGGTGCCGTCGGCGTGGCTGGTGGTGGTGGGCCGTGGCGAGGGGGAGCCGCTCGTCCGAGAGGCCGCCGAGCGGGAGGGGGTCGCGCACCGCGTGCGCTTCGCCGGCTACCGCAGCGGCGACGCGCTGGCCGACGCCTACCGCGCCTTCGACGTGAAGGCCTGGCTCGCCTCCGGCAACGACGGCACCTGCCGCGCGGTCCTCGAGGCGATGGCGTCCGGCTGCGCCGTGCTCGGGGGCGCCTTCGGCGCCGTCGCCGAGTCCGTGGTCGACGGCGTCACCGGCCGCCTCTGCGACCCCGGCGATCACGAGGCCACCGGCGCGGCGCTCGCCTGGTTGCTCGCCGATCGCGCCCGCGCCGCCGCGCTCGGGGAGGCGGGCCGGCGCCGCGTCCTCGCCCTCTACACCCCCGAGCGCCGCGCCTCCGACGTGATCGCCGCGTACGAGCGGGCGTGGGCCGCGCCCGCCCCGGTGCCGAGCCACGGCCTGTGAGGCGCGTCCCGCCTCGATCCCGCGCGGCGCCCGTGTTCCCCCACGGCCTTCTGGTGTACACAGGGCAGCGACCCGCGAAAAGGAAGGGAAATGGCGCCGCTGAATGCCGAGCTCCTCGAGATCCTCGTCTGCCCCAAGTGCCGGGGCGAACTCCGGGAGGACGAGTCCGAGCTCACCTGCACCACCTGCGAGTTCGCGTTCCCGATCCGGGACGGCATCCCGGTGATGCTGGTGGACGAGGCGCGGCCCCTCGGATGAGCGCGCTGCGCTGGCTGGGCCGCGCGGTCACGATCGCCCTCGCGCGCGCCGTCTTCGGGAGGCCGCGGACGCTTCCCCCCGGGAAGGTCGGCAGGATCCTCGTGATCCGCACCGACGAGCGGGTGGGCAACGTGCTCCTCACCATCCCGCTCCTGCGCGCCCTGCGCCGGGGCCTCCCCGGCGCGGAGATCGTCTTCCTCCACGCGGCCTCCAAGGCGGCGCTGGTGCGGGGCCTGCCCTACGTCGATCGCCTCGAGCCCTTCGAGAAGAAGCGCTTCTTCCGGTCGCCCCTGGCGTTCGCGGCCCAGCTCCTGCGGCTGCGGCGGGAGCGCTTCGACGTCGCCATCGAGGCGGGCCACTACCACGCCTTCAGCCTCACGGCGGCGCTGATCGCCCGGGTGGTGGGCCCCCGCGTCGTCATCGGGCACGACCGCGGCCCGGCCCGGCACTTCTTCGACCACGCCGTCTCGCTCCCACCCGGCGTCGTCCAGGACGTGGAGGCCAAGCTCCAGCTCCTCACGCCCCTGGGCGTCGCGCCCGCCGGCACATGGCTCGAGACGCCCCTCGCCCGGGATCCGGACGCCGCCGCGGAGGTCGAGGCGCTCCTCGGGGGCATGGGCCTCGAGGACGCGCGCCTCCTGGTGGTGAACCCCGGCGCCCGAAAGCTCGACCGGCGCTGGCCCCCCGCCCGGTACGCGGAGGTCACCGCCCGCATCGCGGCCGAGCACGGCCTCGTCCCGCTGGTGGTCTGGGGCCCCGGGGAGGAGGCCCTGGCGGCGGCGGTGGTGGAGGGGACGGGCGCCTGCGCCCGCCTGGCGCCGCCCACCGACCTGCGGCAGCTCGCGGCGCTCTTCGCGAGGGCCTCCCTGGTGCTCACCAACGACACCGGCCCGATGCACCTCGCCTGCGCGGCGGGCGCACCGACCCTCGCCGTCTTCCTCACGGGTGACGCGGCGAGGTGGGGGCACCGGCTTCCCAGCTTCCGATCCGTGGACGTCTCACCATCGGCTACAGATGCGGACACCCGCCTCGAGACCGCCGCCATCCTCTCGGCCGCGTCCTCCCTCCTGGGCGCGCAGAGCGCGGTTGATCTCTCCGCAGCGCGCGGCTAGCTTCCGCCCGTGCTTCGCTCCATGACCGGTTTCGGCTCCGCGCGGGCCCAGGTGGAGTCCGAGGAGATCTCGGTCGAGATCCGATCGGTCAACGGCAAGTTCTGCGAGGTGAAGGCGCGGTTCCCCCGCGAGCTGCAGGCCTTCGAGGGGGAGGTCGTCCGCCGGATCAAGGAACGCCTCGCCCGCGGCACGGTCGATCTCTTCGTCCGGCGCAGCCCGGTGGAGGGCCAGTCGCTCCGCGAGCCGCGCGTCGACGAGGCCCTCGCCGATCGGGTGGCCCGGGAGTTCCGCGAGCTCCGCGATCGCCTCGGCCTCGAGGGCGACGTGCGCCTCGCCGACGTGATCTCGGTCCCGGGGGTGGTGGTGGTCGAGGAGGTCCCTCCGGATCCGGAGCGCGCGGGGCAGGCGATGCACCTCGCCCTGGATCAGGCGCTCGACCACCTCGTCGCGATGCGGGAGCGGGAAGGCGAGGCCCTCCGCGCCGATCTCGAGGCCAGGCTGCGCCTCGTCGAAGGACACGCCGCGCAGCTCGCCCGGGCGGCGCCCGAGGCGGTGCGCGAGCAGCACGAGCGGATCCTCCAGCGGGTCGAGGAACTCGCCGGGAGCGTCACGCTCGACCCCCAGCGCCTCGCCCAGGAGGTCGCGATCCTCGCCGACCGGTCCGACGTGGCCGAGGAGCTCACCCGAATCGAGAGCCACGTGAAGCAGTTCCGCCGGCTCATGGACGCCCCCGATCCTGCGGGGCGGCGTCTCGACTTCCTGGTGCAGGAGCTGAACCGGGAGGCGAACACCACGGCCTCCAAGGCCTCGTGGACCGGGGCCGCCGAGATCACCGTCGAGCTCAAGGCCGAGATCGAGCGGATCCGCGAGCAGGTCCAGAACGTGGAATGACGACGTGCCCACGCACTCCAAGGGATTGATGCTGGTCCTCTCCGCTCCATCGGGGGCGGGCAAGACGACCCTGGCGCGGCGGCTGCTCCGGCACGTCCCCGACGCCGTCTTCTCCGTCTCGGTCACCACCCGCGCGCTCCGCGACCGCGAGGTGGACGGCGTGGACTACACCTTCGTCGACGAGGCAGCCTTCCGCGAGATGGTGGAAGGCGACCGGCTCCTCGAGTGGGCGGAGGTCCACGGCGCGACCTACGGCACCCCGAGCCGCTTCGCCGCGGAGGCCCTCGAGAACGATCGCCTCGTCGTCTTCGACATCGACGTGCAGGGCGGCATGCAGATCAAGGCGCGCCATCCCGAAGCCGCGACCGTGCTCCTGGTCCCGCCGTCGCGGGCGGAGCTGGAGCGGCGCCTGCGCTCGAGGGGCACCGAGTCGGAGGAGGCGATCCGCCGCCGGCTCGCGGTGGCCCGCGCCGAGATCCAGGCCTGCCTCGAGGGATACGACTACGTGGTGATCAACGACGATCTCGACCGGGCCTTCGCGCAGCTCCTGGCGATCGTGAAGGTGCGCCGCGGCGGGGCCTCCAGGGAGGACGCCGCCGTCGAGGCCACCTTGCGCCTGCGCGACGGCGCGCCCCTCCGTCCCGAGTTCGCGGAGTGGGAGACGGGCTGAAGGGCAAGGCCCCGAGCCCCTTCCGCGGCGGGAGCGTCGCGGGGGAGACGCCGCGGTTTGACAAAGATCCGCGCCTGCATTAGATCGGTTCGGCTCGCGTCGCCCCGGCCTCCTCCGGGGCGCCCGCGACGACGCTCTCTGACAAGCGAATCCAACTGCTCGACTCCCGGGCGAGGCTCCCCGGGACTCGCGGATCGCCGGACGGTGGCCGCGAGAATGCGAGTCCGAGGCGCCTTCCTCTCCCGAGGCGGGCGGACTCCCAGCGATCGGCTCGGACCCGTGGTTCGGGCGATCCTCCCCGTCGAGGATCGCCGGAACGTCGGGTTCGACCCGGGCGGCCGCCACGAGACGGCGCCTCCGCCCACCGGCCATCCGAGGCGTCGGCGTCGCGGGAATGGCCTCCGCCTCCCGGCCGTTTCGGTCCTGGTCGTCACCGTCGGATCGGCCCCTTCCGCGGCCGCGGCATCCAGAGGTCGACGAGGCGAGGACGCGCCGAACCCGTCCCTCCAGTTTTCTTCTTGACGCCTCGCGGAAGCGAGCGTAGAAGCCCCCATCCTCGAAGCGGCCACGGCCTCTTCGACGAGCAGTTGGTCGGTCTTTGAAAACCGAATAGCAAGCCATACGTTCGAAGTCGCGGGGTAACCGCAATTCCATCGGGCCGATCCCTTCGTGGGCGGCTCGAAGAATAGAATCAGAGCCCGGGGTGGCCTTTAGCAAGCCACCCCC
>Ga0180220_1000207_pt1 | contig 91654 bp, 74 predicted proteins | sample eDN5th37CBELigBY_FD_151335 | JGI IMG/M metagenome (GOLD analysis project Ga0180220, IMG submission 151335) | Enriched backyard soil microbial communities from Emeryville, California, USA - eDNA 5th pass 37_C BE-Lig BY (version 2) (version 2) | ecosystem: Environmental > Terrestrial > Soil >...
GCGGCTGATGATCGCTTCGGGATCGGCATTGCCCCAATCGGAATGCTCGTAGACGAGCGGCTGCACGAGGCGCATGCGCGTGTCGGTGCGCTCGCTGACCGCGGTAGCCTCGAGCCGGTTGTAGCCATAGCCCAGTTGCGCGGCGAGGACCGCGAGGCCGAGAAAGAACGGGAAGAGACGCCTTGCAAGCGGGCGATCGTCGGCAGGCCAGATCAGCGCCGGCGTCATTGCCAGCAGGGCCGCAAGCAGTGTCAGTCCGTAGACGCCGATGACCGAGGCAAGCTGCATCATCTCGCTTGTCGGCGTCAGCGCATAGCCGAGCAGGTCGAAGGGAAAGCCGGTCAGGATATGCCCGCGCAGCCACTCGGCAATGGTGAGCATGGTCGCGAGCGTAATGATGCGCCAGGGCCCATGCGACCAGAGCATGTGTGCGGCGGCGCTCGCCAGCCCCCAGAATAAGGCGATGAGCGCTGCGAGCGCCAATATGGCAAACGGCATGATGACCAGCATCAGCCCGCCATCGACGAAGAAAGCGGCGCCGAGCCAATGGAAGGCAACGGTAAAATAACCCCAGCCGAAAGCGAAACCGATGGTGAAGGCCGGTCCGAAAACGCGCTGCAGGCCACGCCGCCGCTCGGCACCGTCCAACGCCCAGACCCAGACCGGCATGGCGAAGAAAAGCGCGGGCAGCAGGAAGAGCGGCGGGATGGAAAGCCCGGCTATGGCGCCGGCGACGAGCAGCATTGCGAAGCGCCGCCAGCCATGGGCCAGCATGGCGGTTTGCGCCAGCCAGGTCATTCGATGAGGTTCACGCGCGAATCGCAGGACATGTTGCAAGGTCGCCCTGCCGGCTGAGGGCGTCAAGGCGGCAAGAAGCGGTTGGCGAACCTCTTGCGGCAGGGCGCACTAGAGCGGTAAGCCAGAGTGTTTTTTCCAACTGGGCGTCAACCACTTGCCGCATCCCCTGCCCGTCACGCTGGTCATCGACACTGCGGCACCGCGCCTGCAACTGGCGCTGTTGCGGGCAGACGCCAATGTCGATGTCTCGATTGATGAACTTGCGACCGGCCACGCCGAGATTCTGTTCGACCGAATCCAGGCGCTGCTCGCGCGTAATGGCGTTGGATATGACGATCTGGGGCGGGTTGGCGTGACCACGGGGCCGGGCTCCTTCACCGGGCTGCGCATCGGCCTTTCGGCGGCCCGCGGCATTGCACTGGCGCGGCAAATTCCCGCCATCGGTGTACCGGGCCTTCTGGCCATCTCGTTATCGGCAGCGCCGGCCGGTTCGCCCATAGCCGTGCTGCTCGATGCGCGGCGTGGCGAAGCCTATTTCCAACGTTTTTCCGCGCCCGGCATGCCTGAAGCGCCCGCCCAATTGCTGGCGATGGAGACCGCGCGGGCGGCGGTGCCGGAGGGGGCGTTGCTGATGGAATCGCCCTTCCCCGATATCGAGGCACTTGCCCGCTTCGTTGCCGGCGCCGACCCGGTGGCATTTCCGCCAGAGGCTGCTTATGTGCGCGATGCAGATGCAAAGCCGCAAACGGCCAAGCGGATTGCGAGGATCTAGGCGATGCAAAGGCTCTGGCTCGCTCCCAACGGGCTTCATGTCGAACCGGCTGTCGTCGATGACGCCGAAATTCTTGCGCGCCTTCATGAGGCCGGGTTCTACCGCGGCTGGTCTCGAGAGGAATTCGCCGCTTTCCTTGACGATCCACTGCGCACGCCGGCCTATATCGCCTGTGATGCCAGCCGCCGCATTGCCGGTTTCGCTATTCTGCGGGTTGCCGCCGACGAGGCCGAACTCCTCACCATCACCGTCGACCCGAAATGGCGTGGACGCGGTGTCGGGCGCGCATTGATGCGGGCTTGCTTCGAGGATTTGATGTTTACCCCGGTTCGGCGCATGTTTCTTGAAGTCGATGAGGACAACGCTTCGGCCGTCAGTCTTTACAGGCGCGCCGGCTTCTCACGCATCGGGGAGCGCAAGGGTTATTATCCGCGCCCGGACGGCAGCGCGGCGACCGCGCTTGTCATGGGCCGCGATCTTGGTTAACCGGGTTTCATTTGATCATCAGCAAGGGCCGTGATGGCGACGAAGAGCCAGTCAGAGCCGAGCCTCGAGGAGGCCTGTGTCGCCCGCGGAATGCGCATGACCGACCAGCGTCGTGTGATTGCCCGGGTGATCGAGGATGCGCTCGACCATCCCGACGTCGAAGAACTTTATCGTCGTGCCGCCGATATCGATCCGCGCATTTCCCTCTCGACGGTCTACCGCACGGTCAATCTGTTCGAGGAAGCCGGGCTGGTCACCAAGCACGATTTCAAGGACGGGCGGGCCCGCTTTGAACTGATTCCCGACGAGCACCACGACCATCTGATCGATATCCGCTCGGGCAAGGTCATCGAGTTCCGCAATGAGGAGATCGAGGCCATACAGGACATCATTGCCCGCAAGCTCGGCTATCGGCTGGTCGATCATCGGCTCGAGCTCTATGCGGTGCCGCTCGAACCCAAAAAGGACAACGAGGGCAAGTAATGGTCTTCCGGGTTCTGTTCTTCATTCTGATCTACACGCCGTTCATCATCATAGCCGCGCCGCTGCAGGGGTTGGTCCTGCTACTTCGGCTGCCGTTCTGGAACATGCTGCCAAGGGCTTTTCACCGGCTGGGCTGCGTCTTCCTCGGCATGCGGGTGACGGTGATCGGCCAGCCCGCGACCGGCCGCCCTACCCTATTGGTTTCAAACCATATTTCCTGGACCGACATCATTGCAATCGGGTCGGTCGCCGATGTCACCTTCGTCGCCAAGAGTGAGGTGCGCGACTGGTTCTTCGTCGGCTTCATGGCCGGCTTGCAGCGCACCATCTATGTCGATCGCAACAGGCGCAGCGATGCCGGGCGCACCAGCCGGGAAATGGGATTGCACATGGCGGCAGGCAATGCGGTGCTGCTCTTTGCCGAGGGCCAGTCGGACATCGGCACCCACGTTCTGCCCTTCCGCTCGGCCCTGATCGGAGCGGCCCAGCATGCCATGATCGATGCCGGGGCCAAGGACGTGCTGATCCAGCCGCTCACCATTGCCTACACCAAGCTGCAGGGCCTGCCGGTTTCGAGGAATGAGCGTTCGCTGATCGCCTGGATCAAGTCCAAGTCGGTTGGCGAGAATATCCGCGAGATCCTGACCGGCGGCGTCAAGGAGGTGACGGTCTCCTTCGGCACACCCATGCCCCTGACGCAAGGCGCAAACCGCAAGGCGGTGTCCAAATCCGCCGAGGACGAGGTGCGGCGCATGCTCGTCGCTCTCAATCGCGGCCAGAAACTGCCGGTCACCGTGCCCCAGTCAGCCGCTGAGTAGCAAGCCGAGGGCTCATTCGGCCGCCAGGGGCATCGTTCCCGGCTCGAACTGTGCCTTGACCCGCATGATGATGTCGCTCGCCTTGAGCAGCAGCGCCATCTCGATGTCCTCATCGCTCATCTCAGGGGTGGTCTGCGCCCAGACGGGCACTGTGATCTCGTGCTCCTGGGCATAGTCCGCCTGCATTTCCCTCAGCACCGCCCGCACCGTCCCAACCACGCGATTCTCAATTCGCTCATGCGCCTGGCACTCGACCAGCGCAATGTCGATGAGTTTGAATGTCATTCCCAGCTCCTCACAAGGAGCCCCCGCATGGCCAACTAATACCGCAAAACAGGCGGAACTTAGTCGTTCCTGAGGGCTGGAACGGATTCTTGCACTCTCAAGGATGCAGACCTGCCGCAGTTATTGCGAATGATTTGCAATTGCACTATATGGTATTTCGTAGTCGCCAGGGGAAATGCCGTGTTCTTGCGCCGCTCGATCGTCATCGCCGTGGTTCTCCTGGCCTCCAGCCTTCCCGCGCTGGCGCAGCAGCGGTTCAAGGCCGTCACCACCTTCACCGTCATCGCCGACATGGCACGCAATGTTGCGGGCGATGCCGCGCAGGTGGTGTCGATCACCAGGCCCGGCGCCGAGATCCATAATTATCAGCCGACACCCGGCGACCTGATCGGCGCGCAGGATGCCGATCTCGTTCTCTACAATGGCCTCGACCTGGAACTGTGGTTCGAGCAGTTCCTCTCCAATCTCGGCGATATACCAAGCGTCGTCGTGTCCGAAGGTGTGGCCCCGATTGGGATCAGGCAGGGGCCTTACGAAGGCAGGCCCAATCCACATGCGTGGATGTCGCCTTCCGACGCGCTGATCTATGTCGACAATATCAGGGCGGCTTTCGTGAAGTACGATCCGGCCAATGCCGAGACCTACAACGCCAATGCTGCCGCCTATGCCGATGAAATCGAGGCAACGGTGGCTCCGATCCGGCAATTGTTGGCCGCCATTCCCGAAGAGCGCAGATGGCTGGTGACCAGCGAAGGGGCGTTTTCCTATCTGGCGCGCGACTTCGGGCTCAAGGAAGCGTTTCTATGGCCGATCAACGCCGACCAGCAGGGCACCCCGCAACAGGTGCGCCGCGTGATCGACCTGATGCGCGAGAACGATATCCCGGCGATCTTTTCGGAAAGCACGGTTTCGCCCGATCCGGCGAGGCAAGTGGCACGAGAGACGGGAGCGAACTATGGGGGCGTCCTCTACGTTGACTCCCTGACGGAAGCGGACGGACCCGTGCCGACATATCTCGATCTGTTGCGGGTGACGACAGAGACGATCGTTGCAGGATTGAGCCAGTGAAGGACACATCGGCATCAGGACTTGTGGTCAGCGATGTGACCGTTGCCTACCGCAATGGCACGACGGCGATGACGGACGCCAGCTTCTCGGTTCCGCGTGGATCGATAGCGGCGCTTGTCGGGGTCAATGGCTCAGGCAAGTCGACGCTCTTCAAGGCGATCATGGGCTTCGTGGCGCCCGCCCGCGGACGTGTCGAAATCCTCGGGTTCGACGGGCGCGAGGCGCTCAAGCGCAATCTGGTTGCCTACGTGCCTCAGGCCGAGGAAGTCGACTGGAACTTCCCGGTGCTGGTCGAGGACGTGGTGATGATGGGCCGCTACGGCCATATGGGCCCGCTGCGCCGTCCCAAGGCGCAGGACCGGGCCATGGTCGATGCGGCGCTCGAGCGGGTCGGCATGAGCGACTATCGCAAGCGCCAGATCGGCGAACTCTCGGGCGGGCAGAGGAAGCGTGTGTTCCTCGCCCGGGCGCTGGCGCAGGAGGGGCAGGTGATCCTGCTCGACGAGCCCTTTACCGGTGTCGATGTCAAGACCGAGGATGCCATCATCGCACTGCTGCGCGATCTTCGTGACGAGGGCAGGGTGATCCTGGTGTCCACCCATAACCTGGGCAGCGTTCCCGAATTCTGCGACCGCACCGTGCTGGTGCGCGGCACTGTCCTCGCCCACGGGCCGACGCAGGACGTCTTTACCCGCGCCAATCTCGAAATGACCTTTGGCGGAGTGTTGCGGCACTTCGTTTTGGCCGGGCAGGGCCTGCACGAGGACGCCGATCCGCGCCAGCTCTCGGTCTTCACCGACGATGAGCGCCCGCTGGTCATGTATGGCGAGAAGGATCGCATGACCGCCCGGCAGGGCGGGCGAGAGGAGGGCGAGTCATGACCAGCGCGGCTGGGGTATCCGCCAAATGCTCAGAGGGCGGCTGTCAATGATCGACCTCCTCCTTCAGCCCTTCTCCTATTCCTACATGGTCAACGCCATCTGGGTTTCGGCGCTGGTTGGAGGCGTCTGTGCGTTCCTTTCGGCGTACCTGATGCTCAAGGGCTGGTCGCTGATCGGGGATGCGCTCAGCCATTCGATCGTGCCTGGAGTGGCGGGGGCCTATATGCTCGGCCTTCCATTCTCGATCGGCGCGTTCTTTGCCGGGGGACTCGCGGCGGCGGCGATGCTTTTCCTGACCCAGCGCACGCGCCTGCGCGAAGATGCGATCATAGGGCTGATCTTTACCGGCTTTTTCGGGCTGGGGCTGTTCATGGCCTCGGTCTCGCCGATCCCGGTCAACATCCAGGCGATCGTGCTCGGTAATATCCTCGCCATCACGCCGGAGGATACAACGCAACTCGTCATCATCGCAGTGGTGACGCTCGCGGTGATGCTGGTGATCTGGCGCGATCTGATGGTGGTGTTCTTCGATGAGAACCACGCCCGCTCGGTCGGCCTCAAGCCCGGGCTGCTGAAGGTCGTGTTCTTTGCGCTGCTCGCGGCGGCGACGGTCGCGGCGATGCAGACGGTCGGCGCTTTCCTCGTCATCGCCATGGTGGTGACGCCCGGCGCAACGGCGTACCTGCTGACCGACCGCTTCGGCCGGCTGATCGTGCTGGCGGTCGCCATCGGCACGCTGACGAGCCTCATCGGGGCATATGTCAGTTTTTTCCTCGACGGGGCGACGGGCGGCATCATCGTCGTCATGCAGATGCTCGTCTTTCTCACCGCCTTCGTCTTCGCGCCCAAGCATGGGTTGCTGGCGGCACGGCGCAAGCGCGTGGCTGCGGCGGCGGGGAGGGCAGGGTGAACGAAGCGCTGCTCTACATCACCTGGCCGTTCCAGTTCCCGTTCATGCAGCAGGCCTTCATCATCGGCGTGCTGGTGGCGGTGCCGGCGGCGCTCCTCTCCTGCTTCCTTGTATTGAAGGGTTGGTCGCTGATGGGCGACGCCGTTTCGCATGCGGTGCTGCCGGGCGTCGTGCTCGCCTATATCGCCGGGCTCCCGTTCGGCGTCGGCGCGTTCGCGGCCGGCATGGTGTGCGCCATCTCGACCGGCTATCTGACGGAAAACAGCCGCATCAAGGAGGACACGGTGATGGGCATCGTGTTTTCGGGGCTCTTCGGGCTCGGCATCGTGCTCTATACGGCGATCACCACCAATGTGCATCTCGATCATATCCTTTTCGGCAACATGCTCGGCGCCGATTGGCTCGGGATAGTTCAGACAGGGCTCATCGCGCTCGTCGTGATCCTCGCCATCACCCTCAAATGGCGCGACCTGATGCTCTTCATCTTCGATGAGCAGCAGGCCTCGGCCATCGGCCTGCCGGTCAAGGTCCTGCATTACGGGCTGCTCTCGATCCTTTCGCTGACCATAGTCGGGGCGCTGCAGGCGGTCGGCATCATCCTCGTCATCTCACTCCTCATCGCCCCCGGCGCCATCGCCTACCTGCTGACCCGCCGGCTCGGCGCCATGCTCTGGATCGCCGTCGCCATATCGACGGCGGCAACGCTGATAGGCGTCTATGCCAGCTTCTGGCTCGACAGCGCCCCGGCCCCCACCATCGTGCTGCTGATGACGCTGACCTTTGTGGTGGTGTTCATCTGGATCTCGATACGACAGCGGCGGGCGGTGGCGGCGGTTTAGCATCGAGGCCGCCATCACGCGCGAGAAGCGCATCAAGGATTGGCACCGAAGCTGGAAGGACCGGCTGATCGAGGAGACCAATCCCGATTGGCGGGACCTGTGGTGGGAGTTGACGGGGGAGAGGTGAGTCCGTGCCAGAGCGCTAAAACCTCCACCTCCCCGATCGTCATCCCGGTGAATGCCGGGATCCACCCCGGGCATTTTCACCGGCCGCAAGGTGTGTGAAGTGGGCACGAAATGGTGCTTCGTTCATGCACCTTGCGGCTGTGGAGTATCTCAGGATGGGTCCCGGCCTTCGCCGGGATGACGACTGGGGTTGGGGTAGGGTGGAGGCCACCATTGCGTCATCCCAGGGTAGACCACGCTAGCGTGGTTCGGCGGTATTCTTGATCTTTGACGATACTCCGAGGGTTTGACCCGGCATGGCCTTTAAACCCTGGGCAAACCGTTGCGATACTCCAGTACGGGAGAACTGCACCGCCTCGTTAACACCGCTGTGGCTATTTAAACGCATGGTTTCATAGAGGCATATGGGAATTTGCCGGTTATCTCTGAAGCGCCTGTCTGGTCCGCCAGATTTGTTGGGATGTTTCCATGTATTGCCGATGACTCTCGCATCCTTGGGTACCGCGCCATCTTCGATAAAAGGCGAGTCCTCCCAATTAACATGTAAGCTCTGGTAACCGACTGCCCCAAACCGACCTCCGTCCTCCACTAGAGCAACATCAGGAAAGAAGTAGATAGTCTGCTTGCCTACCTGAAGCGAAGGCGGGGTAACATTGCTTTTAATAATCCTAGGGGCGCCGTATGCAAGAGTGGTTGGCTTCTTGTCGACCAGCTTGGATGCGCCGGCGTTGCGCTTCCAAGTGGTTAGATCTCGAATATCTCCGCCCGCTGCTATGTGCCACTTCTTGTCGCAAGACATCATGTCATCATATGCTAATGTGACCGCCTCATAGATTTCCCGCACCGAGTCATCGAGATCATAGTACAGCACAGTTGAACGTCGGTAGGAATCAAACCACCTACCGACGAGAAGGGTAGGTATCAGCAGTAAGAAGGATGCTAGTCCCGTCACTCCCACAGCAAAATATGTGCCTATAGCGACAACAACCGAGCATGCGGCGAGCACCATTGTTGCACTAATCTGACGCTGCTTCTGATTGATTTCGTCCAGTAAGTCCGCAAATCCCTCGTCTCTCATGGACATGACGTCGTCCGACTCGATCTCGATCATTTCTACATTCGAGACGGCCTGTATTGGCTCATTGAGGGTCCGCGAATCTGATGCCGTCCGGCGGTCAACTCGTTCGCCAGCACGGCCTAAAGAAGCCCTATAATACAATCCACTACGGCCGATATTCACGTAGTGACCACGTGGTCCCGTACCGATCCGGAGCCCCTTAACGCCGACTGACATGCCGACGCCGCCCTTGGAAAAGTTAAATCGAAACGGTCCTGCGCTGACGGATTTCCTGAAATAAAAAGGCATTGCTTCCCCCAAAACGAGGGCAAGATGCCGCAAGTCAGAAAAACGATCAACTATACAGCGCGGTAGTGCAGTTAGTGCGCGTCATCCCAATTCTTCGCCGCATGCGCATCGACCTGGATCGGCACCGTTAGCCGCACCGCCGGCTCCGCTGCCCCCTCCATGACCTGTCGGATCACCGGGATGACCTCGGCCTCGGTGCCCTCGTCGACCTCGAAGATGAGTTCGTCGTGGACCTGCAGCAGCATGTCGGCTCTGACGCCGGCCTGGGCGAGGGAGGGTTCCATGCGGATCATGGCGCGGCGGATGATGTCGGCGGCAGAGCCTTGGATGGGGGCGTTGATGGAGGCGCGTTCGACGAAGGAGCGCTCGGCCGCGTGGGAGGAGTTGGCGTTGGGGAAGCGGATGCGGCGCCCGAATATGGTGGTGACGTACCCCTGCTCCTTCACCAGCTTCTTCTGGTGGTCCATGTAGTCCTTGATGCCGGGGAAGCGCTTGAAATAAGTGTCGATATAGTCGCCGGCCTCGGAGCGGGCGATGCCGAGCTGGTTGGCAAGGCCGAAGGCCGAGATGCCGTAGATGATGCCGAAATTGATGGCCTTGGCGCGCCGGCGCACGTCCGAGGGCATGCCCTCGACCGGCACGCCGAACATTTCGCTCGCCGTCATGGCGTGAATGTCGAGGCCTTCCTCGAAGGCGTCTTTCAACGTCTGGATATCGGCGATATGGGCAAGGACGCGCAGCTCGATCTGCGAATAGTCGGCTGAAACCAGCAGCTTGCCGGGCGCGGCGACGAAGGCGGCGCGAATCTTGCGGCCGTCCTCGGTGCGGATGGGAATGTTCTGCAGGTTGGGATCGTTGGACGAAAGCCGCCCGGTCAGCACCGAATGCTGCGAATAGGTGGTGTGGACGCGATTGGTACGCTGATTGATGTAGGCGGGCAGGGCATCGGTATAGGTGCCCTTGAGCTTGGTGAGCCCGCGCCAGTCGACGATGACCTTTGCGAGCGGCACATTCTCACGGGTGGCGAGGTCTTCGAGGAGCCCGGCGCCGGTCGCCCACTGGCCGGTCTTGGTCTTGCTGCCACCGGGCAGGCCAAGCTTGCCAAAGAGAATATCGCCCAATTGCCTGGGCGAGCCGAGATTGAAAACCTCGCCGGCAAGCTCATGCGCCTCCGCCTCGTAAGCGGCGGCGCGCTGGGCGAAATCGCCCGAGAGCCGGGCAAGGATCTGCCGGTCGATACTGATGCCGCGCCCTTCCATGCGGGCGAGCACCGGGGCCAGGGGCCGCTCCAGGGTCTCGTAGACGACGCTCGAATTCTCAGGCACCAGCCGGGGCTTCAGCACATGCCACAGGCGCATGGTGATGTCGGCATCCTCTGCGGCATAGCGCGTCGCGTCGGGGATGGGGACCTCGGCGAAGGTCTTCTGGTTCTTGCCGGTGCCGATGAGGTCCTTGATGGGAATGCCGGCATGGCCCAGCCAATGCTGCGCAAGCTCGCCCATGGTGTTGAACTGCGGGCCGTCGAGCGCATAGCTCAAAAGCAGCGCATCGTCGTAGGATTTGAGCTCGAGCCCGTAGCGGGCGAGAATGCCGAGATCGTATTTAACGTTGTGGAAGATCTTGAGGATCGAGGGATCAGCGAGCATCGGGCGCAGCAAATCGAGCGCTTGGGTCAGCTCCATCTGTCCCTCGGCACGTCCGCCGCCGAAAATATCCTCGCCGCTCGCATGGCCGAGGGGGATATAGGCGCCGTTGCCGGGCGCGCTCGACAGCGAGATGCCGACAAGGTCGGCCTGCTGATTGTTGAGCCCGGTGGTTTCGGTGTCGACCGCAACCCGACCCACGCGATAGATCGCCTCGATCCAGTGCGCCAGCGTGCCGGCATCGGTGATGGTCTCGTAGGCAGTCTCGTTGAAGGGAATGGCACGAATCTTCTCGTGCATATGCGCGGCGTGCAGCACGACCGGCGCATCGCCGCGGCCCTCGGCTTCCAGCCGCTCGGCCCGGGCGCGGGCGCGCTGGGCGTTATCGAACCCCACCGGGGCGATCGGCTTGGCGGCGAGTTCGGGATCGGGCTCCCAGGCGTCCGCATCAGCATCGATCAGCGTCGCGATGCGCTTGGTGGCCGACGTGAACTCCATGGCCTTGAGGAAGGGGAAGAGCTTGCCCGGCTCGAACGGCACGCGCGCCAACCCACCGAGAGGCAGTTCGACGGGCACGTTCTGCTCGAGGGTGACGAGTTGCTTGGATACGCGGGCGAGATCGGCGTTCTCGATGAGCTTCTGGCGGCGTGAGGGCTGCTTGATCTCCTCGGCATGGGCGAGGAGATTTTCCAGATCGCCATAGGTATTGATCAGCTCGGCGGCGGTCTTGACGCCGATGCCGGGAACGCCCGGCACATTGTCGACGCTGTCGCCGCACAGCGCCTGCACGTCGATGACCTTGTCCGGGGTGACGCCGAACTTCTTCATCACCTCGTCAGGCCCGATCCAGCGCAGCGGCGGCTGGCCGGGGCGGGGGATGGTGTCGAGCAGGCGGATCGAGCCATCCGGCTCGACGAGCTGCATCAGGTCCTTGTCGGACGAAACGATGGTGACCTTGCCGCCGGCGTTCCTCGCGGCGCAGGCATAGGTGGCGATGATGTCGTCGGCCTCCCAGCCTTCCATTTCGATGCAGGGCATGGAAAAGGCGCGCGTTGCGGCGCGGGTCAGCGGGAACTGGGGAACGAGGTCCTCGGGGGCAGGGGGGCGCTGTGCCTTGTAGTCGGGATAGATGTCGTCGCGGAAGGTCTTGGCCGAATGATCGAAGATCACCGCCATATGGGTCGGCTCGTCCTCGCCCTTCAAATCCTCGGTAAGTTTGAAGAGCATGTTGGTAAAGCCCTGCACGCATCCGACAGGCAATCCGTCCGACTTGCGCGAAAGCGGCGGCAAGGCGTGATAGGCGCGGAAAATGTAGGTCGAGCCGTCGACGAGGACGAGATGCATGGCTTTAGGTGATTCCCGGTTGGCAGTCCGGGCGCGACTTTAGATCAGTTCGGCGTTCGCGCGAAACCTCTGAACTGCTCCAGGGCTTTGTTATGCAGCGTTTGCCGACTGGACGCCCGACTGGCCGCTTTGTCGAACTAGCGCAGCCCCGATTTCTGCAGAAGGCCGGCGCGCTTGGCGTCGTAGTAGTAGCCCGAAGCATAAAGGCGCACGGCACGGTCCTCGTTGCCGCCGGCAACCACATAGGCCCCGGCGAGATAGCGCACCGCATAACGCAGATTGGTCTCGGCATCGAGCAGGCCCGAAGCGGGGCCGCGATAGCCCATGCCGGCGGCGGTATCGTGCCGGATCTGCATCAGGCCCCAATAGGGGCCGTTGCGGGCGGCGGGATTATAGTTGCTTTCGCGCACGATCACCCGGCGCACCAATGTTTCCGGCACGCCGTAATGATAGGCATAGTGGGAGATGAGACCGTCGAGCCCGCCGGGGCCGGACGCATAGGCACTGACGGCACTGGCGGCCGGTACGAGGTCGGCATCGGGCACGCCGCCTGACGGATCGACCGCCGCAGCAATGGCCGCGGCCGCCTGTCCGCTACCGGGACTCGAGGTAGACGCGCAGCCGGAAACGAGGACAGCCGCCAACATGGCGGTGACGAGGGCTGCGGCGCGCAATGGGGGCACGGGGTCTGTCTCCAACTCGGCGGCCGCGCCGCCAAAAGCAATCGCGCCCCTGATACGGCGCAATTCTGGCGCTCATGTGGCACATTAACCTGTTCGCAACAGCTTCAGCTTGCCGGTTGCACCGCCCGGCCGCTTAAAGTAGGTTGCGCGCGCTCGCGACGCTCGCCGTCCGATTCCGGCCCCGCACCCGTAGCTCAGCTGGATAGAGCGCTGCCCTCCGAAGGCAGAGGTCACAGGTTCGAATCCTGTCGGGTGCGCCAATAAAATCAACAACTTACATGGTCGATCGTTTGCTCCCAGAGTGGGAGACAAGCACCGGACAATCACGGTGCGGGATCGGACTGCGTGCTGGAGGCGATTTGGTTCTGCTGCCCCTTGCCAACACGCTTCAGCAAATGGTCGAGAATTTCGGGAGGTTGATGTTCGGCAAGAAGGAGCAGGGCTCCCGCTTCCTGCACGGTGCGGATTGCATCATCGTTGGTTCCATCCGCTAGATGCTCGTCATCGTAGTGGAGATCGAGTTCAATGCAGAGCAGGCGTACCAACTCGGAAACGAGAGCAGCATGAATGTGGTCCATGTATCACCTTATATAGTTAAATACCGCATCATTTACGGTGAAACATGACATAGGATTTAGCGAATCGGGTACAAGAGGGTCAGCAAAAATTTCCGGCTGAACAACCATGCCTCCTCGCAAGAATGACCCGTTGACCATCGAGTGGGAGGCGCGAGCAAAGAACCTCCTCAAAAGTGAGCTGAAGCGACGCGGGATAACCTACGCCGAGCTTGCCAGGCGTTTGGGCGCGATCGGCGTCAGTGAAACTGAACGCAATCTTTCTAACAAGGTCAGCCGCGGAGGATTCAGCCTCGCGTTTTTTTTGCAATGTATGCGGGCGATCGGCGCCACTCACATCGACCTTCTGGATTGACCAGCTATCTTGCGCGATAGAAATTCTGTGATTGCTTTCTCCGACATCAATCCGGCACTTCTCTCATTGCGGGAATAAACCTATCCCAACGGGATATTCTGAATCCGGGCTATTGCTTTTCCCATCGGGATGATATATCTCCCAGATCATCTGCTCTGGGAGATATAAATTGCTCGATCGTTTTCGCCACGCCGTCCTCGCCCTCGACCCGCTGACGCCACTGACCGCTTCCTCGGAGTCAGCCCTCACCATCCACCACGCCAGCCCGCTGACGGTTGTCTACGCCCCCTTCGAGTACACCCCGGCCACAGCCAGGATCGTGCTGGTTGGCATTACACCCGGCCACAGCCAGGCCTCGACTGCGCTCAAGGCACTGCACTTCGCCCTCAAGGGCGGGAAGTCAGACGCCGAGGCACTTCGGATCGCCAAAATGACGGCCAGCTTCGCCGGTCAGATGCGGAACAACCTCGTCAAGTCACTCGATCTAATCGGTTTGAATTCAGCGCTTGGGCTCACCACCTGCGCCGAACTCTTCGGCACACATGAGTTGGCCCACTTCACTTCGGCATTGCGCTACCCAGTGTTCAAGGCAGGTGAGAACTACAACGGCGCTCCCGATATCCTTCGAACGCCCATGCTCAAAGCCATGGTCGACATATACTTGGTCGAAGAAGCCCGTTCCTTGCCCGATGCCCTCTGGCTGCCACTTGGGCCAAAGCCCGTCGCCGCTCTGCAACACCTGGTTGCTCGCAAGGTTCTGCCGGCGGAACGCCTTCTGATTGGCCTGCCGCATCCGAGCCCTGCGAATGGTGGGCCGATCAAGCAGTTCAGGGAGGGAGACACCTCTACCCCCTACGGCCGTGCGCGCGAAGCTATGCGCACCCGTCTTTGTTCCGTCAGCCTCTAGGAGCCGATCTAATGGAGAATGAAGAGATCATCCCGCCGTTCACCGTGGCGGCCATGGAGGCGGAATTGCGCCGGATCCTGGCAATTCAGGCCACGCAGATTGGTCACACCTGCAGCAACGCAGCCGCCACGCAGTTCCTGGGTGGACTGCAATTCGAGGACTGGACCGATCTCCGAGATGACGACGTGGCCAAGATCGACCTGTCGCACTTTTACGTCCACGAGTGGCTCCGGTGCGCCTACGACTTTGCCTTCCAGAGAGGTGAATTCTGGCGCTACGACTCTACGCTGGATTGGGACGTATCGAGTTTTGTCGAGGGCGCTGTCCCGCAGTCTGCCATCGGGGGGGAGATCAATCCTCTCCGTCTAGATGACAGCCTGGTCAAGCACGTGGTCGACCTCGCGAACGCGCGCTGGAACCTCGATGATACGGAGGGAAAGAGCCTCACCATTCATCAGTTGGCGCTGCTCACGGGAAAAAGCGAGAAAACCGTTCGAAACCTGATCAGCGCCGAGAAGATCGAACTCAACGACGACGGCACGATGGATGCAGCAACCGCACAGGGATGGCTCAAAGGGCGGCCCGGGTTCGTACCCAACCGTACGAGCGAATATCGGCAGCGCGACTGGCAGGCCTTCGTGCGTTCCCTGATGACCGCCCAGGGCCTGGCCAAAGGTCTCACCTCGGTCCTCAGCCACAAGAAGCTTGAGACGGTGCCCGGCGTCGATAATGACCTCTTGCGGGCCATGATGGAGGGGCGGCCCTTCAAGCCTGATATCGGTGCGCTCCAGGCCATCGGTCAAGCTCTCGAACTCGATACCCCACAATTCGTCGGCCTTGCGGTTGAAACCAGCCTGCGCGCCTGAACAATCTCACATAGGAGAATACGATGGCCTCTGCTATCGAGTCACTCAATGCTCAGATGCTGCGCGACGAGCGCTTTACTGTTCATCCGGACCGTGAGGGCGGCACGAAGAAGATCGCGACCTACCTGAACCGGAACGGCGATGCGATTGCCCTCGATCTGTCATCGGGCAGCGTGATGGGCATCTGGGTATCTTCTCACCTGGTTACGCAACGTGTGCTGTCGGCTATCCGCCGGGTGCTGTATATTCAGGGCGAAGGGCGTAACTCCAACATCAACGTCCCCGAACTCAAGAGTCGCGTGCTGACCCGCTTCGAGCCATCGTCCCTCTCCCAGGCGCGTGAGGTGATCGACTACTTCGCGGCGATCTGACAAGTTCCGAGGCCAGGTGAAGGTCCGGCGGCGGGAAAGACAGCATCTCTCTCGTGTTGCGTGCAAACCTTGGCCCGGCAGAAATGTCGGGCTCCTTTGTCCCGCCGAGGGCTGCTGGACATCGGTTCACACAGAACCGAGGGACGTGCCGACAGAGTGAGGGGTGGACCGCAGCGTGCGCGGCGCATGCATGTCTGCTCTAAGGGAGTGTTGGAGGGAGTACTATTTCACCGGAAGTGCTGATCCAGGACGTCCAACTGTTCGAGCTGTCAGATGACTTCGTGTGTCGCGGCCTCGGTGCGGGTTGGAGGCGTCAGCTCACGCCTCTCAAGCCACATCGAGTTGAACTCCCAAGGTGCGATACGACCATCCGACAGCCACGACGCGACCAGATCGGGGCGATACAGCATCTTGTTTCCGACCCCTTTGGGGGCACGTTCGTGCACCGGTCCACTTTCGCGGACACGCCAGTTTGCAAGGACCTGAAGCGAGACACCGAGCCATTGGGCGATGATGCGACTCGGCGCGCCCCCTCCAAGGAGGGGCGGAGCTGTTCAATAGCGACTCAAGGAACGGCTCGGTGTTGGGCTTTTTCACGAACTGCTGACCACCTGACCAACTCTTTTTGCTAGAAAAATAGAAAACGAAAGAGAAACAATCCTGTGGAGCTTCGCTCCAGCAGTTGGTCAGTTGGGCAGCTGGCCACTTCCGGTAATCAAGTGCAGGTTTGGGGTAGTCATTGCTGGGAGAGGATGTCCCTGCAAGGCCGCCTTCAGCTCGTCCTCAGATGCAGCCTGCCAGTGTTCGATGTCCTCCCAAGCCCAGGGATATCCGCGCTCCGTGGTGCTTCCGGATAGTGGGTAGGAGTTGATCGTGACCCGAGGGCCAAGCTTGCTATCTCCCAAGCGCTTCAGAATCCTCGCCAGCGATTGGGGGTTGATGGCGTTCCGATATGTCCTGGCTAAGGCTTGGCCGACCCAATCAACGAAATAAACCGGTCGATCGAAGGGCCACTGTCGGCTTTCCCTCAACCATTCGATCTGGAGTTCCAGCGCCGGGCGGCTCTGCTGTACCAGCACGCGCTTTGCGGACGTTTCTGGCGGCTCTGCCTTTGCCAGAAAGCCCTGGAGATCAACGTTCAGTAGATAGTGCTTAAATGCCGCAATCACCGGATCACTCATGCCTTCCTCGGAGAGCCTCCGGTAGTACTCCGGATCACGCTTAGAGGCCTCGACCTTCAGGACCCCTAAGCGCCGATCGCCGGACTGGATCGCGATAGGTCGATCATGATTTGAGAAGATCAGGATCCCCCGTGGTGTACGCGCTCGAAAACTATCGATGCCCTTGCGCTCCACGTAAGTCTGTTCCTCGCTCGCCCACGGCTTGAACTCATTTTCGGCGTCTTTCAGGTCACTAAGCTGCATCTCGTCAAGGACAAGAAGCCGCGTGTTACCCATGTCCGCCTTCCAACGACTGTGAAGGATGGACCCGCTGACGATGCGCGTGTCATTTGGATGCATCATGCGCGACAGTGCATCTGCCAGCCGGTTTTTACCAACCCCCGGACTGGATTGGATCAGAACTGCTGAGTTGATCTTCTCCGATGGGCGCTGCAGCAGGTGTGCGAGGTACTGCACAAACCAGGTACGTTCGACCTCATCGGGAACAAGGTAGGACATGTGGTCCATCCATATTGAGGCATCGCCCTCGACGGCAGGAATTCCTCCTTCGCGCCATACGTTCAGCACTCCTTGGTCGCCGTTTGGCACAATGACGCGCTCATCGCCCACCAGGTAGTCGTGCTCATCGACCACAACCGACATCTTCGAGTTCTCGAACCGCTTGGTGGGATTTTCTCCAAGGAAGCGAGCATGCGATCGTCCAAAGTCGTCTTTGCTCTTCTGCCTTCCGGTTTCGGGCTCGAAATACAATCCTGTCTTCGCGTCCAAAACATATCGGCGCTGGAGAGAGGCAAGTTCGGGTTCTACATGACAAAGGGCAACAGGGCTTGCAAATACTCCCGCCTGGCGAAACGGGCACCGGTGGCATCCATCGTGGCTTTGAGCGATTGTTTCGCAACGCTTTGGGCCGAATTCAGCCGCCCGTCGCAGCTTTTCCGCGGTTTCGTGGTGATCGTACCTTGGATCAGCTTGGGACAGCCTGTGAAAGAAGCTGGTCCCGCCCGGGACATGAGCCAGAAGGTCCGCGAGGTGCTTCCATTTAGGTTCTTCAAGCTTCTCTCGATCTTGCAGGCAGGATGCGACGAAATTGCAGCCCCGCACAAGCGACAGAAGCCCAGAAGCAGCCGCTTGTGCCTCGGGCGTTGCTTCCCGCAAGCGGTCCCTTTCAAGGGCGCCAATCAGATCGACAGGTGCACCACCCCCGACAGTAAGCTTCGTCACTCCTCCGGTCGGTAGGAATTGCTCGAGCTGCTCCAGCGACCAACGTTCACTCGAGCCGAGATCGTCCAAGCGGGTAACCGGCTTGGGCGGGTTGGTCTTGAGGTTCAGGCATCCCGGTACGCGAAAGGGGTGCGCGAGATCAGTAACCTTATCGAGGGTGTAGCCGGCCTCTTCGAATGCCACTTTCACCTTAGCATACCAAGAATGAAGGAACTGTCCAATTCGTTCCCGAGAGACATCATCAGCGATGACGAATGGTGTGTCGAAGAGCCAATAGGCATACAGGCCGCCGCCCGAATGGACGACCATCGTGGGCTTCGGAACGCCAGACGACGCAACCAGAGACAAGGCCTCCTCGATCGTCTGCGGCAGGTGGGCCGCGGCGTGTACCCCTGATGCAAGGTCAATATCGAGGCAAACGCCTGGCACCACCTGGGCAGTGAGATTCCGCCGGGTTTTTCCGCGATATGCCACCTCATCGTGGAGGGCAAAGGCGGCCCACACGGTAACTTTCCCGGTTTGCTGCGCCATATACTCTGCCGCAAGCTGACGATCCTGGTAAGGAAAACCGCTGTGGTGGGTGACGCCACTGCCGTTTCTCGTCACAACGATGATGTAGCCTTGCGCGTTCTTCCCATAGAGGGTTTCGAAATGAGTGATCATCGCGGCAGGATTGGGGACGAGAGAGGCGGCATCAGCCTGCGCTAGACTGAATTCAGTCATTCACACCCCCACCATATTGCGGCTCCGGTTTTGAAGAGGCATTCTGGTGGCAATCTTCGCGAAGGTGATTAGGTCGTCCTCCACGTACCGAATGGAGCCGACCAGCTTGAGCCAGGACGGCCCGTGGCCCAATCGACGCCAACGACGGAGTGTCTGTGGGGTAACGCGGAGCAAAGCCGCTGCCTGATGTTCTGTGAGTAGGTTCACACTTGTTCTCCAACTAATTGCCGCCTCTCGCGGCGACCGCATTGGGGAGATCGTGTTGAACAACGATTAGTGAATACTCGCCCGCATTACCGCTGAATCAAAACGATGAGCGGCGGTGATCGATTGGCCGCTACACGGAGTGAAATCTGCACGCACCGATGTAGCTACTAAGCAAGTTGGTATTCGAATTTTGTTCGCATGCGGATCTATGATGGAAATCGGCCCTTGGAAGGTGTAGACGATTTTCCAGCAAAGAAAGGGCCATACACTCGCTATGGGGTCATGCAGTGCGAACCAAAGTTTGGCGGATTGGACGTGCTATCATATGTGCTCTAGTGTCGGGCGACCCCCACTGCTTTCGGCCCCGCAACATGTCTGCTGCCAATCACCCGTTTGGGTACCCAAAGGCCACCCCGTTTGGGGCGGCGCTCCGGGCGAACGGCGTTCACAGATGCCGTGGCTAGAGAATTTGAGTGATTGCTAATACGAACTATCGCACATCGAGATCGTAGTACTGGCAGTATCGGAACCCGCCTGTGAGCCGATCATGATCTTTTATAAGTTCCGCGATCCTGGAATAATCGTCGATTGTTGCCTGCTCCAGGAACCACCGCCGCCAGTCGTCATAAAATAAATACGTAAGGAAGAGGTAGTATCCGTCTATCTTCTGAGGCTTCTTTGCGGGTCCAATGCCATCTGCGAGTATGGTCAGAAAGACCTTAGTGGGGAGACCTAGGAGCCTAGCGGCGGCGTAGTCCGGCAGTAGCAGTGGTGAGTTGCCTACGATATCAATGATGCGGATGTCGTTCGGGGATGCTTCGGCTCTCCAGGGGAACTCGCGACTAAGTCGTTGCTGATGAGCTGAGATGATTTTCTCAGGACCGCGAGACCGGAGAAATTCAGCGATCGCCTCCCGAGTGTAGTGAATCGTAACCCCTTCCTTAGCCCAGCGAGGTCCCTGGTTCTGGTTCCGCCACTTCCGGAGTGTCGCGCAAGAGACCGACAGCATGTCCGCGGTCTCGGCTTCGGTGATTGACAAAGAAATCATACACATACCTTGTTAACTATCCCAGCCGGATATGGGTCATGGTGTGGGGGAAACAAATTGGAGCGATGCGCAACGCATCACGATGATGCAGCAAGGGGCGCGGCGAGGCGCAACTCTTGCTGCGCCGCGCGGCTACTTCCTCAATTCCCCGCCAACTTGGCGAAGGCGAACTTGGTGGCCGGTGGATGGCCACGAACGGGTGGAGCTTTTTCCCTGCGCAGTCCTGGCCCGATGTCGATGTGGAAGTAGCCAATAGAATTGCGCTTTGAAGAGCTTCTGAGTGGAGCGCACCCATTGGACCGCTAGTGGCCCAACAGCCGATCGAGTATCGGTTTCCCGTCTTCAAGCCCCGGTACACGCTGTAGAGAGTCCTACATATGAATTTCCCTTGACGACCTCTTCGTCGCGAGTACAATACTGTAGCATGAGCTACAGTCAAAAATTGCCGTCGATTTGTGAGGTGCGAAGCGGCTACACTGCCAAGGGGCGGCTTGAGCCCGTGTTGGAGGGCGGCGTTCCTGCGATTCAGCTTCGGGATCTCAAAGGTGATCAGCCCTTCGATCCATCGGGGGCAGCGCTGTACCAGTTGGACAGGTCGTTTGATCGCTACTGGACCCAGGCAGGCGACGTGCTGTTCCGATCGCGTGGCGATCGCAACACGGCCGTGATGATACCTCCGAACTCGACCGGCGCCGCCATTGCAGTTCTGCCGCTAATTGTCCTTCGTCCAAACCAGGACGTGGTCTATCCGCGCTATCTCGCGTGGTTTATCAACCAGCCAACGACGCAACGCTATTTCGACAAATGCGCACGTGGAACGAACATGCGCATGATCCCTAAGGCTGCCCTCGACGATCTCGAAGTCGAACTGCCCGATCTCAATACTCAAAAGCTGATCGCCGAACTCGACGTACTCGCGCGACGAGAGCATGAACTCGCGCACGAACTAGCAGACAAGAAATTTGAGTTGATGGGCCTCGCACTGCTTCAGCAGGCACGGAAAATGCCCACCCAATCGAATAACAACAAGGCCATCGCGACTAGGGGAGAGCCGTAGTGAACGACAAAGTCACTCAACAAGAAATCAACCAGACGGCCTGGGCGGCCTGCGACACCTTCCGGGGCGTCGTCGATCCCGCCCAGTACAAGGACTACATCCTGGTGATGCTGTTCCTGAAGTACATCTCGGATCTCTGGAACGATCACTTCGAGACCTACAAGAAGCAGTTCGGCGGTGACGATACTCGCATCCGCCGCCGCATGGAGCGCGAGCGCTTCATTCTGCCCGAAGGCGCTAGCTTCTATGATCTCCATGCCAAGCGAAACGAAGCCAATATCGGCGAGCTTATCAATATCGCGCTGGAGAAGATCGAAGATGCAAACCGCGCCAAGCTCGAAGGCGTGTTCCGCAACATCGACTTCAACTCCGAAGCGAACCTCGGCAAGGTCAAGGACCGCAACCGGCGCCTCAAGACTCTGCTTGAAGACTTCAACAAGCCGGCGCTGAACCTGCGGCCATCGCGCGTCAGCGAAGACATCATCGGCGAGTGCTACATCTACCTGATCTCGCGGTTCGCGTCCGATGCCGGCAAGAAGGCTGGTGAGTTCTACACACCGGCCGCCGTGTCCCGCCTCTTGGCGAAACTCGCTGCCCCGCAGCCGGGCAACACAATCTGCGATCCCGCTTGTGGGTCCGGTTCGCTGCTGATCCGCGCGGCCGAAGCCGTCGAATCTGACAACTTCGCCCTCTACGGCCAGGAGTCAAACGGCGCGACTTGGGCGCTGTCGCGGATGAACATGTTTCTCCACTCCAAAGACGCGGCGCGCATCGAGTGGTGCGACACGCTCAACAGCCCGGCGCTGGTCGAGGGCGACCAGCTCATGAAGTTCGACGTGGTCGTCGCCAATCCGCCCTTCTCGCTCGACAAGTGGGGCGCCGAGAATGCCGAGCACGACCAGTTCAGGCGCTTCTGGCGCGGCATCCCGCCGAAGTCGAAGGGCGACTACGCCTTCATTACCCATATGATCGAGATCGCGAAGCGCCAGTCCGGCCGTGTCGCAGTGATCGTGCCGCATGGCGTTCTGTTCCGTGGGGCGGCCGAAGGGCGCATCCGCAAGGCGTTGATCGAGGAGAACCTGCTCGACGCAGTCGTCGGACTGCCGGCAAACCTCTTCACCACGACAGGCATTCCGGTGGCGATCCTCGTTTTTGACCGCTCGCGCGAAGAGGGCGGCGACAACGCCCACCGTCGCGACGTGCTGTTCATCGATGCCTCCCGCGAGTTCACGCCCGGCAAGGCCATGAACCTTCTGGAAGACACGCACGTCGCCAAAATCCTCGAAGCCTATCGTACACGCTCCGAGGTCGAGAAATATTCGCACCGCGCCAGCCCGGAGGAGATCGCCGAGAACGGCTTCAACCTGAATATTCCGCGCTACGTGGACACGTTCGAGGCGGAGGACGAAATCGACGTCGCCGCCGTGCAGAAGGAGATCGATCGCATCGAGGCGGAACTGGCCGAAGTCCGGGCGAAGATGGCGGGGTATCTGCGGGAGCTGGGCATCGATGCGTGAGGGGTGGACGCAAACGACTCTCTCGGACGTGGCCGAGTTCCGCAATGGTCTCAATTTCCTGCGGGGCGAGCGGGGGCACTCAGTCAAAGTCGTCGGAGTCGGCGACTTTCAAACACGCGAGACGCTCTCGGATTTCAGCGAAACCGCTTCTGTGACCATCACAAATCGGATCGCTAAGGACGATCTCCTTGCCGACAACGATCTGCTGTTCGTCCGGTCAAATGGCAACAAGGCTCTGGTCGGACGTTGCGTCCTGATTTCCGGTGTCACGGAACCAGTGACTTTCTCCGGCTTCACGATCCGAGCGCGCGTGAAGACCTCGACCGTTGATCACAGTTACCTGTCCAAACTGGTCAGGTCTCCTCTATTTCTTGCGCACCTACACCGACACGGTGGCGGCTCCAGCATCAACAACCTGAGCCAAGAAGCGCTATCTGACTTCACCTTCGGCCTCCCCCCGCTCCCCGAACAGCGCAAGATCGCCGCGATCCTGCGGACCTGGGACGAGGCGCTGGACAAACTCGCCGCGCTCCGCGCAACCAACCTCAGGCGCCGCGTCTGGTTTCGTACACACCTATTCACTGGCAAGATTCGTCTACCTGGCCATTCATGCGAATGGAAACTTGTGCCGCTCAGCAACGTCCTGACCGAACACGGCCTCACCGCCACTGGTTCAGAAAAGGTGTACTCGGTTTCGGTTCACAAGGGCCTCGTCAACCAAATCGAGCATTTAGGTCGCTCCTTCGCAGCGGCGGAAACGGGGCACTACAACAGGGTTCTGCCGGGTGACGTCGTCTATACAAAGAGCCCGACCGGTGAGTTCCCTCTCGGGATCATCAAACAGAGCAAGATCGACCACGAGGTGATCGTCTCCCCGCTCTACGGGGTGTTCACGCCAGCAAACTATGCGCTCGGTGTTATGCTTGACGCTTTGTTCGAGTCACCGGTGGCGGCCCGCAACTATCTTCATCCCTTGGTCCAGAAAGGGGCGAAGAACACCATCGCCGTCACCAACCGCCAATTCCTCGAGGGCAAGCTACGCCTGCCAATGGACCCTGCGGAACAGAACGCCATCGCGGAGATCGTAAATGCATCGCACGCCGAGTTGGCCGCGATTGACGCTGAGATCGACGCCCTCACCCGCCAGAAGCGCGGGCTGATGCAAAAACTGCTCACCGGCGAATGGCCGGTCATTGTCGAGGAGGACGCTTGATGAAGGTACTTGGTTTCCGCGGTGATCCGAATGCTCCTCGATACGCGGTCGTGTCCGAAAGCAATGGGGCCTTCACGCTAGAAAACGCTTCGAGCGACAGCAAGCTGCCTGCACCTGCCTCAATCACCGACGACGCCGATGCCGAGCGGCTGGAGTGGCTTTACCGCGAAATTCTGGGGATCTTCGACGCTCACGCCGACATCACCAAGGTGGTGATCAAGCAAAACGAGTTCACGCAGCAGGACACGAAGGCGAAGCGGAGGTCGGCACACGCTGACGCTGCCGTCGTCCTGGCCTGCGCCCATCACGGGATTCCGGTCGAGCTAAAGATTTACGCGTCGATGTCCACGACGAGCGGAGACACGAAACGGCGCGCTGAGACGCGTGTCGGTAGGTCTGACAAGTACTGGGACAACAAGATGGCCGATGCAGTGAATGCGGCCTGGTGGGGGTTGAACCACCCATGAGTCAGCTTGTGCCCGTCACCTTCACCCCCGGAACGCAGCTCTACAAGTATCAGCTAATCAACAGGATTGGTCAGGGAAGCTTCGGCGAGGTCTGGCTCGCGCTCGACCTCGCGGTGCAGCGACAGTACGCAATCAAAATCCTGAAGCCCGGCGTGTCAGTGGACGAACGCCCGCGCGAGGCACAGATCGGCAATCGGCTCGAACACAACAACCTGGTCTATGTTCATCAGGCTGACGTGGTGGCCATGCCGGGTGGAGAGCACGCGGTAATTCTCGCGATGGACTATCACGCCAACGGCTCAGTGGAAACGCTCGCCAACCCCGCGGGGTACGTGCCTCTTCCCGACGTGCTGCGCATCGCGCGGGATATTCTGCAGGGCCTCGAATATCTCCACGCGCGGAGCTTCTTCCACAATGACATCAAGCCGGGGAACATACTGCGCGGGCCGCAACAGCAAGCGATGCTGTCGGACTATGGGATCACCGGCATTTCGTCGAACGGCGCTCCTGTAGCCGCCCCGAACGCGTACTTCCTTCATCGTGCGCCGGAAGTCGCAACGACCGGAAACATCAGCGTCAGCTCCGATATCTTCCAGGTTGGCATGACGCTCGGGCGGCTCCTAGTTGACCTCAACCACTTGCGAGCGCTCCGCGCGAGTATCGGTCCGGCGGAGTACGAGCAAAGGGTTGCTGCAGGCGCTCTGCTCACCCAGAAAGACTTCCCCCATCACGTCCCGGCGGCCGTTCGGCGCGCGATTCTGAGGGCGGTGCATCCGGACCCAGCGGAGCGCTACACGAGCGCCCTTGAGATGCGTCGTGCACTCGAAAAGCTCGGCTATCCCGGCCACTGGACTGTCGACGCTGCCGGCAACGAGGTGGGCAAGTCCGGGGCCCATGAGTATTCCCATGCGATTTCGCCAACCGCAGCCGGGACCTTCGACGTCCTGTGCACTCGGCAGAATTCTGCCACTGGCAAGAGCCAGCGGGTCACCCAGTTCTGTAAGAAGGGCCTGACGCGGAAGCAAGCGGACAGGGCGGTCGCAGATTTCAAAAATTTCGTGGTGATGGGACGATGACCTTCGACGCCGCCGAGAAAATCCAGTCGCAGATTCCGGCCCTGCAACTGCTTGTGGCACTGGGCTTCAAGCCGCTGTCGCGGGTCGAGGCGCTGCGCTTGCGTGGCGGCCGGCTGCGCAACGTGGTTCTCGACGACGTGCTTGCCGAGAACCTGCTACGCATCAATCGCTTCACCCATCGCGGCCGCGAGTACGCCTTCGACCTAGGCGATGCACACGAGGCGATGCGCCGGCTCAAGCCGACGCCGGATCGCCTCAAGGGCCTGCGCGGCACCAACCAGGACATCTACGATACGCTGGTGCTCGGCACCACGATCACAAAGACGATTGATGGGGATTCGAAGAGCAATTCGTTCCGCTACATCGATTGGGAAAATCCAGCGAACAACGCATTCCATGTGACGGCGGAGTTCGCCGTCGATCGCACGGGATCGAGCCAGACGAAGCGCTGCGATATCGTTGGCTTCGTCAACGGCATTCCGTTGCTGGTGATCGAGAACAAGCGGCCAACCGAGAGTCTCAAGAAGGCTGACAGCCAGCTCATCGGCTACCAGAACGAAGACAACATCCCGCAGCTTTTCCACTTCGCGCAACTGCTGATGACGATGAACCGCCTCGAGGCGCGGTACGCGACCGTCGGCACTCCCGGTAAGTTCTGGGCGGCCTGGCGCGAAGATGAGGACAAGAGTAACGCGCCAGCGACACTGGCGCAATCGGCTTCCGGTGAGAAGGCACCCAGCGCCGAGGCGCTGTCGGCTCTAGTCGAGGAAGAGGACATTGAGGCGCTGCGCGATGCCGTCAACCGTCCGCTCGGCTTCGATGACGAGCAGGCCGTGTTCTCAGGGCCGATGCACTACGCAGCTGACCATTTTGCCGCGCTGCGGGCTGAAGGCGACCGCGCGGTCACCGGTCAGGACCGGACGATTCACGCACTCTGCCGGCCCGAACGGCTTCTGGATCTCATTCGTCGCTTCACCGTCTTCGACGGTGGCGTGCGCAAGATTGCACGCCACCAGCAGTTCTTCGGTATCCGGAAGGCAATCGAGCGCGTGAAGCAGTCCGATCTGGAAGGGCGGCGCAAGGGCGGCGTGATCTGGCACACGCAAGGCTCCGGCAAATCCCTGACGATGGTCATGCTGGCTCGTGCGCTTGCGCTCGACCCCGCTATCAAGAACCCACGCCTCCTGATCGTCACCGACCGGGACGATCTCGACAAGCAGATCAAGGGTACCTTCAGGTCCTGTGATATGGAGCCTGTGCGGGCGACCACCGGGGCACACCTCGTCGAGCTGATCGCCCACAAAGCGCCCTTGGTCACCGCCATCATCAACAAGTTCGACACTGCGACAAAGGCATCCGGCCACAGGGACGACGACCCCAACCTGTTCGTGCTCGTCGACGAAAGCCACCGGAGCCAGACGGGTCGCTATGGCGGACATGGCACCTTCGCCATGAAGATGCGGCGCATCCTCCCGCGCGCCTGCTATCTGGGCTTCACCGGCACCCCGCTGCTCAAACAGGAGAAGAACACGTTCGCGACCTTCGGGGGGCTGATCCATCGCTACGCCATCGACGAGGCGGTTGCCGACGAGGCGGTGGTCCCGTTGCTCTATGAAGGCCGAATGGTGGAGCAGCAGATCAGCGGCAATGTAATCGACAGCTGGTTCGACAAGCTCAGCGAAGGCCTGACCGATAGCCAGAAGGCGGACCTCAAGCGCAAGTTCTCGCGGATGGATGCCTTGTCTAAAACAGGTCAGGCGATCCGCGCTAAGGCCTTCGACATTTCCGAGCACTACCGTCAGTTCTGGCAGGGCACCGGCTTCAAGGCGCAGCTCGTCGCCCCGTCCAAGGCCGCGGCCATTCGCTTCAAGGAAGTCCTCGACGAAATCGGCCATGTGTCGAGCGAGATCGTCATCTCCCCACCCGACGACCGTGAGGGCAACGAGGAGGTCGACAAGGAATCCAAGGACATCGTTCGCAAGTTCTGGGATACCACGATGGAGAAGTACAAGACCGAGACGGAATACAACCGCCAGGTCATCGAGAGCTTCAAAGGGCCGGATGGGCCGGAGATTCTCATCGTGGTATCGAAGCTTCTGACCGGCTTCGATGCCCCCCGCGACACCGTTCTCTACGTCTGCAAGCAGCTTCGCGAACACACCCTCTTGCAGGCTATTGCCCGAGTGAACCGTCTCTTCGAGGCTGAAGACGGCAAGGAGAAGCAGTTCGGCTTCATTCTCGATTACGAGGGGTTGCTCGGCGAACTGGATCGGGCGCTCACGACCTACAGCGCATTCGCCGGTTACGAGCAGGCCGACCTCGCTGGAGCCCTGCACGATATCCGTGAGGAAATCCGCAAGCTCCCCCAGCTCCACGACCAGCTCTGGGACTTGTTCAAGACGATCAAGAACAAGAAGGACATGGAGCAGTTCGAGCAGCTCCTAGCCGACGAGGCCCTACGGCAGGAGTTCTATGAGCGGCTCCGTGCTTTCGGCAAGTGCCTCCACATCTCGCTGTCGTCCGAAAAGCTCTTCGACGTATTCGATGAGGCGAAGGTCGAAACCCTCAAGCGCGACTGGGCGGCCTTCACCGAGCTGAAGCGTTCGGTGCAGCTTCGCTACCAGGAAGTGGTCGATCTCAAGGATTTCGAACCGAAAATCCAGAAGCTGCTGGACGACCACGTGACGGCGATGCCGGCGACGACGATCATCGCCCCGATCAACATCAACGATCCGGACGCGCTTCGGGCGGTCGTCAAGGAGGAGAACACATCCGACGCTTCCAAGGCTGATCGGATCGCCAGCGCGGCCAAGCGAACCATTACCGAAAAAATGGAAGAGGATCCCGCGTTTTATCGGCAGTTCTCCGAGCTGTTGGAAGAGGCCATTCGGGACTATCGAGAGAAGCGCATCTCCGAGCGAGACTACCTTGCCAATGTCATCGACCTTGCCAGCCGCATGGCCCGCAGGGAGCACGGTCGGGAAGTGCCGGAAAGCATCAGGGGCGACGAAGACGCCGAGGCCGTTTTCGGGGTTGTCGAGCCTACCATCAAGACCGTTGCTGGCGGAAACGCAAATTACGCTGTGGTGGCTGACATAGCTCAGACGATCGTTGGCATCATCAAGCGGCACCACATTGTCGATGTGTGGTCGAATGAGATTGCCCAGAACAACATGCGCAACGCCATTGACGACTACTTCTTCGATATCGTTCGCGACCAGAAGGGTATCGACATTCCGGTCGATCAGCTGGATGAGTTGGAACTCCAGATTATGGACGTCGCCAGGGCGAGGTTTCCAGGATGACCTCGAAGACCTTCTCGGTTTCATATGGAAGCGGGGAGATCGACTTTCGGCTCGAACGACGCTTACGGAAGACGCTGGCGATTAGTGTCGTTCCGAATGCGTTTGTCGAGGTAGTCGCGCCGTTGGATGCGCCGCTCGAGAAAATCCTTGAGAGGGTGCGAAGGCGAGGTGCGTGGATACTGCGGCAACAGCGCTATTTCGTGCAGTTCCAGCCGCGCACTCCTGAGCGGCAGTACGTGGCGGGAGAGACACACCTGTACCTCGGCCGGCAGTACAAGCTGAAGGTCGTCGAGCATATTCAGCAGCAGGTGAAGCTGCACCGTGGCCAGCTCACAGTGCAGTCGTCCAAGCCCCGGAATACAGAACTGACGAGAGCGCTGGTGGAACAATGGTATCGCGACCGCGCGCGCGCGAAGTTCCGTGAACGCCTCGCGCTCTGTCAGCAGCGTTTTCCGAATCCCGAGGAGGTTGGGCCGAAGGGCCTAATGATCATGCAGCTTCAACAGCGTTGGGGCTCAATGACGCGCAGCGGAAGGCTGATCCTGAACCTGGCGCTGATCCGCGCTTCCACGGATGCCATAGACTACGTGATCACCCATGAGCTGTGTCACACGCATCACCACAATCACGGAGCCGCGTTTTTCAGCCTACTCAACCAGGTTATGCCTGACTGGGCGGAGCGGAAGCTCAAACTGGAGCGGCAGCTCGCTTGAGGGCGTCGTTCCGTACGAGAACCCAACTGTACCGGCTAATTTGCTTCGGCATCTCGATCCAGTGTCACGAAAGAAAAACAAAAATCGGTTGGTAGCTGGAAGGGAAGCTGGTTGTGATCCCCCGTCCGCGTCTCGAGCTGCAGAGGGGCCTCTCATGCACCTGCTTTACGGCGGTGATTGCCGCGAGTGGCAGGATGGAGCCAGATGGTTGGGAATCGGAATAGGCGCCGACGACGCTTCCGCACACTGGGGAGTGGCCATTCCCAACCGGTCCCCCTGGTCGGCCCACGTCATCGAACCTGCCCATCAGACTATGCCGGAAATCTGCCGACCGCTGCCTCGATCGGCTACTCCACGAGCCTGAGTGACGCCACGATAAACTCAAACCCGCACGTTTATCGCCATTAGCGCCTCCGGCAATGGCGTTCCCCGCGTTCAAATAACTAGTAACGGGCATAGAGTGGTGTTGCACTTGGTATTTGCATCAGGCTAATCCTTGCGCATTGGTTTGGGGGCTTGATTTGACTGTTCTTGAGCAAATCGGACTGCTCGTCCGATCGTTCGTACTTGGTGTAGCAGGCATTTTGAGGGAGGAGTTTGCGCCGGGGCTCGTGAGCCTCGCGCTCGTCGTAGTCCTCGTTCTGTGTATTGTGGCATTCGGCGCTCGAATGTCGGGACGTGTGTCTGCCCTGCGGCGCCTGCGTAGGGAAATTGCCCGACATAAGGATGCGGCTGATTTCAGCAGCAACATAACCGACCTCGATCGCAGAGTCGGAGAGTTTGGCCGGTCAGGAGCCTCGGGCCGCGTTGCTGCCGCGTGGCGGGAATTTCGCGAGACGCTCGTACCTCACGAGGAGGCCGGCGAAACCATCTTTAGAAACTCCGTCAGGCCATCGGCATTCTTCAACCTCGAAGATCTCGGATTCGGGGCTGGATTCTGGCGCCACGTGCCGAGCCTCTTCGTTTCTGTCGGGCTGTTTCTGACTTTTCTGGGACTGGTATCGGCACTCGAGTCCATTGCCCCTGAAGACGGCGGGACCATCGGCAGCACGCAATTGAACACGCTGCTGACCGTCGCTTCGGCGAAGTTCATCATGTCTCTTACGGGATTGCTGTGCTCCATCATTTTTACCGTTTGGTTGCGGATGGGAGTTTCCCGGGCCGAAGGTGTTTCGCATGATGTCTCGAACGTCATTGAGGAGCGCCTTTCTTTTGTCAGCTTGGAATATCTGGCGATCGAACAGTTGGCCGCGGTTCGTGAGCAGCGTGAGCATTTCCGGGCAATCGGCCTCGAATTGGTGGCTGAATTAGGCCGGCCACTGCGCGAGGACATACCGAATGCGATCTCGGCCAGTATCAAAAGCGCCATGGAGCCCCTGCTGGATCAAGTGGGCAGGGCCGGTACGGAGGGGGTCGGCACACTCGTTGAGGATCTCTCTTCCCGCCTGACTAACGATGTTGGTCGGGCGCTCACTGACGCGAGCGACAAGCTCGCAAAAGCCGGCGACCGTATCAGTCAGCTCTCTGAACGGATGGACCAGAGTTCGGGACGCGTCGGCGCGGAACTCGATGCGGCGGTGGTGCGGATCGCGCAGTCGATTGATGGCATTCGAACCACTCTGGCAAGCGCAGCCGAAAGCACTGGTGGCGCCTTTAGCGAAGGCGCAGAAAAGCTCCTTTCTGTGATGAATGCCACACTTGAAGGTATCCGGCAAAACACCTCCGCCGGTGCCGAAGCCATGAGTGCCGCGGCAGCCGATCTCAAATCGGCGGGCGAAGCGTTTCGTGAACAGATGGACGGTGCCGTTCGTGACGGAAGTGCCGCAGCAAGGGAGCGCATCGATGCGACGGGCACCGAGATTGCTCGCATAACGAGTGAGCTGACCATCAAAACGGAGCGGGAGCTGCTTTCGCCGTTGGAGGGATTGGCCGAGCGCATCGGGCAGATCGCAGGCCAGATCGCTGCGGCCAGTGGCGATTTCAGGCTATTGTCAGAGGGCGTTCGCGCCGGGGCAGACGCTTCCGTTCAGGCCGCTGGAACATTCAGAACCGCATCGGAAGATTTCATCGCTGCATCCTCGCCATTACGCGCCACGACGGAACGGATCGACAGCTCCCTCAAGCATGTATCAGAGGCCACCCAGAACGTGGCCAATACGATTAGTAAGTCTGCCGAGGCGACCGCCCGCAGCGCTGCCGATGCCCTGGCGGCGGCACAGGCTGTGCTGGGCAGTGAAGCAAAGGCCATCGAAGCGGCACTCGATGGCATCGCCACCTTAGTAGAGCGAATGAAGGGGCAAGGTGACCGGATCGACGACATCGACGTAAAGCTCGGCAAGGCGTTCGACACCTATACACAGCAGGTTGAAGGGGCCGTCGACAGCATGCGTGGGCATGTGCAGGACCTGCAAGAGCGTCTGAGCCCGGCGCTCGACACGCTGCAATCGGTTGTGAGCCAGGCCGAACAGTTTTCTCCGCGATCCCGAGTTGGCTGATGCGGACTGCATTCCGTCGACATCAACGGGAGGATGAAGAAGAGTCGGTTTTCGTTTCGATGACCGACATGACGGTAAGTTTTCTGTTCATCGTAATGATCCTGCTTGCTTTCTTTGCCAGTCAGTTCAACCCGAAAGAGAGCGTCCCCAAAGCCGAATATGACAGACTGGCTGCCGAGCACGAGCAGTCGAAGATTGAAGTCGCTAGGCTCAATGACGAGGTCGCTCGATTCGAGGAGGAGGTTTCCCGTTTAACGCAACAGGTCGAACGATTGTCGGTCGAGCGAGAACAGCTAAAGACAGAGAACGACCAGTTGAGGCGGGAAATCGAACAGCTCATCGCCGAAATCGAGCGGCTGAAGTCCGAGATCGAACGTTTAAAGGCAGAGCGAGATCCTTTGGAAGAATATCTCACGCGGACTGCTGACGAGCGGCGGCGGATCCTCGAGAGGCTACGCGACCAGCTCAAAATTGATTTTCCAGATCTGCAGGTCGTCATAAGCGAAGAAAACGATGCCCTTCGCTTCGAGGGAGACGGGCTATTCCGCAGTGGTCAGTCGACGTTGAGGGAGGACCGCATCGCATTTGTCCAGGCAATTGCATCGCAACTTGAGCAGACTCTCCCCTGCTACACCCTCGGGGCGAACGCGAACTGGTCCGGTGATTGCAACAGCGGAGCCGCCATTATCGAAGCCGTGCAGATCGAGGGACATACGGATTCGACGGGTGGTGATATCGACAATCTAAGGCTCTCAACTCAGAGAGCGAACGAAACCTTTGTAACCATGGTTGGTCACGAAAGTGGACTGATCGCCCACGAGAACTTTCGTGGGCAGCCCGTGCTGTCAGTCGCCGGCTATGGCGAGATGCGCCCGATTGCCGACAATGACACATCCGACGGTTTGGCCACCAACCGGCGCATTGATCTGCGTATCATTATGTATACCCCAAGTCGCTCGGACGAGATCGACCGCATCCGGGATGCCCTGCGCCGTGGGTTGGAGGTCGAAGTTCGATGAGTTTGTCTGAAAGGCTGGGTCAACCACTGGTCCTTCGCCCCCTGAGCCTACCCGCCCCAGCAAAATTATTGACTTCCGTAAACCGGGTCCTCGCTCGTTGGCCTGACATTGTCCCCGAACCGCCCGAGCGAGATCGAGACCGTCTAGTGGCAGAGATGTTGCGGCGGCTGGAAGCGGACGACTGGCAAAACGTTAATGTGTCATTCGTCACCTCCGCCGCTCGCGCGCTTTTCGATCCCGAACGGCGAAATCGGTACGAGTTGGCGCGCCTACGACGCTTCTATTGCGATGAAATAGAGGTCAACGAGAGCCGAACATTTCTTGCGGCGATGATGTCGATTTATCTCGGAAGCTATGTTCCGGGAGCGAACCACACAACAGCCTTGGCAGCATCCTTGAGCAAGGTTGTCGCCCGGCTGGATTCGCGCTCACGTCTCCTGCTGGACACTGTGCCTGAGGTTCTGAGTCCAAGCCACGCCGCAAGCGCCATTGCCGCCAAAATGATGGAGATGAGCAATCCGTGGACAGGCTTGCGGGGCATCAATCTGCGATCTCCGCATGCCCCGGGGATCATGGACTTCGCCCATCTCGCCTTCGTCCAAGCCCTTGCACCGAGCCTGGATCACCGTGGAGCAGTCGATCGGCTTCTGGGCTGGCTGAAACCCGAAGGACAGGAAGCCCGCATGACAGGCGCTGGAGAGGCTATTGCCGCCCTTCTTCTGCCGTGGCGCGGTGAAGAACCTCCCGAGGATCTTCGCAGCGAGCTTACGACCACGCTCGTTAGCTGCTACGGAGATCCCAGGGTGCGCAAGGGAACTGGGGCATGGGCCGCCGTACCGGGTGAACTCATGGCCATTTTCCTGCGATGGCTCGCAGGAGAGAACATCAAGTTCTTTCTCGACGTCGTATCGGCTGTGGAAGACAGCCATATGTGGGCTCCGAGAAAGAAGTTCTGGCTGGGCTTATACAACCAGAAGCGCATTGACGATGCCTGGGTGGCGTTCAGCAAGGCTGCCGCGAGATATGCGCGTAACTCGGTTGGAAACAGGATCATAAAGTTTGGCCACCAGACCGCTGGGGGAAGCCGGGAAGACACCTGCCTCCTTATCCTCAAGATCGGCCGCAAAATTGTGGTCGAGGGATCGCACAGCTACAAGGTCCACATTTTCGATGAGAAGAACCCGAGAGCACCAAAACTCCACCAGCTCAGCTACGACTGTGAAGCGATCCGCAGTCTTCCAGGCGCCCGAGCAAAAGCGCATTTGGGCTACTGGGAGGGCTGGGTGTTGGAGAACATATAGATGAGTGGTTTTGAGCTGTCGTACTCGGCTGACGCCATTACGCTCAAAACGACCTCGGTAAGAGGACGACTACTGAGCCGCTTATTGGCGGGGGCAAAAAGGGATTTGAGCCGACTGTCGCTACATGACAGCGACCTCCTCTGTGCGATCGCCGACCTGAAATCTCTCGCCGAAGACGCGCCGGGGGAATTGACCATTTCCTCTGACGAGATCCGCGTCTCCCATAGGTTGGCGGCAAAACTGGACAGCGAAACGGCGCTCGTACTTGGGCTTCCTGCGCTCGTTGACTTGACTTTTCGCACGGATGTGGAGGGCCTGCTCGGCTCGGCCAACTTCAAGATCCGATACGAGTGGAGCAAAAATGGGCAACACCAAAACCCACGCCGGGTGGGATCCATTCTCGAAACAGCAGATGGGCCGCGCCGTTTGCCGGAGTGGCTACTGAATGCGATCGATATCGCTGAAAACATGACGCCCGGCGCGGATGATGCCGAACATTGGGAGCGGCTCGCCAAATTTCGGCAGGCACTTGATCCGGAAGACCCGAGTGGCTCCAAAACCACCACTCGGATCTCGATGACGGACTTTTTGGCAGGTCTTCAAGTGCGACTTGCCGATCGTTTCTCTCTATCCCCCAATGAGGAAGGTTCTGATTTCGAGATTGTTCCATTTTCTGGCCGGCGCCTTGCAGACCCGGGCGTTCTTGATGCCGATGGTTTGGTAACGGAAAATCACGGGGAGCTTACGGGCTCTGACCTGAGGACTTTCCAGGATCGAGTGCGCCATCGGGGAGCACTCGCAGCCTATCGGGTGAACCCCCGCAACTATGTTGTGGTGGACAGGGCAGCTATGCCCGTCCTGCAGGTATTGACTTCCATGCAGCAGGCGCCCCGTTCCATCCGGGAGGACTTCATTCGTAATCCCTGGCCAAGGATCAGTGAGGCCGTGGAGGAGTCGCTACGTCAACGCGGCTCCCTGGATGGCTTGGACCAGGTAGGTGTCGAGGAAGCCGTGGAGTTGGCGGCTGGCCCGCTCTTCGTAGAAACACGAGAGTTCTCACAGCGCGTAATCGGCCTCAAGATTTTTCAAAAGCAGGATCTGCCGGCGTCGGAGACCTCAACTACTTGGCTACCTGAAGATTTCGGTCGGCGCTTCGCTGAATTCCTGTCGGAGCAGGCTCTACCCGAACTCGCGGCTTTACGAGAGCGTGTTGCGGAGGCAGTGCATGCGGGTCGGACCTACATCGACGTGGACGGCCTGGAAATACCTGCTCGACAGGAAACACTGCGAACCATCGACACGAAAATCGCGGCAGGCGGAGATCAGGAGGAAGGGCCTGAGCCGCATGAAGAGTTGCTAGGCCCCGTTGTTCTTGAAACGGCGGACAACATTTCAGAACTGCGCTGGATAGCGAATCTGAAGCCGCGCAAAGGGGCTGTTCCGAGCAGAATTCCTGAGGCGATACGCACTGCGCTCAAAGAGCACCAGACCAAGAGCCTGGCGTGGCAGGTAGACGCCTGGACTGCGGGTCTGCCCGGAATCTTGAATGCGGATGAGCAGGGTCTCGGAAAGACGCTACAAACAATTTCTTTCCTAGCCTGGTTGCAGGCACATATGCGAGAGGCCGATCCCGCTCATCGTGGACCGATATTGGTCGTCGCGCCAACCTCGTTGCTGGTTAACTGGGAGGAGGAAGTTGTTCGGCATCTCCACGAGCCGGGTCTCGGCCATTTGATCCGCCTCTATGGGAGTGCAACAGGTGCGCGCAAGGTCAGCGGAACGCAAGGGCGGGATATAGATGGAGGCGAGTCCAAGCTAGATTTCGATTTCCTGCACGAGGCCGTTCAAGAAGGGCGTGCCCACAGGTTCTGGTTGCTGACAACGTATACCACGCTGACGAACTACCAGCACTCACTTGCCAAGGTGCCGTTTGCGGCTGCGGTGTTCGACGAAATTCAGGCTATAAAGAACCCCTTCAGCATGCGCGCCGAGGCTGCTCGAACGATCAAGGCCGATTTCCGCATCGGTCTTACAGGCACACCAATCGAGAACAGTGCGGCGGATCTGTGGGCGATAATGGACCAGCTTGCCCCTGGGAGCTTGGGGACCCTAGACGAGTTCAGAAGCAGTTACGGTACTGCAACGACGGAGAACATGGCGGACCTGCATCGCAGAGTATTTAAACCTCATGAAACGGTTCCGCCGTTAGCCATTCGCCGGCTAAAAAGTGTAGTTGCGAGTGACTTGCCAGAGAAGTCGCGCCGGATACATCCGAGGAGCATGCCCAAGCTTCAGTCGGAGGCGTACGAGGACGCGAAGCTCAAGCTTGCTCAGGGCGGCAGGGGGGCTGCCCTAAAAATGCTGCACCATATTCGCGCCGTATCGGTGCATCCGGCAATTGAGGAAGCATTTGACCATTCAAAGTTCATTTCCGCATCTGCTCGCCTGGACGCCGCGTTCCACGTACTAAGGTCTATAGAGCGGGCCAAAGAACGTACTTTAGTGTTTATCGAGCACCGACAGATGCAATACCGGTTCATTGAGCTGGCAAAGGCGGAGTTTGGTCTCAGGCAGATTGACCTTATTAACGGCGATACTCCGATTCAGAAGCGGCAGGAGATCGTAAACCGTTTCCAATTGTATGGCGCTGAACCCGGATTCGACCTTCTGGTTCTCGGACCAAAAGCTGCGGGTACTGGCCTAACGCTAACCGCCGCCACACACGTCATCCATCTTTCGCGATGGTGGAACCCAGCTGTGGAGGAGCAGTGCAATGACCGTGTCCACCGTATCGGTCAGACGCGGGCAGTAACCGTTCACATTCCTATGTCGGTTCACCCTGAGTTTAGGGAACAGTCCTTCGATTGCCTCTTACATAGTCTAATGCAGAAGAAGAGAAACCTAGCAGACTCCGCACTTTGGCCAATGGGGGACACCGACGGGGACGCTGCCGAGCTTCAGCGAATGGTAGCGAACGGCACTGCTACTTCAACCGCAGGCGCTGATCCAGTCGAGACGGCAATGTCCGCGATGTTCGCCCGCGACGGCATTGCAATGCCGCCATGGGAGTCGGATCGCTCGTTGAGAGTTTGACCTGTTCATCCACAGAAGACTTCACTCAGATCACGTACTCCGAGGTGGATCGAAAACGGCGTGTATTACTCCATTCTGCCAAGTCGGAAACTCGATATGCCACGCGCCGCTTCCCGAGCTTAACGAATGCGGGACCATCGCCCTTCAATCGCATTTTCGACAGAGTGCTCGAGGAAAGGCCGAGCAGTTCTGCAGCTTCATCAGGTTTGAGTAGACGGTCGATTGTGTTCATTTGAAATCCTCGTTGCGGTGGTATGAACGTCAACGAGGCGGATGTTGGATCTGTCGTTACAATCGCAAGGAGATCGCAGTCGGACGTCTATGGGAGATTGCTTTCCGCGGATTTGCCGGTGTTCGTCAGTTGTGAGGCTATCTGTTCGGCGATCTTGTCGGATGCGTTGCGAACGGGATCCGCCGTCAGATGAGCGTACCGTAGCGTAGTCGATGGGTCCCTGTGCCCGAGTAGTGCCGCCACAATATGCAGCGAAATGTTGTTGCTGACCGCAATGCTGGCGAACGTATGCCGCAGGTCATGAAGGCGAACGTCGCCCAATCCCGCCAACTTCCGGACTCTCGCCCAAATTTTGGGGGTGCCTGAGAATGGCTTTTCCAAACAATTCCCTGGAAACACCCAGGGATCTCCGCCCAGAGCGACCGCTTCCTTTATAACTTTGCGGGCGTCAGAGCTAAGCAGGATCACCTTCTGACCGGTCTTGGAGTCCATGAGGCGAAGGTGTCCTGTCGAGAGATCGACTTCAGACCACTGCAACCTCTCGATCTCGCTCTTTCGCGCTCCGGTGAGGAGCAGCAAACGGATCACCAAGATCCCTCTGCGATCCGGGTCCTTGCCTTGGAACTCCTCCAGTGCCTTACCGAGAGCTTCGAGTTCCGCGTCGGTTAGGAAACGGTCCTTTCTCCTGTCCGGATATTTCCGGACACCATGTACTGGGTTCTTCTCCAGCAATCGGTTCCTTATCGCATAAGAAAATATCCCGCCTAGCAAGCTCACCGTGCGAGATGCGGTGCCTTTCCCGCCACGGACAATAGCACGACCGCGTTTGCGGGTCCTTGTATCGGTTGCGGTCTTCCCGTTAGCGACATCCCGCAGGAATTTCTCCATATCAGTCTGTGAAACCGTTGAAAGCCTCTTGCTGCCGAGAAGCGGTATGATGTGTCGTTCGATGCGGCCGCGATCGGTTGCCAGTGTTGACGCTTTTTTGGTTCCGGTTCCGTGCAGGAGGTAGTCCTTGCACAAGTCTGATACGGTCCACTCGTTACGGCGTTCCTTTTTCTCTTGCGCTGGGTCCCGGCCCGCGATCACCGCGGCTTGGAACTGCCTCGCACGCTCCCGCGCTTGATCGACCGTGATTGAGCCAAACCGGCCGATCGTGATGGTCTTGGTTCCACTTTTCCTGCCCCCAAGCGGGCGATATTGGTAGACGAATGTCTTCACGCCCGACGGAGTGATCCTGAGCATAAAACCGGGGATTTGGCTATCGTTGATGGTGTACAGCCGTTCTCGTGGCGCGGCCTTATCAATAGCGGACTTAGTCAGTCTCGTTGTGGGCACTTGCATGACTCCTGAAACAATCACCGAACAATCACGCGGTGCGAAACCCGCGGAATGCTGAGGACTGGTCAGGTGGAAACTGTTTAGGTATTTCAAGGAGTTAGAACGTCCCGGAACGTTCCGGGACGTTCTGATGCTTCAATGAGGACGCCCTCCGAAGGCAGAGGTCACAGGTTCGAATCCTGTCGGGTGCGCCAACAAAAATCGGGTCCGTTCTGGACACATGGGTTACAGATTATTCTGGAGACATGGGGAACACTTTTGGCCCGAATGGGTTTTGAAGTGGTTCCAGGCTGCATGTCTCATCGTCGAAATACCCTAAATCATAGTGCATGAAGCTGACGAGCCAGATGTGATCATCAGTCTGTTTGATGCCGACGGTCTGGCCGGCGAAGACCTGGCTGAGATTGATCTTCCTTCGCTTGTAGCAGATGCGGCCGCAGGTGGTGACGGTGACGGCCTTGTCGTGGAAGGGGTAGTCGACGTCCGGCAGGCCGGCATAGGGGCGTGAAGAGGGGCTGTAGAGATCGGCCGGACAGCGCATTTCGAGGCCCTGGTGAGGGCGTTCGGTGTTGTAGATGTCGATGAAGTCGTCAAACCTGCCCTGCTGCTCGAGGAAGTTCGAGCCGGCTGGCTTGGTGGTCTCCAGCTTGAGGGTGAGGTGCATGCGTTCGTGGCGGCCGTTCTGCTGCGGATTGCCCGGTTTGACCCTCTCGATGGCGATGCCGAGGCTGAGCCAGTACACCGAGAGTTTCGACAGATTGTAGAGCCCGTTGGGGCAGGCGAAGGGAAGCCCGTTGTTGCTTCGCATCACGGCCGGTAGCCCGCGTTCCTTGAATAGGCGCACGAAGGTGTCGATGACCGGAACCTCCTTGGTCGTTTCAAGGGCCTCGCAGGCCAGGATCATGCGCGAGGCCTGGTCGGTGACCGTCAGGGGGTAACAGGTGCGACCGTCGCCAAGCTTGAACTCACCCTTGAAGTCACAGCACCATAGATCGTTGGGCCGCGTGGCCTGCGACAACGATGTGCCCTCGGCCTTGTTCGCCCTGCGTCTCTTGCGGGCCTGGCTCACAAGGCTGTGCCGGTCGAGCACGGCATGCACCGTCGATTTGGTCGGGATGCGCACGTCACCGGCCAGCTTCCTAACCAGAAGCTCACGTATCTTACGGGCGCCCCAGTGCGGCTTGTCGCGCTTGGTCTCGACGATCAACCGCTCGATCTGAGGCGGCAACTGATTGGCGTAACGCACCGGCCGTCGCGAGCGGTCCGTCAGGGCCTCAAGGCCCTCATCCTTGTAACGGTTGAAGATCTTGTAGCCGGTCTTGCGGGAAATCCCGAACTCCCAGCATACTTCGCTCATGCCTTCCCCATCCAGAAGGCGAGCCACAAAACGAAGACGTTCCTCCATCGCCGAACACTCTCTCCACGGCATCAACACCTCCCGCAAAGCGAAGTGTTACCCATGTGTCCGGTACGGACTGTCACCTATGTCTCAGGTCGCTCCTCGGTCCATTCTGTGTTTTCAATTAGTTAGCAGAACGTTGTCAGCAGCGTTGACCGAAGGCAAGTGGCGCTTACGAGCAAAAGCTAGTTTTCCACTCGCTAGATGTCGCGAATTTGCGCATCTGCACCCCAAAATTGACGCTCGGAGACTGTTGACCCGAGTGTGCCGGTGGATGACATGTCGGGGCCAGAGAACGGAGACGCAGCTCCTTCGGGCGCAAGCTTCGAACCTCCAAATTTGATGCGGAGAATGCGTGCAGGCGAGTGAAATCTGCGCATACCAGCCTAATGTTATTCCCCTTCGCGCTCTCCCGCGAAATCGGCGACGCCTCTGTGCGTACGTCAGCGAAAAAGTTTGATTTCGGCTGACGGAATGGGCCTCTCACATGTGATCTAGTCGGCAAGTCGGATGCCAATGATCGGTGCGATAAGGGATAGAGTTCCCTACAGGAGGAGCACCATGATCAAGATGACCGCAGTGTTGGCGTTGAGCGCTCTTGTCGCTTCGACACTTTCGATATCGGGACCAGTGGCACAAGAGCGGGAGCCCTATCCGGCCGATACGGTGACCATCGTCGTGCCTTATGCGGCTGGTGGGACGGGCGATACGGTGGGGCGCGTGGTGGCCGATGAGTTGAGTAAACGGTTTGCTGCAAATTTCATCGTCGAGAATGTGGGAGGCGCCAGCGGAACGATCGGTGCCGAGCGAGTGGCGCGAGCCGAGCCTGACGGCGCGACGCTGCTTTTGGCCGGCAATGCGATCATCACCACTGCGCCGCACCTGGCGCCCGTAGGGTTTGATCCGCTCAATGATCTCCTCGCTATCGCGAATGTTAGCGAAGCCCCGCGTATGTTAGTGTCCTCCAAGACACTTGCAGTGAGCAATTTTGAGGAGTTCGTCGCCTACGCCCACGAACATCCGGGCGAGCTCAATTTCGGGTCGGTCGGCGTAGGGTCGACAGGGCACATCGCGACGATGGACATACTCGCCAGCGTCGGTATCGAAGCCAACCATATCCCCTATTCGGGGGCCTCGGAGGTGGTCCAGGCCGTGCTTTCAGGCGATGTCCAGTTCATGCTGGACGCTGCAGCGATCCCGCAGGCGCGCCAAGATACTGTCACGCCCCTGGCAGTACCCGGCAATGCGCGCATGGATGATTTTCCCGATGTCCCGACCTTGGCCGAAGCCGGCTATGCCTCGATTAGCGGCACCGGGCTGCAGTTGATCATGGGGCCGTCAGGTATGCCGACTGAGATCACGACGGTTCTCGAGCGCGCACTGCAGGATGCCAGCAACTCGCCCGATTTCGTCGAGATACTGGTTCGCGCCGGCGTCACGCCGCGCTACATGAGTGGCAGCGATCTCAGCGCGGCGCTCGAAGCCGAATACACCAAATATGATGAACTGCTCACGACCATGGGCCTCAAGCAGTAGCTGGCGCGTACCATGGCGGACCCGGCAGCATTGGTCGGCTGCCGGGCCTTATCGCGTCTATCGAGGATCTTCCGCACAATGACGACATTGAGCACAAAACTGGCTGAATGGGCCTTGGAGTTTTCACTTGAGGGCGCACTGCCGGAGGTCGTCGAAACGACGAAGCTGCGCATCCTCGACATCGTCGGTGTAATGATCGCCTCCTGGGGACACCCGAACGTTGCAGCATCGCAGAGCGCGCAAACCGACGCCGATGGCGGCGGGTGGGGAGCTCACGCGCTGATGACTGATGGAGAAACCTCGCCGGTGGGCGCGGCTTTCCTCAACGGCGTCGCCTCGGCCGTGCTCGAATTCGACGACACTCATATCGCAAGCAACATCCATCCTACAGGAGTGATCGTGGCCCCTACGCTGCCCATTGCGCTGGCGGGAGGACTTCCTGGCCGGCAATGGCTCGAAGGGGTGATCGTCGGTTCGGAAATCCTGTGCCGGCTGGGCCTGGTCTCTCCAATCCGGATGCATGAGGTGGGCCTTCACCCGACGAGCGTCTACGGCGTCTTCGGCGCCACCTATGCCGCCGCCCGGCTGCGTGGGCTCACGCTCGACCAGACGGTCGATGCCGTCGGGACGGCAGCAAGTCTTTCAGCCGGCTCGATCGCTTCGTTCGAAGACGGTACCTCGACCAAGACACTGCATGTGGGATTTGCCGCGGCGGCCGCCATCCGGTCCGTCGCTCTGGCCGCGCGGGGAATTTCGGGGCCGAGGCGTGTTTTCGAGGGCAAGTTCGGCTGGTACAAAAGCCATGTCCAGTCCGAGCCGGAGTTCCGTTTCGACCGGCTTACCGAGAATCTGGGCAGACATTGGGAAACGCTCAATATCGCAACCAAGATCTACCCTTGTGCCTATACCCTGATGCCCTTCATTTCCGCCGCCCTGGCGCTGCGGGCAGAGAACGTCATCGAGATCGATGAGATCGCCGAAGTTTGCTGCGAGATCATGCCGCGTTCGTTCGCCACGGTATGCGAACCGCTCCATGAGAAACGGCGCCCCCTTACTTCCTGGCACGGACGCATTAGCCTGCAACATACGGTTGCCGAGGCGCTGGTGCTGGGGCGTTTCGACAAGAACGCCTACGCGGAATCGAGCCTCAAGGATCCTCGGATCAACGCGCTAGCCGACAAGGTCGTCCATATCGCCGATCCCATCGCGGGCACAGACACGTCGCGGTCGCGCGGTGTTGTAACAATCGTTTTAAAAGATGGCCGAACACTAGGCCATACGGTTGAGGACATGCTCGGGACCGCGAGAAATCCGGCGCCCAAGGAGGTCTATATCGAAAAATTCCGTGCAAACGTCGACGGCATCATAGCGTCAGCGTCGGCCGACACTTTGATCGAAGCCGTGCTAGGACTGGAGGAGATTTCCGACTTGGGCGCTCTTTTTGCGCCGCTCAGAGCGGTTAGACTTTGAGCGCCTGGGGGCATCCTGCGGGTTTATTGGTGGGCGCGTTTATCCCTCGGCCGCCTCCTCGCGGCCGCGGCGCACGAAGCCAGTGGTGGCAAAGATGAGGACCGAAGCGCCAAGCAGGATGAAGGTTAAGCTGATCGGCCGCTGAAGGAAAACCAGTGGGTCCCCATGACCGATAGCCATGGCACGACGGAAATTTTCCTCGAACATTGGGCCTAGTATGAAACCAAGAATGAAGAGTGCCGGGCTGAGCCCCGCTGCTTTGAGCAGATAGCCGATAAAGCCGAAGACGACGAGCGTGTAGATCTGGAATGAGGATGAGCCCATCGTGAACACGCCAACGCAGGCGAAGGCGAGTACGAAGACGTAGAGCCAGCGATATGGCACCTCGAGCAGACGTACCCAAAGGCCGATCAACGGCAGGTTGAGAACGACCAGGAACAGATTGCCGATCCACATCGATGCGATCAGCCCCCAGAACAGCGGCGCGTGGTCGCTCATCATCCGCGGCCCCGGCGCCACGCCGTGTATCATGAAGGCACCGAGCAGCAGGGCCATGACCGGGCTGCCGGGGATGCCGAGCAGTAGAGTAGGGATGAACCCGGTCTGGGCAGCGGCGTTGTTTGCCGATTCTGGAGCGGCTACGCCTTCGATGGCGCCGTGGCCGAAGCGTTCGGGCTGCTTGGCGATGTTCCTTTCGACCATATAGGCCGAAAACGAGCTCATGGCGACGCCTGCGCCCGGCAGTACTCCGAGCAGCGCGCCGATGCCGGTGCCGCGCACCGCGGCGGGCCACGCCTCGCGAAAATCCTGCCGCGTCGGCCACAGCTTGCTGATGGCGCTCGTTTGGAGCGTGGCTTGTGCGCTGCTGGAAGTATTGCCGACGATCTCGGCGATCGCGAACAGGCCTACCGCCAGCACCGCGAAATCAACACCGTCACGCAACTCGGGGATGCCGAAAGTAAAACGGAAGACACCTGTCATGACGTCGGAACCGGCCAAACCAAATATGACGCCGAGCAGAGCCGTGCCGATCCCCTTGATGGCTCCGCCTCTCGTCATGGTGGCTACCATGAGCAGCGCGGCAAAGACCAGCGCCGCGTACTCGGCGGCGCCGAAGCGCACGGCGACGGCGGCCAGTGGTGGACCGGCAATAGCGAGCAGCAGGGTTCCAACCGTACCGGCAAAGAAAGACCCGAGTGCGGCCACTGCGAGCGCGGCCCCGGCCCTGCCCTTTTTGGCCATCTGATGCCCGTCGATACCGGTCACAGCCGATGATGCCTCGCCGGGCAGGTTTACCAGAATGGCGGTGGTCGAGCCCCCATAGGACGCGCCATAATAGACTCCGGCGAGAAGAATGATCGAGGTTTCCGGCGAGAGCCCGAAGCTGAGCGGCAACAGGAGTGCGATGGTGATGATCGGGCCGACGCCGGGCAGGACACCGATCGCAGTACCGAGCGTCACGCCCAAAAGGCAATAGAGAAGGTTGGCTGGGTGGAGGGCGACCTGCATGCCCATTTGCAGGAACGAGAGGAAATCCACGGTCTCAGAACCCCCAGACCAAGAGGTGCAGGGGAAGGCCCAGGCCGTATTTAAAGATTGCGATGATGACCAGGATGACGACGACCGTCGCGCCAACGATCTCCCATCCGGCTCGGCCCTTCTGAGCGAACCATGCGATAGCGATCAGGGCGATCAAAGCGGGTATAAGGCCGGTGGGAAGGATCAGTACGGCGAAGGCGAACACGGCGCTGAGGACCAGCAGCAAAGGCCGTAGTTCGGTGCGGGAAAAAGCCGACCCGGTCGGCGACGTTTTCATGGCAGTTGCCCGCAGCAATTGTGCGGTTCCGAGGAGGGCTAGCGCACCACCGGCTAGAACGGGCATGGCTCCGCTGCCCGGTTGGTTCATGGAGCCCAGGCCGTACGTCCAGCCGAGCACGACGGTGGCGACACCGATAACAAGGAAGATGAGGCCCGCCAGACGGTCGGGATCGATCCTCACGCCCGGCACCGGATACAGGAATTTCCACGCATGTTTCAGCCTCCTCAAGAGCCCGAACCTTCGCTGCTCAATGAGATCGGCACAATTGCCATTCCAGCGGATTTCGCATTGCGGAACGGCTAAGGCCTCGACCGACCGGTTCTCGCTTCCATAATCGACGAATCCGACTTCACCACTGCTCGCAAAGGTATTCTCAAGAGGCGGTGAGAGAAGGCGCTGGCTGCTATACTCGCTCAACCCTCGAGAAAGGAAGGAACGCGAACGCCCAGGTCGCGGGCGCGCGCCGCGAGGGCCCGTGCCACTGAAGGCGCGAGATCGATAGTTCCGGGGTTTGTCGCAAGAGCCTCGGCGCTCCGCTCGCCAGGCGTGACCAGCCGGTCCACTCTCTCGGCTCGGCGCGAGTGGCGCACCCGGTCGATCGCCTCGGCGGCCTCATCAAGAAAGCCCGATAGCTCGCGGAAATGGGGGATGTCGAGGACGATGAAGAGATAGGATGAAGTCTGGGGTTTGTTGGTGTTGTCGTCGAGAGCACCAAGTTTTGCTCCCCACGCACCGCTGGCGAACAAACCCGCCATGAGGTCAATGACAAAGGACAGGGCGAAGCCCTTGGGTCCGGCCATCGGCAGCAGGAGACCGGCCATGGCCGCGGCGGCGTCGGTCGTGGGTTTGCCCTCGGCATCGAGCGCCCAGCCCTCTGGGATCGGCTGACCTAGGGCCCGCGCTTGACGGATGCGCCCATAGGTCCCCGCGCTCGTCGCCATGTCCAGAACAATGGGAGCCTCAGGTGCCGGAATTCCGATAGCGAGCGGGTTGGTGCCCACCAGACGCTCGACCCCGCCGGGGGCAGGCATGACGGGTTTCGTATTACCCATGGCTATGGCCGCGCATCCACTCTCGGCGGCCATGCGAACGTAGCGACCTGCGACGCCCATATGCTGGGCGCGCCGTACCGCGACTGCCGCGACGCCGTTCTCACGCGCTGTTTTGATTGCGATTGCGATCGCCTCTTCGGCGGCGAGATGGCCTTCCATGCCGTTAGCGTCCAGCACGACGGCACCGGCCGACCGGCTGATGATTTGCGCATGCTCGGCAGTCGACATCGCGCCGGCCATGAGCCGGGCAAGATAGCCATCGGCCTGCAATACGCCGTGTGAGCTTCGACCCGAGAGATCGGCTTCGATCAGCGCGGCGGACACTCGCCTGGCTGCGCTGGGAGACAAGCCGGCCGCCTCGAAAAGTGCGACAACAAACTTGCCCAAGGCCTCTGCGGATACGGTGGTCTGGTGTGTCATTGGTGGCCGCATTAATAGTCAGCATGGAAGCGGGCACGAAACGGCATATCGCCGTGCCCGACTAGGTGTTATTGAGCCGTTATCCCGGCCGTGGCGATGACGCCGGCGAACTTCTCGTAGTCCGCGGAGATTACCGCTGCGAACTCTTCGGGCGAGCTGGCATCGATGGTGGTTCCCAACCGAGCAAAGAATTCCCTGGCTTGGTCGGTCTCGAGGTACTCGGTGATCGCTTCGTTGAGCGCCGAGATGATCTCAGGCGGGGTGCCGGCCGGTGCGACAAACCCGTTCCAGGCCGTCAGTTCATAACCGGGAACCTCTTCGGCGACAGCCGGAACATCGGGAAGGACTTCGGATCGTTCGGCGCTGGTGGTCGCCAAGGGGATGAGTTCGCCAGCTTCGATATGGGGCACTGCGGTAGTCAGCGTGTCGAAGGCAAACGGAATTTCGCCCGAGACGAGCGCCCCCAGGAGATTGCCGCTGCCGGCATAAGGAATGTGGACGGCCTCGCCGTCAATGCTCTGGAGCAGCATTTCCATCGACAGATGCTGACTATACCCGATTCCGCCGCTGCCATAGTCGAACCGGCCAGGGTTCGCCTTCACCTTCTCGATCCATTCAGCGAGCGTGTTTACCCCGAACGAAGGATGCACCAGCAGCAGGTTGGGGGCCGAAGAAACCATGGCAATGGGTGCAAAATCGGCCACTGGGTCGTAATCGACATCGGGGTTGAGCGAGGGCAGGATTGAGAACGAGGAGAAGATGAACTGTATGGTATAACCATCCGGCTCAGCAGCCTTGACCGTCTTCGCGGCCAATGCGCCACCCGCCCCGGGGAGATTCTCGACGACGAAGGTCTGGCCGAACTTTTCGCTCAGCGCATCGGCGACAAGCCGTGAGACGGTATCAGCGGTGCCCCCGGGCGAAGACCCGACCACGACGCGAACGATATCGCTGGGGTAGTCCGCCTCCTGGGCGGTAGCTGCGGTTGCCAGCCCCGCAAGGGCCAGTGACACCGATGTAATCAAAGATATCAGCTTCATGGGTTCCTCCGTTTGATTATCAGATCGTGCCAGCATCGCGCAGCACGCCGATCTCTTCGTCCGAATAGCCGAGTTCCTTGAGCAGTACGTCCGTGTGCTCGCCGATACGCGGTGGCGGGCGATCCATGCGGGCGCCGCCATGGGCCAGTTTAAAGGCCGCTTTCGGCACGGTGATCGCGCCGGGGATGCCTGGCTCGTCGACAAAGCGGTGCAGGATATCGCGGCTCTCTAGCTGCGGGTGAGCAAGCGTTTCGGGCAAGGTCCATACGCGGGCAGCCGGGATGTGGTTGGCCTGAAACCAATCCTCCCATTCCTGCGCGGCCCTGGTCAGCAGGATGGGCTGCAAAATCTTGCGACCGCGAGCGGCGTCGGCCCGGCGTTCATCATTGGTTGCCTTGATCAGTTCGGGATGTCCGAGCAACCGCCATAAGCGGCGCTGCTGCCGCATATTGATCGCTGCGATCTGGATCGGGCCGTCGGCGGTGTCGTAGAGCCCGACGGTCGCAAATTCGTGCCGGTTTCCGCCTGCCTTGGGCTGGCGGCCGGAGCGGCTGAAATTGGTCAAATGCGCGCCGAGCAGCATCAGGGCTGTGTCGAGCATGGAGAGGTCGACAAATTGCCCCCGTCCGGTCCGCTCGCGCTGCAGAAGGGCGGCCGCGACGGCAAAAGCACCCATGGTGCCCGTCGCGTAGTCGACGGCCGGGGTCCCGACCTTCATGGGCACCATATCGGTGGTTCCGTTGACCATCATAAGGCCCGATATAGCCTGAATCACCTGATCGTAGGCGGTCTGTCCGCCCCTTGGACCGTCCTGCCCGAAGGCCGACATGGAGGCATAGATGAGGCGGGGATTAAGTTCGCGCAAATCCTCATAACCCAACCCGAGGGCCTTCATGGCGCCGGGCCGGAAGTTTTCGACAAGCACGTCGGTAGTGGGGACGAGCCGGCGCAGGACCTCGCGCCCCGCCCCCATCTTGAGATCGAGAGTCAGCGAACGCTTGCCGCCGTTCTGGATGATGAAATGGGTCCCGATCTTCTCTGCGGAAAGCAACGGATCGCTCCCGTCGATCCGGGTCTGATCCGGTTCGCTCGGATGTTCGATCTTTATGACGTCGGCGCCGAACACCGCGAGCTGGTAGGTCGCGAAGGGAGCGGCGAGGACGTGGGTGATATCGAGGACCCTTATGCCTTCGAAGGGCCGCATGTTGCCAAGCTCATCCAAGACTCATTCCTCGCTGAACGCTTCGTCGCGCCGGCGGGCGATGGTAGGTGCAGTCAAGAGAAGCAGGACGGCGGCGGCAGCGAGGAGGAAGCCGAGGCTGATAGGCTCGGTGAGGAAGACCGTTGCGTCGCCGCGCGACATGAGCATCGAGCGCCGCAACTGCTCTTCCATCATCGGTCCGAGGATGAATCCCAAGGTCAACGGGGCCGGCTCGCAACCCAGACGCATGAAGACATAACCGAGCAGGGCGAAGAAGCCCAATTCATACATGGAAAACAGCGTACCCGAGGCCGAATAGATGCCCACGGCACTGAACGCCATGATGGCGACGACGAGCACCGGATAAGGCACCGTGAGGAAACGGACCCACAAACCGATGAGCGGCAGGTTGAGCAGGACCAGCATGAGGTTGCCAAGCCACATCGAAACGATCAGACCCCAGAACATGTTGGGCTGCTTGAGGATGATATCGGGACCCGGCTGGACACCCTGGATGATCATGGCGCCGATCATGAGCGCCATCACCGCATTGGACGGTAGGCCGAGCGTGAGCATGGGGATGAAGGCTGCCTGGGAGCCGGCATTGTTCGCGCTTTCGGGCGCGGCAACGCCTTCGATGGCGCCCTCTCCCATCTGATCACGGTTTCTGGACACTTTCTTCTCGACGACATAGGCAGCAAACGAGGCTAGCATCGCCCCTCCGCCCGGGAGAATGCCGAGGGCCGAGCCGATGGCTGTACCACGCAGCGTCGGCATGACGATGCGCTTGAAATCCTTGAGAGAAAGCCACAATCCCGTGACTTTTTCGCTCAGGACTTCCCGGCTCTGCTGGCCTTCGAGATTGCGCAGGATTTCGGCGATTCCGAACAGTCCAATGGCGAGCGCAACGATGTCCACGCCATCGGCGAGCTCCAGCATGCCCATATTGAGGCGGGCGGTGCCTGTATAGATATCGGTGCCGATGATCCCGAGAAGCAGGCCGAGCAGGACCATGGCAATGGCCTTGAGCACCGAGCCGCGAGCCAGCACGACCGACGCAATCAGGCCCAGAACCATCATCGAGAAATAGGAGGGGGGCCGGAACGACATTGCCACATACGTTAAAGGCGCAGCGAAAAGAGCGATGATCAAGGTCGCAACGGTGCCTGCAAACAAGGACGATAGGGCTGCGGTGGCAAGCGCGGCACCGGCACGTCCCTTCCTTGCCATCTGGTAGCCGTCAAGCGTCGTGACCGCCGAGGATGCTTCGCCCGGAAGGTTGAGCAAAATGGCCGTGGTCGATCCGCCATATTGGGCGCCGTAGTAGATGCCGGCCAACATGATGAGCGCTGAATCAGGCGCCATCGAGAAGGTCGCGGGCAAGAGTATCGCTATCGTGGCGAGCGGCCCTATGCCGGGCAACACGCCTACCAGGGTGCCGGCAAGCACGCCGACGAAGCAGAAAAAGATATTCTGCGTCGCAAAAGCGACCGAAAAACCCAGGGCAAGATTCGAGATGAAGTCCAAAGTCAGCCTCCTATCGCAGCCAGTCGCCGAGCAGAGGCAAATCGAGACCCAGTCCGAGGCTGAAGATGCCGATGCACAGTGACGTTATGGCCGCGGATAGAATGACGGCGCGGATCGGACTTGTGCCCTTGACGGCCATTGCGGAGCAGAGGCAGAGCACGAGGAGCGCAATGATCAGGCCGAGCGGCCGCATAGCGAGGCCGAACAAGATCAATCCCACAGGGAAGAGAATCACGGCACGCCAGGGCACGGTTTTTAGGTCGACGGTCTCGTTTTCAGCGCGCCAGCCCCTGATCGCGATAACGAGGCCTAGCGCGAGAAGGAGCCCTCCGACCGTCGCAGGGAAAAAACCGGGTCCCATGCGAAAAGCGGTGCCGAGATTCAGACTAAGAACGGAGGCTGCACAAAGCAAAAAACCAAAAGCCGCAAACAGCAGTCCGGCGGTGAGGTCAGCATTCAGGCGGAGATCTTGCATCAGTCAAACAGACCCTATCCAGAGGCAGCGACGCCGATGAGCCGCACCTTAATCACCACTCTGCTCTCGAAATATTCGTTGCACCATCGTTTCGTAGAGTGAAATGGATCAACAGTCGCGGGTGGCCACATTCATATGAAACTCACAATGCCGCACGCTGTCGCCTTCGAAGCTTCACAAGGGCGGGAATACCATCATGAAGATAAGCCACACGGCCTGCAGCGCCTTCCGAATGCCGCTCAAGCAGTCCTTCTCCTCGAGCCGGGTTACCATGACGCATCGCGAGTTGGTCATGGTCGAGATCAAAACCGACGATGGCCTGACGGGCCTCGGCTGGTGTACGACCGCCGGGGTTGGCGCAGCGGCGGTGTACGCCTTGATCGCGGGTTACCTCGCACCGATGCTCGAGGGATCGGATCCTCGCAACACCGAGCAGATCTGGCAACGGATGTGGATGGAGTGCCATGCCGCAGGACCGGCGGGGATCACCACGCTCGCCGTATCGGCCATCGATATCGCGATGTGGGACCTCAAGGCCAAAGCGGCCGGAGAGCCACTATACAGACTGCTCGGCGGAGCCCGGGAGAGTGTCGAGGTCTATGCGAGCGCCATTAACCTGCACCTAGAGAAAGACGAGTTGGTTAAGCAGGCGCGCGGACAGTTGAGCGACGGGTATACCGGCTTCAAGATCAAGGTGGGACGGTCGGACCTCTACGAGGACATCGAGCGGTGCCTGGCCGTACGCAAGGCAATCGGCAACAACTGCACGCTCATGCTCGACGCCAATCAGAAATGGTCGATTGGCGAAGCGATCCAGCGGATCCGTATTCTCGCAGACGCGGCGCCACTGTTTATAGAAGAGCCGCTGTTATCGGATACCATCGACGCTCATGCCCGGCTGCGCAACGCTACAGGCATGCCAATCGCGGTCGGCGAGCAACTTTGCAACCGTTACGAGTTTTGGAATTATGTCCGGCAGGGAGCGGCCGACTTCCTGCAACCGGACGTCTGGAAGGTCGGAGGGATCACGGAATTCCTCAAAATTGCCGCGCTCGGTGCTGCGAGTGGTATTCCCGTTTCTCCACACGGGGCGCTTGAGCTTTCTGTTCACCTGGCCGCGGCGTTGCCGAACGCACTGCACATTGAGCACATCTTCGGCCTCAATCTTTTCGACTTCGGTGCGACGTCCACTCCGCTACCAATCACAGGGGGGCGACTGACGCCTGGCCCCGGCGCCGGGCACGGTGTCAGCTTTGACCGTGAGGCGCTTGCCGCACACGAAGTGATCCTGGGAAAGGCAATCGATCGCCAGCCCCTTTATTTTGCACTTTGATCGGGCGCTTTGTCACGTTGCGCCCAAGCGTCATACCGCCAGGCGGCGGAGCCACCTGGCCGCGAGCGTGGCGAATCGGCAGACCTCTGCCGAAATCGGCCTTGCCGATTTAGGGCCTTTCCGCGGCGCGTTCGGCGGTCGTTGCCAGGACTACTTTGCCAACCTGCAGGTTCGCATCGAGGACCGCATGCGCGGCGCGAATCTCTTCCAGGGGATAGACGGCATGGATGCGACTGGTCATGCGCCCGGCGGCAAGTAACGGCCAGACATTCTGCACCAGCGCCTTTGCTATCTTGCCCTTATACTCAGGCGAGCGCGGCCGCAGGGTGGATCCGGTGAGCGTCAGCCGCCGGCGCACCAACTCTCTAACGTTGACCTCGGCCATTGCCCCTTGATGGCTTGCTATACAGACGAGGCGTCCGTCAGGCGCGAGGAGATCGAGCTGTGCCTGCACATAGGAGCCCGCTTGGCCGTCGAGGGCGACGTCGATAGAGTGCTCGCCAGCGAACCTGCGTATCTGTCCGGTCCAATCATCACGATAATTGAAAGCGGCATCCGCGCCGATCTGCTTGCAGAGATCGAGCTTTTCGGGGCTGCCGGCGGTGGCGAAGACGCGGGCACTGCGCAACAGCTTGGCCATTTGAATAGCCGCGAGCCCGACGCCGCTTGTCCCTCCTTGGACCAGCAACGTTTCGCCCGTCCCCAGCCGCCCGAGCCACATCACATTGTTCCAAGCGGTGAACAGCGCCTCGGGCAATGAGGCGGCCTCAAGGAAACTATAGCCTGCCGGCACCGGCATGCATTGAACCGCCGGTACGACCACATAGTCGGCATAGGCGCCACCATTGGTCAGGGCACATACGGGCGTGCCGATTTCGATCCCCTTGACGCCGTCACCGAGATCGACAACGCGGCCCGCTGCATCCAGCCCGGGAATGTCAGTCGTTCCCCGCGGTGGTGGATAGAGCCCGCGCCGCTGCTGAACATCTGGCCGGTTCACGCTGGCTGCATAGACTTCAAGCAGAACCTCTCCCGGCCCGGGAGTCGGTACAGGGCGCTCGATGATATCGAGTACGTCAGGACCTCCTGGTTCCGTAATCTTGACTACGCGCACGACAGATCAGTTCCGTTTGCAAGGAATGATTTTATCATGGGCGCGCCTCCAACCCGATGAGGCGGGCCGGATTGGCACGGATCATCGCCGTGACATCCGCTTCGCTAAAGCCAAGGCCAAGGCAAAGCGCCGCCATCTGGCGTAAACCCTCGACCGGGCTCGGATTGTTGGTCTGTCCGAGGTCGGACCCGAATGAAGAGTTTGCGACCCCCGCCGCCACGATATGATCCTTTAGCTCAGAGGGCGAGAACGTGTTGAAGCGTGAATCCACATAGAGGCATGCCGACTGCTCGACGACTGCGCCCAGCGCAGCGAGTTCCGTCGTATCTTCAGGCGTGAAGTGCAGATGATACATGGGATGGTTGATGAGCAGCCGCTTAACGCCACGTTTCTTGGCCTCGGTAAACAGCGTCCAGATCTCTGCAACATGCAGGTGCCCGGACGATAGAATGGCGTCGTGCTCTGCGATCATGTCGAGGATTTCGAGCACGCTGTCGAGGAGCGCCCCGTTTTCGTCGACAGGACTGAGGGCGCGCGGCTTGCGCAACTGAACGTTCGATTTCAGTCGACCGCCGCGGTGGTTGGAGCGAATGTGGTTCGCTGCATGCGCAGTCGGCATGTAGATGAGTTTGGCACCCATCTTGAGATGATAGTCCACCGCAGCCGGATTAAAGCCGCCGCAGGTGTTGTTGAGTACCAGTGAACTGAACATGGCAACGCCATGATGCGACAGGAACCGCTCCATTATCGGCATGAAAGGGGCGACGGAATAGTGATGATCCTTGAACAGAATCCCTCGCAGACCCGCCGCGGCTGCCTGCTCAACGGCTTCGAAGTGATCGAGCTGACGCGCCATGGTGGAAGGACCCGAGTGTACGTGGAGGTCAACGGCGCCCTGCAGTAGCCGGTCGATGATGGCCGGGTCCACGGTGGCAATGATCCGTCTGGCCTCGATCCTGTTTTCCTCGTTTCCCGACATAGCGCGCGCACTCCTTTGTAATGCCGTTGAGGTAGCCAGCCATCGGCAGGGGTGGCGAATTTCCTAAAAGCGTTTCGGCAGATGGAACGGCTATGGCAGGCCGAGGGCGTTCCGTTTGGCGGAATCGCTGGTGCCGGCAATTGCCGGCGCACTGGACCTGCGGCAAGGCTCAGCCTCTCGAGCGGAAGGAACTGCATGCTGAAGGTAGCAACCGTTGAGGAGCTTGCGGCGCGAGCGGGAACGCTCCTGGGTCACTCGGACTGGCTGACAATTGACCAGAGGATGGTCGATGCATTTGCCGGTCTCACGGGAGACACCCATTGGATACACGTTGATACCGATCGTGCGGCGCGGGAGATGCCCGGCGGCCGGACCATCGCTCACGGGCTGCTGTTGCTCGGGCTGATCCCCGATATGCAAAAGCAGGTCTATCAAGTCCGGCAGCGCGGCATCGGGCTCAACTACGGCTATGACCGCATTCGCTTTGTGTCACAAGTGCCGGTGGGGAGTCGCGTGCGATTGGCCCTCACACTCGAGTCGATCGAGCCGCACGCACAAGGGACGCGCGTCATCACGACTGCCGCCATAGAGGTCGATGGCAGCACCAAGCCTGCCCTTGTCGCCCAGAACATCCTGCTCATCATGGAACCGAAGAATGCCTGATCTTGCCTCCACCGATACCGAAGGGGGCCTGGTGAGCGCCATCCTCGCTCACGCAGAGACCAACGGCGCGTGCCCAGCGCTCACCAGCGAAGGGGTAACGCTGTCCTGGGCGGAACTCGACGCTCGCGTTCGCTACCTCTCTGGTGCCGTTGCCGCCGAACCCGCCGATGCGCAGCGCCCCATCGCGCTTGCCGCAATGAACTCGGTGGACAGCGTCATCGCCTATCTGGCGATCGCTGCAGCTGGCCGTTGCGTCGTACCGCTGCCTGTCTCAGCAAGTGCCGAAATCATCAGAGGCATGCTTGCCGATTGTGAGCCGCAGCTTATCTTTGCGGATTCCACCGGGCTCGAACTCATCGGCACAGAAGTCCCTAGAAGAACGGTCGTACTCGGCAACCCGTCTTTCTCGGGCAAGGTTACTCCGCTTGCCGTTCCGATCACGCCGAACGGCGAGACTGACTTCAATATCATCTACAGTTCGGGTACGACGGCTCGCCCGAAAGGCATCGTCCATTCCCATGCCATGCGCTACCGCCAGGCCGCTCGCGCCATGTTTGGGATCGGCACCTCAAGCACCATCCTGCTCGCAACGCCGATCTATTCCAACACGACGTTGATGCCACTGCTGGCAACGCTGTTCCATGGGGGCCATGTCGTGCTGATGCGCAAATTCGATGCTAGGAACTACCTCGATCTCGCGGAGCGCTACCGAGCCACACACACCATGCTGGTGCCGGTTCAGTATCAGCGCCTGATTGCCGAACCAAGCTTTGCAACGCGCATCCTTGACACGTTCCAGCTGAAGCAAAGTACCGGCGCTCCAATGGCGGCCGACCTCAAGCGCAAGGTATTGGCGTGTTGGCCGGGGCGTCTGCTCGAGGTCTTCGGACTTACCGAGGGGGGATGCACCTGCATTCTCGATGTCGGCGCAGCGCCGGACAAGGCGCATACTGTCGGCCGCCCCGCCGCCGGCAACGACATCCGCGTGATTGACGAGGCGGGGCACGTCCTTCCACGGGGGGAAGTGGGGGAAGTGGTTGGCCGCTCCCCCACGATGATGACGCGATACTTCCGCAATCCCGAGGAGACAGAAGCTTTTTACTGGTACGATGCAACCGGCAATCGCTTCCATCGAACTGGCGACATCGGCCGGTTCGACGAGGATGGTTATCTGACCCTGCTGGACCGCAAGAAAGACGTGATCATATCGGGTGGATTCAACATCTATGCATCCGACCTGGAACGCGCGCTGCTCGCGCATCCCGACGTGTGCGATGCAGCGGTGATCGGCATACCTAGCGACAAATGGGGTGAGACTCCGCTGGGTTTCGCTGTGTTGCAGGATGGGGTCTCGACGTCCGCAGATACGCTACTTGAATGGGCGAACGGTCAACTGGGCAAGATGCAGCGGATGAGCGGGCTGGTATTGCGCGCTTCGCTCCCACGCTCGGCTGCAGGGAAGGTCCTCAAGCAGGAACTTAGGAAACCCTACTGGATGGACAGGAACCTCTAGCTGGACTTGCCGCGCGTGCTGATCTGGCCGACGGCAACCATCGACAGCACGATATCGCCATCCTGGTTCATCACGCGCACTCGAGTCCTGACGATACCGAAGCCCGGTTTGCTTCGCGACCGTCGCGTTTCGATTACTTCGCGCACGGTATGCAGCCGATCACCTGGCCGCACCGGCTTTTTCCACCGCAGCTCATCGATGCCGAGGCCGATGACGGGCGTTTCACCGTAACCGCCGGCCTCTATGAAAAGCCGCATGGAGAGCGCTGCAACCTGCCAGCCGCTCGCGATGAGTCCGCCAAAACGTCCTTGTGCCGCCGCCGCAGGATCCGTGTGCATCGGCTGCGGGTCGTTGGCCTTTCCGAAGGCGATGATCTCCTCCTGCGTCAACACGATGCTGGGGCTCGTCCAGGTTTCGCCTATGGCGATATCTTCCAGATAGCGCGGTGCCATTGCGTCAGTATCTCCCTAGTTCAGCCGAACCGATCGTCGGATGCTCGAGATAGCGATTTACGATCGGTGCCCCCGAATCGGCATGAAACGCTAGTAGCCGCTCGTGCACGGCGGCATCGGCCTTTGTACGGCGCAGGTTGTGTCGGATATAGTCGATCCAGCGCGGCGTTCGGTAGCGCTCAATCCAACGTTCCGGATCGTGGATATCGCGCAGCAGCATCCAATGCTGGGCACCGTCCCGCCGCCGGATACGACGGCGTTCGACCATTGCGGCGAGGAAGTCCTCCCGGTCCGCTTCGCTTATCCGATAGGCGATTTCGATGTGTATCGTGCCACTGCTCGGCTTGAGATCGAGTGCGGTCGTCGGCTCCTGCCAACGGTTGACACTCTCGAGGTCCTGCATGGCGGCGGGCGGCATGGGCAGAAGAAAACCGAGCAGCGCTCCCGCCGCCATCGCGGCAGCGGCCACGATCAGCGCCGGCTGGATTCCGAACTGCTCAGCGGCAGTTCCCCAAAGCCAACCTCCGACCGCCATGCCGCCGAAGCTCGCCGTGTGGAAGAACGAGATTGCCCGTCCAACCACCCAACGGGGCGCAGATAACTGCATGGAGACGTTGAAAAGCGTCTGGCCAAGCACCCAACTTGCCCCGCCCATAAGGAGTCCAATGGCGCTAGCCCATAGCCAGCCGGCTGCATTGAGAAGTCCGCAGGCCGCAAGCGAAAGAAAGGCTATTCGTATGATTGTCTCCGGCGCGAGATGCTGGCGGATCATGCTGCTTGCAATCGCTGCTACGACCGCGCCGGCACCGTAGGCGCCCAAAAGCAGACCATATGTCAGCGCGTTTCCGCCGATCACCTGTTCCGCCAGGGACGGCAGCAACGCGACCACCGCAACGGAAGTGGCTCCGAAGATGAAGTTGCGTGCGATAACCCGCAGGAGTGGCGGCGACATCGCTAAGTAGCGAATTCCGGTGGTGACGGCGGTCAGCAAATGTTCGGGAGGCGTCCGCGCAGCGGCGGCGGGTGCCGGCTTCCACAGGAGTAGCGCGACGATCACCGCAATGAAACTCAAGGCATTCAGCAGGAAGGCGGTCGCTGCGCCAGCCAGCACCACGATGATCCCGCCTATCGCAGGGCCGAGACTACGCGACAGATTGAACCCCAGGCTGTGCAGTCCGACTGCGGCAGGAATGTCTTCGCGCGGCACTAGGTCACCCACCGTTGCATGCCAGGTGGGATTAATGATGGCCGTGCCGGTAGCGATCAGAAACGTGAAGGCTAGTAGCGACCAGGCGTCGATCGCCCCAATGAAGGCGACCACCGCCAGCGCACCCGACATGATGAGCATGAAGATTTGCGCGAGAAGCATGACGCGGCGCCTGTCGAAGCTGTCGGCGATCGCTCCGCCGAACAGGGCAAACAGCATGACGGGCAGCGCCATGGCGGTCTGCACGAGCGCTACCAAATCCACGGAATCCGTGATCTGCGTCATCAGCCACGCCGCCCCGACGCCCTGTATCATCGTACCAAGGCTAGAGACGAGGTTGGCAGCCCAAATTCTGGTGAAGGCGATGTGTCGCAGCGGCGCGAAGGGCGAAGACCGGCGTGCCATCATGTCCGGCTCGACGATCGCGCTGTCACCGCCGAGCAAGGGAACAGCACTACTGTTGCCACTCAGGCTGGAGGCAGATCAGGATAATCCGCCTCGTTCAGGACCCATCCGGGCTTTCGCGAAAAATCCATGCGGGGCGGACAGAAAAGGTCGTACATTTCATTGTGTCCCTCGCCCATGGCCTGCGAAGTGTGCAGTACCCGAGCCGGAATGAAGACGATCGATGGGGACCTGCATTGCTCATGCTCGTCATCGCGCCAGAGCGTCGCATCTGACGTCCAGGGCCAACGCAGATGGTGAACATATTCGCCCTCAATGGCGAGTGATCCCTGTTGGAATTCGTCATGATCGTGGGGCGAAAGACTCCTCGGATCGCGGGGCCCGGTGCGTACATCGAGCGCGTTGATCATGATAGTCGTACAACGGAAAATCCGACCGAATCGCCCCTCCTGCGGTGGCACGTCCAGGGAATAACCGCGGACCTTCCATCCGCTCGGCGGCTCGGGCCAATCGATAAGTTCAGGAACGTTCGGATCGGGCTCATAGTCCGAAGCGTTCACACAAAGCGAAACCAGGTCGGCGGCGCGAGTCGTGAAGATCGAGACCACCGGACCGCCAGCAACAACGCGGATGCTGCTGGAGCCGGGCGGTATAAAGGCCAGGCCATTGCCAGATACAGGCGTGCGCGTTCCACCCCATTCGATCTCGATCCGGGTATCGTGCCGCGGCAGGAGTATCGCATATTCATCAGGCTGCTCCTCTCGCGAGAGCACCACGCCTGGATCGGCTTCGCTATAACGGGTAAGAAAGTTTTGTCCGCGCGCAAGCCACGACTTGACACCAGCGGCTGTCTGCTGGGGCGGTGTTTCGTAGAACCGTGCGTAGGCTGCATTACCGAAGCGGGTCGGCCGTGATTTCTGAACGGCAGGTGTGAGCCCCGCCCGCGGATCTGTTAGCGAATACATGTTTTAAACCTCAAGCAGATGCGATCGAGTATTGCTTCAATGCTGCCGCGGCGGCGCTGCGCAGGAAGCCTTGGTCGCTTGAGACAACGACGGCGCTGGCGCCCTTTTCGCGAAGAGCCGCGGCATCGGCGGGGGACGTGGCAAGGATCATGACACACCGGTCATGGCTGCGTGCAGCGGTAAGAATGCGGTCGACGGAAGCCGTCGTTTTCTCGGTATCGGCACGTGTTTGCCCAAGCGAGGATGAGAGATCCGCGCGCCCGATGAAGAACGCATCGATCCCCGGAACAGCGGCGATCTCGTCGATGCGATCAAGAGCCGTGGCGTCCTCAATCATTGCGACGCAGGCGACGCGTGCGTCCTCGCCGTTCATATGGGCTTCCATTGTGGTGCCGCCCCAGTTGCCGGCACGACTGTTAGTGGAATAGCCGCGCGTGCCGCCATGGCGGTATCGGCATGCCGCGGCGAGGGTCCTTGCACGCTCGGGTGAATCGACGTGTGGCGCCAGGATTCCGTCGGCGCCCATATCCAGGCAAGATAAGATGTTCGCCTGCGAACTCTCCGAAACGCGCACGAGCGCAGAAATGCCACATCCGCGAGCTGCCATGACGATGTGATCGATGTCCCGGCGGTCAAAAGGAGCATGCTCGGCGTCAATAATCACAAAGTCATAACCCAGTGACGCGAGCACCTCGGTTGCGTGTGGCGTGGGCGTCTTGATGAACGTGCCGAGGAGCCCTTGCCTCGCACGCAGCCGGTCTCGAAGTGCAATCATCTCACCTCTCGGGTCACTCTCGTGTGTCATTCCTATCGAGCAGGATAGAGGATGCGGGATCCAACTTGCGCCATGGAAGCCGCATTCCGCTCAACGGAACGGTGTGCAGCGCGCACGAACTTGCCCCGGGAACGTGTTGACGATGAGGTCATCCCTTCGAGGGCTCCGACCCACAGAGGCCGTCAATCACCTCGAAGGCCGAACGCAGACGCCGACGTGAAACGGCGCAGGTTCGGAAGCCAAAGGGAGGAGAGCCTATGATACGATTTCTGAACACGGTGCCCATAAGTGCAGCGCTGTCCGCATTAACGTTAGCCCTGCAGGCGGGCATAGCTTTCGGCCAGGAGAATACCCTCGTAGTGGTGCTACCTGAGGCCCCGGTGATCTTCGATGCGTGCAACGGCAACAACACGGCGAACGGGCGCATCACCCGCATCAACATCTATGAGCCATTGACGGTCGTGAGTCCCGACGGTGGCGAGGTGGAGCCGCGGCTCGCCACGTCATGGGAGCGCCTCGACGATCTCACGTGGCGCTTTGAGCTACGCGAGGGCGTATCGTTTCATGACGGTGCCCCGTTCAATGCTCAGACAGTGCTGACCGAAATGGAGCGGACGCTGAACCCGGACCGCAACTGCCATACCGCGCAACAGTATTTCCGTGATTTCGAGATGACGGCGACGGCGGTCGACGACTACACACTTGACATCAAGACCGATGTTCCAGTGCCGATCCTGCCAACATACATGAGCACATTGCTGATCGGATCGCCGAACCAGCCAATGGAGGAGATGGCCACGGTGCCTATCGGCACAGGCCCCTACATGTTTGCGGGCGAGGACGTCGGCGTCGAAGTTCGTACGGCCCAGAATCCCGAATGGTGGGGTGAACCGTCCAACGTCGATGCGGTTCGCTACATTTGGCGGGCCGACTCCGTGGTGCGTGCATCTATGATCGAGGTCGGCGAGGCCGACTTGACACCAAGTGTTGCTGTACAGGATGCGACTAATCCAGAACTCGACATTCCCTATATCGATGCCGAGACGACGTGGCTTCGCATCGATACCGAGGTGCCCCCGCTCGACGACATCCGCGTCCGCCAAGCTCTGAATTATGCGATCGATCGTGAGTCGATGAAGGGAACACTGTTTCCCGCACAGGTGATCGAGAATACGCAGCCGACCGTACCCGGTGTGCTCGGCCATAGCGACGGCATTGACCAGGAAAAGTACACCTACGATCCGGCAAAGGCCCAGGAGTTGATCGCCGAAGCCAAGGCGGACGGAGTGCCCGTCGACACCGAAATTCTGCTCGTCGGCCGCACGAACATCCATGCGAATGCCACCGAGGCCATGGAAACGATCATGGCGATGTTCCAAGCCGTCGGCCTGAACGTTACTCTGCGCATGACGGAAATCGGCGAATGGCGGGAGTACCACAACCGCCCTTATCCGGAGGGCCGGCAGCCGGTGATCGTGCAGACTAAGCACGACAACAACCGCGGTGACGCCGCCTTCTCCCTTGGTCCGAAGTACACCTGCAACGGCACCAACTCTGCCATGTGCGATCCGGAGATCGACCGCCTAATCCAGGAAGCGACAGCGATGGATATGGATGAGCGCGGACCGGCGATGGCTGCCATCTTCGAGAAGCTCTACCATGATTGGGTTCCCGACGTGTACCTGTTCCATATGGTGAGCTATGCGCGCGTCAGCGAGCGGATCGAGTATCAGCCCAATCTGCTGACCGGCATCGAGATTCGCATCGAAGACGTCAATTTCAAATAACTTGCAGCGGCTGGCGCCGCCATCGCGGTGTCAGCTGGCCCATTTGGCAAAGATCGTCGCGCGGGTTTCGCCAGCATCCGCCGCCGAGGGTTACCGATAAGGAGTAACCGATGATCCAATACCTGGGAAAGCGATCCCTGCAGAGCGCCGTTGGGCTTCTTGTGCTCTTCATCGCTGTCTTTTTCCTTGCCCGCCTCACCGGCGATCCAGCCAAGTTGCTTCTTCCTATCAATGCCACGGAGGCACAACTCCAGGAGTTCCGGGTCCGCGAAGGCCTCGACAGGCCTCTGATTGAACAGTTCACAAGCTATGTCGGCGGTGTGCTGCACGGCGATTTCGGCACGTCGATGCGGCGCAACCTTCCTGCCCTCGACATGGTCCTTAAGGCTTACCCGGTCACGCTGCAGCTTGCTTTCACCACGATGGCACTGGTCCTGATCTCCGCTTCGGCGATCGGAGCACTGGCCGCATACGACCCTGGGGGCATCTTCGACAGGTTCGCCACGGTTGGTTCGCTCATCACCGCGAGCTCCCCCGATTTCTGGGTAGCGATCACCGCCATCCTGCTGTTCGCCGTAACCATTCGGATTCTGCCGACGTCCGGCTACGGTCTCGACCCAAGGTTCTGGGTCTTGCCAGTAGGCGTACTGTTCCTACGACCCTTCGGCATGTTGGTGCAGGTGGTCCGTGCCTCGATGATCAATGCCCTCTCCTCCGCCTATGTAAAGACGGCGCGGGTAAAGGGTATGAAGGAGCGGCGCATCATTTATGTGCATGCGCTTCGCAATGCGTTTCTGCCGATCATTACCGTGGCTGCCGATCAGATGGTCGGAATGCTCAATGGCCTTGTCATCATCGAGACAATCTTCGGCTTCCCCGGAATCGGCAAGCTGATGATCGACGCGGTCACCGCACGCGATTTTCCCGTCGTCCAGGCATCGATCCTCGTAACGGCAATCGCGATCTTCACGCTCTATGTCGTCATCGACCTGATCTACGTGGCGCTCGATCCACGCATCCGCCACACATAGGAGAGTGATACGTGACCATAGCGACGGCCGAACAGGAATCGGTAACGATCCGCAAAGGACTGCCTTTGTGGCGGCTTCTCTGGCGCGACAAGTTCGCGACCGCCGCCGCGCTGTGGCTCGTTATTCTATTGTGCTTCGTTCTGATCGGCCCGGCATTCCTCAACGAGAACGCCATCCGGGTCGACCTGAGCGCCCGCAATTCACCCCCGGGGCTGGCCCATGGCTGGATTTATCTTTTCGGAGCAGATCCGCTAGGGCGCCCTTTGCTGCCGCGCCTCATGGTGGGTGCGCGAAACACGCTGGCCATAGCGGTCTCGGCCGTGGTGATCGCCCTGACGATCGGCAGTATCCTCGGGATGATCGCAGGCTATGTCGGCGGTCTCGTGGGTGCGGCCATCATGCGGCTTGCTGACGTGATCTCGAGCTTTCCCTCCTTGCTACTGGCGCTGATCGTTCTCTACGTGCTCGAGCCGCATGTCATGAACCTCGTCATCGTGCTCGCCATCACTAGAACTGCCATCTACTTGCGAGTGACGCGGGCCGAGGTCCTGGAGATTCGCGAGCGGGTCTTCGTCGATGCGGCACGCGCCCTTGGCGGCAACTCGGCGCATATCCTTCGCAAACACGTAGCGCCTGTGGTCGCGCCGATGCTCTTGACGATCATGACGGTCGATTTTGCGAGCGTGATGCTGGCGGAGTCGGCGCTGAGCTTCCTCGGCATTGGCATCCAGCCACCGGAGATCACTTGGGGTCTGATGGTTTCGCAGGGCCGCAACTACCTCGCGCAGGCCTGGTGGCTCGCATTCATCCCCGGCCTCGCCATCATGCTGACCGCGCTCTCGGCCAACCTTCTCTCCAGCTGGCTGCGGATCGTGACTCATCCGGCCCATCGTTGGCGGCTCGAAGCGCCGCGCGAGAAAGGAGCTCGCAAGTGAGCGAAGCGCCATTGCTCGATGTCCGCGATCTGCGTGTCGAGTTCCATACCGGCCGCGAGATCGTGCGTGCCATCAACGGGGCTAGCCTGTCCGTCAACCGCGGCGAGATCGTCGCGGTGCTGGGCGAAAGCGGCTCGGGAAAGAGCGTGACCGCCAGCACCGTCATGCGGCTGCTTCAGGTGCCGCCCGCGCGTATCGTCGGTGGCGAGATCCTATTCAAGGGTCGCGATATCCTGACGCTGGACCGCCAAGAGTGGCGCATGATCGTTGGCACGGAGCTTTCGATGGTCCTTCAAGACGCGCTCGCCGCGCTCAACCCCGTTTACTCGGTGGGTTGGCAGATTGCTGAAGTATTCCGCGTTCACAACGAACGCAGAGGCGCTTGGAACCGCGCCGTGAACCTGCTCGAGCGCGTCGGCATTCCCGCTGCCGCCGAGCGGGCGAAAGACTATCCGCACCAGTTCTCCGGGGGTATGCGCCAGCGTGTGATGATTGCCATCGCCGTGGCCCTGCACCCGAGCCTTCTCATTGCCGACGAACCGACCACGGCACTCGATGTGACCGTTCAAGCACAGATCATGGAACTGATGACCGAGATCAGCCGCCAGGAGGGCATGTCCATCCTGCTCATCACACACGATCTTGGCGTGGCAGCCGACTACGCGGACCGCGTCTGCGTGATGTATGCCGGACGTGTCGTGGATACCGGGCGGGTCAAGGATGTCCTTCACCGCCCCTCTCACCCCTATACGCTAGCGCTGACACAATCGGCCCCGCAGGCGCAAGACAAGTCGCAGCGGTTGAAGCCGATCGTCGGTTCGCCACCAGACATGGCCCACCCCCCGTCTGGGTGCCCGTTCCATCCGCGCTGCACCTTTGCTACCGACCTCTGTCGCCGCGAGTTCCCTCCGCAAAAAAGCGTCGGTCCGGGACGCGTTTCCGAATGTCACTACGCTGAGCAGGTGTTTGAGAATGTTGCAATCCTCGCCTGAACTCGCCGCCTCTCGCAAGGACGCACCTGTCCTCAGCGTACGCGGCCTGACCAAGCACTACATGCCTCGGACCGGCTTCGGCATCGGCGGCAGGAAATCTGTCATCCGCGCAGTTGACAATGTTAGCTTCGATCTTCGGCGAGGCGAAACCATCGGGCTTGTCGGAGAGTCCGGTTGCGGGAAGTCGACCATCGCCCGCACCATCTTGAGGCTTGAGGAGCCCACCTCGGGCGAGGTCCTGTTTCACGGAAAGAACATCTTCGCCATGAAGCGGGCCGAGATGAGACGCCTGCGGCGCAAAATGCAGGTGATCTTCCAGGACCCCTACGCATCGCTCAATTCCAGGCTCAAGATCGAGACCATCATTTCCGAGCCTTGGGAGATCCACACCGATGTGGTGCCCAAGGAACAACAGCGGGATCGGGTGCGCGATTTGCTGACCAGCGTCGGGCTCCGGCGTGAGCACGCCGAGCGCTACCCACACCAGTTCTCCGGCGGCCAGCTACAGCGTATTGGCATTGCCCGCGCCATGGCATTAGAACCCGAGGTGCTGATCTGCGATGAGCCAGTCTCCGCACTCGACCTCTCCGTGCAGGCGCAGGTGATCAATCTGCTCGAGGACATTCAGGACCGGCTGGAGATCTCCTATATCTTCATTGCCCATGACCTCTCCGTGGTTCGCCACATGTCCGACCGGGTGGCGGTGATGTATCTGGGGCGGATGGCGGAACTCGGCGCCGAGCATCAGGTCTATGGCGGACCGCGGCACCCCTACACCAAGGCCCTGCTGTCGAATGAACCGAACCTTCGCGCCGGGGAGATACGTCAGCGCATCCTGCTCAAGGGCGAGGTGCCGAGCCCGGCCAACCCCCCTTCAGGCTGCCGCTTCCGCACACGCTGCTGGAAAGCCCAGTCCATTTGTGCCGAAGTCACGCCCGAACTTGCCCCGCAGCCGCACACCAGCGGCGTTCACCTGGCGGCTTGCCATTTCCCCGAAGAGGCTCCGGCCGATCTCATTGTTGAAACCCGCGGCGCTCCGTATTGAGCCTCGCCATGATCTCGGGCAGCCGATCGCGCGCTGAACGGGTGAGGTCGTCGTAGATGCTGTGACCATGTGCATCGATGGCGACCGTCAGAGGTCCGAAGTTTTGGACGCGGAAGCGGGTCAAACGAAACTGCATGATGAGGTCATCCCATTCGGTTTCGATCACCTCGATAATGCCGCTGGTGAGAAGCGGGGCACTACCGCCGATCATCGAGAGATAGACGCAGCCCACGTCCTGCATGGCAGCCACACATTCGGCGTCGAGCCCGCCCTTGCCGGCGAGCGCTGTTAGGCCGAAGTGGCGAACGATGCGCGGCATGAAGGCGTTGAAGCGCGTGCTCGTCGTCGGATTGACGTAGCGCGGGTGAATGCGCCCATCTCGCTGCTCGCTCATCGATCCCAGGTGGAAGAACGCTGCGCCGTGCAGGTTTATCCGCGGTTCTGCGCCGCGCTCTATGTACTCGTAAAGACGCTTATGGGTGGGATGCCCGGCGGTGCCGACGAATTCGCCGGTGAGAAAGACGACATCCCCACATTCAAGGCCACTTGCGATGTCTTGGGTAATCGGTGATTGCAGAATTCGGTCACTCAAGAACCTCGACCTCCCCTGAATTGTAGATGCGAGCGCATGTTCGCCGGTTGATCCAGCAGTTGAAGGCTACAGCGACCGGCGTAAAGCCGTGACCGGCCGCGTAGTCGATGTGGACGCCAAGAGCGGTGGTATCGCCACCGGTACCCATTGGGCCAAAGCCCGTTTCATTGACGGCGCGGGTCAGCCGCGCCTCCATGTCGGCAAGCATGGGTTCAGGGTTGATAAGCCCGAAAGGGCGAAGCGTCTGCTCCTTTGCCATCTTGGCGGCGTGGTCGAACGAGCCACCGATGCCGACACCAATCACCACAGGTGGGCAGTGCTGCGAACCGGCGCGGATGGAGGTCTCGAGAATGAAGCGCTCGATCTGCTCGAGCGTGGGATAGGAAAATATCTCGAGAGCGGCCCAGCGGCCGGAACCCAGTGCCTTGGGTGAGCAGACGATTTCGATGTAGTCGGCTCCGGAGTTGAGATCCCAGGTGACAGAGGGAATGTCCTTGCCTTTGTAGCTGCGCTCTCCGGTCAGCGGATTGGTTATGAATTTGAGGATAGGGGGCCGAATCGTCTCGACGAGTTCGTCGAAGGCATCAGCGATCGCCCGCTTAATATCACCACCAAACTGGACGTTGGTGCCGATCGTTACGAAATAGACCGGAAAGCCGGAATCCGAGCAGACGAAGGTGTCATTTTCTTCTGCCCGCTGGGCGCTCATCAGCATGAACTTGAGTGTCTTGCGAGCGGACTCGGAGGTCTCGACATCCAGAGCGGCGTGTAGCGCAGCCTTGCTGTCCTCCGGAATCTTCTTGAGGGCACGCTCGTAGAGCGTGCGCGTCGTTTTCTTCATCAACTCGTAGGTGATTGCCAACTCTCTCTCCGTCTCCTCCGGCAAGCTTCGCACGCGCGACAGCCGGACGAGGCGGGCAGCCGGCGAATTCCGCCTTGCGAAATCGTCCGCACCCGTAGCAACTGGTTCGGTCCAACGTGGTCTTATCGGCGTCCATACCGTCACGAGGGCTATTCCATTGAATCAGTACACCGCCCACGCCAACGGCAAGCCCATCTTCAAGCTGCCGCCGCTTGCCTGCGATGCACATTGCCATGTCTTTGGCCCGTTCGAGCGATATCCGATGACGGGGAGCCGCAAGTATACTCCGGCCGAAGTGCCGATCGATGCCCTGCGGCGCCATCATGAGAGTCTTGGTATCGAGCGGGCGGTGATCGTCCACCCCTCGAGTCACGGGACCGATAATAGGGTGACGCTCGACGCTATCGCCACCGATCCCGTCCGCTATCGCGGTGTGGCGGCTATCGACGATTCAATTACCGACACGGAACTCCAGCGCATGCATGAGGGTGGCATGCGGGGCATCCGGTTCAATTTCAACAAGAATCTCGGCGGATTTCCCGATCTCGATCTTGTACAGCGCTCGGTGGCGCGGGTCCACGGACTCAGCCTGCCGGGCTGGCACCTGGTCATGCAGATCGACGGCGAGAACGTGCCTGAACTCGATGAACTGGTGAGATCGCTGCCGATCCCCTTCGTCATCGATCACATGGGGCGCGTCAACGCCAAGGCGGGACCGGGGCAACCTGACTTTCTCGGCCTGCTGGAATGGATGAAGCTCGAAGGCGCCTGGGTGAAGCTCACCTGTCCTGAGCGGATGTGCCCTTGGCCCTACATGGAAGCCCTGCCATTCGCGCGGGCGTTGCTCGAAGCGCGGCCGGATCGCGTCCTTTGGGGCACGGATTTCCCCCACCCAAATCTCAAGCAACCGCCGGACAATGTGGACCTGATCAACCTCGTGCCAAAATACACGGTTAGCGATGCAGAGCGGCAGGCGCTGCTGGTCGACAACGCGGCGCGGCTTTACGGGTTTGTCTAGCATGCGGTTCATCGTCTATGGCGTCGGTGCCGTGGGAGGAACGATCGCCTCCCGGCTGGCTCTCAGCGGGCGAGAGGTCGTCGGCATCGCCCGCGGCGCGATGCTGGAGGCGATCCGAGCGGGCGGACTCAGGTTCACGAGTGTTGAGGGCGTGAAGACCGTCCGCTTTCCATGCTTCGCCGATCCCGCCGAGTGCGGGTTTCGGGACGACGACGTCATCCTGCTGACGATGAAGTCCCAGGATACGGAAGGTGCATTGGTGCGACTGCGAGGCGCGGGCGCCTATGGGCAGCCCGTGGTCTGCGCGCAGAACGGCGTTGCCAACGAACGGATCGCGCTGCGGCACTTTCCGCATGTCTACGGCATGACGGTGATGCTACCGGCTCAGTACTCGACCCCTGGTGCGGTAGAGGCCTTTGGCGCGCCGAAATATGGTCTCTTCGATATCGGGCGCTTCCCGTCCGGCGCAGACGAGGTCGCAAGTGGTATTGCCTCGAATCTCAATGCAGTGGGCTTCGATTGCGAAATCGACAGCGACGTGATGAAAAGCAAATATGGCAAGCTGCTGCTCAATGTCGGCAACATCGTGGGAGCTGCGCTTGGCACGAAAGCACGGTTTGGTCCATGGTACGATGCGGCACGAAGGGAGGCCGAAAAGGTCTATGAGGCGGCGGGCATCGCTGCGGGCGATGTGGACTTTGAAAGCCCGCGGCGTGAGTTGATGAAGATCGTTGAAATTGCCGGCGTAGAGCGGAGCGGCAGCTCCTCCCTCCAAAGCCTGATCCGCGGCGCGGGGTCCATCGAGACCAACTACTTGAATGGGGAAATCGTGCTGCTGGGCCGCCTCAACGGTGTGCCGACCCCTGTAAACACAGCGCTTTGCCGCGTTGCTCTGCGTATGATTGCTGAGGAGATACCTGCTGGGTCGTTCCCGGAAGAGGATATCGCGCCTCTCGTCGCGGCGAGCTGACCCAGTCTCAATCGGGCGGGTGGCGGGCGACGCCTGCTTCATCGATATCGGTTCCCCAGCCTGGACGGTCCGGGATGGCCACAACACCATCGCTGATTTCAAACGGGTGCGTATAGAACTCGTGGCGCCAGGGAACGGCATCCGGATCGTGTTCCATGATGCGTAGGTTCGGCATCACCGCAGCGAAGTTTAGGCTGATAAAGTCCGAGAGGTAACCGTAATAGTTGTGAGGAGCGGCATTGAGCTCGTAAGTGTCGCAGAACTGGGCGATCTTCAGCGCCTCGAGGAATCCATTCCATATCGGATCTATGATCGCGACATCGACCGATCGCGCGTCGAGAAAGGGCTTGTAGCCGCGCCGGCCGTAGAGATGTTCGAGCGACCCGATCGGCACCCGGCATTGTTCCCGCACGCAGCGAAGCGCTCCGGGATCGTAGCTATCGACCTCCAGCCATTCGAGATCGAACGGCTCCAGTGCACGCGCCAGTCGCAGCATGCCCTCGGGACGGAAGAAGAAGTTGATGTCCAGCATCATGCCGATGCCGGGACCGGCGCCGTCTTTGAGTGCCTGCATCTGGCGGACTGCTGCTTCCAGAATAGCGGGAGAAAGATTGAGGTCGGGATAGCCGGCACCCTGCGCCCGCGTAGGCTGGAAGCCTGTGAAACCTTCGCCGTCCTTAGGCAGCACAATATTGGTCTTGAACGCGGAGAACCCACGTGCGTGCACCTCTTCGGCCATTCGGCTCAGATCGTCGTAGGTTCGCGGTGACATAATGCCCAAGGGTTCGGGGTAGCGCACCCGATAGCTGGCGAAGTGCGACCAGTAGACCGGCACATGTTCACGGATGGTCCCGCCGAAGAGACCATGGACCGGAAGGTCCGCAGCCTTTGCCGCCACGTCGAGGCACGCATTGACCAGCGCCGCCAAGGCTTGTTGGTTCAGCCCGCCGATCGCCTGGATCGTTGCGGCAGTAAGTCGTGTGGAGATTGCTTCAAACTGTCGCGGGTCCGCGCCGATCAGGCGCTCGCCCAGGGCGCCTATCACAGCGGCCAGACCGGCATTCCCCGCGCCCTCATAGTATTCGGACCAGCCGACGATTCCGCTATCGGTCTCGATCTTGAGGAACGACAACACCCTCCAGCCGAAATCGGCGTGCAGGGTCTTGATTCCGGTAATCTTCATGTAGCGCCTCCGCTTCCTGGCTGCTTACTGTCGGGCGCGAGGATTGCCGCATTCCAGGCCGTGCATTCCATTGCGTGGAACAAAGGCGCCCGTTCGGCTCTGGACTTAACGGCCGCGTGCTAGCGGTTCGGATAGAACTCAGGGGAGGAAATCGAGTTGACCAGCTCTGTGGGCGCGCCAGCGCCATTCCCGCACCACAACCTCAAAATCACCGACGTGACGCTGAGGCTCTTCCGGTGGACGGGGCTACCAGCCGTGACTTACACGCGTAACTCCACCGCCGATACCGGTGATGCAAACATTGGGCTCGTCACTATCAAGACCGACGCCGGGATCGAGGGACACGCCTTCCTCGGCTCATCCTTCCGACCCGCCGACATCGACGCGCGCGGCTTCATCGACAATCTCAAGCCGATCGTCATGGGGCAAAATCCACTCGACCGCGAGCGACTTTATCGCGCGATGTTGACACAGAACCGCTCGATCATGTTTCGCCCGATCGGGGCAATGGATATCGCCCTGTGGGATATCGCGGGTAAGATCGCCGGTCTGCCGATCCATCGTCTGATCGGTAGCAACCGCGATCGCATCCGTGCCTACGCGAGTTCCTCGACCCTTGGCTCCGTTGAGGCCTATGTCGAGCAGGCCACGGAGAGCAAGGCGGCCGGCTATCACGCCTACAAAATGCATCCGCCCAAGGACAAATCGCTCCATATAAAGATGCTCGAGAAATGCCGCGAGGCAGTCGGGGACGACTACACGCTGATGTACGACCCGGCCGCGATCTACACCTATGGAGAGGCAGTCAAGATCGGCCGCGTGCTCGAACGGCTCAACTATCTTTGGTTCGAAGACCCCCTGCCTGTTGACGATCTCTACAATTATCAGAAACTTTGCGCAGAACTCGACATTCCGATCGTTTCCACCGAATACGCTTGGGGCGGTTTCCGTGGTTATGCGGCTTGGATCATCGCCCGTGCGACAGACGCGCTGCGAGGCGATGTGGCGCTTAAGGGCGGCATTACCGGCGTACTCAAGTCTGCACATCTCGCCGAGGGCTTCAACATGAACTACGAGCTCCACCATGGCGGCAATTCACTCAACAACGTTGCCAACGCCCACGTCGCCCTCGCTATCGAGAACTGCGAGTATTTCGAAGTGATCCTGCCCCATGCGGCGCAGAAATACGGACTCATCGAGGATATCGAACTGGCGCCGGACGGAACCGTGCGCCCACCGGACGGTCCCGGGCTCGGTGCCTCCATCGATTTCGACCTCATATCGCGTATGACCGTGGGGGAGCTCTCTTGAGCGGCGCCCTCTCTTCGCTTTTTCTTGCGATCGATATCAAACATGTGCGCCCGCTCACCGACTGTGCCGAAAAGCTCGGCGAACCGACACTGAGGCCGTGAGGATGCTTACCGAACTTGCAACCGCTGAATCCTTCCCCCATAATCGTTCCACAGTGCGGAACGTAGAGGACACGATTGTGAGTTCAGCCGCTGAAGAGAATGATACGGTACGTTCTGTGGAACGGGCGCTGGCCATTCTCCAAGCCATGAACCGCCGGCCTGTCTCGAGCGTCGATTATCTGCACAAGACCACAAAGCTGCCGAAGTCCACGCTGGTCCGTCTGCTGCGCACCATGGTGAAGGCCGGCTATGTTACTAACGATGCGCGACAGGCCGGCTATCAGATTACCTCGTTGGTCACCTCACTGAGTTGCGGCTTCCACGGCGATCCTCTCGTCGTTCAGGCCGGGCAGACATGGGCGATCAATCTGACGCGTCAGCTGAAATGGCCCGTCGGGATAGCGGTTTTCGACCAGGATGCGGTGATTGTCCGCTACAGCACTGTAGCCGACAGCCCGATGTCTCCATTCCATGCGACGATTAACATGCGGTTGAGCCTGTTTTCACGCGCGCTCGGGAGGGCTTATCTCGCCTATTGCGGCGATGAGCAGTTGAATGCCATCGTAGCCCGCTGCGGTAACAGCGACGATCCGGAGAATGCGTTGGCGCGTGATCCCGATGCAGTTCGAGACATGATCCACCACGTCCGCAGCGCGGGCTACGCCATCCGTGATCGTGAGGCTGAACCACGGAACTCGAATACTATCGCCATGCCGATCATGGTTGGCGGCGAGGTCCGGGCCAGCATCGGTATCACCTATTTTAGGTCGGCTATCCGCTCGTGGGCTGCGCTGCAGAGATGCATCGATGCGCTTCGCTTCACGACGGAAGCGATTTCCGGCGAGATTGAGCGGCTGCAATTAAGCGAGCACCAGCCCGAGCTTGGTGGTGGTACCGAGATTTCGCGCACCGGAACGGCAGCCTGAACCGATGCGGGTTTAGGAGGGAAGCACCTATCCATGCGGTTGAACCGGACATGGAAGCGTGCATGGTCGACCTTTCCCGCTGCTACAACATCGAGGACTTGCGTTCGGCAGCTAAACGGCGCCTGCCGAAATGGATTTTCGAGTTCGTCGACCTCGGCGCCGAAGACAATCTCGCCAGCCGCAACAATGTCGATGCATTTCGGCGCCTGAAGCTTCGTGGGCGGGCCCTTGTCGATATGAGCGGCCGCAAGCTGGGCTCCAGCATCTTCGGGGCCGGCACTACGCTCCCGCTGGCTATCGCGCCGACGGGCGCCGCCGGACTCTGCTGGTACGAGGGCGAGTTGGAGCTGGCTCGCGCGGCAGCTTCAGTCGGAGTGCCGTTCACGATGGCGGTAGGCTCGACCACGCCGCTCGAAAAGGTCGCCAAGGAGGTGCCGGACGGGAGGCGCTGGCTACAGGTCTATCTGTGGGAGAACCGCGACTATATGGCCGATCTCATCGGTCGCGCGTGGGATCATGGATATGAGACGCTGGTGGTAACGGTCGACGTCGGCATCGGACACAATCGCGAGCACAATTACCGTAACGGCTACGGCAACCCATTCAAGCCGAGCTACCCCACGGTGCGCGATATCGTACTCAAGCCGGAGTGGATGATCAGCGTACTTCTTCGCTATCTCGCGACAACCGGCATGCCGCGCATGGCGAATAACCCGCCCGGAGCCCGGAACGTGCACGGCGCCACGCTGCGCAGCAAGGACGGAGCGGTCAGCTGGGAGCAATTTGCCTGGCTGCGCGACGTCTGGCCGGGCAAGCTGCTGATCAAGGGGATCCTGCATCCCAACGACGCTGCGCGCGCCATCTCAGCAGGTGTCGATGGCGTGATCGTCTCAAACCATGGCGGCCGTTGCCTTGACAGCGCCGTGGCGCCCATCGACGTGCTACCCGAAATCGTAGAAGCCGTGAAAGGGCGGGTGGCCGTCATCCTCGACAGCGGAATTCGCCGCGGCAGCGACATCGTAAAGGCCTTGGCGCTCGGCGCGGATCTGGTGATGGTGGGGCGCGCAACGCTCTGGGGAACCGCGGCTGCGGGCCGGAGCGGGGCGGAGCACGCCCTTGCCCTCCTTCGACGCGAGTTGGAGCAAACCCTGGCCTTCGTGGGTGTGCCGGATGCTGCAAAGGTTGGTGTCGACGTGCTGGCCACGCCTCGTCACCTCCCTTCCGACGGGATCAGGGGTGCGATAGATGGCGAAGACTAACCTGGAGCCACCGATCGGCGCGGCCGACGTAGTCCACCACGTCGTCTATCGCAACGATAGGGAGTTCAACAGTCATCCGTTTCTGGGCGGTTTCTGGCGCGTCACCAATGGCGACCTGCTCGTCGCTTTCATGAGCGCAGATTGCGCCTACGGTTCGAACGCGGATGTCAACCACAACACGATCAACACCAACCGGCGGCGCATGCGCCTTATACGGTCGACCACCGGCGGCGCGACCTGGGACGAAAGCAGCATTCAGACTCTCTTCGAGACGCCCGAGCCTGCCGGCGGAACAGCCCCGGAGACCATCATCCATGCGCCCCCGGCGATTAATGCCAATGCGATCTTCGTTATGGGAGCTAGTCCCGCCGTGCTGGTGCCGGAGGCGCGGCCCTGGCTTCGTTTCTCGACTGACGGTGGACACAGTTGGGCGCCGCTGGTTCGGCCATCAATCTACAAAATCGCGTCGCTCTCGGGAAATGGTTCGGTTGTGCGGCGACAGGACGGATTGTGGCTCGCGGCTCTGAGTGCCGCCTCAGAAGACGGCTGGTATCGCCGCCCAGTCATGTTCGGCAGCTGGGACGGAGTGAACTGGGCCTTCATCTCCTTCATCACACCGCCTGTTCTCGATAACGAAGTGGATGCCCAGCGCGATGGTCTGCCCCGTTTCGGGACACACCGTTACATGTACCCCAGGCCCATCCAACTGCGCGATGGCCGCATCCTGGTTTCTGTTCGCAGCCAGCGTGATCCGACGAGCGTCTTGTGGACCGAAGTTTACGTTAGCCTGGACGGAGGGCGCACATACCGCTTTCTCTCGCGTGTCAACGACTGGGGTGCCCCCGGGGATATCGTGGAGATGCAAGATGGGCGGATTGCATGCGTCTACGGATACCGGCTGCCACCCTACGGCATCCGCTGTCGGCTGAGCGAGGACGGTGGCATTTCCTGGGGGCGCGAAATCATCCTGCGGGATGACGGAGGCAGCTGGGATCTCGGCTATCCGCGCGTCATTGAGCACGAAAAAGGGCGACTGACGGCAGTATACTACTTCAACAGCGCCAACGATCCGATTCAGATGAACGGCGGCGTGCGCCACATCGCGGTGAGTGAATTTACTCCCAGTTGACGTCGCGTCATCATGTCCAGCGAGCATATGGACAATGACCATCTAATAACTATAGCAAGCAAATTACCAAAGCGGCACGAATCTAAACACCGCGGAGCCTATCGGCCAAAATTCACTACGCCCTGGCGGTGCGTCGCAGGGCCTGTGGGGGTAGGCCGAAGGCGCGCAGGAAGGCGCGGCGCATGCGGCCGGGGTCGCCGAAGCCGCTGGTTTCGGCGATGCGTTCCAGCGGGGCGTGGCTGGTTTCGATGGCAGTGCGTGCGGCCTCGAGGCGGATGTGCTCGACGGCCTTTGCCGGCGTCATACCGGTCTCGGCGGTGAATGCGCGGGCGAAGTGGCGGGGGCTCATGGCAGCTTCGTCGGCGAGTTGCTCGACGGTGAGCGGCTCGCCGAGATGCTCGCTCATCCAGGCGATGAGTTTGGAGAAGCGGCCGGTTCGACCGCCCAATTCCACGAGGCCGGCAAATTGCGACTGGCCGCCGGGGCGTCGCTGGTGCACCACGAGTTGCTGGGCGGTTCGGCGGGCAACCTGCGGTCCCAGATCGTCTTCGATCAGGGCCAGCGCCAGATCGATACCGGCGGTGATTCCGGCCGAGGTCCACACATTTCCATCGCGAATGAAGATGCGGTCGGCATCGAGGATGACATTGGGGTAGCGGCGGGCGAAATCGGCCGTGCTCTCCCAGTGGGTCGTGGCACGGCGCCCCTCCAGCAGCCGGGCTTCTGCCAACAGGAAGGCGCCCGAGCAGACGCTTGTTATCCGTCGTGCCGCCTGTGCCCTCAACCAGGCGAGGATTGCCTCGACTGCCTGCATCGAGCGCACGATCTCGCCGCCCGAGAGGATTACGGTGTCGAAAGAGCTATGCTCCAGCTCCTTTGCCGCCAGCCTGGTGCCGGACGAACTTTCCACTTCGCCTCCGCCGGGGGCCATCACCACGACCTCGTAACTGCCGGGCGAGAAGCGCTCGGCAATTTCGAAGGCAGCGATGGGCCCGGCCGCATCAAGCAGCTGGAAGCCGGGATGTATGACGAGAGCAATCGATCGGCTCATGGCAGTTTTTGCCCGATTTATGTCATTTCGGACAAAACTGTGCGCCGCTAATCTCAAACCGTCAAGATAAGCAGCGTTTGAAGGTCGAACGATGAGAGCGGTAAACCTGAAGCTGGTCCTATTGGGTGGTGCTGGGCTCGTGGCGCTCGGCGCGATGGGCTTTGCGGCCTGGCTGTTCTCGCTTCCCGCCGCGAGCGCTGCCGGTGTGCCGCCGGCGATCGCGGTTGAGGAGGCGCAGGCAACGCTCTCTGCCCTCACGCCAACCGAACGCGAGCGCCCGCTGATCGCCATCATCGGCATCAACGACGCGACCGAGACCACCGATTATCTCCTGCCCTATGGCATCCTGCGGCGCGCCGACATCGCCGATGTCGTCGCCCTCGCAACTGAGCCGGGCCCGGTCAAACTCTATCCGGCCCTTGCCGTCGAGCCGGATGCAACGATCGGCGAATTCGATGCGCAATATCCCGACGGGGCCGACTATGTCATCGTGCCGGCCATGAGCCGGGACGACGATCCGGCGGCGTTGCAATGGATCAGGGACCAGGCCGAAAAGGGTGCTGTCATCATCGCGGTTTGTGCCGGCGCCAAGGTCGTCGGTGCCGCCGGACTGCTGGATGGCAGGCGGGCGACCACCCACTGGTTCTACCTCAGGGAATTGCGCAGCGAGAATCCCTTGGCTGTTTACACCCCGAACCGGCGGTTCGTCGTCGACGACAAGGTGGCAACGACGACGGGGGTCACCGCATCGATGCCGATGATGCTGACCCTGATCGAGGCCATTGCCGGTCGTGAAAAGGCGCAGGCGGTCGCCGGCGAGCTCGGCATCGGTGAATGGAATGCGCGCCACGACAGCAGTGCATTCACATTGACGCGCCGGTTTGCCACCACCGTGATGGGCAATGTGCTCGCCTTCTGGAACCGTGACCGCGTGGGCATCGAACTGACGCAAGGCATGGACGAGGCATCGCTGGCGCTGGTCGCCGACGCCTGGTCGCGCACCTATCGTTCGAAGGCCTTGACGCTGGCCGAGTCGACCGAGGCGGTAACGAGCCGCAGCGGCATGCGCATCCTGCCGGACCTCGTAACCGGGGAGTGGAGCGGCGAGCGGCTTGCATCGACCTTTGCGACTCAGCCCCCGGCAGAGGCGCTCGATGATGCCCTCGAAGCCATCGGGCGTCGTTATGGCGAGCCGACGGCGGACGTCGTTGCCATGCAGATCGAGTATCCCAGACTTGCGGCAGTGGAATAGCTAGGGTTCATCGTCCTCGGGCGCTGGCGGCGATCGCATGCGTCACAGCACTGCTATGCCGCGCTGATACGCTATCGATCGTCGATCTGCTGGGTCTCTATGGGACCGGAAAAGTCGGCCGAGCTTGCGCTCATTTCGTGCTGTACCGGGGTTTGAAATCCCACTTTAGTATGTATACGACCGAGGCGCGCAGCGTTTGTTGCGCCATCTGAGCGCCCGTTGCGGGCGGCTCTTGCTCATAACGCATTCAAGGAGATTTCCTCATGGCTTTGCAGCTTCACGGCAGCATTGGCTCGTCCCGGATACCGCGCCTGATTGCCGGCGGCGTTCTGGCGGCCGGTCTGATGCTGACGACGAGTTTGACCCTAGCGCAGGAAACGCCGGTGGAAATCGAGCGTGGGCAGGACAATCTGTTTTCTGCACGCGTGCTCACGACCGCCCTTTCCAATCCCTGGGAGATCACCTGGGGCCCCGACGACATGATCTGGGCGACCGAGCGCTCTTCGGGTGAAGTCACCAGGATTGACCCGCAGACCGGCGCGCAGCAGACCATTCTCACGCTTGAGGATTTCAGCGTCGACGTGCAGCACCAGGGCCTTCTCGGCATGGCGCTTCACCCCGAACTGTTGCAGGGCACGGGCAATGATTACGTCTATCTCGTCTACACCTATGAGACGGGCACCGAGGACGCACCGGCTCCGCGCCAGAAGCTCGTGCGCTACACCTATGACGAAGCCAACGAGCAGCTCATCGACCCGGTGGAACTGATCTCGGGCATCCCCGCCTGGAACGACCACAATGCCGGCCGCGTCAAGTTCGGCCCCGACATGAAGCTCTATTATACGGTCGGCGAGCAGGGTTCCAATTTCGGCGGCAACTATCAGCGTCCCAACCACGCCCAGCTGCTGCCCACCCAGGACCAGGTCGAAAGCCAGGATTGGGTTTCCTATTCGGGCAAGGTGCTGCGCCTCAATCTCGACGGATCGATCCCCGAGGACAATCCCGAGATCGAAGGCGTCAGGAGCCATATCTTCACCTATGGCCACCGCAACCCGCAGGGCATCGATTTCGGACCTGATGGCACCATCTACGTTGCCGAGCACGGGCCCGATACCGACGACGAACTCAACATCCTCCAGCCCGGCGGCAATTACGGCTGGCCCAATGTTGCAGGTTTTCGTGACGACAGCGCCTATGTCTATGGCAACTGGAGCGAAGCGCCCCAGGACCTGCGTTATACCGGGCGCGATATTCCCGACTCCGTGCCGCAATATCCCGAAAGCGAGTTCGAGCCCGAAATCGTCGAGCCGATCGCGACCTACTGGACCGTTGGCGACGACTACGACTTCGCCGGCAATTGCGGCTGGATCTGCAACCCGACCATCGCGCCGGGTTCGGTCGAATATTATGCGGCCGGCGAGAACGGCATCCCCGAATGGGACAATTCGGTGCTGCTGCCGACCCTCAAGCATGGCTCGCTCTACGTCCAGAAGCTGACCGAGGACGGGCAGGCTGTCGACGGGCTGCCGACCGCCTGGTTCAGCACCCAGAACCGCTATCGCGACACCGCCATCGCTCCGGACAACCGCACCGTCTTCATCGCCACTGACGGTTTCGGCACCGCAGCTGAAAAGTACGGCACGACAGGCTTTACTAACGTGCTGCACAATCCGGGCGCCATCCTCGTCTTCACCTATGTGGGCGAGGACGGAGCCGGCAGCGCTGGGGGCGGCCTGGCCATGGCGCCGAGCCCGAGCCAGAGCGCGGCAGCAGGCGAGGACACTGCGGTTGCCGATGCAGGTAGCGAAGACGAGGCTGCCACCGAGGAGGTTGCCGATCTCGATTTCGATACCCTCTACACCCAGGGTGAGACCCGGTTCGGCACTACCTGCGCAGCCTGCCACGGCGCCGACGGCCAGGGCGCCCAAGGTCCGGCCTTTGCCGGGACCGATGCGCTGGGCGACACGGCCTATGTGGCTCGCACCCTCATCCACGGCTTCGGCTACATGCCTCCGTTCGGCAGCCAGCTCGATGACGAGCAGATTGCCTCTGTCGCGACCTATATCCGCAACAGCTGGGGCAATGAATTCGGCGAAGTGCAGCCGAGCGAAGTGGCCGAGCAGCGCTAAGCGCTAGCCACCAACCATCAACGACAGCAAAAAGGCGGGACATGCGTCCCGCCTTTTTGCTGTCGGACTGTCGACGACCCGTCGTGCCCCACTCCCCTCCATTCGGGCTAGTGCCGCAACCGCGAAGTTTTGCCACCCTAGAAATCGCATCCTTGGGGTGATTGCGGCGCGAGGCTCGAAAAATGGTTGCTCTGCAGGCACGCTCTTACGGCCGATCGGATCGGATCGACCAACACTATCTTGCAACGGCTCCGGTGACGCTAACCGTGGGCGAGCCAGCGCGCCCGTTCGACAAGATCAGCAGATTCGCGCGCAATATCGAGACTCGCGGCTGGCTGGCCGCGACGACCTATTCGGCCGGTATCGCGCACGCCGCCCCGGCTACCCTCTTGCGTTCGGGTCTTTCCGGGTTTTCCGGCCGGCTGGCTTCAACCAGCTTCACAACCGGTGAGCCAGACTTCACAATTTCGCCGCTCGTTGTGACCGGCAGTACGCCGGCCCCTGCGGATCTGATGCCCCCGAGGGACTTATCGCCCGCTGTGGCCGCGGACGATGGCCCCTCGACGGCGTCGGCCGAAGCGTTCGCAGCTTCGGCCGACGCTGCACCTGCCCCAGAGGCATCGGCTGCTCCGGTCAGTCTCGAACAGGGCGAGGCCGCTCCGGCGCCGAGCGATCTGCAGGCGCAGGCGGATGTCGCCGATCAGCAGGCCGAGATCGCCAAATGGGGTTCGGACTGGCGCGCCGCCTCCACGGCAACGCCCTGCGGGTCCTGCACGGGCCGGGCCTGTGGCGTCTGTTCGATCCGCACCGGCGGCCCTTCCAAAGCCGGCGGCGTGCCGACCGGCTATGCGCCACGGGTACTGCTCTATTACGACCCGGCAACCGAGACGCCCGATTCCGGCACCGCCCCGCTTCCCGACATTTCGCAGCCGGCAGAGCAGCCGACAAAGTCCGGCACCGCCATCGACAGCGGCGGGGCTACCGCGCCGCAAGCAGCACCTTCGCTCGCCCTGGCGCCCAATTCCATTGTCCTCGAGAACATGAAGCAAGGCACGCCCGAGAGCGAATGGCTGATCGGGGCCGGCGACCCAACCATTGAGGGTTATGCGGCCCAGTTCTCGCTCAATCGCGGTGACGTCGTCGACTTCAAGATAAACACCGACTCGCGTGACTATCGCATCGAGATCTACCGGCTTGGCTATTATGGCGGCGATGGCGCGCGCCTCGTCCACAGCATAGACGTCGATCTTGCCACCGCCCAGGTCCAGCCGACGCCGCTTTTCGATCCGGCAACGCGGCTGGTCGATGCCGGCAACTGGTCGGTCTCGGCATCCTGGGACATGCCCGACGACGTGGTTTCGGGTGTCTATTACGCCAAGCTGACCCGCTTCGACGGCTCGGGCGGCGAGAACATGATGACGTTCGTCGTGCGCGACGACGCCAATCCCAGCGACATCACCTTCCAGACCTCAGACACCACCTGGCAGGCCTATAACTGGTGGGGCGGCTACAATTTCTACGGCGGCATCGATGAGGGCGGTCATGCCGGTCGCGCCTACAAGGTCAGCTACAACCGGCCGATCATCACCCGCGACGGCGGCTTTGCCGCCGGACCACAGGATTTCATCTTCGGCGCCGAGTATCCGGCGATTCGCTGGCTGGAGCAGAACGGCTACGACGTCAATTACATCACCGGCATCGACACGGCGCGCGATGGCGCGCAACTGCTCAACAGCAAGGTTTTCCTCTCGGTCGGTCATGACGAGTACTGGTCGGCCGAGCAACGCGACAATGTCGAGGCCGCACGTGATGCGGGGGTCAACCTGGCATTTCTGAGCGGCAACGAGATGTATTGGGAAACACGATGGGAAACGAGCATCGACGGAACCGGGACGCCTTACAAGACGCTGGTTTCCTATAAGGAGCGCTGGAACAACGCCGATATCGACACCGAGGGGACGACCTCGACCTGGCGCGATCCCGAACTCGGTTCGGGCGAGCCGGAGAACGCGCTTACCGGCACGATGTTCACCGTCGACTCCTACCGCCTCGACACGATCACCATTCCCTATGACCTTTCCAATTTCCGCTTCTGGACGAATACGGCGGTCGACGACATCCAGCCAGGCGAAGTCTATGCCCTCACCCAGAACCTGCTCGGTTACGAGTGGGATTCCGACGTCGACAACGGCTTCCGGCCAGCAGGCCTCATCAACTTGTCCTCGACGACCGTCGATGTCGACACGCTCCTGCTCGACTATGGCAACACCGTGGGGTCAGGCAGCGCGACGCACGCGCTCACACTCTATCGCGCACCCAGCGGCGCCCTCGTTTTCGGCGCCGGCACGGTCTACTGGGTGTGGGGCCTCGATAACAATCACGACCTGGAATACACGCCCGCCGACATCAACGTGCAGCAGGCGATGGTCAATCTCTTCGCCGATATGGGCGTGCAGCCGGAAACGCTGATGGCGAGCCTGCAGGCCGCCCAGCAGACGAGCGACAACCTGGCCCCGGTTTCGACCATCACCGATCCGGTGAGTACGGGCAGCTACACGGCGGCGCAACCGATCACCATCACCGGCACCGCCAGTGATTTCGGCGGAGGGCTCGTCGCGGTCGTCGAAGTGTCGCTCGATGGCGGCAATAGCTGGCACCGGGCGACGGGCTTCGACAACTGGACCTATAGCTGGGTGCCGCTGGCCGGTGGCACCTACACTATCAAAACCCGTGCGGTCGACGACAGCGTCAACCTCGAAGTGCCCGGTACGGGCGTCACCATAACGGTGGATCCGGCGCCGGCCTTCGGCTTCTTCTCGACAAGCGATATTCCGGCCGTACCCACCGACAACGACACCGAATATGTGAATCTGGGCGTACAGTTCACGTCCTCGCAGTCCGGCACCATCGTTGGTCTGAGATACTATAAGGGCCTGGCCGATGGCGGCACGCATATCGGCTCGCTCTGGACCGGCACAGGCACGCTGCTGGCAAGCGCCACCTTCACTGGTGAAAGCGCCAGCGGCTGGCAGACGGTCACCTTCTCGAGCCCGATCTCGATCACTGCCGGTCAGACCTATATTGCCAGCTATAACAGCCAGGGGCGCTACGCCTCGACGCCGGACTATTTCACCGGCAACCATTCGGTCGGGCCGCTGACGGCGCAGGCCGGCTATTACACCTATGGTGGCGGCACGCGGTTCCCGACCAGCGCCTCGACTGCAAACTATTGGGTGGACGTGATCTTCAGCCCCACGGTCACTGCCAACGAGGTGCCCTCGGGCACCAATGACAATGGCTTCATCGTAACCAATGACGGCCCCATCACTTTCACCGCCGCCTCCCTGCTTGCCAACGACACCGATCCGAACGGCGATATTCTCTCGATCACCGGTGTCGGCGCGGCATCGGGAGGAACGGTCAGCTTCAACAGCACGACCAATGTCATCACCTTCACGCCCAATCCCGGCCATACCGGTCCGGCAAGCTTTGGCTACGCGATTTCGGATGGTCGCGGCGGGGTCGGTTCAGCCTTCGTCAACATGGATGTCGTCGATCCGCCGACCGGGGTGAGCCTCTTCACCGCCTCCGATTCGGCCGCGGCGGCACCGAGCAACGACAACACGCCGGTTAGCCTCGGCATGCGGTTCGTCGCCTCTGCCAACGGCACCATCAACGGCATCAGGTTCTATAAGGGCACCGGCGATGTCGGCCCGCATACGGGCAGTCTGTGGACCAGCACCGGCACTCTGCTCGGTACCGTGACCTTCACCAACGAGACGGCGAGCGGCTGGCAGCTGGCGACCTTCAATAACCCGCTCGCCATCACCGCCGGCACCACCTATGTCGCCAGCTACCAGAGCAATGGCAACTATATGGTGGCACCGGACTATTTCTCGCAGCCCCATACGCGCGGTCCGCTAACGGCAGATGTCGGGGCCGGCGTCTTCACCTATGGCAGCGCCAATCCGTTCCCCTCCAGCAGCTATGGCAACAGCAATTACTGGGTGGACGTGCTCTTTGAACCCACCGGGCCTGTCAATCTGGCGCCGACGGCAGTCAATGACGGACCGCTGACGGCTGTGCAGAATGCGCCGCTCGCAATAGAGGCGGCTTCGCTCCTTGCCAATGACACCGATCCCGAGGGCAACAGTCTGTCGCTCACCGGCGTGGGTGGTGCGATCAATGGCAGCGTCGCCTACGATCCGCAAACCAATGTCGTGACCTTCACCCCCACGACCGGCTACACCGGGGCTGCCTCGTTCACCTATACCATCGGCGATGGCAATGGCGGCACCGCCACCGCAACGGTCAGCCTCGACGTCAGTGCAACGCCAAACGAGGCGCCCGTCGCCGCGAACGACAGCGGCTTCTCGTCATTGATCGATACGCCGCTCCAGGTCGCAGCCGCTACGCTTCTTGCCAACGATACTGATCCCAATGGTGATCCTCTGGTCATCACGGGCGCGCGCGACGCTCTCAACGGCACCGTTGCCTTCGACGCGCAGACCAATACCGTCACCTTCACTCCCAATGCCGGCTATGTCGGTGCGGCGGGCTTTAGCTACGACATCTCGGATGGGCGCGGCGGCACATCTTCGGCGACGGTGAACCTTTCCATCGTTGCCGCACCCGAAGGCTATGGCCTGTTTGCCGCCAATGCCACGCCGACGCTGGTCAATTCCAACGACAACACACCGGTGGAACTGGGCATGCGGTTCACCACCGCGCAGAGCGGCACCGTCAACGGCATTCGCTTCTACAAGGCGACGGAAAACACAGGCACCCATACCGGCCGCCTGTGGACCAGCACCGGGACGTTGCTCGGCACGCTGACCTTTACCAACGAGACCGCGTCGGGCTGGCAGACGGCCGTGTTCTCCAATCCGATCGATGTGACGGCTGGTTCGGGCTATGTGGTGAGTTACCACACCAATGGCTATTACTCGGCCGATGCCGGCTATTTCAACGCACCTGTCAGCAATGGTGCGCTGACGGCGCCGGGCACTGGCGAGGGCGGCGGCAACGGCGTCTTCCGGTATGGGTCGGGCGGCGTTTTCCCGACGCAGAGCTTTAGCGGCACCAATTACTGGGTGGACGTGATCTTCGATCCGGCGGCCAATGTTTCACCGACCGCCCTCGCCGATAGCGGCATCACTGGCCATGGCGACACTGCACTGCACCTGGCAGCGGGCACGCTCCTTGCCAACGACACCGATCCGAACGGCGATCCGCTGGTGATCACCGGGGTGAGCGCGCCGCAGAACGGCACCGTCAGCTTCGATGCCGCCACGAATATCGTAACCTTCACCCCAACGCCCGGCTATGTCGGAGAGGCTGGCTTCACCTACGCGATCTCGGATGGGCGTGGCGGCACCGCCTCGGCAACAGTCGCGCTCTCGATCAGCGCGCCACCGCAAGGGCAGGGCGTCTTTTCCACCAGTGCGACCCCGTCGACGGTTACCGTCAACGATTCCGATCCCGTAGAGCTCGGCATGAAGTTTTCGGCCTCGACGGATGGCATCGTCACCGGTGTGCGCTTCTATAAAGGGCCGCAGAATACCGGGCCCCATACCGGAAGCCTGTGGACCGGCACCGGTGAGCTGCTCGCGACCACCACCTTCACCAACGAGACGGCGAGCGGTTGGCAGACGGCGACTTTTGCAACGCCCGTCGATATCACCGCCGGCCAGACCTATGTGGTCTCCTACCACTCCAACGGCTTCTATTCGGCCGACGCCAACTATTTCGCCTCGGCGGTGACCAACGGACCGCTGACCGCCCCCTCGCATGCGGGGGCAGAGGGTAATGGCGTCTACGCCTATGGCTCGGCCAGCGCCTTCCCGACCAGCAGCTACAACGGCTCGAACTACTGGGTCGACGTCATTTTCTCGGGGCAACTCGCCGCCTGACACATCTCAAAAAGGGGCCACTTATGCAAAACGAAGTTTACGCAGACGCCATTGGCGAAATCACCGTCACGGGTCCGATCGTGCGCATCGACCTTGTCAGTCTCTCGGCAAGCGAGCGCGACGCATCCAACCAGCCCGTGCCGGTATTCCGCCAGCGCGTGATCATGTCCATCGAGGGTTTCGCCAACAGTTACGAGGTCCTGCAGAAGGCGATGAACGGCCTTCTCGAAGCCGGCGCCATCCGTCGCACCATGCCGGAAGAACCGGTTCGCGTTTCGGCGCCTGCGGCGATGAACGGCAGCGATACCTCGCCTTCGCCCAACTTTGCCTGACGACCGGCGCACATGGACTCGCCCCAGCACACCGGGCCGGCGTGCCTTTCGGCCGCCGCGCGCCATCATGGCATAGATATAGGCGCCGACCGGCTGGTCGCCGATTACGCGATCGGTCGTGAACTGGTCGGCGCGCCGATCATCGTGCGCATGGCCCGCGAGTCGGGGCTTCGGGCGAAAACCGGCAAGCTGCGGGCGAGGGATATGACGCGGTTGGGAGAGGCCTATCCGATCCTTGCCCGGCTTACCAACGGCAATTGGGTGCTGGTGCTCGCCGCCGGGCATGACGGGGCCGGCACGGATGTACTCAGGCTTTTCGATCCGCTCGCGGCCTCGCCCGGCATCATCACCGTCACCCTGGAGCAGTTCTGCAAACGCTGGCAGGGCGAGGTCGTCTTCGTCAAGCGCAGCTATGCCCTCGGCGATAGTCAGCAACCCTTCGGCTTTCGCTGGTTCATGCCGGAGATCCTGCAGCAAAAACGCCTGTTTGCCGATGTCGCCATTGCGGCGCTGGCGCTCTATGCGCTCGGACTCGCAACGCCGATCTTCTTCCAGTTGGTAATCGACAAGGTCCTGGTGCATCAGAGCTATTCCACCCTTGGTGTGCTTGCCGTCGGCATCTGCGTGGCGCTGCTGTTCGAGTCACTCTTCGTCTTTTTGCGGCGATACCTGCTCATCTATGCGACCAATCGCATCGATGTGCGGGTGGCAACGCGCACCTTCGGGCATCTGCTCGGGCTGCCGATCACCTTCTTCGAGCAGGGTTCGGCGGGCGTTTTGGTCAAGCACATGCAGCAGACCGCCCGTATCCGCGAATTCCTCACCGGGCGGCTGTTCCTGACGCTGCTCGATTGCCTCTCGCTGCTCGTCTTCGTGCCGGTGCTCTTCTATTACAGCCCCACCCTCACCCTGCTGGTACTCGGCTTCAGTGCGGTGGTGGCGGCAATCGTTGCGCTTCTCGTCGTGCCCTTCCGCAAGCGCCTCGCCGCTCTCTACGAGGCCGAGGGTGCACGCCAGGGCCTGCTGGTCGAAACCGTGCACGGCATGCGTACGCTCAAATCGCTTGCCATGGAGCCGCTGCAAGGGCGTGTGTGGGACGATCGCACGGCACAAACCATCAACACGCGCTTCAGGGTCGAGACGATTTCGACCGTTGCGCAATCGGTCACCGGCCTCATCGAGAAGCTGATGGGTGTCGCGATCATCGGAGTCGGCGCGCTCAGCGTCTTCGACGGGACGATGAGCGTTGGTGCCCTCATCGCGTTCAACATGCTCGCCGGCCGCGTGTCGGGCCCGTTGGTGCAGATCGTCAACATGGTTCATGAATATCAGGAGGTCGCGCTTTCGGTGCGCATGCTCGGCCAGGTGATGAACCAGAAGGCCGAGCGCGCCGGGCGCACGCAGGGGCTGCGTCCCGATATCTCGGGCGGCATCGACTTTCAGAACGTCTCCTTCCGCTATCGCGAGGACGGCCCGCTGGCGCTCGACGATATCTCGTTGTCGGTGCCCCCGGGCAGCGTCTTTGGCGTCGTGGGGCGCAGTGGCTCCGGCAAGACGACGGTGACGCGGCTGATCCAGGGTCTCTATCCGGCCCAGCAGGGATTGATCCGCATCGCCGGCCACGACATTCGCGAGCTCGAGCTTGCCCATTTGCGCCAGGGCATCGGCGTGGTGCTGCAGGACAATTTCCTTTTCCGCGGCAGCGTGCGCGACAATATCGCCGCCGCCAAGCCCGATGCCGGCTTCGAGCAGGTCGTGGCTTGCGCCCGGCTTGCCGGGGCAGAGGAGTTCATCGAGCAGCTGCCGCGCGGCTACGACACCATCATCGAGGAGAATGCCGAGAACCTTTCCGGCGGACAGCGCCAGCGCCTCTCGATCGCGCGCGCCCTGGTGCGTGATCCGCGCATTCTCATCTTCGACGAGGCTACGAGCGCGCTCGATCCGGAAAGCGAGGCGATCGTCAAGCGCAGCATCCGCGACATCGCCAAGGGCCGCACCGTGATCATCGTCTCGCACCGGCTCTCGACGCTTGCCGATGCCGAGGGCATTCTCGTCATCGAGCGCGGCAAGCTGGTCGATGTGGGGCCGCATAGCCATTTGCTGACCAGTTGCACCACCTACCGGCAGCTGTGGAACCAGCAGATGAGGCTGGCCGGATGATGTCGTTGCGCAAGAAGGATAAACGCGAACCCAAGGCGCAACCGGACAAGAGCAAGGGCAAGGGCAAGCCCATGCTGAGCGTCGTGCCGCCTTCGGCGCCGCCCACCGTTCGAGAGTTCCAGAGCGATGCGCTCGAAATCGAGCGGCGCAAACCGCCCATATTGGCGCGGATGACGCTCTACGGCATCGTTCTGGCCATTGCAGCGGCCGTGTGGTGGGCTTCGGTTTCGCGCATCGACGAGATCGTCGTTGCCCCGGGACGCCTGGTAACCTCCGAGCCGGTAATGGTGGTCCAGCCGCTCGAAACCTCGATCATCCGCGCCATTAGCGTGAGGCAGGGTGATGTCGTGCGTGCCGGGCAGGTCCTTGCCGAGCTCGATCCGACGATCACCGCGGCGGACGCGGAGCAGCTGCGCACCCGCGTTGCCGCGCATGACGCACAAATCGCAAGGCTCGAGGCGGAACTTGCCGGAGCCGCCTATGCCCCGCCGGCGCAGGCGAGTGACGACCAACTTACCCAGGCTCGCCTTGCCGCACAGCGCGCAGCATCGTTTGCGGCCAGGCTCAAGGATTATGACGCCCAGATCGCCCATGCAGAGGCGACGCTCGCGGCAACCGAGGACGAGAGCAGGGTGCTCACCCAACGCCTCGATGGGCTCGAGGAAATCGACAACATGCGCTCGGCCCTTGCCGATACCGGCAACGGCACGCGGCTGGCCCTGCTTCAGTCGCGCGACGTGCGCTTCGATACAGAGGCGACCCTGGCGCGCATAGCGGGGCAACAGGCTGAAACCCGCCAATTGCTGCTGCAGCTAGAGGCGCAGCGCCAGAACTATATCGAGGACTATCGCCGCCTCGCCCTTGAAGAGCTCGTCGAGGCCCGCGAGCAACGTGAGGCGGCGGCCGAAGAACTTAAGAAAGCCGAATTGCGCGAGACCATGGTCACCATGGTCGCCCCCGCCGATAGCGCCGTGCTCGAGGTCGCACGCCGCTCGATCGGTTCGGTCGTGCAGGCGGCAGAGCCGCTGTTCACCCTGGTGCCGCTCAATGTGCAGCTCGAGGCCGAGGTGACGGTTGCGGCCGATGATATCGGTCACATCAGCACGGGCGATCCGGCACGCATCAAGTTCGACGCTTTCCCGTTCCAGAAGCACGGCACGGTCGACGGCGAAGTCGTCTCGATCAGCCAGGACTCCTTTGCCCGCGAAACCGCGGCGGCACCACGTGAGGCCGTGTTCTACAAGGTCCGTGTCGCCGTCGGCGATACGGGCCTGCGCGACCTGCCCGAGGATTTCCGGCTGCTGCCCGGCATGACCGTCACCGCCGAGCTCAATGCCGGCGAGCGCAGCATCATCTCCTATTTCCTCTACCCCCTGATACGCGGGCTCGACGAAAGCCTGCGAGAGCCGTGACGATCAGTGCTCCGTGCCAGGCTGGTAGACGGCCAGGTGCAGGTGGTCCTGGTGCAGGGCGTCGGTAAAGGAGCGCCCCCCGAACCCGTCCAGTGCCCAGGGACTGCCCATGCGGGCAAGTTCTGGCTGGGCATAGAGCCAGTTGACCAGTCGGTGCGTGGTTGAATCGACTGCCCGATCATCGATGACGCGGGTCGTGTTGATGCGATAGATGTCGGCGGCAAGACCGCGGCTATGGTCGCTCTGTCGGTCGGTGCCGAAGATCTCCCATGGATGGCCGGTCGCCGTGACGGTGATGCCGATCGGCACCTGTTCGGCCGTGCGCGCAAGCAGGCGCAGCAGGTCGGGCGATACGCGCCCGGCAAGAATATCCCAGCGTGCCGAATCCGGCAGCTCGATGCGTGGATTGTCGAGTACCGCCACCACTTCAGGGGGAAGATGTTCTGGCATGGACACCGGCTCGCCACCCGCCGACGCCAGATGGTCGAACCACCATTGGCCGGCCTCGAACCGCAGCCGCACGTCGAGGGTGCGTGTTTCGATGCGCATCCCTCGGGCGGTGCCGATCTCTTGCTCGGTCACCACCATGACCGCTGCACGATCGGAGAGGATGCCGGCGAGCTGGGCATAGACGATGCTGCTGCGCGAGGAGCTTTGCGCATGATAGAGCGCCTGGGCCGAAGCCAGAGCCTCATCATCGCCGTCGAACCCGAGCCGGGCGGCGATGTCGCGCGGTGTCTCAGCGGGATCATAGCTGGTCAGGGCCAGGGCGGCTTCGATCGCGACCTGCTTCAGTTCGCCGTGAGTTTCACTGGCCGAGAGCAGTTCGGGTCCGGGGGCCTGCGGCCTCGATACGGCGGGTGCAAGCTCAGTGGAACCGGCGATCGGGGCGGTCGTGCTCTGGGAATGAGCCGCGATCGCGCCAATCAGCATCAACGGGATTACGGTTGCCGCGACGGCGGGCCCTCTCATCGACATCTACCTCGTCCAGGCTCAAATGATATTCACGTATGATGCATCCGTCCTGACCGGATCTGCGCCCGACGCATTCGCAGCCAAGGCGCTCGAAGAAGGGAGTGCCCAGTCCGCCCTCCTCGGTGATCAGGGTGGCGAATGGAGCGCCGCTCTGTCTTGCGCGAAGCTTGAACTCCTCGACCAGTTCCCGCCCGATGCCGCGGCGGCGCTGGTCCTGCGCGGTCACGATATGGCTGAGCACAGACATCGGCGCACCCGGCGTCTTGGTGCCTGCACCAGTGCTGCTGCTCGGGCCGATATGCCGGCGCAGACCATTGGCATAGCGCCCCACCCTGGTTGTGGCGAACATCCAGGCCACCTGCGGGCGCATCAGCAAGGCGGCGCTGCCATAGCAGGCGAGTGCCACGCCGCGGTTCTGCACAACCCAGTGCAAATGATCGGGATTGGACGTCGTGCCGAACAGCGCGCCCACCACGCCGTCCTCGCCATGGGCAACGAGTGCGATGCCGTAAGGCGAGAGCGCGAAGGTTTCCTGATAAAGACAGAGGAAATTGCTGCCCATCCGCGGAAAAAGACCGAGCCTGAGATTGGCTTCGTGGAGCGCGGCCGTTGCCGGAAGATCGTCCGGCTGCAGGGTGTCTATGCTCAGCATGGGGACCCCCGGAATACCGTTAATCTTTCCTTAATGCGCGCCGGGTGCCGCTGTTCCCTCCATCAACAAAAGTGGCACTGCCGATTTCCGGCAGTGCCACTGGCATGTTTTTTGGGTTTCGATCAGTAGACGTAGACGGTGAGTTGTCCTGCGCTGCGTGCAACCGCGAACACATTGTGAGCGCGGTAGCCCGCCCCGTTCAGCGCCGACGAGATCGACGGCACGGACATTGCCGAGGTCTGCAGAACCGGAAGTTTCGGGCTGGTGGCAAGGGTCGCCTGCAACTGGTTACGCTGGGGCGAGCAGAACTGCACCGGCACGATCCGGACATTGGCGATATTGTGCCAGGCCGAGATGGCGCTGTTGGTCACAGCGGTCCTCTGGAACAAGCTCAGCGCCTGGAACGGATCGGCCCCGACGCAAGCGCGCGGATTGACGCCTGCGAAGTTGACGCCGCCGCGGCTACCGCCGCCGCCGATACCACCGCCGCCATTGCCGCCGCCGCCGA